>Ga0182016_10000759_pt1 | contig 40094 bp, 31 predicted proteins | sample 712S2MmetaG_FD_120491 | JGI IMG/M metagenome (GOLD analysis project Ga0182016, IMG submission 120491) | Permafrost microbial communities from Stordalen Mire, Sweden - 712S2M metaG | ecosystem: Environmental > Terrestrial > Soil > Wetlands > Permafrost | place: Sweden: Stordalen | collected...
CGGCTCACGTAGAATTGAGAGAAGCTATGTCCCCAGCAGAAAACGCCGAACTTTCCCGGCTCCTTGCCGCAGTAGATGGGGTTTGCCGCGGTCCGCGGGGGAATCTATGAAGCTGACTGTGATCGAGCCGTTACGGCGCGGCGTTTCTTTCAAGACTGCTTGGGCCGAGTGCCGCGAGTCCGCCACATTGCTGCGCTATCTGACGCTTCGCGATTTGCGCCTGCGATTTCAGGATCCGCTGCTTGGCGTTTTGTGGGTTACGTTGCAGCCTCTGCTACCGGCCGCGGTCTTCGCCACGATCTTTGCGCGTATCCTGCAGCCAACCACGTCGGGCGTGCCATACTCGCTGTTCGCTCTCGCCGGATTTGTGCCGTGGACCTTCTTCTCGACTTCAGTCTCCACGGCGAGCATGACGTTTGTGTGGAATGCGAACCTGTTGAACAAGGTCTATTTTCCCAGAGCGGTTTTGCCCGCGAGCGCCATGCTGGCAAGCTCAGTGGAACTTATGGCCGGGGTCGTTCTGGTGTGCGGGTATAGCGTATTCAGAGGGTTTCCGCCGCGCGCTTCATGGCTGTTGCTTCCCCTGCTGGGATTGTATGTAGCCGCAATTGCATTCTTTGTCTCGCTCGGACTTGCCACGGCCAACGCCCTCAATCGCAATGTGAAATTCGCCATTCCGTTTCTGATGCAGGTGTGGATCTACGCCTCTCCGGTTGTGTATCCCTCCTCATTCGTTCCGGAGCGATCCCGCTGGCTGCTGGGGCTGAATCCTCTCACCGGAGCGCTGGACGGATTCCGCGCCGCGCTCTTTGGCACGCCGCTGAACTATCGGCTGCTGCTTCTGTCCCTGGCTTCAGCGGCGGCTATTGCGCTGGGCTCAGTCCTCTTTTTCCACCGTTATGAAGCATTCCTGGCGGAGCGGGCATGAGGCCGGCCATCGCAGCGCGCGGTCTGACCAAACAATTCCCGGTCCAGCGGGGATGGGATAGCAAGGCCGCCGAGTTCTTTCTTGCGCTCGACAATCTGAGTTTCGACATCGAACCGGGACAGGCTGTGGGCATTGTGGGCAGCAACGGCGCGGGTAAATCCACCCTGCTGAAAATACTGGCGCGCATTCTTCCGCCAACCTCCGGCCGCGCGGAGCTGAATGGGAGAGTGGGCAGCCTGCTGGAAGCGGGGGCCGGCTTCCATCCCGAGTTATCGGGGAGAGATAACATTTTTCTGTCTGGCGCAGTTCTCGGGATGAAGAAAAACGAGATATTGAAGCGGTTGGATGAAATTGTGGATTTTTCAGGAGTAGGGGAGTTTCTCGATCGCCCGGTGAAACACTACTCCAGCGGCATGTACCTGCGGCTTGCCTTCGCGGTAGCCGCTCATATCGAGCCGGAAATCCTGCTCGTGGACGAATTACTTGCAGTGGGCGATGCGCAATATCAAAAAAAATGCCTGCAAAGGATGGAAAACCTAAGTCAGAACGGGCAGACAATCTTGTTTGTGTCGCATAGCATGCAGGCGGTAGCGAGACTTTGCCGCAGTGCGCTATGGATAGATCGTGGCAAGCTGCGGATGGCAGGCCCGGTCGCTGAAGTCATCGCGGGCTATTTGAAAGAAGGGGAGGCGAAGACAGGGGAGCGGGTGTGGCCTGAAGGGCACCATGCGCCGGGGGATGAGCTTGTGAGGCTGCGCCGGGTGCGCGTGGCGAACGCGGAGGGACAAACCACATCGAGCATCAACATCGGCGAGGAATTCACCATAGAGTTCGATTATGACGTTGCCCACGACGGCATGGTCTTGTTTCCAGCCATTCGACTCTTCAACGAATGGGGCACCGAAGCGATCTGGTCAACGGATAGCGGCTCGCCGCTTCACGGCAAAGTCCGTCCGCGCGGACGCTATCATTGCGTTGTCCGCTTCCCCAGAAACCTGCTTGCCGAGGGACTCATGTCGGTATCTGTGTCGGTCGCCAGCCTCTGTCCAACCCGATTTCACCTTTCTGAGCCGGAAGCCATTCACTTTCAGGCCATCGAGCTGCTGGATGGCACGACAGCTCGCGGTGACTACGCCGACTCCATCGGCAGCGTGGTGCGTCCATTGCTCGCGTGGACCACCGAATCAAAGCCCTCCGTATCATTCGACAGTTTCCGCACACCCAAGGCCGGGATTGAATCCCGCATTCCAACTCCTGAATCAAGCATCCAGGGGCACCATGACGAGGGCGCCTCGTGAGCGAATCGAAGAGCCTATGCGCGATTCCATGGCTGCATAGGCACACCAACGAGCAGGGATTGCAAATGGTTTGCTGCTCCGGCACGGGGGCGGCGAACACGCTTCGCGACGCGCAAGGCAATCCCTTGCACGCCGGTCAATTTCTGACAGACGAGCAGCTTCTCAATTCTCCCAATCTGAAGGAAATCAGGCTGGCCATGCTGAGGGGCGAGTGGCCGGCTGTCTGCGAACGGTGCCGCCTGTCGGAAGAGGCTGTAGCGGTAAGCATTCGACGCCACATGAATGAGCGATTTGGCAAGCGGATGGGGGAGGCGCTTAGCTGGACCAGGGAAGACGGAACACTCGACAGGCCGGAGGTTCGGTATGCCGATATTCGCCTGGGCAACGTGTGCAACCTGACGTGCCGGATGTGCGGTCCATGGGCCTCCCGTCTCTGGGCGGATCTACACAATGAGGTCCGGCCGGCTTGCGATCGTCTCCCGATTGCGCACCTGGCGGAATTCAAATACCAGAACTGGGTAAAACGCCAGCCGGTACAGTGGCTTATTGAGCAGTGCCTGCCCACAGTGGAGTCGCTTCATTTCGCGGGTGGCGAGCCATTGATCATACCGGAGATGGTAGAGGCGCTGGAGACATGCGTCCAGTCGGGGCGCGCGGATCGGATCGACCTTTCGTTCAACACGAATATCACCGTTCTCCCCGAAAAAGTGACGCGGCTGTGGCCCCATTTTCGCACCATCTCACTCTTGTGCAGCGTTGACGGATTCGGCAAGCTGAACGAGTATATCCGCCGGCCATCGAAATGGAAGGATATCGACCGCAATTTGCACCTGCTCGACGAGCGGTTTGAAGAGTGGCATTTGTGCTCTGTGATTTGCAGCGTGACCGTGCAGATCTACAATGTCCTGCAACTGGGCGAACTCTACGGCTATCTCTCGACGAGTTTCAGGAGGGTCAGCCCGATACCCCAATTGACGCCACTTTATTATCCTTCTTACCTTTCAGCCCAGATACTTCCTGAAAAGGTGAGGAACCTAGCCAAAGAGCGGTTGCTCGCCGAACGATCCAAAGAAGACGCCCGGCAAAAGCCCATGTTTCGTCACCTCCTGAGCTCGATCGACACGATCGCCGCTTTTCTGACCGAGCCAAGCCCTCCCCAGCACATTATGGATTTCCTTTACTTCACCGAAAAATCGGACCGATTGTTTGGTGACTCCTGGCGAGGCGCCTGTCCGGAGCTAGCGCAACTGCTGGGCCGGCAGGCACCTTGATCCAGACACGCAGCCCTTCACGCGGTGGGCTGCGAAGGCCGAAGGCAGAGGGCGAGCATGGTCTCAATGAGCTTGTACGAGAACCTTCAGCAGGCTCTGCCTGAGAATCCCAACCTGGCTGGCAGCCAGGTGATCTTCATCCATATACAGCGAGATCCCGTTTACCTGATAAATGCATCGATTGGCGTCGCACAGGGATTCCTTGGGATCGTAGATATCGGAGCCGGTCTGCTTGGCTACATCTTGAAGCTCCTCGCGGATCCTCACAGAACTTGTTTCTACCGGATAGCCGCCAGCCCAGCGTTCGCCGGTAATCGCCGCGGCAATCTCAAAGTCGGGTATCTGCATGTCGAAACGCGGAAATGGGAGCGCAACAATGACCCGTTTACCGCTTGCCCGCAAAGCGCGTATCTCGGAAGAAAGATCGTGGATCACCTGGTGTTCCGCTTGGTCTGGTGAAACTCCGTTGATGCAGCGGCTATCCACAGACTGGCAGGTCTGTCCAAATGACCAAACCCACCATGGAAAGAATCCAATGAAGACCGTGTCGATGTCGCTGCTTAATGCCCGCCGCATGGCGAAGCGGTTAAACGCGTCGCAATAATAGCCGGGAATTGCATTGTTGAGATGTTCCGTTAGCGGGCATCCGCTAGCTGTCGCAAAGACAACGCCCTCGCCATTCAACTGCGGCTGGAGTTGCTGGACAACCGGATAAAGCTGCTCAATATGCGAGTCGCCCAAGAACAAGACATTCCTGGAAGAATGTTGAATTTCGCAGAACACAACATCGGAGTACCGGTGCAAAGGCGTACGGTAATTCGTGCACGGCTCAGGTATCGGCCACTCCTGTTTCCGGGCTTCGTTCTCCGCGAGGATCTCCCGCGTCCGGCTGTCGAACCGGTTGGGCAGGCCATGCGAGACAATGAGCGCAATGGCCAGAGATGCCAGCGCGGCGCTCGCGGCGCAGGCGGCCCAGACGGTCCGCTTCGGTTTGAACCGCGCCGGATTACGCCGGAATGGGGACTCAACAAACTCGAACGAAAGAAACGCCAGGACAAGCGACAACGCCAGCGCAAAGCACGCCTCCCTTCTAGTGAAATAGCTTCTTGCGGTTATGAACCTGATAAAGACGATAAGAGGCCAATGCCAAAGATAGAGCGAGTATGAGATGACGCCGATGAAGACCACCGGCCTTAGACTCAATGCGCTGCCAACGAGGCTGCTTCCGGATTCTCCGGCGTAGAGTATCAGCCAGGCTCCGGCGCAGGGGAGCAATGCGTTGAACCCTGGAAATGGAGTAGCGATTGAGAATTCCAATACAGCATAGGAGATCGTCGCGATTCCGGCCACGGCAGCAATCTCGCGGACCAGCCGGCTGGAGAGCCGTGGAAGGGGGCTGAGCGCAAGGAACGCGCCGATCAGCAACTCCCAGGCCCTGGCAGGAAGAAGGTAAAAGGCGTTCACCCGCTGGTGTTTCGTGCCCCAGAGACAGATAGCGAACGAAAGGGCGATGCATACGAGAAGAATGACCGACATATACCTCTTCTTGACCCGCTTGTTCAGCAAGAGCAGAAGAACCGGGTGGAAGATGTAGAACTGCTCCTCCAGCGACAAAGACCACATGTGCAGCAATGGCTGCGAAGGGGATGAATTTCCGAAATAACCATCGGACTGGTCAGCGTGCGCGAAGTAAAAATTGGCGGCAAAGCAGGCTGTGGCGAGCAAGCTCTTTCCGAAATTCAAGAGGCCGGTTGGCGGGAAGATGAGGACCGCGACGGCGCTGGTGGCAAGGGCAATCGCCACGAGCGCGGGAAGAATGCGGCGGATGCGGCGATCGTAGAAGGACAGAAATGAGAATTCACCCCGCTCGATACCGCCTTGAATGACTTGCGTAATGAGATAACCGGAGACGACCAGAAAGATGTCGACACCGACAAACCCTCCTGGGAATCTCGGCGATCCGAGGTGATAGAAAACAACACATAACACAGCGATCGCTCTCAGGCCGTCGATATCGGCGCGGTATCCAGGCGATTTGGAGGTTATCGATTTGAATGTGAGCTTCAATGGCCGCAACTCCTCGAATTCGAATGCCGACGCTAACCTAACAACAGGGTTTTAGAGAACTTCAACGTGGACCGATAGGTCCGATTTGCCGGAGTTGTTCCCCGTCCAGAATACCGATCTGCCGGTTATTCAACAAAGTGGATAACGAAATTCGGTTTTCGCGCACGGATGCGCGACCGGCCAGGACAACAGAGGCATCTTGTGACGTTTTTTTATCGTGGACGCCGCGTATACGCAGCCGAGCGACGGTTACTGCTTCAACTGCGCCGTTGCCTTCCCCTTCGGAATGCCGTGTTGGTGGCAGTCTGTGCAGCGAACCCAATGAATGTTGTGCGGGCTGGCGTCGCTGGCATAGGTTGTATCCATCTTCTCCACATCGAGGCCGCAATGAGACATCTGCGGGTGGCAGTTCTTGCACGACGCTCGCGTGTTTTGATTGTGCCCCATGTGGCACGCGATGCAGCTCAGTCCTTCATGCACTCCAATCGGCGTGCGATCGTCACCGGAACCCACCTGCCGTCCCCACCCATTCGCCGCCGCAAGTGTTCCCGCTTCAGGCTGGCGCGGGGCGTGACATTCGTAGCAGATCCCCTGTCGTGGGTCCTGACTGACCGTGACCACGCGGGCTCGATCGTGCAGCACCGGAATGGTGAGCGCCGTTGCGGCAAAGTGCAGGCCCTCGCGCCGGTCATAGAAGGCCAGCGAATCGTGTACCGGCTGACCCGCAACCGAAATGCGCCCCTGCGGTCTCGCGTCAAGCGCGCCTTCGCGATGCAACTGGTGACAGGTCATGCAGGGAATCGCTGGCTGATCCGCGAATCCCTCGCGAACCAGATGCCACGGCCCTACCGTGTTCTGCGGCTGAACCAAATCACGGATAGAGCCGTTAAAGTGCATTCCGTGGCAGCGCAGGCAATCTTCCATGAGGTGCTGCTTCGAGTTTTGCTTCGGGTTGGTGAAGAGCTGGCCATAAGTGGCGCTGTGCGGGCCGGCATGCCACGTGGCATATTCGTACCGGTGGCAATTCTCGCAGTTCGGAACCATCTCCAGCACGTCCACATCGCGCAGCCGGATCGCCTCAGGCCAATTGCCGGTGAGATGAACCCGGATATGGCGCAGCTTGGTAGCCAGGCTCGCCTTGTGGCAATCCATGCAGCCCGCGTTGCGGTGCGGTGAGTTATGCATCGCATCTACATACGATGCCATCTCGTGGCATCGTGCGCAGCCGCTGCCGCTTGGCGAGGTGTAATACCACGACGCGCCGTAGATGCCGCCGCCAATCACAATCGTCAGCGAGGCGAAGGCGACAGCCGCAACCCGCATGAATCGCTTCATGACCGGAAATCCGTACCCTTCCAGTTGCGAACCAAGGCGTCAGTGGCGAAGTAGGCGATAGCCATGATGGTCAGCACCGGATTGAAGCCTCCGTTGGTTACATGCACGCTTGAGTCGATCACGAAGAGATTGTCGACGTCGTGAATCTGGCAGTGTCGATTCACAACCGAATTTTGCGGATCGTTGCCCATGCGGCAGGTGCCGGCCTGGTGCTGGCCTGCCGAAACCTGCTCGGCCTTGTAACTCATCAGCGAAGTGTCCACCGCCCCAGCTTCCTTCAGCCATGCCTGCGCGCGTTTGGCCTGCACCTCGCCAATCTCGAAGGTGTGAGGATGTACGTTTCCCGACAAGCGCACCACCGGCAAACCCCACTTGTCTCTCACCGCCGGATCGAGCGTCACCCGCCCCTCCGCCGTAGGAATCTGCTGTGTTGGCCCCATAATCACGATCGTGCGCTTGTGCCAGTGTCGCATCGCCTGCTTGTGGCCAAGGCCCCACCGCGGCGTCTTCTCCGGCAGCCGGTCAATCATGTGAATCGGCAGCCGAATGAACTCGTTGGCTAACATGCCTCCGCCGCAAAGGCCAGGCGTGCCATGGTTGTAATCGGAGATGGCAATGGTTGCCCCTGGCCCTACGTCGTCATAGGTCTCAAAGTCGAAAAAGCCCACCGCGCCGGTGTAGTGGTGGCCTTGCAGATTACGGCCCACCTGGTCGTGGCGATTACCGAGCCCATCGGGAAACAGCCGGCTCTTTGAATTCAAAAGCAAGCGGGCCGACTCGGTTGCGCAACTTGAAACCACGACAATGTCGGAGAGCTGCTCCTTCAAGTGGCCCCTCTCGTCGAAGTAGGAGACCCCGCGGGCCCGTCCCCGGTCGTCGGTCAGAATCTCCTTTGCCATGCACTCGGTGCGCAGTTCGCAATTTCCCGTGTTAAGCGCAATGGGGATCACCGTATTCTGCGAGCCGTTCTTTGCGTCCACTTCGCAGGCGAATCCCACACACCATCGGCAGCGCATACATGGGCCACGCCCGTTGTAAGGAACGCTGTTGCGCGCCATGGGAATGTGAAATGGATGCAAGCCTAGCCGCTTTGCCGCCGGCTCCAAAATCCCGAACTCGCGGCCGGGTGGCAGTGGCGGCATCGGCAGTGGGCGCTTGCGCGGTCCATGAAACGGCGTGCCCGAGTAGTCGCCTGAGATGCCGATCTCGTATTCGGCCTTCTCATAGAACGGCTCCAGATCGTCGTAGGAGATGGGCCAGTCTTCCAGGGAGCTGCCAGCCGGCTCTCCGTAGGTCGACCGCATCCTGAAGTCCTGCGGCAGATACCGCCAGGCCTGCGCGCCGTAGCTCAGCGTTCCACCCCCCACGCAAGCGGCGTTGTTCTGGTAGCTGCCCTCGCTGGGCAGCACGGTGCGCGCTACCCCCTTGGAATCAACCCAAACGCGCGGATTGCCTTCGTCCTCCGGCCCAAACGCATTGCCCAGCACGGTGGTCCGCTGATTGCGCAGGTCGTCCTTGTGGCAGTCGTTGGCGGTGTACCATTTTCCGCGCTCCAGCAGCACAACGCTCAGGCCCGCAACCGAAAGTTCCTTGGCGACGATGCCGCCCGCTGCGCCGGCCCCGATCACAACCGCGTTCACGCGCTTCATCAGGCCGGCCCCTTTCCCAGGTCGTATTGCGAGCGTCCCAGCGGCGGTGGTTCTGGCAGCCCCAGCATCCGCCAGCTCACCGCGTCGCGATTGCCTCCATGCCGTGGCGATCCGTAGTAACCCTCCATCGTGTGGCTGCGCACCAGTTCAAAGAAGGTCCGATCCTGCGCGGAGAGGTCGCTGACAATCTCAAACTGTTGTTGCTGTGTCAGCAACTCCAGATCCTGCCCAAATCGCTTCCGGCTCATCGTCTGCGCCTGTTCCAGTCCGTTGCGGTAATCGTCCTGATGGCCCCGGAAGTGGCGGATGAGTTGGCGATCGATGTAATTGAGCACGCCAGCCTGTGAAGCGCTGGGGAAATCGTCCGCGGGGATAATCTGATCGCAAATCGCCGCCAGCGTTCGCGCCTGGTCCTCGCTCAGAAACTCCCAATTTCCTTGCTTGCCGGGGGAGCAGCCAATGGCAATCACTGCGCCTCCAAGGGCGCTGGCAGCCACAAACTGCCGCCGCGTCAAAATGCCCGGTTCTCTGTTTTTCGGCATCGGGTTCTCCTTCGGAGTTGACGCCATTCCGGAGGGTTTTCAGCGGCGGAAGGAATCAAGCGTACAGCGTACCGCTTTACCGCGCCTTCGGTCTATGCTTGGCGCGCCTGCACCCGCAGGTCTATGCCGATAAGAGCCATTGGACCCAAAGTTCACGCCAAACAGAATGAATCCGGAGATTCACTCATGCTTTTCTCTCGCTCGGCAAGTCCGACAATCACAGGATTTCCGAACTCTCGAAAACGCATTCGGTCTGTTCTCGAGAGGGGTCGATTCGGCGATTGCACCAGATCCTCAGCCAGATGCGAAGCTCTCGAATGAGATCCGTTGCCAAAACATGCACTTCGAGTCGGAATAATCGAGGTTCGCGATTCAAGGATTTACGTTTCAAATGCAGTCGAGTTCGTATGGGTTATTGCTCAAGGTTATCGATTCTTTGGCTCCTCATGCATGACTCGAATCATCAAGCGAACGTATACTCAACATGCAGGTCAGCGTATGACAGCTTAGACCGTGCAAGACAGCCGTAATCCAACAAACAGAGCAACTGGAGCGCGTTTTCGCTGCCCCTGTGCCGTGGTTTTTGCCTTGAAATCCGCGGCGCTTCTGTCGATCACGGCTTCGCTAACTCATTATTCGCCTTGTCTTTTCCCCAGGTCTTGTAAAGGCCGAGGTAGCCGTAGTTCTCCGTCTGTCCAGCAACGGAATGCCCGTAGGCAAACAGCAGTTGCAGACCCGGCGATTTAAAATGGTAATAGCCGCCCGCGTCGATCATCGTCGAAGATTGAGTTTGCGCCGTGGCGAGGCCTTCGCGCGCATGAGAAAAGACTTCGGCAGACAACTCCAGCTTCTTGCCGATCTCTCGCTTGACGAGGTAGCCGCCATAGAGATAATTGCGATATTGAGTCTGCGGAACGACCGCGTAGCCAAGGCCGCCGCACAGGCTCCAAGGTCCGAATTCCTTTTCTGCCCAGATCGGCAGCTTGTACCAGACCCGGCCTACGCCCAGGCCGCGAGTGGAACTGCCGGTCGGAATCTCGAACATTGTGAAGGGGCCGATCTGCGGCCGTCGCTTGGTCTGTTTGATGAAACCGTACTTCACGCCCAGTTCCATATCCGTCAAGCCAAAGGCGCTCGATCCGGTTCCGGCGGGAAGATAGATGGGATTGTTGGAGGGCACGGCTGCTCCAAAGGGAAGAATTGCATGAAGCTGCACGTTGGGAATAGCGCCCCAGTTAAACTCAAATGCCGGGCCTGCCGAGTCAACCTCCACCGGAGTGCCATCTACAGTGCCGAAAACATAAGCCTCGTAGTGTCCAAGATCTACTGGTGTTGGGTCGTCGGTCTGAAATGGTGGACCGGCCTGCGCCGATAGCCGGTGAGCAGCTATGAGCATCAGGATCGTCATTCCCGCCAAGTAACACTTTATTCTCATCGGCGCTGTTCTCATCCTTCTACTGTTTAGATGATTACAAGAGCTCTTAGGTATCGAGAGAACAATGGTCAAAATGCGACTCGATCATGAATTTGCAGTCAAACGCGTCACGGTTCAGAACAGGTCGCCTACTGGAGGAAAGGTCAGTAACAAACTCAGGCAAAGCAGCACAAGCGCGATGGCGTTGACCGGCCGCAGAGAAACCGTCCTCTTCCGCCAGCGCCAATCGAGGACTGCCCACGTGGCAAGCCACAGCAGAATCGCCACGGTGGTTTCTCCTGAGAGGGCTCCGGTAGGCTTATAGAAGACAAATAAGTTTTTTATAAATGCGGATTTATCCGCCGCAATGGCGAAGACGGCCACCGCGAACGATCCGATCCCGGCCGATAAAACGGCGGCTGCGCCGGGACCATTGGGAATGACTGTGGAAAGATCCTGAGTAATCTCAGTCTGCATGCTCATTCCTATTCTCCTTGAACCAGATGAATTGTTTGTCCGCCCTCGACGGGAGCATTCTTGTCGAGCATCGCGCCGAAAACCCCAGCGATGCCGGCTGCGACGAGCGAGGCTGAAATGAATCCGAGAAGAGCGGAGCGAAGCTGCGGATGATGCCGGAGATCGCGGGCATAGCGAACGGTGATCGCTGCGGCCGCGGTGATGGCGATGGGCACGAGCCACGCGACGTGCTCTTTCCATTCCATTCCGATCGAATGCCATTGACTCGTTGCGGGATTTGACAAAAGGAGCGAGCGCGGAAAAGCCGCGAGGCTGACTGTCCCAGCCGGAGCCGCAGCCCGATACCACGGATAGATAATGTAGGTTCCGGTGAGAACCGTGAGCCAGGCAAGCGCGGCCATAACGGCGAAATAGATTCCGAGGAAGCGGTCTCCGCCTGTTAATGATTGTGACGGAGCATCGGTTCCATAGCGCCTATACAGCGCAACAATAGCTCCAGAGCTGGCGAGCAGATAGAGCGCGCCGAAGCCCATGCCGTGCATCAAAGTCCAGAGACTGCGCGTAGTAATTTCCATTGCCGAAGACCTCAGTGGGGGTGTGTGGAAAGAGTTGCGCCGGGGAAAGAGCGTTTCGTAATCCAAGCTACTGGCGGCGCTCGATGCCTTGAACGCCGCCGAAGACGCTTAGAACGTGACCTTCGCCGCAAATTGAACCTGGCGCTCTGTTCGTTGAAATGTTGATTCGGAAGCTGCCGATGAGATGGTTCCAAAGCCGTTGCTCCACAATCCAGTTGTCGGGTTGTAGGTTCCAACGGTTGCGGCAGGATTGTTAAACTGTGGCGTGTTGGCGAGGTTGAAGGCCTCCGCGCGCAGTTGAAGAACCTTCGATTCGGTCAGGTGAGTATCCTTGAAGAGCGAAAAGTCCACAGACTTTGTTCCCGGACCTTGAAGAATATTGCGGCCCGAGTTTCCCCACGTCCCAGCGGCGGGAACCGCGAAGGCCTGGGTGTTGAACCACTGCCCTAGCGTGCGCTGCCCTTTTGGCAGCGATCCGTTGCCGAAACCGGGAAGCAGTTGTGCGCGGGTCGACAGTCCATCGCCCAATGCGGTGCCCGAAGCGACGGAAAACGGCAAGCCATCGAAGAACTGCGCAATCGCGTTCACCTGCCATCCACGCTCAAGCGGTCCCAGCACCCCACTGCCCTTGAAGGGCAACTGGTAATTCGAGCTGGCGACAAAGCGATTTGGGACGTTGTAGTCCGCATTTCCGTAGTCGTAACGGATGTTATAGGGATTCGTAACGGATGCCGATTCCGCCGAACCTTCGTCCAGAGCGTGGCTGTAGGTATAGGAGGCCAGGAAGCCCAGTCCATGCGCGCGCCGCTCAGCCGTAACTTGCAGCGCGTTGTAGCTGGATACCTGCCGGGTCTCAAGCTCACTGATCTGAGCGAAGACATAGGTGTTGGTTCCAGGGAGATTTCCGAAGGGACGATTCACTGTAACAGTCGTTGCTCCATTCAATCCCAACTGATTCGTATTGATGTCCCGAAGATTGTCCAGATGGGTGCCTTTCGTTCCCACATAGGCAAATTTGAGGACGGTCGAGAAGGGAATCTGCTGCTCGATAGCTGCATGCCACTGCTCGGTGTATGGAGTTTTGGCATTTGGATCCACGGCAAACGCGGGTGTGTTGGGTTGCAACGCACTGCCTGACGTGACTTGGGCGTGAGCATATCCGTTCCGCGCATAATTGAACACTGAACTGCTGGTGGCGCCGGCTACATACGAGGCTGGATTATTGAACGCCCAATAATCGTCCACGGGAACATTGGCCGACAATGTAGACGAAACGCCGACATCGGGCGCCGCGTAGTAGATGCCAAAGCCGGCGTGAAAGACCGTCTTGTTGGTGATCTTGTAGGCCGCGCCTACGCGCGGCGCGAAGTTCGCGTTGTTGCCGCTCAATCCGCTCTTCGGAACGCCGCTGGTTCCAACCTGTTCGAGCGCGATTTGCGAGATGGAGGGAACGAAGGCGTATTCTTTGCTGTGAACTTCGGTCCATGGCCAGCCAAGGAAGTTCTCATAGTGCACGCCCAGGTTCAACGTCAGCCTGTTGTTGACCTTGTAATTGTCCTGCGCATAGAAGGATAGATCGCTCTGTCGCAAGCCGACCTCGGATGGCAAGGAGTAGGTGCCGCTGGCCGGTGCTCCGAAGAGCAGATCGCTCCAGGGCAGCCCGGTGTAGCGTGTGGTGAAGCCTTCAGAGCCATGTTCCGCGCCGGTTTGGAACATATTGTATTCGAGGCGTATCAGATCGAAGCCGAGGTCCAGCGAGTGCTTGCCGCGCACCAGGGTGAGATCGTCGTCCCATTGGTAATTGTTGGTTCCGATATTGGTGGGACTGTTGCCCGCGTCGCCGATCGGCGTGTAGCCCGTGAAGGTCATCACCGGCAGCCCGTCGGTCAGTGAATTGTTGGGATTGTAGACACCGGGGATGTTGAGGTTGGAAGGGGAGGCAAGTTGCAGGCCAGCGTCCCAGTTCTTGGCGTAGACAAAGAAGCGAGTCCAGCCGTAGCGAGCCGTGTTGACGATGGTTGGCGAGAAGACATGCGTTTCGCTGAGCACAGCCTGATGCGCGGGGTCCGACGCAGGCCCGCAGATGACGTCGCCCACAAGGGGCGTCGGCAGGACGCCGGGCTGGGAGAAAATGTCATGGCCCTGGCTATAGCGAAGGAAGGCGCTGTCCTTCTCGGTAAACTTGCGGTCGACCTTCACATCGAAGTCGTCTTCGTTGATGATCAACAACGGACTGTAGAAGAAATTGTTGGCTACCGCATTCGCCTGCCCATAATTCGGCTGCGCAAATTTCTGATAGAAATTCAAAATATTAGCGCCGGTTTGATCGATCAGTGGATCGTTGAATGGAACAAAATTGTTGCCGTAGGCAACTTTTGTCAATGGGTTTTTGACGGCTTGCGAATATTTTGAGAAATCATAGCCCGCTGCGGTGATACTGACAACCGGTACGCTCTCCACATTCGTCTGACCCTGAGCAAAGCGTTTGCCGGCATAGTCGGCAAAGAAGAAGGTCTTGGGGTTGGCCTGCTTCCAAAAGACCGGTCCGCCGAAGGTGGCGCCAAATTCGTTTTGCCGCAGGGCGGCTTTCTGTCCTGTCGGTCCAGTTTTTGCAATATCGAAATCGTTTCTGGCGTCCAGAGCAGTGTTGCGCAGAAACTCGAAGACGTCGCCGTGATAGTGGTCGGTGCCGGACTTGATGACCGCGTTGATGGTGCCGCCGTTGCCGCGGCCGTAGCGGGCGTCGGCATCCTGGGTCTCTTCCGAGAACTCCTGAATGGCGTCGATGGGCGGGAAGAGAGCCGTCATGCTGTTATGGTTTTCCTGGTCGCCGATGCCGTCCAAAAGTGTTCGGTTTTCCTGAGGACGAGAGCCGTTGATGGCGAAGTACGACGGGCCGCGCTGCTGCGTATAGGGAATGCTGACGGATTGGGTTGTCGTCGGTATGACTCCCGCGCCCAGGCTAAACAGCTCGTTGAAGTTGCGGCCGTTCAGAGGCAGATCCCTGACGGCTTCTTCCGTGCGTAGGTTGCCAACATTGGAGCTTTCGGTCTCCAGCAGTTCGCTATTGGTCTGGACCTCAACCGTCTCCGCGGCTGCGCCAATGGGCAGTACGGCATCGGCCGACACACGCTGCCCCACTTCCAGCCTTACGCGCTCCTCTACCTTGCTGAAGCCGGGAGACTCGACGAGAACTTTGTAATCGCCAGGATGCAGCGGCGGCGAGACATAGATTCCCTGCGAGTCCGTGGTCGAGTTGGTTGTAAGCCCAGTGCCGGTGTTTTGCAGAGACACTTGCGCGTTCGGGATCACAGCGCCGGTGTGGTCTTTCACCACGCCCGTAATCACTCCGGTTTCGACAATCTGCGCGTGCAACGCCGAGGCGATCAGAACGGCAAATAGGACCATCGGCAGGCGTGAAAGGGTTCGCTTATTGAATATTCGGAATGAGAATCGTGCAGCAGACATAATAGCCTCCAGAAACTGGATCGATCCTGATCGCAAATTGGATCAATACCGATCGCACAGAAAAACGGCCCACGATTTGGTCGTGGGCCGTTGCAGTGCTTCAACTGCGCACACTGCTGTCAAACGGGAACGATGCACTTGCCCACGATGCAAGGCGCATCCGCTTCAGAGAGTCGAGTGAAGCGACAACAATGTGCTGACTTAAGGGCAATCTGCAATTGAATGCTCATGATCTTTTCCTTTTCGTGAATATTCTGGATGAATTCGCTTGGACTCGCGCAAAAAGAACCAATGCGGAGCAAAGAACTCAACTGTATTTCAAGCTTTGTATTCCCAGCCAAACCTGTCAGGCGAACACAAGCCGCAACAAAATGCGTGGCTAGCTCGCTAGATTAACGATGGGTTGGGAGAGAAAGAATGCGGGCGTCAACAACACGAGCGACGGGGAGTCTGCTCGGGAACGGGCGTAGCGGCTGCCTGGTTGTCGATTCGCTCCTGCATATTTTGTATTGGGCCATAAAGTCAAAATCGTGTCAAGCGCGGCTGAAGAAATTTCTTCTCAAAAGACAAATCTTTTTATTGCTCGCTTGACAGCTTTCAAATCCCTGTGCATCATCGAATTAGTTGCAGTTCCAGGATTGGTCCTCGATGTTCCTTGAAAGGAATCAACCTTTAGTGCTTCATCGCCGCGCATTCCGCTGTTGTTGTTGCCCTGTCGCCTCTCCGACAGTCGAGCAGCCTCGTGGGAATGCCGCGCGGATGCGATCTTAACTGATTCGCATCGCCTGAGTCTTCGCAATCCCGGCCCACGAGCCTCTGCCTCGTGGGCTTTTTCATTGGGCGCACGCCCGCATTGCGATTCAGGAAGAGAGCTGTACTCCGATGAAGCCGTTTCATATCATGGCTAAGCCGCATGGCCCCATCTGCAATCTCAATTGCACCTATTGCTACTACCTGGAGAAGGAAAATCTCTACACAGGCAGCGGGCGCGAATTCCGCATGGTGGATGATGTGCTTGAAACATACATTCGCCAGTACATTCAGTCGCAGCCCGATGAGCACGTCAGCTTCGCCTGGCAGGGCGGCGAGCCTACGCTGCTCGGGATTCCATTCTTCGAGCGCGTGGTCGAGTTGCAGAAGAAGCATGCGAACGGCAAGACCATCGACAACGCATTTCAAACCAACGGCACGCTGCTTGACGATGCCTGGGGCGAGTTCTTGGCGCGCAACAGGTTTTTGATTGGACTCTCTGTCGACGGGCCGGAGGAGATTCACGATGCCTATCGCGTGGATAAAGGCGGCAAGCCAACGTTCTGGCGCGTGATGCGTGGCCTCGGCATTCTCAAGAAGTATAACGTCGAATTCAACACGCTCACCGTCATCAATCGCTTGAACTCCTATCGCGCACATGAGGTCTATCGCTTTCTCAAAGAGATCGGAAGCAAATGCCTGCAATTCATTCCCATCGTCGAGCAGGTCGCTAAACAGCCTGATCCCAATGGACTGGTCTTGTTGAAGCCGTATTCACGGCAGGAGTCGGCTGTCTCCGAGTGGTCGGTTGAGCCGCTGCAATTCGGACGATTCTTGCAGCAGGTCTTCGACGATTGGGTGATTCAGGATGTGGGCCGCGTCTATGTGCAGGTCTTCGACGTCGCGCTGGAGTCGTGGTACGGCGTACCGCAAACGCTCTGCGTCTTTGCGCCGACGTGCGGCTCAGCTTTGGCCGTCGAACACAACGGCGATGTCTATTCCTGCGACCACTTTGTTTATCCCGACAACAAGCTGGGAAATATCATGCAGAAACCGCTGTCGAGCCTGGTGAGCTCCCCGCAGCAAACGCGCTTTGGCAATGCAAAGGAAGTTGGCCTCCCCTCCGATTGCTGCGCATGCGATGTGCGCTTTGCCTGCAACGGTGAGTGTCCCAAGCATCGCTTCACGCAGACGGCATCGGGCGAGTACGGGCTGAACTATCTCTGCGCGGGCTACAAGCATTTCTTCCATCACATCGATCCGTACATGCGCTTCATGGCTGAAGAACTGAAGCAGAATCGAGCGCCGGCGCGGGTGATGGAGTGGGCCAGAGCCAGGAGAAGCACGAGTGCCGCATACACCTCACCGCTGAAAAGGCACGGAGTTGTTCTCGCCTAGCAGCTTGTAGCGCGAGTTTGTGAGATGCGTGCAGAACCCGCCATCTCTTCCTCGTCTTCACAAGTTGCGGAGCGATTGCAACAGAATGCCGCTGGCCTGACCGACAACCTTTTAACCAAGTCATCAATGAATGACTGAAACCAACAGGAGAGTTATGAACGAGAAAAGCGTATTGAATGCAATGACATCGACGTTAATATTTGCGGCGGGCGCGAGTCTCCCGCTGCATGCTCAAGATGCACAGCCCTATCAAGGCGTAGTGGGCAGGACTCTTGCAGAATCGAAGGAATGGTGGCCGGAGCCTGTGAAAGCGCCTGCCGGCGCGCCAAACGTAATTTGGATTCTGATCGACGATGTGGGCTATGGCGCTGCCGGCACATTCGGTGGAGTCATCCAAACTCCCACCTTCGACAACCTGGCCAACAATGGTCTGCGCTATACCAACTTCCATACCTGCGCCATCTGCGCGCCGACCCGCTCGGCGCTGCTGACCGGCCGCAACAGTGCATCGGTGCATGAATCTGGCTTTTCCCACATTACCGCGTCTGCCGGCTTCCCCGGATGGGATGGACGCGTGCCTGCCACGGCCGGCACCATCGCCGAGATCCTGCGCGACAACGGCTATAACACCTTTGCGGTGGGCAAGTATGGCATAACCCCCGATGAAGATGCGACTGATGCAGGCCCATTCGATCGTTGGCCTACCGGCAAGGGCTTCGATCATTTCTTCGGCTTCCTTGGCTCGGCCACCGACCAGTACAAGCCGGATCTGGTAGAGGATCAGGCGCACGCGACTCCCGATGGCCGTCATTTGAGCGACCAGATCACCGATAAGGCGATCTATTATATCGACCGCCAGAAGAAGGCCGCGCCGGATAAGCCATTCTTCCTCTACTACGCGCCGGCCGCCACACACGCCCCGCACATGGTTGACAAATACTGGAGCGATCAATACAAGGGAAAATTCGACAAGGGATGGGATGCATTCCGTCAGGAGGTCTTTGACCGTCAGAAGAAACTCGGCGTGATTCCCGCCAATGCGATACTTCCCGAGCGCAACCCGAACGTGAAGGCCTGGGATCGGTTATCGCCGGACCAGCAGAAGCTCTATGCGCGCTTCATGGAGGTCTACGCGGGCTACTTGACCTACACGGACTTTGAGGTCGGCCGCCTGGTCAATCACCTTAAAGAGATCGGCCAGCTCGACAACACTCTGATCTTCATCTCTATCGGAGATAACGGCGCCAGCAAGGAAGGATCGGAGGAAGGCAGTATCGACCGTTCCATTCAGCGCAAGCCGATAACCGAAGAAGAAAATGTCGCCTATAATCTGGCCAAGATCGACAAGATCGGCACGCCTGAAGCCAAGAATGGCAACTATCCGCTGGGCTGGGCGCAAGCCGCCAATACGCCGTTCCGCTACTGGAAGTCGGATGCCAACAGCGAAGGCGGAACGCACAATCCTCTCATCGCCTATTGGCCAAAGGGCATCAAGGACAAGGGCGGCATTCGCACCCAGTACAGCCATGTGATCGATCTTCTTCCCACCACACTCGATCTGGTTGGCATCAAGGCTCCCGAAGAGATTCGCGGCATTAAGCAGCAGCCGATTGAAGGAACCTCTCTAGCCTACTCGATTGACGACGCCAATGCGCCGACCCGTCACACCGTGCAGTACTACTACATCTTTGGCTCGCGGTCCATCTACGACAACGGATGGAAAGCCGAACTCGCGTATCCCAACGACGTCCTGACCAAACACGTAACCAGTAATCCGCCCCTTGATGAAAACGCGTGGGAACTCTACAACCTGAATGACGATCCGACCGAACGCATCGATTTGGCTCAGAAATATCCTGAAAAGCTGGCGCAGTTGAAGGCCGAATTCGAAGACCAAGCCCAGGCGCATCATCTCTCCCCTTACCTCACCTTCGACGATTTTGCTAGCGGCCACGTTCGCCATACCTATCTGCCCCAGTGGTATCTTGACCGGCAAAAGGAGCAGGCGCAGAGCAGCAAGTAGCGTTGCCCAATCACCATCTTCAGTCGTTTCGGCAGTCAGCTCGCGAATAACAGCGGACTGACTGCCATAATTGCCAGACATCGGATCGCCGAGCCACTTTTTGCGACTGAAACCAATAGGAGAGTTATGAACGAGAAAAGCGTGTTGAATGCAATGACATCGACGTTAATATTTGCGGCGGGTGCGAGTCTCCCGCTGCATGCGCAGACGGCACAGCCATACCAAGGGGTCGTTGGCAGAACTCTTGCAGAGTCGAAGGAATGGTGGCCGGAGCCTGTGAAAGCGCCTGCCGGCGCGCCGAACGTAGTTTGGATTCTGATCGACGATGTAGGCTTCGGAGCTGCCGGCACATTCGGCGGGTTGATCCAGACTCCCACCTTTGACAGTCTAGCCAACAACGGCTTGCGCTATACGAATTTTCATACAACGGCGATCTGCGCTCCTACCCGCTCAGCATTACTGACGGGCCGCAACAGCGCCTCCGTGCATGAGTCCGGATTTTCACACACGGTGTTGTCGGCCGGATTTCCCGGATGGGACGGGAGGATTCCATCCACTGCGGGAACGATTGCGGAGATTCTTCGCGACAATGGCTATAACACATTCGCAGTCGGCAAATATGGTGTAACTCCCGACGAAGATGCGACCGATGCGGGCCCATTCGATCGCTGGCCTACCGGCAAGGGCTTCGACCACTTCTTCGGATTCCTCGGCTCGCAGACTGACCAATACAGGCCTGACTTGGTGGAAGATCAGGCTCACGTCCGTCCCGACGGCCGCCACCTGAGCGACCAGATCACCGACAAGGCCATCTTCTATATCGACCGCCAGAAAAAGGCCGCGTCCGACAAGCCCTTCTTCCTCTATTACGCGCCGGGCGCCACGCACGCTCCGCATCAGGCGGATAAATACTGGAGCGATCAATACAAGGGTAAGTTCGACAAAGGCTGGGATGCTTACCGCGAGGAAGTCTTTGAACGTCAGAAGAAACTTGGCGTGATTCCTGCCGATGCGAAGCTTCCCGATCGCAACCCGGACATCAAGGCATGGGACAAGCTGACGCCGGAAGAGCAGAAGCTCTATGCGCGCTTCATGGAAGTGTATGCGGGCTATCTGACTTACACGGACTTTGAGATTGGCCGCCTGGTCAATCACCTGAAGGAGATCGGACAGCTCGACAACACGCTGATCTTCATCTCCATCGGCGACAACGGCGCCAGCAAAGAGGGCACGTTGAACGGGGATATTGATCGGTCGTTGTGGAATAAACCACTAACAGAGCAGGAGAATATCAATTACAACCTGAATAAGATTGGCGAGATCGGCACGCCCGCCGCCACGGAGGGGAATTATCCGCTTGGCTGGGCGCAAGCCGCCAATACTCCGTTCAAGTTCTGGAAGCAGGATGCCAACAGCGAAGGCGGCACGCACAATCCGCTCATAGTATTTTGGCCGAAAGGGATCAAGGACAAAGGTGGAATTCGTACCCAATACAGCCATGTCATCGACCTACTTCCGACCACACTCGATCTAGTAGGCATCAAGACTCCCGATGAGATCAGGGGAATCAAGCAGCAGCCCATCGAGGGAATTTCCCTGGCTTACTCGATTGACGATGCCAAGGCGCCCACCCGCCACACTCTGCAGTATTACTACATCTTCGGTTCGCGGTCGATCTACGACAAAGGCTGGAAGGCGGAGCTGGCTTACCCAAGCAGTTTCATCACTGGAAATCTGCAAAGCACACAGCCTTTCGATGAAAATGCCTGGGAGCTTTACAATCTGAATGAGGACTACACAGAGCGAATTGACCTGGCAAAAAAGTACCCGGAGAAACTGGCTGAACTCAAAGCTGAATTCGAAGAGCAGGCCAAAGCTCATCATCTCTATCCCTACATCACTTGGGACGATGTATTGAAGGGACGAATTCACCGCACCAAAGACTCCAAGTCATTTCTTGACGCGGTGAAAGATGTAACCAAGAGCGGCGAGAACCAATAGCTTGGGTAACTTGCCCTGTCTTGTATACCATTGGGATTGTTCCGTTTGGCTGGTTTAGTAGCGGAAAGATCACGATCTATGACGACTGAATTAGGCGTCAATCTGAAGCAGCGAATCGGCAATACGCCTTTGCTGCGCCTTGGGAACATTACTGGCGGGCTACAAGATGTGCAGGTACTGGCCAAGGCCGAGTGGGCCAACCCCGGCGGGTCGGTGAAGGACCGTGCGGCATTCAACATCGTGGCCGAGGCTTTGCAGACGGGCAAGCTTGAGCAGGGCAAGGCGCTGCTTGACTCCACGAGCGGCAATACAGGGATTGCTTACGCCATGCTGGGTGCGGCATACGCAATTCCGATTACGCTGTGTATGCCCTCGAATGTATCGACGGAGCGGAAGCGGATTCTTCGCGCTTATGGCGCAACAGCCGTGTACACCGACCCCGGTGAGGGCTCGGATGGCGCGATTCGCAAGGCGCGCGAGATAGCGGCCGCCGAGCCTAAAAAGTATTACTACGCCGACCAGTATTCCAACGACGCCAACTGGCGCGCCCACTACGTCAACGGAACTGCCGATGAGATCTGGCGGCAGACCGAAGGGCGCATTACACACTTTGTGGCTATCCTCGGAACCAGTGGAACCTTTGTCGGGACCTCGCGCCGGCTGAAAGAGCTGAATCCGGCGATTCGTTGCATCTCGCTCCAACCCGACTCGCCTTTCCACGGCATCGAGGGAGCCAAACACATGGAATCCTCAATTATTCCAAAGATTTACGATGCCTGCATCGCGGACGCGGAGCTAGGCATCGAAACAGAAGCGGCCTACGCGATGGCCAGGAGAGCGGCCCGCGAAGAAGGCTTGCTCATTGGCGTCTCCGCGGCCGCGGCGCTAGTCGGTGCGTTGCAAATTGTGAAGGATGCCAATGCTGGATCGGTTATCGTCACCATTTTTCCAGACTCCGGCGACAAGTATCTGGGCGAACATTTATGGGACGAGAACGAGTGAGTCGGTGGAGCAAGTTTTATGGCTTTAAAGATACCCGGCAGACTTTACGATCGGTTGCGGAAGCATGGCGAGGCGACTTATCCGCACGAGTGCTGTGGCGTGCTGGTGGGTGAGTTCGACGAGGCTGGCGGAAAGGTCGTTATGAAATTAGTGCAATGCGGAAACACGCGCACGGACTCTCCCGCCAATCGCTATCACATCAATCCATCGGAGTTGGTACGCATTCAGCGTGAGGCGCTCTTGGCCGGTCACGACATTGTGGGATTTTATCACTCGCATCCCGACCACCCCGCGCGCTGGTCCGTAACCGATCTTGCTGAAGCGCATTGGACCGGCTGCTCGTATGTCATTACCAACGTCGAGAACGGACGCGCCGTGCTTACCAACTCGTTTTTGTTGCTGGACCAGGAAGAGGCCAAGCATTTTGAAGATGAACTTATCGAAGTCATCGATCTGTAAGCGATGCAAAACCGAAGATTTCAGAAAGGAAGAATATGCCGATCAAGGTTTTGATTCCCACGCCGCTCCGTCCCTATGCGGGGAAGCAATCCGTCATCGAGGTGACTGCGCAAACCGTTGGTGAAGCCCTGAGCGATCTCGTCGCCAAGCATCCAGATCTGCGCAAGCATCTCTTTTCGGGAGAAGGAAAGCTGCGCTCCTTCGTGAATGTTTATCGGAACGACGAGGACATTCGCTATTTGAACAAAGATGCTACGCCGGTTAACGAGGCAGATGTAATTTCGATTGTGCCGTCTGTTGCCGGTGGACAATAACCCTTAATCTCGTCGATCGAACAACACTTCATGACGAGTAATGCTGGAGAGAAGTCGTGGCAACATTCATTGACAGCAGTCAAGTAACTCTGAGCAACGAAGAGATTCTGCGTTACTCACGGCACCTTATCATACCTGAAGTTGCAATGGAGGGCCAGAAGAAGTTGAAGGCCGCGCGCGTTTTATGCGTTGGAACGGGAGGGCTCGGATCGCCACTGGCTCTGTATCTGGCGGCAGCAGGAGTGGGTACGCTTGGCCTTGTCGACTTCGACGTGGTCGATTACACCAATCTACAGCGGCAGGTGCTGCATTACACTAGCGACGTGGGCCGGCTCAAGCTCGATTCGGCTATCGACAAGCTCACAGCGATCAATCCCTTTGTCGAGATCAAGCGCTTCGATACCTATCTGAACAGCCAGAATGCGTTGGATATCTTCAGCGGCTTCGACATCGTCGCCGACGGCACGGATAACTTCGCCACCCGCTATCTGGTCAACGATGCCTGCGTGCTCAGCGGCAAGCCGAACGTGTATGCGTCGATCTACCGCTTCGAAGGTCAAGCAAGCATCTTTGCGACGGAATCGGGCCCCTGCTATCGCTGCCTCTATCCCGAACCGCCGCCGCCCGGATTGGTGCCCTCCTGCGCGGAAGGCGGAGTGCTGGGTGTGCTTCCCGGTCTGCTCGGAGTGATTCAGGCGACTGAAGCGATCAAGCTGATTCTTGGCGTCGGCGAACCACTCATCGGCCGCCTGGTGCTGGTGGATGCGCTGGCCATGAGTTTCCGCGAGTTGCGCGTGCGCAAGAATCCGGAGTGCCCGGTATGCGGCGCTTATCCGACGGTCAAGGAACTGATCGATTACAACCAGTTTTGTGGTGTTCGCGGAGAAGAGTCCACAGCCACTAGTGTGAAGATTCCTGAGATTCAGCCCGAGGAACTCAAACGCCGTCTCGACGCCCGAGAGGACATCTTAGTGCTCGACGTTCGCGAGCCGCACGAATATCAGATCTGCAATATCAAGGGACACCTGATCCCGTTGGGCGACCTGCCGGCTCGCGTGCATGAACTCGACACAAGCCAGGAAATCGTAGTGCATTGCAAGAGCGGAATGCGCAGCGCGACGGCTGTTGAATTTTTGCGCCAATCAGGCTTCAAGCGTGCGACAAACCTGACCGGCGGCATCCTCGCCTGGGCCGACCGGATCGATCGCTCACTGCCGAAGTATTGACAACTTGCGGCAGAGGAGTTGCCGTTTGCAGAAAGCTTACTCGTGACGTTATATGCCCGTGGCGCGACACTGATAGGCGATGATCTCTGTAGAATTCGCGCTATAAACAATAGGGGTGACCGGGAGCACAGAGCGCGAAGCAGAATAGTAGCTAACTTTCCTCGTATAGACAATGTCCCATCGCAAGGGGTACATTCGTGGGCAGTCGGCGTTCAGGAAACTTGGGCGCTTTGCCGATAGGAAGGTCATTATGCTGGCGGCCAGCCTTCTGCTTGCTCGATGTTGTCGCCTCTCGCGATGTCGCCCTCAATCTCTGCGCCGCCGGTTTCTTCAATCTCTTCTTCTCATGCTTGCGATGGTTCTACCCAGCGCAATAGCGGCACAGGTGATGCAATCAAAGGATTTAGTAAAGTTCCGATTGCGCAACGGATACCTGATTGTCGTTCAAACAACGATCAACGGCGCTGGCCCCTTCAGTTTTCTGCTGGACACGGGTACTACCCGCACTGTCATCGATCCCGGCCTTGCGCGGCAGTTGCAGGCTCCAGCCATCGGCAAGGATTCGCTCACCATCTATTCCACGGTGCGGCAGGTCCGGTTAGTTCATCTGGATGGCGTGCAGGTGGGGTATGCAGAGGCTTCCGATCTGGGAGTCATGGTAGATAAACTCGACGAAGTAAAATTCCTAGTTCCTGGCATTCGCGGTGTTCTCGGCGAAGATTTCCTTTCAAGATTCGACATTCTCATCGACTACAAACGGCACGAGCTGAGCTTTGGCGATCCAACTCCTGCCGGCGAGCGATGTCCAGTTGAAACGCTCGGGCAATATCACGGCCTGCCGACAAGTAACCGCCTGCTAATCAAGGCGGAGTTTATGGACGCAAACGGAGGCAAAGTAAAGTTACAGTTGGATACAGGCGCGAAGACACCGGAGTTATTCCCAGCCAGTCATGACGCGTTTCCATCCCAGCCCTGGGGTGGCTCCATGGCATTGAGCAGCGGGTCGAATGGGATCACTGTTCATTCGCGTATAACCATAAAAATCGGCAGCACCATGGTCCCGGATTTGGATGTCATCCAGTCCCGTCATGGCGTCGCCTACGATGCGATAGGCTTGTTGCCTGCATCCATCTTCCACAGAATCTATATCAGTCATTCGGGTGGATTCGTGGTGCTGAATCCCGGCGGATAAAGTTCAATCTACAGCGCCTGCCACGAAAGCGCTTGTAACATACGTGCCAGCCGCATCCTAAAGATGCGGCGGGCATCGATCGAACGTAAGTTAGAGCGGTGTCAGACAAGCCCAGGGCGGCGCCCTTGCCTCAAATCCCACAAGGCCGCGACCAGCGCATCAATCTCCTCACAGGTGTTATAGAGCGCAAACGTGGCGCGAACGGTGCTCTCCAGGCCGAAGCGGCGCAGGATAGGCTGCGCGCAGTGATGGCCTCCGCGGACAGCGATTCCCTTGCGATTGAGGTAGTCGCCGATCTCTTCGGTACGGAAGCCATCCATCACAAAAGAGATTACGCTGGCCTTTTCCTTCGCCGTGCCAATGATGCTCAGCCCAGGAATCTTCTTGAGCGCGGCAGTCGCATAGGTCAAGAGCATATGCTCGTGGCGCGCGACATTGACGATGCCAACGCGGTCCAGATAGTCGATGGCGGCGCCCAGGCCAACCGCATCGGCGATGTTCCCTGTGCCGGCTTCAAATCGCTGCGGCGGCGGTTGATGGAGGGTCTTCTCGAAGGTCACATCCTGAATCATGTTTCCCCCTCCCTGCCACGGCGGCATCTGATCCAGCACTTCCGATTTCCCATACACCACTCCGATGCCGGTCGGCGCAAAGACCTTGTGGCCGCTGAAGACATAGAAGTCGCAGCCGATGGATTGCACATCAACACGCATATGCGAAACCGCTTGCGCCCCATCCACCAGCACGCGGGCGCCATGGCGATGAGCCGCCTCGACCATTTCTTTTACCGGCACAATCGTGCCCAGCGCATTCGAGACATGAGGGATTGAAACCAGCCGCGTCTTGGGTCCGAGCAGCTTTTCGTACTCGTCGAGCAGCACCTGGCCTGAGTCGTCCACAGGCGCAACACGCAATCGCGCGCCCTTCTCCGCGCACAGCAACTGCCAGGGAACGATATTGGCGTGATGCTCCAGCCATGTGACGACAATCTCGTCGTCCTTTTGAATGTTGCGCCGGCCCCAACTCTGCGCCACCAGATTGATGGCCTCCGTGGCTCCGCGCACAAAGACAATCTCGCGCGGTGCGCCGGCATTGAGAAAGCGGCGCGTCTTCTCACGGGCTGACTCGTAGGCATCGGTGGAGCGAGCTGCTAACTCATGTGCGGCGCGATGGACGTTCGAGTTTTCGTGCTCGTAAAAGTAACTCAACCGGTCGATCACCGACTGCGGCTTCTGCGTTGTCGCGCCATTGTCGAACCAGATCAGCGGATGGCCGTTGACCTGCTCGCGCAAAATGGGAAAATCGCGGCGGATCGTCTCCACATCGAATGAATACGACGAAAGCCCGAGATCGCCCAATAACTCCGATTGCGCCGATCCCGGCACCATTACTGGAAGCACATTCGAAGCATTGAGCGGCCGAGACTGCCTCTGCGGATCATGCGATGCCGGCGCGCGAAAATCCGGTTCGTGCGCCACCGCGCCGGGGAGTTGCGGCGTGTTGCGGTCAAGAGGCGATGCGAACGGATTGCCATAACTCGCGGAGTTATCCGTCGAGCTGGCCGCGGGAACCGGACCAGGAATTGTTGGTGAATTTGAGAACAGCGGCCGTGCATCCTCGATAAAGGAGAACGTGGGAACCGCCGAGGAATCCACCACTCCCAGCGAACCGGGTACGGTTGGGGTCGGAAAAGAAGCGATCTGCGCCGGTTGAAGATCGGCCGGCAACGAAAAGGGGATGGAAGCGTAACTGTCTTTGCTCGGCGCCGGGGTTGCGCTTGCCTGCGCGGGAGTGCGCTGCGTCGTCAGTTCCGCGGCTGGCTCAAGAAAGATGGGCCGCGCATCCTGGAGAAAACCAAACTCCGGGGTGGCCGCGGGCGCACTTCCGCCGCCCGGAATCGCCGGAGCAGCGGAAGCAGACGAATGGATATCCGGCACAATGCTTCTGTCCGGAGTAGCAACGAATGCGCCGGGCCGCGCTTCAGTCAGGCCTGCAAGGATTCCCGGCACAGCAGGGGCTGTTGGGCTGGGCGCCGCCGCAAAAGGATTCCCGGTGAAAGCCGAGTTAGGCGGCAACAGTACACTGGCCGCTGTAACAGCGGGCTGCTGTAACTCATCGGGCAGCGCAGAGAATATTTCGTTGGCCATGCGCGATAACTCAGCCGGCGAGAGAACGCCGGGAATTACGGTCTCGCCTCCCGGAACCGCTGTCGATACGAGCGTCCGGTCACTTGTACTCATGGTATTGACCCACGTCCACGTCTTCCAGCAGGGCAATTGCATCGTCGGTCAACACCGCAGCCGAGCAATACAGCGAGACCAGATACGAAGCAAGCGAGCGCTGATCGATGCCCATGAAGCGCACCGACAGGCCGGGACTTTGTTCACCCGGCAATCCAGGTTGGAAGAGGCCCACCACGCCCTGCTTCTTCTCGCCCACGCGCACCAGCAGGATATTGGACTTCTGATCCTTGCTTTTCACGGCGATTTTGTCGGAGGGAATCAGCGGTACTCCGCGCCACGTCAGGAACGGAGTGCCAAACAATGTAACCGTTGGCGGCGGCACGCCGCGCCGCGTGCACTCGCGCCCAAAGGCCGCGATGGCGCGCGGATGCGCCAGGAAGAACGAGGGCTCTTTCCAAACTTTAATCAACAGCTCATCCAGATCGTCCGGTGTTGGCGCGCCCTTGCGCGTCTTGATCTTCTGCTCGTCGGCAACGTTGTTCAACAAGCCATAATCGGCATTGTTGAGCAGTTCGCTCTCCTGCTTTTCCTTCACGCTCTCGATGAGAATGCGCAGTTGCTCGCGAACCTGATCGTAGGGATTGCTGAGCAGATCGGAGACGCGTGTATGAACGTTGAGAACCGCGTTGATGCTGCTGAGCCGGTACTCGCGCGGAGTATCTTGATAGTCGGCAAATGTGGCAGGCAGCGGCGACTCGTCTTCATGCGAGCAGAGAGACTCGATCGCCTTGCTCTCGTCCACTTTGTTCACGCGCAATGTGCCCGACTCCAGCGGTTTCCAGTCCAAAAAACGAACTAGCCAGCGCGGCGTGATGGCTCCAAACTGCGGAGCGGTCTTGGTTACATTTGCAAGTTGAAATGCTGCTTCCTCGCGCAGAGAGACGCGAACGGCTTCTTCTGGCAATGACGTTCTCCTTCTGGTTCAATGGTGTGAAAAGTGAAACCGACGCGGACGAGCTTCATAACATTACTTCCACAAATCGATAGTCATCCCATGATTGCATCTTATCTTTGCATGGAGAAGCTGCCGGGTTGCCCATCTGAACTTGGAGCGCCGGGCGGGAATTGAACCCGCGAATACAGGTTTTGCAGACCTGCGCGTTGACCGCTTCGCCACCGGCGCCTTAGATAGAGTGAATCAGTGAATGAGTGAGAGAGAGAAAAAAGCATTTCCTCACTCTTTCACTTCTTCACTTGCTCACTGTCAATACTTCCGAACGCTCCGATCCACGCGATCCGACCAAGCATGAATCCCACCGGTCAGATTCCAAACATGCGTGAAGCCAGCCTTATGCAAAACCTGGGCTGCCTTCGCGCCCCGCGGTCCCATCTTGCAGACGGTCACGATGTTGAGGTTCGAGTCAAGCTCATTCATGCGCTTTGACAACTCAGCGAGAGGGATCAATTGGCCGCCGATATTGGAGATTTCATACTCGTACTCATCGCGAACATCGAGCAGGAATAGATTTTCGCCGGCATCCAAACGCTGCTTTAATTCCTCGACACGAATTTCAGGAACGCCCATCGTTTTCTCCCTTAGCCTGGAACCATTTTGGCGACTGCACGCTTCTGCTGCACCCGCCCGATTTTCAACCCAAAATAGAAAACCCACCTGCCAGTTCAATCTCTGGCGGTGGGTACCTAGGAGTCGGCAGCTTGTAAGTTACTCTAGCTCAGCCACTTCCTCACGCCAGCATGCATCTGCGCACAGCACATCGCTGTACAACAACAGACTGCGGCGGTAGTGGCGGTCCGAGAACTCATAAAAAAACTGTAGCACCAGTATTCCGGATTGGCAAGCGCCCTGGCGACATTTTTCGGTTTTTCAACTGCCATGGCTGGGAAATCGCCGTCTCGGCAGTGCTGCGCGAACTTGTTCCGCATCCCGCGCAGGGCCCAACCCAGCGCTATGCGCAGACGGGGCAGGGAATCGCAGCGAAAGGCCGCGCCATGCCCTCGACTTGCGAAGCGACGAGAGATGAACGCGTCAGATTCGATCTCACCGAGGGTGAGGATTAATGAAGGACTTTGATCTGGCAGGCGGCGGCGCTCGGGAGAGAAACCGGCCAAGCGGGCGGGGGGATTTCTCGTTGACAAGCCCCCTTGCTCTCGATAGGCTGAGTGCAAGTCGCCTCGATGATTCCTATTGCCACCGAAATCGCGTGTTGTTGTCCCTCTCTGCGCTAGCACCCGCTGGTCGGTCCGCGATTTTGTATCTCCAAAACCTGATTTCTCCTAAGCGTCTTTCAGATAGAGCATGAACGTGTTGGCATCTGCAACAACGCGATTATTCATTGGCTCCGGTTCTGCAATGGACCGGCCGTGGCGTTGCCGCGCAACTGTTCCCCAATCCGCGTTCGAAGTCTGCAATCGTAGTTATGTGTTGCAGCATATTTCCAATTCTCCCCAGCTATCCGATGAAGCAATTGCGTGAACCTGTTTACGAAAGTGAGTCCCGATGACTGCAATCTTGAAACATATCCGCTATATTGCCCTACTGCTGGCGGTTGCTCCGATTGGCGCGATCCATGCACAGGTAGAGGTGCGCGCTGCATATTTCCCCAATATCTCGCACTCGCAGGCGCTGGTGGGAAAGGCCCAGGGAGCGTTTGTGCGTTCTCTCGGCCCTGGATTTCGCGTCGAGTGGAAGCAGTTCAACGCGGGACCTTCGGTGATCGAGGCCATTTTCGCTGGCGCTCTCGATCTGGCTTACATCGGTCCCAGTCCTACACTCAATGGATACATCCAATCGCACGGCGATGCGCTGCGCGTTGTAGGAGGCGCGTGCAGCGGCGGGGCGTCGTTGGTGGTGCGCGAGGGCGCGGGCATTGCGAAGGCTTCGGATTTTCACGGCAAGCGCGTTGCCTCGCCGCAACTGGGCAACACGCAAGATGTCGCGTTGCGCGCATGGCTGCATTCCCAGGGGCTGGCGACCACCGATAAAGGCGGCGATGTGCAGGTTCTTCCGCTTGCCAATCCGGACCAGCTTACATTGTTTCTCAAAGGCGAACTCGACGCCGCGTGGGCTCCGGAGCCGTGGGCGACCCTGCTCATCGATGAAGGGCATGGACGGCTCTTCCTCGATGAGCGCACACTGTGGCCCAATGGCCAGTTTGTCAGCGCCCATCTGATCGTGCGGACGGAGTTTCTTCGCCAACACCCCGAGGTAGTCCGGCAATGGTTACGTACTCAAGTCGATCTCACCGATTGGATCAATGCGCATCCCGCCGATGCCAAGCGGTTGCTCAATGGCGAAATTCAGAAAGACACCGGAAAAGCGCTGCCAGCCGCGGAGTTGGATGAGGCTTTTGCTCGCCTGACGCCTACCTGGGATCCTTTGCGCAGCACCCTTGCCGCATCTGCGCAGGCATCGGTGCAGGCCGGCGTTCTGCATCGGTTGCCCGATCTATCCGGCCTCTACGATCTCACGCTCCTCAATCAAGTATTGACTGAGAAAAAGAAGAAGGTAATTCCATGAGTCTGGCTCAAGTAGCTTCGTCGGAACGTCGGGAAGTTCTGCCCAATACGCTGCGCCGCATTCGCTTGACTACGATGCGGCGCCTGAAAGCATCCGGTTGCGTGCGGTCGATCTGAGTTTTCCGGTGCGCAAAGGGCCTCGCTTGGTGGCGCTCGGAAATATCAACCTTGGCATTCGAGCCGGCGAGTTTCTCTGCATAGTCGGCCCCTCTGGATGTGGCAAGTCGGCGCTGCTCTTGCTCATCGCGGGACTCGCCTTCCTCACCAGCGGTGAGGTCCGCGTGAACGATCAGTTGGTGAAGGGCCCCGGAACCGATCGCATTCTAATCTTTCAGGAGCATGGCCTTTTCCCGTAGCTAACTCAAGGTAACATCGAGGCCGGTGCTGCCCAGCTGGTGCTGCCGCACTGAGGAAGCCGCGCAGAGCAATTCCAGTTTGCATGGTGATCGGATGAGAGATCGCATTTTCGGCGAGTGTGAACCCGATCCCGCAATAGACTCGGCTTCAATATCGCCTGGGTACGGTTGGGGCGGAGAGAACATCGCAACCGGAACCGAAGCTACACTCGAACGAGCGCCATTACATCTTTGCCGATAGTTCCCGCGCGGGAATAGTTGTCGAGCTTGATTAGAAGCGCTCGAGTAATCGCCTGCCCTTCCGGCACCACGAGCATTCCTGAATGAGTTCTTATCTCCTGCTGCAGAATCATGCCTGCCTCGAGCCTTGACGCTGAAACCTTGCGAAGCTCCATCTTGGCCGTTTCCGGTTCAATCTCCTTTACTGCCTCGATCAGTTCCCGTCCAAACTCGTTGCGCCGGTCCCAGAGTCTTTCAATCGCATCCTCGTCGGACAGCCCCCTCATTCTGAGGTTGTCCATGGCCACGGCTAGCTTCAGGATTCTGGCGCCAAATACAACATCTTCCTTGTAAGGCGCCGGCACATTAGGATTACCGAGCCTATTCTCCGCGGCGAGTTGCTGACTGATCATCCATGCTATCGGTTCCAGTCTCGGAATATTGGCGAGAAGATCGCTTGCTACCTTAGGATGAGCAGCAAACCGTGTCCTGTCTTCCGGTGAAAGATGTTCTCCGATATAAGATGCTTTGATGAGTTTGGTATCGAGCGTTACGCAACCCAACTGAGACAGCATGGCTGCCGCTTCAAAGCGCCATGGGGAAGGCAAACCGAACTTGGCAGCCAGATGCCGGACATAGCGCGCAATCCGCATCGATCTTCCAAAGGCCTCGGGGCTCGCTGCGCTCAAAACTTCCGTGAGTACCTTGATACTCCCCATTAGGGTATTTTCCAGGAGTTCTCTCTCGGCTGTTACCAGGCGGTACTGAGCCAGTCCTGCGTTGATGGCGTTTGTCAGAACCTCCTTGTCGCACGGCTTGGTGAGGAAGCGGAATATGTTTCCCTCGTTCACTGCGGTCATGGCCGCGTCCAGGTCTGTGTAGCCGGTCAGCAACATTCGCACAGTGTCTTGGGTTCGCTCCCGCACCTGCGCCAGAAACTGCGCGCCGTTCATGCCAGGCATCCGCATGTCTGAGATAACGACAGCGTATGGTCCCCGATCGCGAATCGTAACCAGGCCCTCTTCGCCATCCGTGGCCGTGTCTATCTCGAAGTCCCGGCGGAGAACTCGCTTGTAGCCATCCAGGACCGCGGATTCATCGTCAACAAAGAGAATTCTGTCAGTCATCGCGCTACCCCTAACGGCATCTTAGTCCTGCGCCACGAGCCTTGCGCTATCCTGTCCGATGCTCTTCCTCGGCATCGCACCCGTGTGTTCATCGCCTTAACGCAATTCGCACATGCCGCGCGCTGAATTGAAAGACAGGAGCGGTCCGGTCGTTTCATCGGCATTTGTGCTCAACAAATCCAGTACTTGAGATAACCGCGGCAGGCATGACGACGGCTTGGTCGAGTTTGTGAAATCTGGCCTGCATTATGCCGATAGACCACCAGAGTAGGAAGCGCGCGCTTAGCAAAAGGCAATCAATGAACACATCGCCCTTTCAAGAATTCGTCGCGGAAACCCACGAGCGGGAGGATCGCCCAGAGAAGACAGAAGAGTTCTTTCGCGCCATCTTTGAATTTGCGCCTTTCCCCATGTGCGTGACAGGACTAAACATGCGCTTCCTTCGGGTGAATAGCGCGCTCTGCTCCATGCTTGGCTATTCCGCGGAGGAGCTTCTTGACGTCCCCTGGCCAAAGTTGACCCACCCCGACGATCTGGCGCCTTCCCTCGCAAGGAAGGAGCGGCTGATGACGGAGCCGTGTGGAGCCGTGGAAGTGGAGAAGCGCTTCTTTCACCGCACCGGAGCCGTCGTGTGGGCGCACGTGAGAATCAGCCTGGTGCGAGATGCGAGCGGCAACCCGATGTATTTTGCCGTCCACATGGAAGACATCACGGAAAGCAAACGAGCGCATGAAGCATTGCGAAACAGTGAAGAGCGCTTCCGGATCATGGCCGACAGTTGTCCTTCGATGATGTGGGTAACAGACGCAAAAGGAAACGTCAATTTCATCAATAAGGCTTTCCGGGATTTTAGCGGCCTGAGTAACGAGGACATGATTGGCGACAAATGGCGGTCGCTGACACATCCTGACGATGCACCAAAGTATTTGGCAGCCTTTGACTGCGCGATCGCGGAACGCAAACCGTTCGTTGCGGAGGCAAGGGCAATGCGAGCCGACGGCGAGTGGCGTCTATCGGGTTCGCGCGCCGAACCGAGATTCTCATCGAGCGGCGAGTATCTAGGCCACATCGGTCTGAGCGCGGACATCACGGAACGTAATCAGGCCGAGCAGAGACGTCAATTCGAACTGTCCCTGATTCACTCCATTCATGACGAAACACTCGAGGGAATCCTGGCCGTCGATAGCGCGGGAAGGATCGCATCGCGCAATAAGAGATTCCTTGAGATCTGGGGCTTGTCGGACTCGCGCACCCCAGGCGAATTGCCCGATAACAGCATCGGAGCGCCCGACCAGCCGCTTCTTCAGTCAATCATTGAGCGTGCTGAAGCTCCAGAGGCCTTTATCAATCGCATTCGGGAACTGTACGATCATCCTGACGAAAAGGACCATTGTGAAATTGTATTGAAGGACGGCCGGACACTCGAACGGCATTCTACGGGCCTGCGGAACCAGGAAGGCAAATACCTTGGGCGTGTGTGGTTTTTTCGGGATATTACCGCTCATAGACAGGCGGAGATCAATCTTCAACACGCGAAAGATCTGGCAGAGGAAGCTAACCGCCGCCTGAAAGATGAGCGGACAGTTATTGAGAACGAGCGCTTGATGCTGCATGCGCTCATCGACAACGTCCCCGATTTTATTTATGTCAAAGACAGCGAGAGCAGGTTTGTCATAGCCAATTTTTCTGTTGCGCGCCTAATGGGGGCGGAAACGCCCGAAAACCTGCTGGGGAAAACCGACCTTGATTTTTACCCGCCGGAGATGGCCAAGAGTTTTTATGAAGACGAACAGAAGATGATGCGCTCAGGTCAGCCATTTTTCAACAAGGAGGAAAGAAACGTCGACAGCGCGGGAAGCGAGTGTCACATCCTTTCGACCAAGGTTCCGCTGCGCGACAGTGAAGGCAAGGTTATCGGCATTGCAGGCATAGGGCGCGACATCACTAACCGCAAGAGAATGGAGGATGCACTTCGTGAGGCGGAGCAGAAATATCGTGGGATCTTCGATAACGCCATCATTGGGATCTTTCAATGCGCGCCGGACGGCCGCTTTCTCAGCGTAAACTCGGCGTTGGCCTCTACTTTCGGTTACGATTCTCCTGAAGAGATGATCGCAGGGGCAGCCGATATCTACCATCAGTATTATGTAAATCCCAAACGCCGTGAGGAATTCGAATTTCTCATGCGTACTGTCGGAGGAGTGCGCAACTTCGATGGAGAGGCACTTTGCAAAGATGGAAGCAGGATATGGATTGCGACGAGCGTCTGCGCCATCCGGCAGAATGGCGCTGTGGTTCGCATTGAAGGAATGTGCGAGGACATCACCGAGCGAATCCTCTTGCGAACGCAGCTTCTCCAGGCCCAGAAGCTTGAATCGGTAGGCCAACTTGCCGCCGGAGTAGCTCACGAAATCAATACGCCCACTCAATACATCGGAGACAACGTGCGCTTCATCAAGGATGCTTTTCTAGATCTGAAGAGCCTTCTTGCGTCTTATGAACATTTGCTGTTGTCTGCCAAGAACGACACCTTAACCTCGGAAACCATAAAGGATATCGAAGAGGCGCTCAAACGCTATGACGCTGGTTATCTGCTTGAAGAGATTCCCAAGGCTGTTGACCAGACGCTCGAAGGCGTAGCCAGGGTTTCCACGATTGTAAGTGCCATGAAGGAGTTTTCTCATCCGGGAACAAAGGAAAAGATTCCATTGGACTTGAACCACGCCATAGATAGCACGATTACGGTGGCGCGGAACGAGTGGAAGTATGTTGCTGAGGTTGAAACTGAATTTGATACTTCGCTCCCTCCGATTCCTTGTCTGCCGGGAGAGTTCAACCAAGTGATTCTCAACTTGATTATCAATGCCACGCATGCAATTGGCGACGCCAATCGAAAGGGAGGGCTGGAAAAGGGAAAAATTAAAGTGCAGACCCTGAATTGCCCAGGGTGGGCCGAGATTCGAATCCAGGACTCGGGCTCGGGCATTCCAGTGCAGATTCGCAATCGAATCTTTGATCCCTTCTTTACGACAAAAGAGATCGGCAAGGGCACCGGACAGGGGCTTGCCATTGCACGATCGGTTGTGGTTGACAAGCACGGAGGATCCATTCACTTTGAAACTGAGGAGGGGAAAGGCACAACCTTTATCGTCCGGCTCCCTCTCGATGGCAGGACTCTGGCCTCCAAGGTGGTGGCCGCGTGAAGCGCATCCTTTTCGTCGATGATGAAAGCAAGATTCTCGACGGTATCCGGCGTATGCTGCATGCGGACCGAAATCGTTGGGATATGCAGTTTGCACTGGGCGGTGAAGCAGCCTTGCAGGCATGCGAAGCAGGCAGTTTCGACGTGATCGTTTCCGACATGCGGATGCCGGGAATGGATGGCGCCACCCTATTGGGCCGCATTCGTGACCGCTTTCCCGATTCCGCAAGGATCATTCTGTCTGGGTACTCGGAAGCCGCGCTGGCGACACGCGCAGTCCCCGTGGCGCACCGATTCCTGGCTAAGCCTTGCAACCCATTGGAACTGCAGTCGACGATCGAGCGGATGTGTACACTTCAGGATCTGATGGGCTCGCCCGAGATTCGAAAGACCGTTGGAACGCTGGGCGAGCTGCCTTCGCTTTCAGGTACGTTCACACGCCTTACAAATGCTGTAAACGATCCAAATACTTTGATAAACCAAGTAGCGGAGATCATAGAACAAGACATCGCAATGTCAGCGAAGGTCTTGCAGCTAACGAACAGCGCGTTCTTCGGACTGTCGCAGCAGGTAACCAGCTTATCGAGAGCTGTCTTTTATCTGGGGATGGAAACGATCAAGAATCTGGCTCTGGCTTCCGAGGCATTCCGGGTCTTCGTGCCGGATTCGCGCGTTCCGCAACATGTCTGCGAGTCAATCCAGCGACACGCTCTCAAGGCGGCTGCGATCGCTTCAATGCTTCCCGTGGAGGCTAAACTTCGAGACACCGCCACCGTCGCGGCGCTTCTTCACGATATTGGCAGTCTCTTCCTGGCAAGCTCGATGCCCGATACGTTCTGTTCTATCCTGTCGCGCGCCAACGAACGCGGTTGCAAGCAATTCGAGGCTGAGAAAGAACTGCTTGGAACGTCTCACGCGGAGATTGGCGCGTACCTGCTGGGATTGTGGGGCATTCCCAATCTCGCCGTCGAGGCAGTTGCGCACCATCACCATCCCACCCGCATCCCGCATTCCGCCTTCGATTGCACGGTAGCCGTTTATGTTGCCGACCTTTTGGCCGGCGAGTTGGACGATCGTCCCCAGGGTTCAAAAGGACACGAACTAGCGGAGTCTGACCGGGCTTGCTTGGAGGCGTTGGGAGTTTTGGACAAACTTCCTGAATTGCGTGAACTTGCGCTACTGAGCCGCAACTGAAAACCGTGCGTCTGGCAGTTCGCTTGAGCCTTCATGCGGCGTAAGGTGGCGCGGGAATCAACCCCCCTAACTGGACTCCTAGCCTTCACTGGAACGAGCCCAAATGAGCCGTCAGCAGCGTAGGACTCACACGGAAAGCTGCACGCGGCGATGCCATCCTGAGCCGATTACGCTGTGATTCAGAAGTGTGTTTTTGGTGAGGCTAGCGGAAGAGAAATGCTGGCCTTTTTGTTGGCCTATCAGATCGTGTTGTTTTGGAAGTGATTGAATATAAATTACTTATAAAAATACCTGGCTCCTCAGGTAGGACTCGAATTATCAACCAAACGTATTTTCAACAACATGCAGGTCAGCGGATGACACCTAAGACCACAAAAAGCAGTCTTAAACCGACAAACGGAGCGCAAATGGAGCGCAGAATGGAGGCAGAGCGTGGACAGAGCGCAGCAATCAGAACAGCGTTTCGCTGCGCGCATTGTCCAAGCAGTTCACTATTCCTAAAGCCGAAAGCTCAAGGATTCGCGCAGCCTCTACTTGGTTCGGGATAACCCGATGACCCGTCGAGGCTGCGCTGCAGAGCCGTAAGGGCCTCTCCTTTGAGATCACGCGAGGTCGAAGCGATCAAGACTCATCACCTTGCTCCAAGCCGCTACAAAGTCACGCACGAACGCTTGCTGCCCATCGCCGCAAGCATAGACTTCAGCGAGGGCTCGGAGCTGGGAGTTCGAACCGAAGACGAGATCGACTATAGTGCCGGTCCACTTGAGATTGCCGGTCGCCCGATCGCGCCCCTCCAATACGGCTTCAGATGTAGCGGACTTCTGCCACTTCGTGTTCATGTCGAGGAGATTCACGAAGAAATCATTGGTCAATGTTTCGGGCCGTTTGGTGAAAACGCCTTATTCGGAGTGCCCGAAGTTTGCATTCAGGGCGCGCATGCCGCCGATCAGAACCGTTATCTCCGGAGCGGTCAGCGTCAGCAGGTTCGCCCGATCCACCAGCAGCTCAGCCGCCGATCCCTCCTGTCCCTTGCGAATGTAATTGCGGAACCCGTCCGCGACCGGCTCCAAAACAGCGAATGAATGCACATCTGTCTGCTCTTGCGAAGCGTCCGTGCGGCCGGGCGCGAAGGGAACCTTTACGTCGTGGCCGGCCTTCTTGGCAGCTTCCTCGACGGCTACGCAGCCGCCCAGAACGATCAGGTCGGCAAGAGAGACCCTCTTTCCGCCCGACTGGGCGCTGTTGAAGTCCTTCTGGATGGCTTCCAGAATTGCAAGAACCTTTGCCAGTTCGGCCGGCTGGTTGACTTCCCAATCCTTTTGCGGCGCGAGGCGAATGCGCGCCCCGTTAGTCCCGCCGCGCTTGTCACTGCCGCGGAAGGTTGCAGCCGACGCCCAGGCTGTGGTGACGAGTTGGGAGATGGAAAGTCCGGATGCCAGGATTTTGGCCTTCAGGGCAGCAATATCCTGCTCCCCGATCAGTTCATGATCCACTGCGGGAATGGGATCCTGCCAGATCAGCGGCTCCGCGGGAACAAGCGGGCCAAGATACCGCGAGATAGGCCCCATGTCGCGGTGCGTCAACTTGAACCAGGCCTTGGCAAAGTCGTCCGCCAACTCCTGCGGATTCTCGATGTAGTGCTTGGAAATCTTCGCATAGCTCGGGTCCATTCTCAGGGAGAGGTCCGTCGTGAGCATGGTGGGAGCGTGCTTCTTCGACGGGTCATGAGCATCCGGCACGGTTCCCACTGCGGATGCGTCCTTGGGCGTCCATTGTTGAGCACCGGCGGGGCTCTTCGTGAGTTCCCATTCATAGCCGAAGAGGTTTTCCAGGTAGTTGTTGTCCCACTTCACCGGGTTCGTGGTCCATGCGCCCTCCAGCCCGCTGCTGATCGTATCCACGCCTTTGCCGCTGCCAAAGCTGTTTTTCCAGCCCAGACCTTGCTCTTCAATGCCGGCTCCCTCGGGTTCCGGGCCGACATACTTGTTCGGATCGGCAGCGCCATGGGTCTTGCCGAAGGTGTGTCCGCCGGCGATGAGGGCAACTGTCTCCTTGTCGTTCATCGCCATGCGCGCGAATGTCTCCCGAATATCCCGCGCCGCAGCGACTGGATCCGGCTTGCCATTGGGTTCTTCCGGATTCACATAGATCAGGCCCATCTGAACAGCGCCGAGAGGATTGTCGAGCTGACGGTCGCCCTTGTAGCGTTCGTCTCCCAACCACTTGGTCTCAGGTCCCCAATAAACGTCTTCTTCGGGCTCCCAGATGTCCTCGCGCCCACCGCCGAAACCGAAGGTCTTGAGTCCCATCGACTCCAGCGCCACGTTCCCGGTCAGAACAATCAAGTCGGCCCAGGAGAGTTTCCGGCCGTACTTCTGCTTGATCGGCCAGATCAACCGGCGCGCCTTGTCGAGGCTCACGTTGTCCGGCCAGCTGTTCAGGGGAGCAAATCGTTGTGCTCCGGAGCCTGCGCCGCCGCGGCCATCGGCGATACGATAGGTGCCCGCGCTATGCCACGCCATGCGGATGAAGAACGGCCCGTAGTGGCCGTAGTCCGCAGGCCACCAATCCTGCGAGGCCGTCATCAAGGCATGGAGGTCCTTGATCACGGCGCCAGGTCGAGGCTCTTGAACTCCTCAGCGTAATTGAATGCCTGGCCCATGGGATTGGACAATGGGGAGTGCTGGTGCAAGACCTTCAGGTTCAGTTGATTGGGCCACCAGTCCGCGTTCGTTGGGGTTCCAGCCGTTGTGTGTTTCAGAGCGCCGCCCGAGAACGGGCACTTAGTTTCGTCTGACATGGTTCTCTCCTTGTGCGCCGGTAAAAACCGGCGAGGTGTAGTGAATGAAAGTTTCATACAGTGAAGGTTTAGCGAACCACACTGGCC
>Ga0182016_10000760_pt1 | contig 39971 bp, 38 predicted proteins | sample 712S2MmetaG_FD_120491 | JGI IMG/M metagenome (GOLD analysis project Ga0182016, IMG submission 120491) | Permafrost microbial communities from Stordalen Mire, Sweden - 712S2M metaG | ecosystem: Environmental > Terrestrial > Soil > Wetlands > Permafrost | place: Sweden: Stordalen | collected...
CGGGTGTGCGACGCTCACGGCGTATCGCGCATCCCGAATCATCGTGCAGGCGGCCGTTACTGCGTTGCCAGGGCCGGAGCAAAGACCTCGGGATGGCCATCGTTGGGCGCGGGCTTCAGCCCAAGCAGCTTGGTCATCAGTGAGTAGATGTTGATGTTCTCAAAGGCCGGAAGGTGCGAGCCGGGGCGGAAGGCCGGGCCTTCGGCAATAAAGATCGCGCGCATGGACTCCAAATCGTTGTCGAATCCATGGTTGCCCATGTCGAGGGTTTTGCGCTTGGAGAGGTACTCGCGAGTATCAAAGCTCCAGCCCTCGTCGGCCAGGGCCAGCACGGGCGCGATGCGCGGATTGCCCTTATAGTGCCAGCGCGCGGGGAGATTTTCCCGCAGCCAGGCGTGCAGGTGCGGAATGCGGTTGAGCCGCTCGACCAGCGCGGACTGGTTGCCGTCCTTGGCGCTGAGGGCGAAGAGCGGCGAGCCGTCAATGAACTCGACGGTAGCGGGATCGAGGTAGTCGTCAAACACGAGGCGCTGCGAGGCGGGCGTGTAGGCCATGCCGTGGTCGCTGACGATGATGAGGTTGACCTTGCCCCACAATCCGCGCTGCTTGAGGCCACTGACGAGCTGGCCGATGGTCGCATCCACCGAGCGCACGGCCTCGCGCGTCTCCTGCGACTCAGGGCCGAAGTGGTGCCCGGCCGTGTCCACATCGCTGAAGTAAAGCGAGAGGTAGCAGGGCTGCGGCGTCTCAGCCAAATAATCGAGCGCCATCTCGACGCGGCGTGCGTTGGGCAGTTTTTCATCGTAGGCGAGCCAGTGCGTGGGGCGGACGCCTTCGATGGCGGCCTCCGAGCCGGGCCAGAAGATGGGCGCGGCATGGCAACCCTGTTTTTCTGCGGTCACCCAGATGGGCTCGCCGCCCCACCACGCGGCGTCGGCCACGGCATGGCGGTCGCTCATGCTGAAGCGCTCGTGGGTCGAAGGGTCATACATCTTGTTGCCCACGACGCCGTTGTGCGCCGGGTAGAGTCCGGTGGCGATGGCGTAGTGATTCGGAAAGGTCTTGGTGGGGAAGACCGAGATCAGCGCATCCGCTCGGACGCCAGCCGAGGCCAGGCCGCGCAGGTTGGGCGCCTCGTAAAGATCGGTGCGGTCGAGATAGTCGTTGCGGAAGCCGTCAATGGAGACCAGCAGCACGGGAGTACGCTGCGCCAGGGCCACCCCGGCCAGCAGCAGAAGCAGGATGATGGCGGAGGCGGCGCGGCGCAAAGCAAGAAGGCGGTGCATAATCTTCGACCTCAATCTTCAAACTTCAGAATTCAAACTATGATGCTGTGTACGGCGGCTATTCGTAGCGCAAAGCCTGGGCGGGCAACACCCGCGCCGCGGAATGCGACGGATAGAGCGTGGCGACAAAGCTGATCCCCAGCGAAACCACGGCGACCAGCAGTCCATCCAGTGCGCGCGGGGCAAAGGGCACGTAATCCATGGTGTAAACCTCGGCGGAAAGCGCGATCCAATGCTGGTGTCCGGCGAGGATGGCCACCGTGTAACCGACGATGAGCCCGAGCCCGGTGCCGAGGATGCCAATCAGCAATCCCTGCCAGACGAAGATGCGGCGCACCTGCTTGCGGCGCGCTCCCATGCTGACCAGCACGGCGATGTCGCGCGTTTTTTCCATGACCATCATGATGAGCGAGATGAGGATGTTGAGCGCGGCGACAAAGACGATGAGGCCAATGGTGATGAAGGTGACGACGCGCTCCAGGCGCAGGGCGCGGAAGAGCGCATGGTTCTGCTCCATCCAATTGGTGGTCTGGTAGCCGGCTCCTGCGGCCTGCTCCACCTGGCGGCCGATGGCGGCGGCCTGGTAGATGTCGTCCACCTTAAACTCCATGACACTGGCGACGTCGCCCAGACTGAAGAGGCGCTGCGCGTCAGCGAGCGAGCAGAGCGCCCAGGTCGAGTCGTAGTCATAAAAGCCGGACTGCATGAGGCCGGCGACCTTGAAGCGCTGGTAGCGTGGCGCCATGCCAAAGGGTGTCAGCTCGCCCTGCGGACTGGTGACCAGCACGACGGAGCCAACGGTGGCGCCAAGGGTTTGCGCTAAATCCTTGCCAAGCACGATGGGTGGCAGCGAACTGAGGCGCGCGGCGGCATCAGCGGTAGTGAAGCGCGGTTTGGCTGAGTTGGACGGGCTTTCGGCTCTTTCAGGCGCTGTGACAGAGCCATCAACGACGGACGGCTGCTCCTGCGCAATCTCCAGCGGCTGGGCCGAGCCCTCACGCACACCATCGAGCAAACTGGTGACCCGGCGCTCGTCCTTTGGCACAATGCCCTTGAGCACCGCGCCCCCAGCGCGCGAGCCGCGGCTGATGAGTACCTGCTCGTAGATGGCCGGCGCGCTTGCCTGTACGTGTGGAAGCTTTTCCATTTTGTGCTGCAAGGCGGCCCAGTCGGCGATGCCGTCGTTTTCCACCCTCATCAGGTTGACGTGCGAGGTCGAGCCCAGCAGGCGCTCCTGCAGCTCCAGACGGAAGCCGTTGTTGATGGCCAGGGCGATGATGAGCGAGGCCACGCCGGCGGCTACGCCCAGAACGCTGATGGCGGTGATGACTCCAATGACCGCCTGGCGGCGCTTGGCGCGCAGGTAGCGGGCGGCGATGAAGAGTTCAAAGCGCATGGGGGAATTATAGAAGCATGGGCGGGGAAGTGCGGTGCCGGGAGAAATGCTCAGAACAGGGTTTCGCATCCGCTTCGCGCCAATTTACAATCAATTTCATGGGGCGAGGCCTCGGTCTTGCCAGGACCTGGGCATCAGGATTTTCAGGCCTACCCTCCGCAGTGCCCGGCAAGGCTCATCTTCATGGGCCGGGAACCCGTAGCAGAATGGGAGTAGATGCCGCCCCGGCGATTGTCAGGCGGCGGCAAAACGGCAATGCCGATCCGGATTCTGACATTCCGAAGCCTTCCTGTGCCGGCGCGGCTCTGCCTACGCTTGGCGCTGCTGGCATGCCTGTTGATGGGCAGTGCGCTTTCGGCTCTCGCCCAGGATGTGCCGGCGGATGAACCGAAGCCTGCCCCGGATGCAATCCAACCCAAAGCTGCCCCTGTGCCTGCGGCCGAGGAGGTTGCACCTCCAGATGCGCCGCATCCCGGTGAAAAAGGCTTTGTGCCCATGACACCCCGCGACCGCGCTCATCTTTTCTTCAAGGATTTTGTGCTCTCGCCGAATACCTACCTGGAGGGCGGCATCTCGGCCGTCGCGACCTTCTCAGTCGGCGAGCCCGAGGGCTGGCCGCGCACCACCGATGGCATGTTCCGGAGAATCGGATCGCAGACGGCGCTGCTGATGATGGAAGAGGGCGGACGCCAGGCGCTCGATGCCGCCGTGGGGTTGGAGCCGCGCTACTTCCGTTGCCGCTGCACGGGATTTCTGCCGCGCACCGGCTACGCCATCAAGATGACCTTCTTCACATTTAACGAGGAGGGGCATCTGCGTCCGGATGTGCCGCGGCTGGCGGCCGATTATGGTTCCTCGATGATTGTGACGCGCTGGTATCCGGACCGCTACACTCCGCTGGACCAAGGCGTGCGCATGGGGCACACGCAGGTGGGTATTGACGTGGCGCTCAACATCTTCCGCGAATTCTCTCCTGAACTGAAGCGGATCTTCCACGTGGGCGGCAAGAAGGCGAAGCCCCCTGTGCGAAGCGGAGAATTAGGCTCGTGGTGAACTTCGCCGCCCAGTCCATCGTGGCAGGATGCAGGGCGTAGCTGAGCAATATTCCCGCCATGCCTGCCCAAAACGATTGAGCAACTCCCGTTCCTCCAGCCGCACCATCCCATAGCCCGTCAATAACGCAAACACCCAGAGCGCAAAACAGGCTGTGCTGCGTGTGGCCAGGCAAAGGCCGAGCATGGTGCATACGTGTCCCAGGTAGAGGGGATGCCGTACCAGCGCGTGGGTGCCCGTGGTGATGAGCTGCGGCGGACGGCCCGCGGGTTCCAACTCGTCGCGGCCGATGACGCGCATCAGGCTCAGCTCCCGGCCGCCCCGGATGTAGAGCGTGACAGATACCGCCCACAGCAGCGGGGCAACCACCCAGGTGGCGGGGCGCTCATAGAGTTGCAGGTTACGCCATGGAGCGCTGATGGCCCAGGCGGCCAGCCACATGACCGTCCATAACGGGCCCAGGACCTTGAGTTTATGCCGTGCCGCCCGCCACCGATCAGTCCACCCGTGAACCAGGATCCAGTAGGCGGGAATGGTGGCGTAGATGCCGCAGATGAGCCAGGCGGTGGTGTCGAGCAGCGCGATGGCGTGGGCTGAGAGCATTCTGTCGCCAGCCTAGCAGAGGACGGGGCGGGCTCCAAACAGAAGTCGGAGGCGGCCGTTGTTTCTAAATCAATCATGAAGGGCGGGCTGAAGGTCCTCGCCCCGTTATAGCTAGTGATTGGAATCGTTGTATTCTCTTCAACAGAGCGGAAGCGGCGGTGGGCTGCTTCCAACTTCTGGCGGCCCCGCCCCTTGGTGCGGCCACAACAAAAATATATGAGGTGCCTGTTGCGAGCGTTCTCGAAGACGTTGCTGTCCCTTCTACTGTGTTGCATAGTTCTGGCCCCGGCGGCTTTGATGGCGCAGGAGAAGCCTGCCTACGATGTGCGCGAGCACTACACCAAGTACGAGTACCGCATCCCGATGCGCGACGGCGTGCGCCTCTTCACCGCCGTGTATGTGCCAAAGGATCAGTCGCAGAAGTGGCCGTTCCTGTTTAATCGCACGCCGTACAGCGTGGGGCCGTATGGGGTGGAGAACTACGCGCAGCGCCTGGCGACCCTGGAGCTGATGCAGGCCGGATACATCTTCGTCAACCAGGATGTACGCGGCCGCAACATGAGCGAGGGGAAGTTTGTGGAGGAGTCGCCCTACAAGGACCACAAGGGTCCAAAGGACACCGACGAGACCACCGATATGTACGACACCATCGAGTTCCTGCTGAAGACCGTGGCGAACAACAACGGGAGGGTCGGCATCTGGGGCATCAGCTACCCGGGCTTTTACACTGCGGCCAGCATTATTGATTCGCATCCGGCGATCAAAGCGGCCTCGCCGCAGGCTCCCATGGTGGACCTCTTCCGCGGCGACGACGCCTACCACGGCGGCGCCTTCATGCTGAACGCGAACTACGGCTTCTACAACTTCTTCCAGCCGCAGAAGAATCCCACCGAGGAGCAGAAGGGACTCGACATCCGCCACAACACCAGCAACGGCTACGAGCTGTTGCTGAAGGCGGGCAATCTTCAGGACATTGATCGCAAGCTGCTCGAAGGGCGCAATCCGCTCTTCACCGATCAGTCGCGCCACAACACGATGGATGCCTTCTGGAAGCAGCGCGACCTGGTGCCGCGGATGAAGAACGTGCACTGCGCGGTGCTGACCGTGGGCGGATGGTTCGACGCCGAGGACTTGCAGGGGCCGCTCTCGCTCTACAAGGCCATTGGAGATTTGAATCCCGGCACGGTGAATCTGCTGGTGGAAGGTCCGTGGGTGCATGGCGGCTGGTCGCGTTACGAGGGCCACAAGCTGGGCAACGCCGACTTTGCGCAGAACACCGGAGACTTCTACCGCGCGCACATTTTGCTGCCGTTCTTCGAGAAATATCTAAAGGATAAGACGACCGAGGAGCTGCCCAAGGCCTACGTCTTTGAGACCGGCACGAACGTGTGGCGCAAGTACGACGCGTGGCCTCCGGCGAAGGCCGCGAAGAAGAAGCTGTATTTGACGCCCGGAGGCGGAGTGAGCTTTGCCGAGCCGTCGAATGCCGCAGGTTACGACGAGTACATCAGCGATCCGAACCACCCGGTACCCTTCGTTGGCTACCAGACGCTGGACGTGCCGCAGGAATACATGGTCAGCGACCAGCGCTTCGCCGAGACGCGTCCCGACGTGCTGGTGTACCAGAGCGAGGTACTGGACGAGGATGTGACGATTGCCGGGCCGGTGAATCCGCGGCTGTGGGTCTCAACTTCCGGCACAGACAGCGACTGGGTGGTGAAGCTGATTGACGTCTATCCGCAGAAGGAGCCCGAGGAACGTCGCCGCCGCGCAGGCAACGACGTACCGGTGCCGGAGACCGACCTGGCCGGGTGGGAGCAGCTCATCCGCGGCGAACCCTTCCGCGGCAAATTCCGCCACAGTTGGGAGAAGCCCGAGGCCTTTGTGCCCGGCAAGGTGGAGGAGATCGCCTTCGCCATGCCGGACGTGAATCACACCTTCCGGCGCGGACATCGCATCATGGTGCAGGTGCAGAGCAGTTGGTTCCCACTGGTGGACCGCAACCCGCAGACCTTCACGGAAATTCCCACGGCAAAACCGGAGGAGTTCAAGAAGGCCACCGAGCGCGTGTATCACGAGAAGGGTCACCTCTCCGGCATTGACGTGCTAGTGGTCGAGCCTTAGGGAAGTTTATCGCCGCAAAGTCAAGTTACTAAAGGGGGCATCGGATGCGATGTTCCCTTTTTTCTTTGCTGGAAATTTCGTAACGTGGTGTCGGCTGTCCAAAGGAAATCTTTATGGGATATACGATGCGTTCGGTGGTGCTGTTGCCGTGCATGGCCATGCTGCTGGCCGTAGCCGGTCAGGAGTCTCCGCGCGCTCGCCTGGGGCAGGTGGAGGCGGCGATGGCCGCCGAGCTGGAAGCGCATGGCCAGCGCACCATGGGGCCGGGCGGTATGCATTGGAACTCGCGCCTGGAAGGCATCAACGACTGTCGCGCGCAGTTCAGCGTGCACAGCACCACGCACATCATTGACACGGTGGACAAGCTGGAGACCCTGCAGGTTGCCGTGAGCGCTCTTGAGCCGGCCATCATGCAGGCCGACCAGCATGCGCTGCAGATGCCATGCGGCGGACAGTTCCAGTGCGTGACGGTGGCCACGCGCTGCACCAAGACGACGAAAGACGGCATCATGGTGGACTGCACCTCGCTGGCCGAAAAGCGGAAAGATGCACTGGTGCTGCAGTATGACGGCGACCAGGAGGCCGCCCAGCGCATGATCCGCCTGATGAGCCAGGCCGTGGAAGCCTGCCGCCAGCCGGTGAGCGTGGAGTTCTAGATGCCGCGCGGGTGAGCCGTCAGAGCGGCACAGAATCGGCCCGCGCGCTTACGCGCAGAAGACTTGGCACCGCAAGAAATCGAGTTGGGGAGAGAAAAGGCCCGCCGCGATGGCGGGCCTCTCCGTTTGTCGCGCTGACGGCTGTTACTTCTCCGAAAGGAGAATTCCGCGCAGCAGTTGCACCGGCAGTGGACCCTCGTTGAGCGCGCGGTTGTGGAAGTCAATGTTGGTGAACGACGCTCCCACTTTGGCCTGATAGTCCTTGCGCAGTTCTAGCCAGTCATGCAGTCCCACCCAGTAGGTGACCAGTTGCACGCTGGTCAGCTTGGCGCGGGTCAGCTTGCCTTCGGCCTCGGCCTCGGTCTGGAAGGCGCGCTTGCACATCAGATCCATGGCCTCGGCGTCGGTCATGTTGCGGCTGTGCATGCGGATGTCCAGGATGGTGTTGGCCAGCACGCGCAGGCGGATCTTGCGCATGATCAGGCGGAAGCGGGGATCGCTGTTGGCAAAGCCCTCGTCCATCATGATCTGCGCAATGTATTCGGCCCAGCCCTCCACGTAGGCGCCGTTGCCGAGCTGCGCGCGCAGCAGGCGGCGCGACTCCGGCTCGACGCTGTTGGCGTGCTCAAACTGCACGTAGTGGCCGGGCAGAGCCTCGTGGATGGTGAGCCACTTCAGCGTCCAGTTGTTGTACTCACGCAGCTTGCTTTCGGCCTTGGCCGCCGGCATCGCGGGGTCAATGGGCGTGACCCAGTACTGCGCCTCGGCGCCGGGCTCCAAAGGCGGCGGCGCGTGGAAGCCGGCCACCGAGTAGCTGCCGCGCATGAATGGCGGCGTGGCGATCACCTTCAGGTTGTTGTGCGCACTGAGCTCGACGATCTTCTTCTCGCGGATGAAGGCGATGATGGAGTCGAGCTCGCCTTGGATGTGCGGCAGCAGGTCGGCGGGCTGCACGTGGTCGTCGCTGATGCGGTTGAGCACTTCGCCGATGATGAGGTTTTCACGCGCGATGCCCGTCAGGTCGCCGTGGTCGCCATGCGTGGGATACATCTCATGGTGCATGGGCAGGCTGATGCGCAACATGTCGGCCCGCACCTCGATCATCTGCTGCTCGGCGACCTTGAGGGTCTCCTCCACACTGACCGGAGTCTCCATGACAAGACGGAATTTTTCGGCGTAGAGCTTCTGCCCCAGCCGCCAGGTGACCTTGCTGGGGCGCTTGCCGTAGTCGTCCTTCAGCCAGCCGGAAAACTCTTCGAGGGCGGCCAGGGCCTTGGGCGCGGCGGCCTCGTAGCGGGACAAGAGCGGCGAGCCGGCGGGAATGGCGGCCTTCACGTCATTGCGCACGAGGTCAATGTTGCCGGCGTTCTCTTCGATGGCCGTCGAGGTTTTGATCGGGTCGCCATCGGTCAGCACCTCGCGGGCCTGGCGCAGAAATCGCGGAATCTGCTCGATGCGCGAGACGACGTGGCCAAGGCGAACCTCGGCCGGGGCGTAGCTCTGCGTCATGGGCAAAAACAGCGCGCTGCCGATCAATTCGACGTAGGTGGTGGGATCATGCCGGTAGCTCTGGATGTGATCGAGTTCGAGCAGGGAGGAGTCAATGGTATCGGTGATGAGCTGCCGGTCGGCCTTCTGCTCGGGGCTGAGCGGAGCCCCGTGGGTGGCGGCAAAGCGCTGGCGCCACTGGAGATAGAACTTGCGCTGGGCGGCGATGCCGGACGGCCCCACATCGTCGAGCAGGGCATCGAGCTCGATGATTTTGCCATCCGCACCTTTATGCTGGTGGTAGCCGGCCTGCGATGCGTTGACCGGCGAGAGAACCAGCGACTCATACATAAAGCGCGCGGCAAGCTGGTCAAAGTCGGCGGTAGCGCCACTGGCGGGCGTGGCCGGAGGCTTGGAGTGGGTGTTCAGCGCCATCAGTGGCAGGGCGAATAGGCAGCAAAGCAAAAGGGCGGAAACGCGCGTCGGCATGGGTAAGGGACCTCCGAAGCAGACACTATACAGCAGCCTCATTCAGCAGCAACCCCAGGCGCAGTGAAAGCCGCCTGGCGACTGGCCTCGTGGTGCACCACTGGGATGGTTTTGGGCGTAAGAACGGCCCGCGAACTGAGGCGGGCCAGGTTGCCAGGGGCAACTCAGGAGGTTTCCCCGCAGCCCTCTGAGAGAGGGGAGAGCTGCGGAGCTATTGTTATGACCATAGCCCGGAATGCTGGCTTAAGGCATTAACGGTGAGTAAATTAAATTGGAATGCGGTTCCAAACTAGGATAGGCAAAGGAGTTGGCCTATGATGGCAAACGGACGGGTTGCGCTGGCGGCGAGTAATCGGGCACAATGACTCCAGATTTGCGGTGCCTCATACTCATGCCTCAACTTGGAAGTTTCTCTCTGCTTGTCGGGCTCGCCTTGAGCGTCTATGCGTTCGGTGCGGGATTGCTGGCCATTTTCTGGGACGATGACCGGCTGGGCGAGACCGCCCGGCGCGCCGGCATTGGCATCTTCTGGGCCGTCACTTCGGCCTCGGCCGTGCTGGTCTGGGCCGCCTTCCACAACGATTTCTCGCTGGCCTACATCCTGCACCACAGCAACCGCGCGCTGCCGGGCGCTTACAAGTTTGCCGCCCTGTGGAGCGGACAGGAGGGCTCGCTGCTCTTCTGGTGCTGGCTGCTGGCCTGCTACGGGCTGATACTGCGGCTGCGCTACAAGGTGGATACGCGCCTGGTGGCGCATGCGTCGGTGGTCATCAGCGCGGTGCAGATCTTCTTCCTGCTGCTGGTGAACGTGCCGGCGCACCCGTTTGCCATGACGCCGGGGGCGATTCCCGCCGACGGCAACGGGTTGAATCCGCTACTGCAATATCCCGAGATGGTCATCCACCCGCCGATGCTGTACCTGGGCTACGTCGGCATGACCGTGCCCTTCTGCTTCGCCCTGGCGGCGCTCATCATGCGCTATCCCGGAGAGAAGTGGATTCACATCACGCGCCGCTGGACGATGGTGGGCTGGTTGTTCCTGACCTGCGGCATTTTCCTGGGTTCCTACTGGGCTTATCGCGTGCTGGGCTGGGGCGGATGGTGGGGCTGGGATCCGGTGGAAAACGCGTCGCTGCTGCCCTGGCTTACGGGCACGGCCTTCCTGCATTCGGTAATGATGCAGGAGAAACGCGGCATGATGAAGGTGTGGAACATGTGGCTGATCTTCTCCACCTTCCTGCTGAGCATCTTTGGCACCTTCCTGACGCGCTCGGGCGTGGTCAGCTCGGTGCATGCCTTTGCGGAATCGAACATTGGCCCTTACTTTGTCATCTTCCTGGCCATCATCTTCTCCGCCTGCGTCTTCTTCTTTGTGAAGAACCGTTCGCATCTGGAGAGCGAGCACAAGCTGGAGTCGCTGGTTTCGCGCGAGTCGAGCTTCCTGTTCAACAACGTGTTGCTGCTGGTGGCGGCCTTCGCGGTGCTCTGGGGTACGTTGTTTCCGGTGCTCAGCGAGTGGGTGACGGGACATAAGGTCACCGTCGGGCCGCCGTTCTTCAACAAGGTGAACATCCCGATTGCGCTCTTCCTGCTGCTGCTGACCGCCGTTGGCCCGTTGCTGGCCTGGCGCAAGACCTCGGCGGAGAGTTTACGCAGGAACTTCCTGGTGCCGGGCATCATCTCGCTGCTAAGCGGTGTGGCGCTGGTTGCGATGGGTGTGCGTCCGTGGGAGGACGTGAGCTACTTCTACTCGACGGTGACCATCATGCTCTCCGTGCTGGTGGCATCCACCGTGGTCAGTGAGTTTGTGCGTGGCGGGCTGGTGATTGCCCGGCACAACCAGGGGAATCCCTGGCAGGGCAATATTTTCTACGGCATGTACATTCTGACGCGGCGCAATATGCGCCGCTACGGCGGATACGTCGTCCACTTCGGCGTCATCGTGACCATGATTGGTTTTGCCGGCGTGGCCTTCTACCAGAACACGGAGAAGGAATTGGGCTTTGGCGACAAGCTGGAGATTGGCCACTACACGCTGGTGTGCCGCAGCTACTCCCAGGACGACCAACCGAACTACTCCAGCGAACGGGCCATTCTGGACATCTATCGCGGCGGCAAGCAGATTGACACCATGTATCCGGAGCAGCGCTTCTACAAGGCCAGCGGCCAGCCCGCGACGATGGTGGCCAACCGCTCTACGATGCTCGAAGACCTGTACCTGGTGTATACCGGCAAGAATCCGGAGAACGGGCATCCCATCATCAAGGCGCATCTGAATCCGCTGGTATGGTGGATTTGGTCGGGCGCGCACTTCATCCTGGTGGGCACCTTGATCGCGCTGATACCCAACCTGCAATCGAAGAAAAAGAAGACCGCCCGCGAGGCCGCGATTGAAGCGGCCGTGCCGGTGGCGGCCGGGGGCGACTGATGAGCTCGCGCATGGGCTCCCAAATGACCGCAACGGTGACCCCGCTGCGCAGGATCGCCGCCCGTTGGGGGATTCTGCTGATGCTGGCCAGCGCGCTGCTTTTGATGGGCGCCTCCGGCGATACGACGGGGCAGCGCTTTGACCGCCTGGGCCACAACCTGATGTGCACGTGCGGCTGCAGCCAGATTCTGCTGGAGTGCAACCACGTGGGCTGCGCGGTGAGCGAACAAATGCGCAAGGAGCTGAAAGACGCGCTCGCCAGCGGCCAGAGCGATGATGTGATCCTGGCGGGATTTGTGACCAAGTACGGTCCCACGGTGCTTTCGGCACCCACCACGACCGGCTTCAACCGCGTGGCATGGATCATGCCGGTGGTGATTTTTCTGGCCGCCATCGGCGGGCTGGTGTGGGTGGTGCGTGTGTGGCAGCGGCGCTCGCGCGCGCAGCTGGCGACTGCGACGCCGGTGGGAACAGGTGCCGGTGACGAGGAGCTGAATGAGTTCCGCCGCCGCGCCCGCGAGGAGACGGAGTTGTGATGATGTTTCTACTTTTGCAGGCCGCCGCACCAGACCGCACTGCGGGAAGTTTCTTGATGTTTGCCACGGTGCTGGCGACGATCATGCTCTTCGTGTACATCTTCCGTCCGGCGCTGGCCGTGCATGGCGTGGAGAAGACGCGCCTGGCCTATCTGTACGAGCGCAAGGAGCAGACCTACGAGAACCTGCGCGACCTCAAGTTTGAGCACAAGGCCGGCAAACTGAGCGAGGCCGACTTTACCGGAATGCGCGACTCCATGGAGCAGGATGCGGCGGCGTTGCTGGCCGAAATCGAAGACCTGGAGCGCGAGGCGCTGGCAACGGAAAACCAGGCGCAGCCTGGGGTGAAGGCATGATGGCATCGAATGGAATCCTGCGTGGAATGTGTATGGCCCTGCTGGCGCTGATGGCGCCCGTGGCAATGCGCGCCGAGAGCCTTTCCGGCACGGTGACCAACCGCACCACGGGCAAGCCCGCGGCGGGCGTCACGGTGACCCTGGTGGACCCCATGGGCGGCATGGCCGAGGTGGGCACGGCGAAGAGCGACGCGCAGGGGCACTTTAAGGTTTCGGCCGAGGCCGCGAAAGGTCCGCGGCTGGCCCGCGCCGAACGCGGCGGCGTCAATTACTTTCACATGATCGCCCCGGGCACCACGAGCGTGGACCTGGATGTGTACGACGCGGCGGAGAAGGTGGAGGGCATTGCCGGCTCGGCTGACGTGGTGAAGATGCAGGCCGATGGCGGCAACCTCCAGGTGGCGGAGCTGTTCGCCATTACCAACCAGAGCAATCCTCCGCGCGCATTGGCCGCAAAGCATACCTTTGAGTTCGTGCTGCCGGATGGCGCCACGCTGGAAAACGCCAGCGCGCAAGGACCGAACGGGCAGCCCATCGAGGTGACGCCGGAGGCCTTGGGCGAGAAGAATCACTACGGCTTTGCCTACTCACTCAAGCCGGGCGAGACACGCTTCCAGGTCAGCTATCACCTGCCGTACAGCGGCAAGGCCTCGTTTACGCCGCGGCTGACGCTGGACTTTGAGCACTACGTGCTGGCCACGCCTTCGGCGATGACGATTGCGCCGGCGAACGCCAAGCAGTACCAGGCCATGAACAACCAGCCGGGGATGAACGTCGAGATCAGCCTGCACGCGAAGAAGGGCGACGACCTGGCCTTTATCCTGAGCGGCACGGGAGCTTTTGCCGAGGCTGCGGCGGCGGAGGAAGGCGGCGGGCAGGTCATGGGCGGGCAGGATAATCGTCCCGGTGGAGGCCTGGGCAAGCCGATTGACGCCATGGACGCTCTCGCCGTCTCGCACTGGTACACGCCCTGGGGCATTCTGGCCATCCTGCTGATTCTGTTGATTGGCGGCGGAGTCTGGACGCACGAGAACACCCGGCTGGCGCAGGCGGCGGTGCTGACTCCGGCGCTGGCCAATGCGGCATCCAGCGGCGCGGCCACTTTGGGGATGAGCGCGGCGAAGAACGCGCCTGCCACCGACGATGGGCTGATGTCCGGGCTGAAGGAAGAGCTCTTCCAGCTTGAACTGGACCGCCAGCAGGACAAGATCAGCCTGGAAGAGTATGCCAGTGCGCGCTCCGCGCTGGAGCAGACCCTGCAGCGCGCGGTGCGGCGCCGTTCCAGTTAACAGTTGCCCGTAACGGTTACGCGTATTTCGGCTTGCGGACAGCCGAATGGCCTGGCGTTTTACTCAACCAGCCGGGTGCGCTAGCATCTAGTCTTGGAGTGAAACCAATGGGAAACAATCTGAAAACCGCGTTCCTGCTGACCCTGATGACGGTGTTTGTCGTCATGATTGGACAGGCCCTGGGTGGCCGCAACGGCGCCATCATGGCACTGGTGCTGGCCGGCGCGATGAATTTCTTTTCGTACTTTTACAGCGACAAGATTGCCATCTTCAGCAGCGGGGCGCAGCCGGTCACGCGCGAAGAACTGCCACGTGTCTACCAGATTGTGGAGCGGCTGACGGCCAAGGCCAACCTTCCCATGCCCAAGATCTTCGTCATTCCGACACAGTCACCCAACGCCTTTGCCACCGGCCGCAATCCGGAGCACGCATCGGTGGCCGTGACGGCCGGCATCCTGGACCTGTTGACCGATGACGAGATGGAAGGCGTGCTGGCCCACGAACTGGGTCACGTTCGCAACCGCGACATCCTGATCAGCTCGATTGCCGCGACCTTTGCCGGGGCGGTCACTATCCTGGCGCGCATGGCCGGCTACGCGGCCATCTTCGGCGGCGGAGGCCGTGGCCGCGACCGCGATGGCGGACCCCTGGCGGCCATTGCCATGATGATCCTGGCGCCGATCGCCGCGCTGCTCATCCAGATGGCGGTTTCGCGCTCCCGCGAGTACCAGGCGGACGCCACCGGTGCGCACTTTACGGGCAATCCGGCGGCTTTGGCCAGCGCCCTGCGCAAAATTGAGAGCTATGCCACCCGTATCCCCATGCAGGTTTCGCCCTCGCAGGCGCACATGTACATCATCCAGCCGCTGATTGGCGGCATCAGCTTTGGCAGCCTGTTCTCCACGCATCCGCCGACGGCTGAGCGCATTGCGCGGCTGATGGGAATGCGGGCGGGCGGCTACTGATTCCGGCTCCGGGGAATCTCCGGCGGGGCAGATCGGTTTTGGCCTCGCCGGGTTCTGCGGATACAATCCAAATCATGTCGCAGGAAACGGGCTCCATCATAGAACGCGCCGCGGAACTGGAACGTGCCTTGCGCACGATCATCCGCGGCAAGGACGAGGTGGTACGGCTGGCCCTGGTGGCGGTGCTGGCGCGCGGGCATCTGCTGATTGAAGGCGTGCCGGGCGTGGGCAAGACGACGCTGGCGCACGCCATGGCCCGCGCCATTGATTGCGCCTTCCGCCGCGTGCAGTTTACCAGTGACATGCTGCCCAGCGATGTGCTCGGCATCAGCATGTATTCCGCGGCCGAGGAGCGCTTTGAGTTCAAGCGCGGGCCGGTCTTCACCAACATCCTGCTGGCCGATGAGATCAACCGCACCACGCCCAAGACGCAGTCCGCGCTGCTGGAGGCGATGAACGAGCGCCAGGTGACGGTGGACGGCCACTCGCACCCCTTACCGAATCCCTTCCTGGTGATTGCCACGCAGAATCCGGTGGAGCACCACGGCACATACCCACTGCCGGAGTCGCAGCTGGACCGCTTCCTCATCCGCGCCCGCATGGGTTATCCGGAGGCGGCCAGCGAGCGTGAGATTCTGCGCGGGCGGGCCGGCGCGGCGCGCATTGACGAGCTGCGGCCGGTGCTGACCGCCGAAGACGTGCTGGCCTTGCAGAATGAGGTGGACAAGGTTCGCGTGGAGGATGCGCTGATTGACTACTCGCTGGCCATCGTGGAGCGCACGCGCCAGCACGAGCAGCTTTCGCTGGGGGTTTCTCCACGCGGCTCGCTGATGCTGTACCACGCGGCGCAGGCGCAGGCACTGCTGGAAGGCCGCGATTACTGCATTCCCGATGACTTTAAGCGCCTGGTGGTGCCGACGTTTGCGCACCGCGTGGTGGTCAGCGCGCGCTACACCTCCACGCTGAAGCGTGCCGAGCAGTGCGAGGAGATTCTGCGCGAGGTGCTGGACGGCGTGCCGGTGCCGGTGTAGCCGCCGCGAGTTCCAGGTCTGGTATCCGTATAATTAAGGCATCGCACGTTTTCGGAAGTAATCTCATTTCCTGAGACAACTTCTGCGGAGGGTTCCGTGTCATTTTTGCGTTTTTTGCGTACGCTCTCGCTCGGCCTGTGGCTGGGTTCGATACTCTTCTTCGGAGCCGTGGTGGCTCCCACCGCCTTTGGAGTGCTGCCCACGCGCAATGAGGCGGGAATGATCGTCAGCGGCTCGTTGAACGGGCTGCACTGGCTGGGGATCGTCTGCGGATTGCTCTTCCTGCTGGCGACGGCGATTCTCTCGCTGAAGCAGGGCAAGGGCTCGCCTTTTGCCGTGCGTGATGTGCTGCTGGCGCTGATGCTGGCCATGACGCTGTATACGCAGTACGGCGTGGAGCGGCGCATGAACAGCCTGAAGAGCGAGATGGGCGTGATTGACCAGGTTGCGAAGGACGATCCCCGCCGCGTGGAGTTCAACCGCCTGCACAAGTATTCGACGGCGCAGGAGGAGAGCGTGTTTGTGCTGGGACTGGTGCTGCTCTTCCTGGTGGTGAAGGCGGACGAAGACAGAGCATCGCGCTAAATCCAGAAAACATCTCCATACGATTTTGCAATGGGCTATCCAGAGATTGGATAGCCTTTTTTCTCTGCGACTACAGTTCACAAATGATTCTGCCGATGATCCGAAGAGCGGTGAGTGCATCGCAACGATGAGGAGAATGGAATGAATTTTGATGACGCAATCCGTATTCATACCCAGTGGAAGATGAAATTAAGTAACTACATTGCTAAGCCGGATCGCAGCCTGAATTCCGCATTGGTTGCAACAGACAATCAATGCGAGCTTGGCAAGTGGCTGCATGGCGATGGCAGGAAGTATGCTGCAATTCCTGAATTTACTGCCCTGATTACGGAGCACCAGCGCTTTCACCGGGCGGCGAGCGAGGTGGTGAAAAAGGCCGACAGCGGGCTAAGTATGAATCAGGAAGTGGCGCTGGGTTCCAAGAGCGAGTTTGCCACGGTCTCCGCGGGGCTGGTCAAGATTCTGATGAACCTGAAGGCGAAAAACCTGAAGTAGTTGCGCCAGGTCGCAGCAGAGCATGCAAACCACAACGCTGCCCGCGAATGCAGGCGGCGTTTCTGTTTCCAGCCGAGAATAAGAGCTTTGCCATCGAATACAATCTCTGCCGATACAATCCGGTAGAATAGTTGGGGACCCTGTTCCACTACGAGGAAGCAGGGCATTGGGTGCGCCGGAACGAGCGCGCGGGAACGGATTCGAAGCACAACCATTATGAAGACTGGAATCATTGGCCTGCCGCAGGTGGGCAAAACATCGCTGTTCAAGATTCTTACCAAGGCGGATGTAAGCAACCGCAGCTCGAACCCGCGCGAGGCGCACATTGGCATTGCCACCGTGCCCGACGACCGTCTGGACCGTCTGGCCGCGCAGTGCAATCCCCGCAAGCTCATCCACGCCCAGGTGGAGTACGCCGACATGGGCGCCATTGGGCAGGAGGCTTTGAAGGAGACGGCGTATCTTTCCAGCCTGCGCGGCGTTGATGCCCTGGTGCACGTGGTGCGCGTCTTTGAGGACGACTCCATTGCGCACGCCGGAGGCTCGCTCGACCCGCTGCGCGACATCGCCAACGTCGAATTCGACCTGATGGTCAGCGACCTGGCGCAGGTGGAAGCCCGCCTGGAGCGCATGAAAAAGGACCTGCTCAAGAAGAAGACTCCCGAGCTGGAAAAGGAAAACGAGCTGCTGCTGCGCACCAAGGCCTTCCTGGAGACCGAGCGCCCGCTGCGCGAGATGGAGATGACGAAGGACGAGAAGAAGATCGTCCGCGGCTTCATGTTCCTCTCGGAAAAGCCCATTCTCTACGTGCTGAACATCAGCGAGAGCACCACGCTTGGCGTGGACCTGGAGGCGGCGGTGGCCAAGTACGGGCTCGGCGAACGCGCCGGACGGCTGAACACCGGCGCCAGCGCCATCTGCGGCAAAGTGGAAGCCGAGTTGGCGGAGATGACGGACGAAGAGGCTGCGGAGTTTTTGGGCAGCTATGGGCTTGAGGAGAGCGGCCTGGCGCGCTTGATTCGCAAGAGCTACGAGCTGTTGGGGCTGATCTCGTTCTTCACCGTGGGCGAGGACGAATGCCGCGCCTGGACCGTTGAGCGCAATACGCGCGCGCAGGATGCGGCCGGCGCCATCCACACGGATTTGCAAAAGCACTTCATCCGCGCCGAGACGATTCACTGGGACACCCTGCTCGAACTGGGCAGCGAGGCCGCGGCACGCGCCGCCGGCAAGCTGCGCCTGGAAGGCAAGGAGTACATTGTGCAGGATGGAGACATTCTGCACATCCGGCACAGCGGTTAGGGCATCAAGGCAACCATGAACCCCATTGCACTCAGCATCCTGCTTGGCCTTACCGCCGGAGCCGCCAACATCGCCGGTGGCGCGCTGCTGGTGCGCCGCCAGTGGGATCACCGCTTTCTGAAATACTTCATGGCCCTGGGCGCGGGCTTCATGCTGGCCACGTCCATTACAGAGATGGTGCCGGCCAGCGTCGGCCTGGAGGGTGGCAACGGCGAACGCGCCGGCTTCCTGGTGCTGCTCGGCTACCTGATCATCCACTTCTGCGAGCATGTCGTCAGCGGGCACTTCCACTTTGGAGAAGAGACGCACCACGACGAGTTCGTTGGCCATCATCGCAGCAACACGATTCTGCTCGGGCTGGCCATTCACGCGTTTTTTGATGGCGTCGCCATCGCCAGTGGCTTTCAGGTATCGAGCTGGCTGGGCTGGATCGTCTTCCTGGCCATCTTCCTCCATAAGATTCCCGAGGGTTTTACCATCAGCTCGGTGATGCTGGCCGGTGGACGCAGCTCGGTGACGGCCTTCAATGCCTCGGTGGTGCTGGCCGCGGGCACTATTCTGGGCGTGCTGGCCATGGTGATGTTCCGGCACGGCGTGGCCATCGGACTGCCGCTTTCGGCCGGAGTCACAATCTACGTTGCCGCCAGTGACATTGTGCCGGAGGTCAACCGCGAGCCCGGGCCGCTGATGCCATTGCTGCTGTTCGTGGGCGTAGCCGTGCTCTTCCTGCTGGATCACCTCTTTCATGTGCAGGTCTGACATGCAGAGCCGTGGGCCTGGGAAGGTCCAGGCGCGGGCCGTAAGGCGGTTTTCAAGAGGGGAATGAACGATCCCCATTCGACTTTCTCTCGCCCTGGACTTTTCCGGGGCGATTGCTTTGGCGGTAAGATGGAGTGCTCTCCGTCTTACCGGGTGAGCGTGGTTCTGGGTTGACGATTTCTGGAGGCAGTAAAAGGGAGAAAGTGCGATGCGGATTCTGGTGGTGGGTGCCGGTGCGATTGGCGGATATTATGGCGGACGGCTGGCGGCGGCCGGGCAGGATGTGACCTTCCTGGTGCGGGCGAGGCGCGCGGGCGAGCTGGCCAAGAACGGGCTGCAGATTTCCAGACCGGCGGGCGACCTGCACCTGCCGAATCCGAAGACGGTGAGCGCCCGTGAGCTGAAGGATCACTACGACCTGGTGTTGCTGAGTTGCAAGGCCTACGACCTGGAGGGCGCCATACACGACTTCGCTCCCGCCGTGGGGCCGCAGACGTCCATTCTGCCGCTGCTGAACGGCATGCGCCACATGGACGTTCTGGACCGCCGCTTTGGCGCCGCCCGCGTGCTGGGCGGGCTGTGCATGATCTCCACCACCCTGGAGGCGGGCGGACGGGTGGCGCACCTGAACAAACTGCACATCCTGGCCTTTGGCGAGCGCGACGGCTCGACATCGCCGCGGGTGGAGGCCATCTCCAAGGCTTTTGCCGGAGCGAACTTTGTGGCCCGGCAGACGGAGACGATCTTGCAGGAGATGTGGGAGAAGTGGGTCTTCATCGCCAGTTGCGCCGGCATCACCTGCCTGATGCGCTCGATTATTGGAGATATTGTGGCCGCCGGCGGCGCGGAGCAGTGCACCGGTCTGCTGGCGGAGTGTGCCGCCGTGGCCGGCAGCCAAGGCCATCCACCCAGTTCAGCCAGTTTGGAATTGAGCCGCAGCCTGTTGACCGCTGCCGGTTCTCCGCTGGCCGCCAGCATGTGGCGGGATATGGAGCGCGGGGCGCAGATCGAGGCCGGGCATATGATCGGCGACCTGTTGCAGCGAGGTGCCGAGCGCAAGGTGCCCACGCCGCTGTTGCGCGTGGTGTACACCCATCTGCGCACCTACGAACTGCGCAGGGAGCGCGAGAGCGCGGGGAATTAATCGGGGCGGAGAATCGCAAGTTTGCATCCGCCGGGAATGGTAAGATTTGTGGAAATTGGCATAATCGCGAGGTTTGGGATGAAAAAGCTGGTGCTGGTGTGGTGTGTGGTTCTGCTCTTTGCGGCGCTGGCGGTCTGTCAGCCGGGCTCCGGCCAGGTGCTGACCAACAACGCCATTGTGGAGATGGTGCGGGCCGGACTGCCGGTGGATGTCATCATCGCCAAGGTGCAGACCTCGGCCTCGAACTTCGATCTTTCCACCGACGGGCTGGTGGCGCTGACCGGGCAGGGAGTGGACGGCAGGATTCTGCGCGCGATGATGCTGACAGAGCGCAGCGGTCAGCCCAGGAACTATGCGGCTCCGGCGGGCGTGGCCGGCGTGGTGGACGAGAACTCGCCGAATGCGCCGCACGACGCAGGCATATACATCTACGTGCACACAACGCAGGGGCCACGCATGTTGCTGGTGGAGCCGAGCGTGTATGTGCGTGGCAAGATGACCGGCGCCTTTACCACGGCCATCACCGAGGGCATTGCCAAGACCAAGTGGAAGGCTGTACTGCGCGGCGAGCGCGCCGGGACGCGTGTCACCGACCCCAACGTGGTCTTCTACTTTTATTTTGAGAAGACGAGGTCCGGGCTGAGCCACGCCGACTTCGGCGCCACGAACCCGAACGAGTTCACCCTGCTGCATCTGGATGTGAAGAAGTCCTCGCGCGAGGTGGTGATGATGTCTGCCAACGCTTACACGGCCGCCAGCGGCTTGGATGAGAAGAAGGCGGTGCCGTATAACGTGGAACGGGTGCGCCCCGGAGTGTACCGGGTGATTCCCGCAGAGCCGTTGACGCCGGGTGAGTATGGATTCATCAGCGGGGCGGGGAATCCCTACGGCGCGGGCGGTCCGGGCGGCATCTACGTGGGCGCGCGCAGCAAGATCTTCGACTTCGGCGTGGACTAGCCTTCGTCTTGTTTCACAAGGCGACTGTCCGGAGAGTTCACTGTTTGTCTAATGCCGTGCCGGCCTGTGCCTGGCGCAAGAAGGGGACTGTCTATGGACGTTCATCCTCCGCACAAGGCGATCGAAAGCTGGCGTGACTTTTTCATCCACCTCATTACCATTACCATCGGCCTGATGATTGCCCTGGGCCTGGAGGGCACAGTGGCTTGGGCTCATCACCGCCATCTGGCGAGCGAGGCGCGCGAAGGCATCCGCCGGGAGATTGAGGACAACCGCAGCGCCCTGGCCGAAGACAAGAAGGCACTCTTCGAGGATGAGCAGCGGATGACCAAGAACATCACCGTGCTGCGCCAGATGCGCAAGACACTGGTATTGCCAGTCAAGGGCGAACTGGTCTCAACCATCAGCTGGTCCTCCCCGACCGAATCGGCATGGAAGACGGCCCACGAAACCGGTGCGGTGGTCTACATGGGCTACAAGGAGGTACAAAGCCTGGACGACATCTACCTGGAGCAGGAGATCATTACCAACGAGGTCATAAGGGTCTTCCAGGAGCAGCCCAAGGTGGTCTCAGCGTTTATCACGCACCCCGATGATGAGAAGCTGACGTCAGCCGAAGTCGAGCTGGCCCTGCAACGCGCTGAGGAGACATTGGTTGAGTTGAAGACACTGGAACAGGTCGTGGGGCAGCTGGATAAAATGTACTCGGCGCAACTTTCCCGGTAAAACACCGTCTGACTTGCCAGAGGGCGGGCGAAATCGGCATAATAGTAGCTGCTGCAAGTGTTTGCCAGGCGACTGTCTGGCGATTCCTTTGTGGTACTGTCCGCGGCGGATGTCATCCGCCGGCGCCAAGGCGCAGCGGACATCTCAGCCTTCGAATCAACACCGGCCTGGTTCCGGTTGTGATTTCCGGTCCTGTAACCGCCGCTCGGCGGATTGCGGGATGTCGAATGCTGGAGTTTACGAAGAGAGGAACGAAGCCTGTGCTAATGATTCGTCTTTCGCGCCGTGGTGCGCGTAAGCAGCCTGTATATCGCATCGTCGTCATTGAAAAGGATCGCGCCCGTGATGGCCGCTCCATTGAAGTTGTGGGCCTCTACAACCCGCGCACAACCCCTGCCACCGTCGAGTTCAAGAAGGACCGCGTGGAGTACTGGTTGGGCAAGGGCGCCAAGATGAGCCCGACTCTGGAGCGTCTTTACAAGAACGCTGCCGCCGCTGCTGCCGCCGCGCCGGTTGCCTAACGTTTAAGGAGACTGCTGCGATGCCCGCAAACCTGCCCGCACTGGCCCGTGAACTTGCCGACGCCCTGGTGGATTATCCCGAAGATGTGGATGTGATCGCCGGTGGCGACAGCGAAGTTGTTCGCCTGGAGCTGGAGGTGGCCGAGGATGATCTGGGCCGCGTGATTGGCCGCTCCGGACGCACGGCGCGAGCGCTGCGCACCATTCTTTCCGCTGCGGCGGAGAAGAATGGCCGGCGCTGCGTGCTCGACATTGTCGAGTAATCAGCCGGCGGAAGGAAGCGCCATGAGCGACTCCGAGGCATACGTCACCATTGCACGGGTGCAGAAAGTGCAGGGCCGCCACGGAGAAGTTCTGGCGGAGCTGCACACGGACTTTCCCGAGCGCTTCGACGAACGGCGAAGGCTTCACGCATGGTGGCCCAACGGCCATGAGCGCGAACTGGAGCTGGAAGAGTACTGGCCCCACAAGGGCGGCATGGTTTTCAAGTTCGCCGGGGTGGATTCCATCGAGGCCGCCGAAGAGCTGCTGAAGGCCGAGATTCAGATCCCGGCCGCGGAACGCGCCAAGCTGGAAGATGGCGCGGTCTACGTCAGCGAGCTGGTGGGCTGCCGGGTGGTGGAAGTCGGACCTCCGGAACGCGAAGTGGGCGTGGTGGCAGAGGTAAATTTTGGGGCGGGGACGGCCCCGCTGCTGATCGTGAACGGCGACGGCGGCAAGGAGTTCATGATCCCTTTTGTGGAAGGCTACTTAAAGCAGCTGGACACCACGGGGAAGCGGATTGAGATGCAACTGCCGGATGGAATGCTGGAGCTGGATGCGCCGTTGAAAGCGCCTCCAAAGACGGCACCCAAAGGGCAATAGCGGTTTGCTGAGTGGTTTTCTGAGGAAGACAAGTGCGGTTTGAGATCGTCACCATCTTTCCGGACTTCTTCAGTGGACCGCTGGATTACGGCATTGTGCGCCGCGCGCGCAACGCTGGGCTCATTGAAATCGGAATCCACGACCTGAGGGGCTTTACCCAGGACCGTCATCGCACGGTGGACGATCGTCCATTTGGTGGCGGCGAGGGGATGCTCCTGAAGCCGGAGCCGCTGTTTGACTGTGTCGAATCGCTGGGCGTCAAACCCCGCGAAGAGCGTATGCAGCCAGAGAGCCGGGAGACGGTGGTGATGCTATCGGCCTCGGGCAAGTTGTTTACCCAGGCGATGGCGCAGGAGTTGTCCGCGATGGAGCGCATTGTGCTTGTTTGCGGACGCTACGAGGGCGTGGATGAGCGTGTGACCGAGCACCTGGCCGACCGTGAGGTTTCGGTGGGCGACTTCGTGATGAGCGGAGGCGAGCTGGGTGCGGCGCTGTTGTTGGATTGCGTGACCAGGCTTTTGCCGGGCGCGCTTGGCAACGAGGCCTCCAACAAGACCGAGAGCTTCAGTGCTGTTCAGGCCGAAGCTAAGTTCGATGAGTTGGGACGGTTGGAGCCGGATTCAACGGCGGCCACCGGGGGATTGCTGGATGCGCCGCATTACACGCGTCCGGCGGAGTTCCGGGGTTGGCCGGTACCCGAGGTTCTGCTGAACGGGAACCACGAGGAGATCCGGCGCTGGCGGCGGCGCAAGGTGCTGGAAAAGACTTTTCGGAATCGTCCGGAGCTGCTGCGGCAGGTTCGGCTGAACAAGGAAGACCAAGAACTGCTGCGTGAGCTGGACCGCGCGGCCCGGAAAAATTAGAAAGATCACGGGAACCATCCCAGGCCGCGAGGCTCCGGATGCCCGAGAAGAGAAGAGGAAAACAGCATGTCGTCATCTCCCATCATTACCCGCCTGCTGGCCAAGGCGCAGCGTACCGACCTGCCGAGCTTTGCCCCGGGCGACACCATCAAGGTTCACGTGAAGATCAAGGAAGGCGACAAAGAGCGCGTCCAGATCTTCGAGGGCGTCGTCATCAAGAAGCGCGCGGGCGCACAGCCCAGCTTCACGGTCCGCAAGATGAGCTTCGGCCAGGGAGTGGAGCGCATCTTCCCCCTGGGCAGCAGCATCATCGAGAAGATCGAGATCGTGCGTTCGGCCAAGGTTCGCCGCGCCAAGCTGTACTACCTGCGTGGTCTGCGTGGCAAGGCTGCCCGTTTGAAGGAAGTCGATCGCGTCAAGTAGTTTTGCGCTCGCAATTTGAGCGTGGTCCAACCGTAGTTCGCCAAGGGGCGGGGTGCATCCCCGTCCCTTGTTGCGTGTGCGCTTTGAGTAGGCGCGGCACCTGTTCCGAGCCCGGAGCGTGGTGCTAGAATCATCTGTTCCGCGCCCCTGCGGAAGGCATCTGTTTCACCAGAGAGGATCCTATGGCTACCCTTGCGAACACCGCGACCACCATTGAGAGCGCGGCGCAGACCGTCTTCAAGAACGAACCCTTCGTGGACTTTACCCGGCTGGAAAACGTGCGCGCCATGCGCGAGGCCCTGGACAAGGTCCGGCGCCAGCTCGGGCGCGAGTATGAGAACGTGGTGGGCGGCCATCGCGTGCGCACCGTGGCCAAGTCAAAGTCCATCAACCCCTCGCACCCGGAGCAGGTGGTAGGCATCTTCCAGAAAGCCGGCGCCGAGGATGTGCCGGCGGCCATCGCGGCCGCGCAGAAGGCCTTTGAGAGCTGGAGCCGCACCCCGGTGGAGACCCGTGCGACCTTGCTCTTCCGCGTGGCGCAGGCCTTGCGCGAACGTAAGTTCGAGTGGTCGGCGTGGCTGGTCTTCGAGGTGGGCAAGAATTGGGCGGAGGCCGATGCCGACGTGGCCGAGACGATTGACTTTGCCGAGTTTTACGGCCGCGAGGCCCTGCGGTTGGCCAAGAGCGTGCCGCCCATCCAACTGCCAGGCGAGCTCGACGAGCTGCGGTACATTCCGCTGGGCGTGGGCGCGGTGATTCCGCCGTGGAACTTCCCGTCGGCGATCATGGCCGGCATGACGCTGGCTTCCATCGTCTGCGGCAACACCGTGGTGCTGAAGCCGAGCGGCGATGCCATGACGATTGCCGCGAAGTTCTACGAGTTGCTCGAGCAGAACGGTCTGCCCGATGGCGTGGTGAATTTTGTCACCGGAAGCGGCAGCAGTTTTGGCAATGAGCTGGTCAAGCATCCGCAGACGCGCTTCGTCAGCTTTACCGGATCGAAGGAAGTGGGCCTTCACATTCACGAGTTGGCGGCCAAGGCGCAGCCCGGGCAGATTTGGATCAAGCGCACCGTGCTGGAGATGGGCGGCAAGGACTCGATCCTGGTGGATTCCGACAGCGATTTGGACGAGGCGGCGGCCGGCGTCATCGCCTCGGCCTTTGGCTTCAGCGGGCAGAAGTGCTCGGCCTGTTCCAGGGCGATTGTGGACGAGCGCGTCTATGACAAGTTTGTGGAGCGCCTCAGGGACCGCGCCGAGAAGCTGACCATCGGCCCAGCCGAGGAGAATCCGAACCTGGGCCCGGTGGTGAACGAAGGCGCGCGCAAGACCATCCTCGACTATATCCAGAAGGGGATTGCCGAGGGTGGGCGTCTGATCACCGGCGGCAAGGCCGTGGAGGGTCTGGACGGATACTTCATTCAGCCGACCATCATCAGCGAGGTCAAGCCGGGCGACACCATCGAGCAGCAGGAGATTTTCGGACCAGTGCTGGCCGTTATCCGCTGCAAGAACTTCCAGGAGGGCCTGCGCATCGTCAACGACACGGAGTTCGGCCTGACCGGCGCGGTGTACACCAAGAGCGAAGAGCGCCAGGAGTTGGCCAAGCAGGAGTTCCACGTGGGCAACCTGTACATCAACCGCAAGTGCACGGGAGCCATGGTGGGCGCGCATCCCTTTGGCGGCTTCAACATGAGCGGCACCGACTCCAAGGCCGGCGGCCCGGATTACCTCCTGTTGTTTACGCAGGCTAAGAGCATCGCGCGCAAGCTGTAATCGCTTGCCGAACGGCAAAGAAAACGGCCCGGTGAGAGAGCTCATCGGGCCGTGCTTTTTCTGCTGAAGTACGTTTAGTCGGTGACGGATCCTGCGTTGCCCACCGGGTTGCCTGCCATTCCGGCGGCGCTGGCCGCGGCGGCTTCGGCAAGGATGCGGTGATGGATGGTAAACAGCGCCAGTTCCAGGCGGTCGCTGACACCAATCTTGTCGTAGACGTTGCGCAGGTAGTTCTTCACCACCTGCTCTGTGGTGCCAAGCTGGGTCGCGATTTCCTTGTTCTTGAATCCCTGTACGATGAGGGCGACGATCTTGAGTTCCTTGGGCGTCAGGCGGTCGCGGACGCGGGCGCCGACAAAGTCATCGCCTTCGGCGTTCTGCGCGGCCGAGCGCGTGTCCTGGGTGTAGGCTTCGCCAACGCTGACCTTGCGCACGCAGCGCAGCAGTTCGTTGCTGTCCACCGAGCGGAAGATGACGCCGAGCACTCCGGTGGAGAGGTAGCGCTCCGGGGCCTCGCTGTTTTCCGCGATGACCACCAACTGGATGCCACTTTCGCGGGAGATGGCCGCCAGCCGCTGCGTGTCCGGAAGAAAGCTGGAGGCATAGATCATCACCGAGCCGCGAAACTTCTCAATGGCAATCATGGCCTGCTCGACGGTCTGCGCCTGGGCGACGATGCGGACGTCATCCTCGACGGCGAGGACCTTGGCAATGCCCGCGCGGAAAATCGCCTGGTTGTCAGCGAGAATGATTTTCAGCATCTAGTCGCCTCCTCCTTCTTCGCCGGCGCGCTCAATCTCATATCGTTCAATCATGCAGGCGACGCCGGTTCGGCCGTCCTCGCCTTTGGCATCGCAGCGTACTACCCTGCCGTGGCAGTGCAGGTGTGCGTCGTGAGTGGAACCGATGGATTCAGCCGGCAGGGTGATCTCGAACTCAATGGCCGAGTCCACCGCCAGTCCACCCTGCACGAACAGGTAGACGCCGGCGGCGCTGATGTTGGCCGTGCTGCCCGAAGGTATGGCGTGCTCCCCCAGAAAGCGCAGCGGTAGATGCATTGGAAACCGTCTGCCGGTACGAAAGTCTTCCACGTTCACTCCCGGAACAAAGCAGCCGCCTGTTGGACTTAACGCGGTCACGCTTGGATTATGTCACGAACCTGCGCCAGTGCGGTAGGGGCGATAGCGGGGAAGAACCACCGGGAATCAACGAGTAAACAGGAGTTGGGGCCATGCCAGCGGCGGTGTTGACCGCCCCCGGCATGACTTCCCGAAAAGGGCTAAAAGGCGTCTCCGCCACCGCCGCCGAAGCCGCCGCCGCTGAAACCTCCACCACCGCCAAAGCCTCCGCCGCCGAAGCCGCTGCCGCCCGAACTGGCCTGGGGAGCGGCCGAAAACGACTGGAAAGCCGAGGTGGAGAAGCTGTTCATGGCGCCGCAGAACATCAGTGGGTTCCACATCATGCCCATGCCGTAGCCGGCGCCAACGTACCAGGTGGGCGGTTCTGTGATGATGCCCTGGAAGGCCTGCGCCCAGTGCTGCTCCACGCCAAAGGCCATGGCGTAGGGCAGGAAGCGCTCAAAAGTGTCCGGAGGCATGCGACGAATGCGGTCTCCGTCCACCCGGGTCAGGAACTCCTTGAAGCCCAGGCACTGCACCCGGGCGCGGGCGCCGCTCACCGTTTTGGCCGAAAGGTGCCGGCCAAACAGATACACAATGAGCGCCGAGACGGCGACGCCTGCCACCAGCACAGTGGGCGCCCCGAAAAGGCGGATGTGCCCGGTCATCTGCAGCCAGAGGAAGGGGAGGGCGATGACGAGCACGCCGGTGACCATCAGACCCTTGGCTGTTTCGGGATCGGTGGAGTAGAGGTTCTTCGCCTGCAGCGCGCCCAGAATTTCCTCGCGGATGCTGGGCAGCGCAATATAGAAGCGGTTTTTCAGGTCGCTGAGCGTGGTCTCCTCGGCGGTAACCTCCGGGAAGAGGTTGTTGAGAATCTCCTCCTCGTGCGCGGCCAGCCCCTGCCACTCGCTGCGCGGCTTCATCAGGCGCAGGATGTAGTCCTTGTGGGTGAACAGCAGGACCTTGTTCTCAGTTTCGATAATTTTGATGTAGCCCTTCACGGCCAGGTCAATGACCGTACAGGTGATGTCGCGCGCCTCAATGTTATCGGTGATGAGGGTGCCGGCTTCGGCCGGTGTCATGCCGGAAGGCGGCTCGTACATGGGCGCCACGGAAAGGCCGCTCTCCGCGTCGCGACCCTTGAACCACCAGATGGCGAACATGACGATGAGAGCCCACAGGGGCAAAAAGACTCCCGGATTACCGGAGACAAACCACAAAATCCGAGTCAGCGCCGAAGGCGGGGTCAGCACGCCCTTGGGGATGCGGACGTCCAGGGTGAGGCCGTTGCGCGCCGCGAGCGAGTGATTGGCGTCAAAGCTGATGTTGGCGCCGTCCAGGGTAACGGTGGCGTCTTCTCCGCGTGAGCCGTAGGTGCCGGTGTAGGCCTTGGCCTGCAACTGTCCGGCTGCGGTGGCGGGCAGCGCAACCGTGGCCGTGGCCGCATCAATGGGCACTGGCCAGTCCAGGCCGGTGGCGTTCCAGTAGAACTCGTCGAAGTCCTTGAAGTAACGGATACCGTTCTGCACGCGGTAACTGATGCGCACGGTGCGTTCGGCATCGGTGCCGGCGGCGTAAATCTTGAGCACGAGGAACTGGTGCACGGCCCCGCCCGCCACGCGCTGGTTGCGCGAGCTCTGCTCGAACTTAATGGGCGCGCCGCTTTCGTCGGTGACGGACGCGACCTTGACCAGCAACCGGTAGGTGGTGCCGTCAGGGCCGGGATATTCCACCGGAATGTCGCGCAGGATGCCGTTGTAGGCGCCCTGGAAGAGAGGGTGGATTTCCTCTTCCACCAGCACCGTGCCATCTTCGGCGACCGTGCAGCGAGTGTCAAAGTGTGCGATGCGCCAGGAGCGGGCAAAAGCCGGAGCCGTGGCGATCACCAGCAGGAGAAGCAACGAACCCCAGCGCAAGCGGCTGGGGTTTAGGGGCGATCGGGTGGTCGCTGTCATTCGTATCCTATCGGTCAGGGCTTCTCGGTCAAAGCTTCTCGCCGGTTAGAACTTCACGGCCGGAACGGCGCGCTCGGTGGGATCGGCGATCTCAAAGAACTGACGCTGCTGGAAGTTAAACATGCCCGCGATGATGTTCGTCGGGAAGGACTGAATCTTGGTGTTGAGGTCGCGCACCACGGCATTGAAGTAGCGGCGCGAGTTCTGCAACGCATCTTCCAGGTCGCTGAGCTGGCCCTGCAGGCTCATGAACTGCTCGTTGGCCTTGAGCTCGGGATAGGCCTCGGCGACCGCCAGAAGGCCGCGCAGAGCCTGGGTCAGCTGGCCTTCGGCCTGGGCGCGGTCATCGGCGCTGGTGGCGGCCATGGCGGCGGAGCGATAACGCGCCACGTTCTCAAAAGTGTCTTTTTCGTGCGAGGCGTAGCCCTTGACGGTCTCCACCAGGTTGGGGATGAGGTCGTGGCGGCGCTTGAGCTGGATGTCAATGTCGCTCCAGGCGTTGTCGGCCCGCACCTTCAGTTGCACCAGCCCGTTGTACATCCCACCGACGATCAGAGCGATGACGACGAGTACGGCTAGAAACACCAGAAATGGAACCATGCGAATCCTCCGAGCGGTACAGAATCGAGACACCATCATAGCCCGCGGCGGGTCCTGATGGAAGCCGCGGAAGTTGCAGATATGGTTCGCTCATCTGGCAATAATCTGTCTTGCTCCGGCCTAGCCCCGGCCCCGGAAGAGATGGCGGAAGAGTGGCGCACCCCAGGCTCCGATAGAAAGCAGCGCACCGAAGAGGATGATGGCGTCAATACTCTCGCGACCCTGCGGCGACCAGTAGGCCTGCGCGTTCAGATTCAGCCAGATGGCGAACTCGTCGAGGGTGAGCGCCGAGCCGACGCCGTAGCTGAGCGCCAGCAGGCGGCTAAGCAGAATGGAGACCGGAGTGTCGCCATCGCCGACCTCGGTGAGCTCTCCGTAGCCGCACAACAGCAGGATGAGGATTCCCCAGACGAGGTGGTGGATGTGAACGCCATGCATCTCCACCCAGCCAAGGGGCCGACGTGGTGGGTGATGCTGGCCACCAGCAGGCGCACGGCGGCAAAGGTCACAAAGAATCCCACGGAGGCGTAGAAGAGACGGCGCCGCGGACGGTCAGGAAGGTCCTGGTTGATGATCCGGCCAAGACGCGTCAGCCGCAGCAACAGAAGAATGGCCGCGATAGCTAGGCCGACGAAGCAGAGCAATATCCACGAGCCGAAATGATGCATGGCACTTCATTCTACAGACTTATCCGGCTGTCACCTTCTCAATCCCCGTCCCATCTGCAACGCCATACAAACAGGTGGCAAGAAAGCGACAGGCGAGCCGAAGCCCGCCTGTGCAACTGCGTTTCCCGTGGTGACTCACTTCAGCTCCGGGAAGTCCTCCTCGCGGTACTCGCGTTGCACGCGCTCACCGCTTGCCACCTGCGCCGCCTCGTTCCGGCGCAACTCGACGCGGCGAATCTTGCCGCTGATGGTCTTGGGCAGGTCCTTGAACTCGATGCGGCGCACGCGCTTGTAGGGAGCGAGAGCTTTGCGGATGTGCCGGAAGATGTCCAATGCCAGTTCGCGAGAGGGTTCAACGCCTGAGCGCAGAATGACGAAGGCCTTGGGGATGGCCGTGCGGATTGGGTCCGGTGAAGGCACGACGGCGCATTCGACGATATCCGGATGCTCGACCATCGCGCTCTCCAGTTCGAAGGGACTGATGCGATAATCGCTGGCCTTGAATACGTCATCGGCGCGGCCGACGAAGGTGAAGTAACCTTCGGCGTCTTTGGACATCACATCGCCAGTGCGGTAGACCTCGCCGGTGAGGTGCTGCACATTGCCAAGGTCGTCCTGGTAGCCGGGCATCAGGGCCATCGGCGCCGGGTTTAGAAGAATGCAGAGCTCACCCTCTTCAGCTTCCTTGTTATCCAAATCGAGCAGCGCCAGGCGGTAGCCAGGCATGGGACGCCCAACCGAGCCGAGCTTCATGGGCTGGCCCGGCGAGTTGCCAAGCTGCGCCGTGGTCTCTGTCTGTCCGTAGCCATCGCGGATGGTCAGGTTCCAGGCGGTGCGCACCCGCTCAATGACCTCGGGGTTCAATGGCTCTCCGGCGCTGACGGCTTCGCGCAGGCTGACCTTGTAGTCCTCCAGCTTTTCCTGCGCCAGCATGCGCCACACCGTGGGCGGCGCGCAGAAGGTGGTCACCTTGGCCGCGACCAGAGCATTCAGCAGGCCGGCGGCATGGAAGCGCGCCTGGTTATAGGCAAAGACCGTGGCCTCGGCGTTCCAGGGTGCAAACACGCAGCTCCACGCGTGCTTGGCCCAGCCCGGAGAGCTCAGGTTGCAGTGCACGTCGCCGGGTTGCAGGCCAATCCAGTACATGGTGGTCAAATGGCCCACGGGATAGCTGACGTGCGTGTGCATCACGACCTTGGGCTTGCTGGTGGTGCCGCTGGTGAAGTAAAGCTGCAAAGGGTCGCTGGCCTTGGTAACGCCTTCGGGCTCAAAGTCGGCGGGGAAGCCGTAACCCTGGTCGAAGTTCGTCCAGCCCGGTACATCGCCGCCAACGGAGACGCGGCTGAGGGCCTGGAGGTGCTCGACCTTAGGGGCAAGATCGTGGCTGGCGATGATGTGGCTGACGTTGCCGCGGCGGCTGCGGTCGGTCAGGTCTTCCTGCGTAAGCAAGGTGGTGGTGGGAATGACCACCGCGCCCAGCTTCATGGCCGCAAGGATCGCTTCCCAGAGCTGCGGCACGTTGCCCAGCATCAGCAGGATGCGGTCGCCGCGGCGTACGCCGAGCGAGCGCAGAAAATTGGCAACCTGCGAACTGCGGCGCGAGAGCTCGGCAAAGGTGAGTTTTTCTTCGCCGCCCTGCTCGTAGATCACCCACAACGCCGCCTGGTCGCGGCGCGGGCCGCGCGCAACGGCATCAAACCAGTCCAGAGCCCAGTTGAACTCATGCAGAACGGGCCAGGAAAAACCCTGGCACGCTTTGGCGTAGTCGGCGCGGTGCTCCAGCAGGAAGTCGCGCGCACTCAAGAAACTCTGATGGGCCGCGGGATTGCCCGTCTGTTTAGATGGCATGTGTTTTCCCCCTTCGGGAGTGAACAGGAATCGACCGTCGCGAAAAATGATTTTACGGACGTGGCGATTTTGCGCCCCGGATTATGTCAGAAGATCGCCGATGATGCCAGAAGATGCTGAGTGACGGGGATAAAGCTACCGTTTGCGACGATTCGCCCCTCCGGAGCATCTATCCATACAGGTAGATATTTGACAGTCGAGCCTTCTGTCCGGGCGCGCCTGATTCTTACGGTGGGGAGGAGTATGGCGTGATGATGAACCTGTCTGACTTCCATCTTCTCTCCCGCCATGGCGTGCTTTGGATGTTCCTGGTGACCCTGGGCGAGCGCCTTGGGCTGCCACTGTTCGTCACTCCGCTGCTGTTTGCCGCCGGGGCCCTTAGCGCCATGGGACATATGCATTTTGGCCTGCTGCTGCTGGTCACCACTGTGGCCTGCGTGCTGGGTGACACCGTCTGGTACGAGCTGGGACGCTGGAAGGGTAGCGCACTCTTTGGCTTCCTTTGCCGCATCACTTTGCAGCCGGATAGCTGCGTGCGCCGCAGCGAGATGGCGATTGAGAAGCACACCGGCACCAGTCTGCTGTGGGCCAAGTGGCTGCCCGGAGTGGCGCACCTGGCCGTGCCCATGGCCGGTACCGCGCGCCTTCCCCGTCCCCGCTTCCACCTGTATAACGCCGTTGGCTCGGTGGCCTGGCTGGGAGTCCTTTTGACCGGCGGCTACCTGAGCATGCGCACCGTGGATTGGCTCGGCCTGTTTGCCGTGACGGCGCGCTGGGCCATCGGCGTGGCCGTGGTCATCAGCGTGGTCCTGCTGGTGCACGCCTATTTCGAGCGCCGGGCGTTCGTCAAGTCGCTGCGGATGGCGCGCATCTCTCCTGAAGAGCTTTACCGCCAGGTGCAGCAGGGCGAGCAGCCGGTGATTGTGGACCTGCGCCACCCGCTGGATTTTCTCGCCGCTCCGCGTACGCTTCCCGGAGCTCTGCGTGTCGCATCGAGTGAGATCGAAGCGCGTATCGCGGAGATTCCCTCCGAGCGCGACATCATTGTTTACTGCACCTGCCCCAACGAGGAGACGGCAGTGAAGGTGGCGCGGCAGTTGCGCGGCCTTGGGTTGGTGAAGGTGCGTCCGCTGGCCGGCGGCCTGGCCGGATGGGAAGAGCTTGGCTACCCGGTGGACCATCACTATGGCGAAGATGGCCAGCCGCTGGTGAGGATCGAAGCTAGCTAAGCGGGCAGGCTACACAGGATAGTCCTTCCACAAAGCTCAATGCGCCGCGAACTGCCATCCGCTACAAATCCATTTACACTAACTTATGGTGATGAGAGCCGCAGGGCTTCCGGGAGGCCACGGCCGCCTGACCCGCCCTTAGAGTTTTCTCCGGAGTTTTTTCGACGATGTTTTTGCCCGCCGATACGACCATGCTGGCGCGTCACGGCGTGCTATGGATGTTTCTGGTGACACTGGGCGAACGCCTGGGGCTGCCGGTCTTCATTTCTCCGCTGCTGCTGGCTGCCGGTGCCATGGTGGCCGTCAATCCCATGCAGTTCTGGCTGGTGATGCTGGCCACGACCGTGCCCTGCCTGCTGGGCGATGCCATGTGGTATGAGCTGGGACGCTGGAAGGGGCGCGCGGTAATCGCCGCCGTCTGCCGCATCTCCTTTGTGCCGGATGCACTGGAGCAGAAGACCTATCGCGGACTGGACCGCTTCCGTGGCATTTCGCTCCTCTACGCCAAGTGGATTCCCGGGGTTGCGCACCTGGCTCCGCCGGTGGCTGGAGCGGCACGCCTGCCGCGCCTGCGCTTTCATCTGTATAACGGCATCGGCTCCATCGTGTGGATTTTGACCATGCTGCTGGCGGGCGTGGTCAGCATGAGGCATTTTGACTGGATGGAGATGTTTACGCGCTCCTCGCGCTGGTTCATTGAATCTGTCCTGGCGGCTTCAGTCCCGCTGGCCCTATATAGCTGGTGGCGGCGCAGGGCGGCCATCCGGCGGCGCAAGGCCGCCGAGCGTGTTGAGCTCTCGACGCCGGCGCTGGATACACTGAAGCGGGATTAGCCTCTCGCAATCGTCTGCCTATAACAAAACTTGCAGTGCCGGGCAAAGCGCTTTAGGCTCGTACTATCCACAGCAATGCGAGTCCCGTCGCTTTTTGGGCGGGAGGAAGGCGCGCACCGCCGCGGGAGCAATCCTTTCCGGTGCCGGGTTCACCAGCTTTCATGTTTCACCAGACGGACGACCTGAGAATCAAATGGACGAAGGTAGTGCTTCCGCCAGTGTTCCTGGAGGAAGAGCTGCCGTTGACCGATGCCGCTTCGGCGACGGTCTTTGAAGCGCGCCACGCCATTGGCGAGGTGCTGGCCGGACGCGACCGCCGCCTGGTTGTCGTGGTGGGGCCATGCTCCATCCATGACCCCAAGGCCGCGCGCGAGTATGCCCAAAGACTGAAGCAGGCCGCCGCGCCGCTGAACAACGAGCTGCTGGTGGTGATGCGCGTTTACTTTGAGAAGCCGCGCACCATCATCGGATGGAAGGGACTGATCAACGATCCCCACCTCGACGGCTCCTACAAGATTAACGATGGCCTGCGCCTGGCGCGCCGCCTGTTGCTGGATTTGGCCGAGATGGGCGTGCCCGCCGGCACCGAGTTCCTGGACATGATCTCTCCACAGTACGTGGCCGCCCTGGTGAGCTGGGGCGCCATCGGCGCGCGCACCACGGAGAGCCAGTTGCATCGCCAGCTGGTCAGCGGCCTGAGCTGCCCGGTGGGCTTCAAGAACGCCACCAGCGGAGACGTGCAGATCGCCATCGAAGCCATGCTCTCGGCGGCCAATCCGCACACCTTCCTCGGCCACTCCAAGCACGGACAGTCGGCCATCTTCGTCACCAATGGCAACCCGGAGACGCATGTCATCCTGCGCGGCGGCAACGGCATGGTGAACTACACGGCAGAGGCTGTGAATGATGTTTGCGCGCGGCTGGAAAAGGCCAAGGCGAAGCCGCAGGTGATGATTGATTGCAGCCACGCCAACAGCCGCAAGGATCACACCCGCCAGGGCGCCGTCTGCCGCGACGTGGCCGCGCAGGTGGCCGCTGGCGACCGTCGCATCCTGGGACTGATGATTGAAAGCAACCTGGTGGCTGGCGCGCAAAAGCTGGAGGCCGGCAAGGAACTCGTCTACGGGCAGAGCATTACCGACGCCTGCATCGGCTGGGACGAGACCCAGACTCTACTAGAGGAACTGGCCGCGGCCGTGCGCAAGGGAAGATAGCCGCGTCGTTTTGATGGCCGTCAAAATTCAAAGGGCGATCCCATGCGGGACCGCCCTTTTCTTGCATTGACGCAGGATCAGGTTACGGCTTGGCCGTTGCTGCCGGTGCGTTGGCCTCGGTTTTGGTTTCGGGTGACGCTGCGGCCTTGGATGGCTTGCCATGTTTGCCGGGCTTCGCCTCCGGAGCGGCGGCAGCCGGAGCGGGCTCGTGCTTCACCTCGACCAGTAACGGTTTGCGCGGCAGCATTTCATCACGCATGGCGGCGTTATACAGGAATGACGCCATGATGATGGAGGCCTGAATCAGGTCCTCGCGCTGGGCGTGGTCGTAAACGTCCATGTTGGAGTGGTGGGTGCGCGTGTCGTACTCCAGCCAGTCCTGGATGAACTGGAAGCCCGGGATGCCGACGGCGTCAAACGAAACGTGATCCGTGGAGCCGGTGTTGCGCAAGGTCACCGTGGTGAAGCCAAGATCCTGGAAGGGCTTGCCCCACTCTTCGAAGAGGGGAACCACGGCGGAGTTTTCCTGCGCGTAAATGCCGCGTATCTTGCCGCTGCCGTTGTCCAGGTTGAAGTAGGCCGAGACCTTCTCCTGCCCGGGCTTGACGACGATGGGCAGAGGAGTGGCGCGCATGTAGGACGGAGTGTTGTCGCCCTTCGGCACATCCACGTATCCGAAATGCTCCTTCACATAGGCCTCCGAGCCCAGCAGGCCTTCTTCTTCGCCACCCCAGAGCCCGATGCGGATGGTGCGGCGCGGCTTGACGCCAAGCGCTTGCAGGATGCGCACGGCTTCCATGGCCACGGCCACGCCCGCGCCGTTATCGGTGGCGCCGGTGCCGCTGTGCCAACTGTCAAGATGGCCGCCGATCATGACGACCTCGTCCTTCTTGTCGGTGCCGGGAATCTCGGCGATCGTGTTGTAGATCTGCCCGTTGTCCGGCGATTCGAAGTGCGACTTCACGTCCAGTTCGACCGTGACCGGAATCTTTTTATCCAGCAGGCGGGCGATGCGGTTGAACTGCTCGGCGGCGATGACCACCTGCGGCACGCCATCGGGCGAGCCCGGCTTGTAGTTCTGCGTGCCCTGCACCAGGATCAGACCGTAGTCCCAACGGCTGGCCTCGATCGTGGCGGCCACCTTTTCATCCTGCAGAAACCTGTCGGTGGCCATGCTGAGGCGGCGGCGCTGCATGATCTCCTCACGTGTCCAGACACGGCCGGTAGGATCGCGATACGATCCGCCGGGAATCTGGTACTCGGCCACTTCCTTGAGGCCTGCCTCGTCGTAGCGGCGGCTGGCGGCCTTGGTCTCCAGGGTCAACTCGCGTGGCTCTCCCACCAGTACGATTTTGCCGGCAAACTGCCCCTTGAGCTTCTCCAACTCCTCGACGCTCTTCACCCGCAGGGCCACCACTTCGCCCTTGAGCACGCCGTTCGTGGCAGGCGTCCAAGCCTTCGGGATGCCGAAGATGATGGCCGTGTCGGGGGCGGTCATGCGAATCGAGACTGAATCCAGCGCCCAGCCGCGGCCAAAGCTGAAGCCTTCCAGGTGCGAGTTCACCAGGCCCCAGTCGGCAAGCTGCTTCTGGGTAAACAGGTTGGCGTCCTTCAAATGTTGTGAGCCGGACAAGCGCGGTCCGATGCGGTCGCTCAACTCGGCCAGGGTCTGCATCACCTTGCTGTGCTGGGTCGCCTCCAGACGGATGCGGCTGACCACCTGCAGATCTACCCCTTCCGGTGCTGGCACGGCCGCGGCCGGCAGGGCCATGGAAAGAACGAGCACAAGGGAAACAGCAATGGAAAGGGCACGCCGGGAGGGGCGGAGTTGATTCATTCGTAAACCTCTTTGATGCCAGGATTCTCGCGGAGTGCGTGGCGCGAGTACGTCTGTTTGTAAGCATCTTAGCACCGCACGGCTGGTGGAGTGGCAGCCAGCCGGGGGGCGAATGTGTAACAAAACGTAAAGGCCAGCGCCCGCCGTAAGGGCATCCCCCTATCGGGTCCAATTCAGGAACCGGGCCCCAAATGGCAAGCAGGGTGCGGCAAAAGGCTCTTCATGGAGAGTTCACTGTAGGTTGGCGAAGCCAGGCAGGGGACAATCATCCGTCTATTCCCCTCATAGCGTATTTGTAGTGCGAGTGTGTAGTGCGGGCACGAAGTTGTGCGGAGGATCCGAATGGAAGAGTTGATTGGAGTTCGCGAGGATGCATCCCTGCTCCCACCGGGCGTTGAGCGCCCCAGAACCATCATGCTGGTGGAAGATGAGTCCACCGTGCGCAACCTGCTCCGTGAGGTGCTGCAGCGCTGCGGTTATCGCGTACTGGCCTGCGGCAACCCGGAAGAAGGCCTGAACACCTGCCGCAATCACGATGGCCCGATTGACCTGCTGCTCACCGACGTGGTGATGCCGGGGATGAACGGCCGCGAGATGGCAGAGCGCATCAGCGCCATGTTGCCCGGCCTGCACATCATCTTCATGTCCGGATACAGCGAGCAGGTGTTGGTACAGGATGGGGAGTTGGATCCCCGCATCGAGTACCTCCAGAAGCCCTTCTCTCTGCAGATGCTTCGCAACAGGCTGGTGCGGGTGCTGGGCGAGGGGGAGTGCGCAGTGCAGTAGCCGCATGGAGCTTCACTTCGCTGGCATATCCGATCAACATGAGCTGCGGATTCTCCCAGGGCCGAATGCAGGCGTCATCCGGCGGGAGATCGCCAAGAGTGTATGTTTACTCCTCACAATTAGCGATTGGCCACCTGGGCAGGGGAGTGTTGTAGGGCACGCACGATCTCGCCGGGAATGCCCTCCAGAGTGAGGACGTTGTGCAGGATGCCGGCTTCCGCGCAGGCGCGCGGCATGCCATACACGGTGCAACTGCGCTCGTCTTCGCCGACCGTGTATCCACCGGCGCGGTAGATGGCTTCCATGCCCTGCTGTCCGTCGTTGCCCATGCCGGTCAGGATGACGCCCATGGCGGAACCGCCATACTCGCGGGCGGCGGAGAGCATGAGCACATCCACCGAAGGCATGTGCGGCGTGTTGGTGGGCATCGGAGACATCTCCGCCGCCGGGCCGTTGCTGCGCCTCACTACGCGCAACTGCAGACCGGCACGCGCAATGTAGATCACACCCGGCAGCAGCGGCTCATTGGGCTCGCTCTCCTTTACCTGATTGCGGCACAGAGCGTTCATTCGATTGGCAAACGGACCGGTAAAGCCAGGCGGCATATGCTGCACGATCACGATCGGGGCGGAAAGTCCTGCCGGCAGCAAGGGCAGAATGGTCTGCAGAGCCTTCGGTCCGCCGGTGGACGTTCCGATGCAAATCACCCGTGGCGTGGAGAAGTTGTACAGAGAGGTGGAGGCACGGCGTGGCACGGTTGCCACTGGCTTGGTGACGCCACGCTGCGGCATGCGCCGCTTGTGTACGGCCGCCGCCTTGCACTTGGCCACCAGGTCATCCTTGATGCGGATGATGTCAATCGAGGCGTAGGAGAGATCCTTGCTCAGGAAGTCATACGCCCCGCGCCCGAGAGCCTCGATGGTGGCCTCGGCGTGGGTGCGGGTGAGCGAACTGACCATGATGACCGGGCAAGGCGCCTCTTCCATGATGCGTGAGAGCGCCTCCAGGCCGGTCATGCGCGGCATCTCCACGTCCATGGTGATGACGTCCGGGCGGAGCCGGCAGGCCTTCTCCAGTCCTTCGACGCCGTCGCAGGCGGTGTCAATCACCTTGAGAGCGGGATCGCTCTCGATCATGCGGCGCAGCGCGGTGCGCATGAACGCGCTGTCATCCACCACCAGAACGCGCACCGGCGCTGGAATGCCGGCCGTCACAGGTTGAACAGGATGCTGACCAGCGACCTGACCTCGTTAACGTAGGCTTCGATTTCCATGGTGAAGCAGGCGATGTCGAGATACTTCACGCGTGGCGAATGCTCGCCGATGATGCGCCAGGCGGGCTCTTCCTCAAGCGTCACCACCAGGTCCTCGGTGAAGCCGTAGCCGAGTCCACCGGTACGGCATAGCAGGTCGGCGATATTGACCAGCGCGGTCAGCATCGGGTCCAGTGTGGCCTTCTCCACATCATGATGGCGGCGCATCACCTCGCTGAGATAGTCGAAGAGCTGCCAGTGGGTGCACAGAAGGTCTCCGGTGATCTCATGCGACAAGCCCATCTCCTCCAGTTCGACTTCGCGCAGCGAGCGGTGCGTGGCGGCAGCTTTCTTGTAGGCGGCCGTGTATTCCTTGGGGATGAGAATCATGTTCACCAGAAGGCCGAGGTCGTGGATGAGACCGGCCAGGTAGGCACGCTCCGGGTCCGCGTAGCCGAGCTTGCGCGCCAGGTTGCGGCTGATGAGGGCGCAGGCCAGCGAGTGTTCCCAGAGC
>Ga0182016_10000764_pt1 | contig 39817 bp, 48 predicted proteins | sample 712S2MmetaG_FD_120491 | JGI IMG/M metagenome (GOLD analysis project Ga0182016, IMG submission 120491) | Permafrost microbial communities from Stordalen Mire, Sweden - 712S2M metaG | ecosystem: Environmental > Terrestrial > Soil > Wetlands > Permafrost | place: Sweden: Stordalen | collected...
GCGACGTGATAGGCCCGGAACACGTCGATGCGTTCGCCGGCCCAAACGCAGCGAGGGCGATGAAGGCCGCCCTCGAGCTGGCCGCCGACGATGCAGCGGCGGGCTGCGGCGCATCCGACGTGCCCTCGCAATCAATAACGACCGGGTCCTCGGCGCCCAAGAGCGCTGCGTACCGGCGCTTCGATCCAATATGCTCGAAGTACAGCTCGACCATCTCCATCGCCAGCTTACGATCGGCGAGATCGGCCAGAAGCGGATACCCGTTGCGATCGTCCTGCGCGCCCCACGCCGCCGTGCGGGCCGCGTCGAGGAACACCGAACCAGTAAATGCCTCTGACGGCGGGACTCCGGCGGCAAGCTCTTTCCCGACGGCGTGGTTTCCAGCCGCCATCGTCAGGTGGAACAACGTCCCGATCAACATCGGTTTGACTGACCCGCGCTGATGCAGGCCGCGTTCGACAGCGTAGAACCACTTTCGCGGACAACGCCCGATATGGGCGAGCGTCGATTGCGCGATCGGCTCGCGAAGCATAAGCACTCTGCAACCAGATTACTAGGTAACGAGCGACACGTCAAGACTCCGGTCAGTGTTTCCCCGGACTCCAAACATTGACAGGACTCCGGCCTCCTGATAATCTGGTTGCATCATCGCACCTGCTTGCCCGCGCCGTTTTTCGCTCAATAAAGAGAGGGGCCGGATGTCGTTCACGCTTGCCGTTGGCACATGTTTTGGATGCGGGAACATCTTCAGCTTCCATCGCATCAAGGTGTGTTCGCTGTATTCACCATGCGGCACGCACCGCGCCAACCAGCCCAACTGCGCGGACTGCGCGCGACAGCCGCGTGTGCCGCTGTGTCTCAACTGCGTGCAGGCGGCAAATCCGCAACGCATCGCCGCCGGACTTGCGCCGTTCGAGATTCTTCCCGGCGCGTACGAGGCCGCCGACGCAGCCGAACTTGCGACATGAACATCTACGTCGCATCTTCATGGCGAAACGAAACGCAACAGGCCGTCTGCCGCCTCTTGCGCGCGGCCGGGCACGACGTGTACGACTTTCAGAATCCCGCGCCCGGCAAAACCGGTTTTGCGTGGGCGGACATCAATCCGAACTGGCGCGCGTGGTCCTTCAACCAGTTCCGCGCCTCCCTGCGTCATCCGATTGCCGCCGACGCCTTCCGCTTCGATAGGGACGCGAGGGACGCGCTGCGCGCGTGCGACGCCTGTGTGTTGGTGCTCCCCTGCGGACGCAGCGCGCACCTCGAGCTGGGCTACGCCGTGGGCGCCGGAAAGGCCACCTACGTCTATGCGCCCGTTGACATGCGGCCGCACCTTGGATCGACCTTTGAGCCTGAGCTCATGTACCTGCTCTGCGACCGCGTGCTCTCGACACGCGGCGAGCTGCTCAACGCCCTGCAGCAAACGACGAGTCAGGCGAACGCGCGGCTCGACAGCGCCGACCTGTACTCTGGATCGGAAGCACGTTCCGCATGACCGACCTGGCCCTCATCATCATCGATCCGCACGCATTCGAGCACTCCGAGCCTGCAACGCATAAACGAACCGCGCTCAGTAACGAACCCATCGACAGCTGTCAATGCGGCCGGCGCTTTCACGAAGCTTCTCGCGAGAAAAGCGTGGCAGAGTTCCTTGAACACGAGGAAACGTGTCGGGTCCAGTATCGTCGACGGTACCCGCACGGCGAACGCGCGTGACCCGATGCCGACCTCTGACGCGGCAAGCACTATGAGCCGGTGCAGTATCTCTCTCGGCTGGCTCTTGGCCGTTTCGCTCGATCCATCCGAGCATCAATCAGACGGTGGTCTCCTGCTCGTTCTCGCGATTTTACTCCTTGTTTGCCTCGGCCTGGTCGTTCTGGCATTGACCCTTCGCACGAAATCTCGCAAACGCAAATAATGGCAGGCTCCTACAATCGCATCATTCTCGTTGGCAATCTCACGCGCGACCCAGAGATCCGGTACGTGCAGTCAGGTTCCGCCGTGACAAACTTCTCGATTGCCGTCAACCGGCGCACCAAGGGCGGCGATGAAACGACGTACGTTGATATCGTGGCGTGGGACAGCGGCAACTACAAGCTCGCCGACATCTGTAACACGTACCTCAAAAAAGGCATGAGCGTGCTCGTCGAGGGGCGGTTGGTCATTCGTTCGTACGAAGACAAGGCCGGTAACAAGCGCAAGCAAACCGAAGTCGTGATCGACAACATGCAGATGCTTGATCGCGCCGCGAACGCAACGGGCGCGACCACGAGCAGCCTCGCGAACGGCAGGCGCTCACCTTCCCCGCGCGCCGGCGCAAAGCCATCCTATACTCGAGGCCACCGCGACGACCCGGCACCGGATGGCGGCGGGAGCGGATCGACGACGCTCGACGAGGAGCTGCTCGATGAGATCCCGTTTCGGCATGATTTTCGGGAGACGTCTGCACGCTGGTGGCTGCGCTGATCGAACGGCTCACCGCGCAGCACGTCTTCTTCTGCCGTCCCAAGAGCAAGTAGGCATGCGCAACCGTACTAAGGAGACCCCTTGGCTAATCCCCGCCGCGACGAAGACCTGCCGACGCGTCAATCTCACGGCGACATCGCGATACAATGCGCGCTACGTCAACTCCGCGTGTTTCCGCTCCATGCGGTGACGACGACGGGTTGTTCTTGCAAGCGTACGACCTGCAAGCTTCCGGGCCGCCATCCGCGGCTTGACGAGTGGTTCGCGAAAGCCACCTCCAAGGTTACCGTCGTCGCGCGCTGGTGGAAACAGTGGCCTGAGGCTAATGTCGGCGTCGTCGCCCCCGAACCGGGCAAGTTTCTGTGCGTCGATCCGACACAACCGCTTCCAGCTCACGGCGATGCGAAAAGCGCGCTCATGATGCCGTCAGGTCAGGTGTTTCAAGGGCTTCAGCGCGCGTTCTTCGACCCTGACAAATGGACATTCAGCGAAACGGACCCCCCATTCTACACCGACGCATCGACCGACCTCGTCTACTCATACCGAGGGCACCGCGGCGCCGATACATCGGTGCGCGAATGCGAAAGCGCGAACCGCACCCTGCAAGAGAATATCTCCATACTCGATCCACAAACCGGACTCATTGCAATCATCTGCATGGCGAAATGGATCGCCGCTCGCCAGAACGGGACACTCTCGCCTGGCATGAGCGTCTCCGTTCACGTCAATGAGATTCTCGATCTCATGGGGCGGCAGAAATACCACGGCGCCTACCGTAAAGATCAAAAGATCGAGATTTCGCGACGGTTTAGCGAACTCGACGCCATTAAGGTCAGCGGTCCGAACCCCGATCCAAAAGCAAAAAATCGGCGGCTTCGCGGCAGTATGTTTGACGTCACATTCGACGACGATTTTGATTTGCTCAAGCGCCCGCTGCCGTTCGCTTTTATCGTTCGGCCCGGCGATGCAATCAACGAGTCCCTCATCGACGGCACGATGGAGCTCGCTGATTTCTTCGTCTCCTTGGCGAAGCTCAACACCGCCGCCGGCGGCATCGAGCGCTTAGCTTACCAGATCGGCATCTACCTCGTTTTCCAGAATCGCATTCGCGAAAGCACGCAGAACTTCGAGCAGCCATTCCGCATCGGAACAATTCTTGAACGCCAGAACGTCAAGATCCCAACGGACGCACGACGCTTCGGCAAATTCCGCGAGCACGTAGATGCCGCATTCGATCGCCTGCGCAGCGACGGCGTGATCGCCGATTGGCGCTACGTCGAGGGGGACGAAGAGGCGCTCCCAACGTACGGCTGGTTCAAGCGCTGGCTCAACTGCCGCATCATTATCGACCCACCGGCCATCACACGCGAACGCGCGCGACTCCGCGCAGCGAGCCGGCGCGAACATATCGGCACTCAGCACCGGGCACTACCGCCAGCACGGCCCCAACGAAACTAGCACCCGCGTGGCAACAACCCGGCATTGCCCCACCAGTCGGGCAGCTACAGCCATGGTTGTACCAACCTGGCGGCTACCGAAGATATCGGCTCTGGCCAGCAAGCACCGTTTTCGTTACGATGCTTCCGATGCGATCAAGCGGCGAACAGTATTCCGCCTATTCCGTCACGTGGTTGCCTCAGCGCGATTCGCACGCTTAGGCGACCCACGCTCCGTTCAAGGAATACCGTGATATGGCAGACGTCATCTTGTCGACCGATATCTTGCCGTCAACGCCGGCTGGAGCCTACCGTCGAGCAGATCGTGTTGCAGACGATCGAGGAGCACTTCTTGACGCCGCAGCAACGTTCGATCGAATCGACGGCCGCCGAAGTCGCTCGACGGTGTCGGGAACGGCAGCTGCCGGTGCCGCATGCGGGCACGATTCGGGTTCGGATCGTCGCACTGCCATTGCGCGAACGCCTTTCGCGAAGGTCGCATCGCAAAGCCGCCCTCGCCCGCTTCGTCCTGCGGCCCGGATCATTCGACGAGGCGCAGCGTCCGCTGGACTTCGTGCAGATTGATCACACCAAGCTCGACGTCATCGTCGTCGACGAGGAGCAGCGCTTGCCGATCGGGCGGCCATGGATCGCCCTGGCGATCGACGTTTACAGCCGGATGGTCCTGGGCTACTACATCTCGCTCGACCCGCCGGGGGCGATCGCGACTGGTCTGTGCATCGCGCACGCGCATCCATCTCGATAACGCCAAGGAATTTCACGGCGAAATGCTGCGCCGGGCGTGCGAGCAGTATGGCATTACGCTGGAGTACCGCCCGGTCGCGCAGCCGCACATGGGCGGCCACATCGAACGGCTCCTCGGCACGCTGCTGCGCGCACTCCACGAGCTGCCCGGAGCCACGTTTTCCAATCCCCAGCAGCGCGGCAGCTATGACTCCGAAGCGCGGGCGGTCATGACGCTGGGCGAACTCGAGCGCTGGCTGACCGAATACATCGTGGGCGTCTACCACGCCAAGCGTCACCGCGGGATCGGGACTTTACCGCTGCAACGTTGGACCGCCGGCGTGTTCGGCGACCAGCGGAGCATTGTGAGTACGTCGCGCCATCCGAACGACGGCGCGACGTACTCGGAGCATCTTGAGAGTGTCTGTATGCCCGTCCGCGATTTGGTCGGGTCACCGCCGAGACGGTCGCGATGACTACAGCGGGTCGGTTTACTAGCGTTTGCTATGACGCATGTGCGGCCTGGTTGACTCTAAGATCCGACACAAACGTCGCCGCGCTCCCCAATTCATATTGAATTTCGAGCAGCCGATTGTACTTTGCGATCCGTTCGCTGCGGCAGGCTGATCCGGTTTTGATTTGGCCACCGCCCATGGCAACGGCGAAGTCGGCCATGAACGTGTCCTCGGTTTCACCCGAGCGGTGTGAGATCACGTAGTGCCAACCCGCTTCACGGCACAGGTTAATGGTCTGGATCGTCTCGCTGACGGTTCCGATTTGGTTGAGCTTGATAAGTGCGGCGTTGGCCGTCTTCTCGGCGATACCGCGGCGCACAAACGTTGGGTTGGTGACAAAATTGTCGTCGCCGACGATCTGAATGCGGTCGCCTTGCGCGGCAGTCTGCTTCGCGAAGCCCGCCCAGTCGTTCTCATCGAGACCATCCTCGATCGAAACGATGGGATAAGCGTCTAGCCAGCGCCCGTAGAGGGCGATCATTTCATCGCTGGTCTTGCGCCCTTGGCCCGATTTTGTCAATTCATACGCGCCGCCGCTGAAGAACGAACTGGCCGCAGGATCGAGTGCGATTGCGATGTCGATTCCCGGCTTGTATCCGGCGGCCTCGATTGCCGCGACGATCACGTCGCAGGCTTCCTCGTTACTCTTGAGGTTGGGGGCAAACCCGCCTTCGTCACCGACTGACGTCGCGTAGCCTTTGCTCTTGAGAATCTTCGCCAGCGTGTGGAAGGTCTCGGCACCGTAGCGCAACGCTTCGGCGAAGGTCGGCGCGCCGATCGGCATCACCATGAACTCTTGAAAATCGACGCTGTTGTCCGCGTGCTTGCCGCCGTTGAGGATATTCATCATCGGTACGGGCAGCCGCGTCGCACCCGAACCGCCGAGATACGCGTAGAGCGGGGTGTTCGACGCCAGCGCCGCGGCACGCGCGACTGCCATTGACACGCCCAGGATCGCGTTGGCGCCCAGCTTGGCTTTGTTCGGTGTGCCATCAAGAGCGATCAGCAGCTCGTCGATTTCAGTCTGGCGGATCGGATCTCGGCCAACGACCGCGGGCGCGATCGTCTCATTGACGTGTCCGACGGCATTAAGGACACCCTTGCCGCCGTATCGTGCTGGATCGCCATCGCGTAGTTCGACAGCTTCATTCTCGCCGGTCGACGCGCCCGAGGGCACCGATGCGCTTGCCGTGATGCCGTTGTCGAGCGCGATGTGCACACGGACCGTCGGGTTCCCGCGCGAGTCCAATATCTCGAAAGCGAAAAGCGAGGCGATCTTGCTCATTGAGTTCTCCTAAGAGTGAAATGGAATAGCGATACGAACGAAATGGGGAGCGCCCGCGCTTTCCAGCAGTAAACAGATCGGTACAAGCGATGACGTTTGTCAAAAGAGCGAAGACGACGGCGAGGGTTATGCCTTAATCAGGCCCTTCGATTTCTGTGCTCGCGGAAGCAGGCGATGGTACTCGACTCGTTCGAGCGTCATCGTGCCCTCTCCGACCATCTCATCGATCCGCGGAATGACCGCAGCGATCTTCTCTTCCGTGTCGACGACTTCGATGAGGATCGGAAGGTCACCGCGAAATTGGAAGATCTTTGCGACGTGGATCTCATGAAGCGATCCGCCGAAGCCTTCGATGCCGCGGAAGACCGATGCCCCGGCGACGCCTTCATGCCGTAACATCTGGACGATGGCAGCGTAGAGCGGGCGACCGTGCCACGTATCGCCCTCACCGACAAAGATACGCAAGAGTTGTCCCACGATAAACGCGCTCATGGCATTACTCCCTGAATCGAAAGCAATCGCGACCGAAGATCACGCTAGGACCGACAACGCAGGTCGTCGCGGAAGGCGACCAACCACAGAATTCTGGCGATGAAGCCCGTCCGAAGCGACCTCGGGCCTCTTGCTCCTTAGGCTTACTGGAATATTAGTCCGGGCTGGGGAAGCTTCTGGATAAGAACAGCCGCCCTGCGCAGTACGGCTCGCCCAGACCGTGAGCTTGCGTTCAGTGGTTTGTGCACGCAAGTCGGCAGAACTCGGACCGACTGACAGCCGAGTCGCCGCTTTGAGCGCCGGACCGCTCGCGTCAATGCGGTGTCTGGGGCTCTTCCCCAGAGTTTCGAGCGTCGGTTTCGCCTGCATCTTTGGCATACTCCCGCTTCAACGTGGAGCCATCAGCCCGAATGGCGTTAAGCTGGCCCCGTCGCCGGATATTGATACCTTATGGATCTCGCAAGTATACCCCCGCCGAAGATGCGAGCATAGCTCCTAGAGAAGTCTGTCACCTCGCGTCCGGCGGATCCGAACAACGTTGACCCTCGCGAGAACGGTAGGGGCTCTCGGAACGGAACCCAGGTCTAGGGGTACCCGGAGATTGAGCGAAATTAGTCCTGGCGGCGCACGCCCAAAAGCGTGATGCCAGGGCGATGGAGCTCCGCCTTAAACCGCCCGCGTCGGGCTGATGGCTCCTGTTTCTCGCATGCATCTGAAATGTCGTGGAAGCAGGAACTCGACAGATGTCACGATGTTGCATACCGGCTCGGTTCGAGAAGACGTTGGGCGCCAGCGGCGCTCGTGTGCGAATTAACGGCTTTCCGGTGCACACAATTCCGCAAAAGTCGTGTGCGATGCGCACCCGCGACCGTTCTTGTGACGTCCCACAGCATTGTTTTTCGGCAACACGGTCTATGGGGACCGAGCCGCCAGCTCCGATTTGGACTACAGACTCCCGGGAATTAGCTACGGACTCATGGAGCGGGATCACGAATGAAAATCGAGCATAACGGGACGCTGATGCGCATTTACGTTTCACAGAGTCAGCGCCGCGGCCACGCGGACGTACACCGGTTGATAGTCGAGGCATTGGCTGAGGCCAAAATATCTGGCGCTGTTGCTTTTCTCGGCATTGAGGGATACGGTAGGTATAATTATGTCTCGAGTGCGAATGCCGTTGATGCCTACGTCGATTTACCAATTCTCATTGAGGCGGTCGATGACGATGACAAGATTCGGGGATTCATACCCAAGCTTGAATCAATCCTTGATGATGGACTTGTGACACTCGAACGACTTCAAACGATCTTTTATCGTGTCAGCGACGTCGCCGACTGAATGCAGCAGTACCTTGCAATTCTTGCAGTTGCCGTAGGCGGGGCCATCGGGTCGGTGTGCCGTTACCTGTTCTCGAACTGGTTCTTGCAAATGGTCGGACCGGGCTTCCCTTGGGGAACGTTCACAATAAACGTAACCGGTGCGTTTATCATCGGAGTCGTCCTTCAGATAGCGGCTGGACAACCCGACTTCAGTCCGTATCTCCGGCTCTTTTTGGCTACCGGCATACTCGGTGGTTATACGACGTTTTCAACGTTCGCTTACGAGTCATACACTTTGGGCAGCACCAATCGGATTGTTGAGGCGCTTTTGTATGTTGCTGGCAGCGTCGTCGTCGGGATTGCCGCGGCAATACTTGGCGTGCTGTCGGCTCGCATGCTGGCAAGCCGCTAATGCAGGGCCCAAAACGTAGGTCCGCAGTGAACGTTGCCGCGTGTCCTTTTTGTGCAATCGTTCGCGAGGATGCGCCGGCAGATATTCTCTGCCGCACCGATAAGTATATCGTTTTTCGGGACACCGCTCCGCAAGCACCGACGCACCTGTTAGTCATTCCGACCGCCCACTTCGACACGCTCACGTCTTTTGCCACCAATAGCAGTCGAAAGCGAGTTGGCGAACTCATTCGAATTGCAGCTCAGTATGGGTCGAAACTGGCGCCCCACGGGTTCCGAATTCTCGTGAACCAGGGCGAAGATGGCCATCAGACCATTGGCCATGTGCACATTCATGTACTCGGTGGCCGTCAGCTTCATTGGCCTCCGGGCTGAGCTGCAGAAGTGGCCTGCACATTTCAGGCTCCGCAGCACACGGTTGGGCGCCAAGGTTCCGTGGTGGGCTTCTGCGTTCGTTCTGCCCGCTTTCAAGCGCCTTACCCGGTCCGGCGGGAGGATCGACGGACGACTGTCGAACCGACGTAGCAACAGGCGATGGGGCTCGCCTTCGACTGCCGCGAATCGGCTGATGGCTCCTGCGGGGAGACATCATGCGAACACTACTGATCGCGGACGTTCACGCAAATCTTGCAGCCCTCCAAGTTTCCACGGTGGTCGCCGGCGGTCCGGTCGCCGCCGCGCACGCGGTTTTCGTCGACGGTCGACGCACGGAGATCGGAGTAGGCGAATTGGCGCAGACGATAACTACGCCAGCCAACGCCACAGGTATTCGCCGGGTCGAAGTCCAGCTACCCTCATTTCGTTTCGCCCGGCGTCGAGCTTGTCGATGCCCCAGGTATTGGAACGCCGGCCGATCCCGACGGGCGCGGCACGGCCGAAGCGTTGCAACTAGCGGATCTGTTTGACTCGACGTCTTGAAAACGAGGAACTTTATGCGAACAGCTGGGCGAAGCACTTTGAGCCAAAGGATGACGAGGAGACACCTCACAGGTTCGACGGAGGAGACGACTCTTGGTCGAAATCGGGCGCGACCTGCGGCGATCGACTTGACGCGTTCGGACCGACAAAGTCGCAGCAAGTCGTCGGCTCCCGTGTTACAGCTGGTCGAACGAATCGGAACGGTTATTGATGTCTACGAAGACACCGCGGGGCGCTTGTCGTGAGAACCCGAGCAAATCGCCTGCTGTTGCCGACCGGTACTCACCCGCCCGCAGAGATCAACGTTGTCGTGGAGATCCCGCGCGGCTCGCGAAACAAATACGAATATGACGCACAGCTGGACATCTTTCGCCTCGATCGCAACTTGCACTCCGCAATCTATTATCCCGGCGACTACGGGTTTGTGCCCCAGACGCGCGCGCGGGACGGTGATCCGCTCGACGTCCTCGTTTTGGTTGAAAATCCCTCATTCACCGGATGTCTGCTCAGCGTGCGCCCGATCGGCGTGCTGCGTCTCGTGGATGAGGGAACGCCCGACGACAAGATCATCGCAGTTCCGCTGGGCGAGCCGCAATTTGCCGACGTCAACAGCTATCAGCAGATATCGCCTCACGTGATCCGCGAAATCGGGCACTTCTTCGAAACATATAAGACGCTGGAAGGCAAAGACGCACATAGCGAAGGCTGGGACGACGCCGAGGCGGCACGCGGCGTCGTTGAAGCAGCCGTCGCGGCATTTGCACGCTAGCGGAGCTCAGTCCTTATCCTGACGACGTTCGTTGATAACACGTATTCCAAGTTTACATCGCCTCACAAAGCGATCCCGACATGCGCATCTTACTAGTTTCAGATCTCCACGCCAACGCTGCGGCGCTCGCTGTGCTCCCGGCCGCTGATGCGGTCCTGTGCGGCGGCGATCTCGTCGACTTCGGTCCCGATCCGATCGCAGCGATCGATTGGTGCGTTGCGCGGCGTGCGACGGTGGTCAAAGGCAACCACGACTTCGCCTTGAGCCACGGCGCCGACTGCGGGGTGAGGGGTAGGATGCGGACCGCGAGCGTACAGACGCGACGAGCGCATGCGCTCCTGCTCGACGTCGACCGCGTGGATGTTCTGCGCAAGCTCCCCAACGTCGCAACGGTCACTCTTGGGGGCGTCGTCTTCGCGCTCACGCATGCGACCCCGGATGACGTCTACCCATATGTCGATCCTCACGATGCGGCGGGACTGCTGGCGCAAGCAGTTCCCGTCGCGCAGGTGTTGTTGCTCGGGCATACTCACCTGCAAGCGATGTTCGAGCAGGATGGACGGATGGTCGTCAATCCGGGGAGCGTCGGCGTCTCGACGGTCGGCGGTACCGTTCAGTATGCCGTCTGGGAAGACGGACAGATAACGCTCCACACCGAGTCATACGACGTCGAGGCGACGATCGCGCGCCTGGGCGATCTCGACCTCGGTGCCGAGGCATACGAATCGCTCGTCCAGGCCTTCCGCCAGGGACGACGCCGAGAGCCAAGCGATCTCGTGCGGCTATCCGGCAGGTGTTTGCGTTGAGACACCAGCTTTCAAGCAGCATCGGGCGCGCTCATTTCAGATCGTCCAAAAGCTTCACTCGGGCGAGAATAAAGGTGTTTCCTTTAGCGTAGGCAAAGCGATTAAATAGGTCGGCGAGGGGGCTCGCCTTTAACCGCCCGCTTCGGGCTGATAGCTCCTGCTTAATTGCGGGAGCATGCCATGATTGTGGCGACGTCCACCCAAAGTATCTGCCCGGTTCGGCCTCGGATCTCGGTAGCGTGTCGACGTTTGCGAGCCTGCGAAATGTCGGCTTGCGGTCGAATGAGTATCCGGCGTCGCGGACGTCACGTTTCGACGGCAATTACGGCAAGATCGTTGCCACGTCGCTGGCGACTCCGAATGCAGCCAACCGGACTAAAGGTCTTCTTTCGCTGTCCGGTCTCTCTGTGGGGAAGCTGTCGAATCCGGTTTGTCGGGGACGGCGAAATGCTTCTGCTCACGACGCCAAAGCGAGGAGCTGGGCTTAATCGCGACCGACGTACAGTGACGATGAGCGGCTCTCGCTTGAAGGGAAGGTTGGCGTTCCTTTGAGTTTCAGCAGCATACTCTTTCCGCACGACGTGACACCGATGCAAGTCACCGAAGCGCCGGCGTTCTTCGTTGATCTCAATCTCGATCAGATCGTTGCTGCAATAACGGCGACGAAAGAGGAGTACGCCCTGCACTCCTACTTTTACACACCTTTGCTCGATATCGACTCAATCTATTACCGTCACGAAATTATGCGGGATCTTGAGGGAGCTGGCCTCCTTGAGGACATCAGGCATTTTGCCGAGCAGATGCGCACCATGCGTGAGCAGCTGGCGAAAGCAGACAAACTCCACTACACGCTTCAGAAGCAGCGCTGGTTCCTAAGCGCGGTCGAGATTTATTGTGTGGCGGTAGTGGGCCTAGCAGACGTTCTTACGGCAACACAGCTGCGATCCCGCGGCTTTCTCGCTTTTCGCGATTACTTGACCGCGTATGTTACGTCCGACGCCTTTCAACTACTGCTCCAGCATACAACGAAGCTCATCGACGACCTGTCCTCGATCGAATATTCAATGCTCGTTCACGACAGCGCCGTCAAAGTGCAGATGTATGAGTCTGAGGCCGATTATAGCTCCGACGTAGCGCAGACCTTCGCCAAATTCCAACAGGGCTCGTCGAAAGATTACCGAGTTGCTTTCACCGAGTGGCCTGACATGAGTCAACTCGAAGCGGCCGTACTTGAGTTTGTGGCCAGGCTTTATGAGCCCGTTTTTTCGGACCTGAACGCGTACTGCGCTGCAAATGAACACTACGTCGACGCTATCATTCGTTCGTTTGATCGCGAGATCCAGTTCTACGTGGGATACTTGGAGTACGTCTTTCCACTGCAGCGTGCAGGCTTAAGAGTCTGTTATCCGAGCATCACGGTCGACAAAGAGGTCTACGTCAACGACAGTTTTGATGTAGCGCTTGCCCACAAGCTGCTTTCGGCACACTCCGCCGTCGTCTGCAACGACTTCTACCTCAAGCAAAAAGAGCGGATGTTTGTCGTTTCTGGACCGAACCAAGGCGGCAAAACGACCTTTGCCCGCGCCTTCGGACAGCTTCACTACCTTGCTGTAATTGGCTGCCCTGTTCCGGGCAGCAAAGCGCAGCTCTTTCTCTTCGACAAGCTCTTCACCCATTTCGAAAAAGAGGAAACCCTCGCGAGTCTCCACGGCAAGCTTGAGGACGAACTCTTCCGCATTCACGATATTCTCCAACACGCTACCCCACGCAGCATCGTCATCATGAACGAGATCTTTACGTCGACGACACTGCGAGACGCGATTTTCTTAGGCCGCCAAGTTTTGGAGTCGATAATCCGTCTCGATCTGCTGTGTGTGTTCGTAACGTTTATCGATGAAATGGCTTCTTTGAGTGACACGATCGTTAGCGCCGTGAGTACGACAGTCCCTGATGACCCGGCAGTTCGCACATTTAAGGTTATCAGAAAACCGGCTGACGGCCGCGCATATGCACTCACGATTGCCGAGAAATACCGCCTCACGTACGAGTGCCTAAAGGAACGGATACGAGCATGAAGGTCCTTCTCATGCACCGAGACCGTGATTTTGACCTCGAAGCGCCACTCCCGCCAGCAGCTTCGGCCCTTACGCAAGATCTCGAGTTGACCACGCTCTTCAACGCGATGGCGCGTGGCGATGCGCTCCTATTTAAGGTAGCGAGGCCGGCCGTCATCAGAAGTCTTGGAGATTTGGACGCTATCCTCTATCGTCAAAATATCCTCCGGGCGGGATTGCCTAAACCATCCTGCCGTCGTTCGGCAGATCTACGATCTTTCAAAAGCAGCGATTGATGGCTACAGGCGAGGCTTCTGGGGTTGGAGGTTCCCGGGATCGATACTCAGCGGCTCGGTCGACTCCGTGAAGAACTTTATGGTCATGCTGCGCAAGCTTCGCGCTATCGCGACGGAGCAGGCCCAACGCTTCAATTCGGAGGGCTTCTCGACATTGTTCGGGATGCTCATACGGGAACTCAGCGATGACTATTTCGCAACCGTTGCACATCATTTGCAGGAGTTGAGTTTCCGCAACGGTGTTCTGATTAGCGCGAGATTGGGTCCAGGCAATAAAGCAACGAATCACGTCCTTCGTAGACAGTCTGGCCAGGATCAAAGCTTGTTCACGCGACTGTTCTTCAACGACGGGCGCCCATCGTTCACCGTACGTGTCCATCCTCGAGACGAGGCCGGCTTGCGGGCGCTCTCGGAGCTGCGAGACCGCGGGATTAACCTGGTCGCCAATGCGCTTGCTCAGTCTTCAGATCATATTCTGGATTTCTTCACAGCACTGCGAACTGAATTGGCGTTCTATATCGGGTGTTTGAACCTGCAAGAGGAGCTCGAGAAAAGGGCGGCCACACTGTCGTTTCCGGTACCGGCGTCGCTTGATGTGCGCCAGCATGCGTGTACGGGATTGTACGATGTGTGCCTAGCCCTCACGATCCCAGAAGCGGTCGTGAGCAACGACCTGAGTGCGGACAACAAGGAGCTCGTAGTCATCACTGGCGCTAACCAAGGGGGCAAGTCCACATTCTTACGGAGTATCGGTGTCGCTCAACTGATGATGCAAAGTGGAATGTTCGTCGGTGCCCAGGCGTTCTGCGCGAACATATGCGAAGGAATGTTCACGCATTTCAAGCGCGAGGAAGACGCCACGATGGAGAGCGGGAAGCTTGATGAAGAGCTTAGCCGAATGTCCGGTATCGTTGACGAGCTCCGGCCCAATTGTATCCTGTTGTGCAATGAGTCGTTCGCTGCCACGAATGAGCGGGAAGGATCTGAGATCGCGCGGCAGATCGTCTGCGCGTTATTGGAGGCGCGAGTCAAGATCGTCTTTGTGACGCACTTATTCGAGCTTGCGCATGGTTTTCATGAGAGACACATGGAAAATGCGCTGTTCCTACGCGCCGAGCGGCAAGCCGGTGGCGAACGCACGTTTAAGTTAATCGAAGCTGAACCCTTAACGACCAGTCACGGCGTGGATCTGTATAAGCGGATATTCACGCCAAATGCTGGAGCGGAGCGCCGAGAGCCCGAAGAACACAGGGAGCCTCGGGTAGGAGCATCAGTCGGCGATATGTAGCCATCGCCGAGTCCAGAACGAGTGCGTCCACGGTGGCTGCATAGAGAGGCGCTCTCGCCGCAGGTATCCCCTCAACGACATCAGTAAAAGTATCAGTGAACGGCGATGGGGCTCGCCGTAACCGCCCGTTCTGGGCTGATGGCTCCTGCGCCGAGCGGGAGCACATCCGGTATGCAGGCGAGACGGACGCTTACGAAATGCAGGTCGAGCCAACGCTCACGGATTTCGGGTTTGGGGAACGCCCGAGTGGCCTCAGGACTTCCGGGTATGCGGCCGTTGCGTGCTGAAGACGTTGACCTGGTGACGGTCGCGGCGGAGTGTGTCGATGTGCGTTCGAGACGCACGGGTGCGAACTCACACGTAGCTCGAGCTCGCGCGGCACGAGCTGGCGCACCGCCCTCCAGTCCGACAAGTCCGCTCTTCCATTGGGCGCGCTTTCCGATCGCTTGTTCGGCGAAAGGCACGCGCATGCGCTCCGCCGACACCGCGTACGCCCACGGAGCTTCTGGCCCGGGTAATAAAGCGAACGTACTGCGCTGTGATCTCCGGCTACGTTATACGTTCAATTGGGGAGTAATGCCATGAGCGCGTTCATCGTGGGACAGCTCTTGCGAATCTTTGTCGGCGAGGGGGATACCTGGCACGGTCGCCCGCTTTACGCTGCCATTGTCGAGACGTTGCGGCACGAAGGCGTCGCCGGGGCGTCGGTCTTCCGCGGCATCGAGGGCTTCGGTGGATCGCTTCATGAGATCCACGTCGCGAAGATCTTCCAATTTCGCGGTGACCTTCCGATCCTCATCGAGGTCGTCGACACGGAAGAGAAGATCGCTGCGCTCATTCCGCGCATCGACGCGATGGTCACTGAGGGAGCGATGACGCTGGAACGAATCGAATATCGGCGATTCTTGCCCTCGAAGACAGCGAAGCCCTGATACGGGCGACGATAGCATGAAGCTGAGCCCATTTGCTATCCAAGCCGCGCAAATCTTCACCGTCGCGTTCGTGTCGCCGCTCTTGACCGGAGTCATCGCTCGGGCAGAGGCCGTTATCGCGGGAAAGCGCGGTCCGAGCATCTTTCAGCCGTATCGCGACATTGTCAAGTATCTTCACAAGCAACGCATAAAGCCCAGCCCGTCGTCATGGATCTTTTGCGTCGCACCGTACATCGCGTGCGGATGCTACATCACGGTAGCAACGCTCATTCCCGTGTTGACCACATTCCCACTGCCGGGCGCTACCTACGGCGATATTTTGGGCGGAGCGTTCGTGCTGGCACTCGCCGGATTCGCAACCGCCCTTGCCGGCCTGGACTCAGGATCGCAGTATACAAACATCGGCGTAAGTCGTGCCACGATGGTGGGCGTGTTCGTCGAGCCTACACTCATCTTCGTCTTCTTCTCCGTTGCATATATCACCGGAACCGATCTTCCCTACGCCATGAATGAGGCGCTGCGAAGCTCTGCTGTTGACGTACTGCGGCCGGTACACGTTCTGGGTTTAGCCGCATTCTTCATGATGCTGCTTGTCGATACGGGCCGCATCCCGATTGAAAGCGGTTCGGCAACGATCGAGTTTGGAATGATCGACGATGCCCGCTTGTTCGAGCACAGCGGACCCGAGATGGGCCTCTTCAAGTGGGGCTCATCAATGAAGCAGTTCTTGCTCTATACGATTTTTGTTAACGTGCTCTTTCTGCCCATGGGGCTGTCGTCCGATGGCGACGCGGTGTCGGTCGGCCTCGCGATCGTCCTGCTATTCCTCAAGATGCTGATCGTAGCCGCGGTTGTCGTGATAATCGAAGTAACCTATGCCAAACTGCGGTTGTACAAGATTACTGAATTCATAGCGACGGGCTTGCTCGTCGCGGTGCTGGCGACGTTCGTCTACGTTATCGGAGTGTGAAAGCGCATGCATCACCTTACGTTGCCTGAAGCAATTGCGGGAACGATTTCGGCAGCGCTCCTGCTCGTGCAGCTCGCACTTTTGCGGTCGCTAGTACTCGCCGAACTCATTACGCTTTACGCGGTTCAATCGCTGTTCGTCGCGCTAATCTCGCTCGCCGTCGGGATTTCCGAGCGGGAGTGGGACTTGATCGCGCTTGCGGCCCTTACATTTGTCGCCAAGGTGATCGTCCTGCCGATGGTGATGCGCCGGCTCAGTCGAGATATTTCGACCCGGGTGGAAATTCCCGAGCGCATCAATGTCACGCTGTCACTTATTCTGGCCGCGGCGATCATGGGCGTCGCGATTTTGACCGCTGGCGCACTGCCGCTCAAAACGGGCGAATATCTCCCCCAGGCCGACCTCGCGACGACGCTCGCTATCGTCTTCGTTGGCTTCCTGGTCGCAATTCTTCGTCCCAATGCGCTCGCGCAAGTGATCGCATTTCTAACCATCGAAAACGGCCTGTATTTCGGGACGGTCACGCTCGCTCCAGGGTTGCCGTTCGTGGTGGGCATTCTGTTGCTCATCGATGTTCTGATCGCCGTCGTGGTTTTTGCCGTGCTCGTTCGCGTTCTGGTCTCTCAGGAAGCCTCAGCCTCGGTTGACGTGCTCCAACAGCTCAAAGGATGAACGTGCTCGACGGCTTCATCGTCGGAATACCCGCAGCGGCAGCGGTCGCCTCGCTCGTCGTGCCCTCGCGGGTCTCTCGTTCCTTGACCGCATGCGCCGGCCTGACAACTGCGGCATGCATTATCGTAGCCGCTATCGAGACGAGCTTCCATCGCGGGGGGCACGACGCGTTGAGCGCGTTGTTTCTCCTGCCGGTCGCCATCGTTTACGGCGCGGTCGGACTGTATACGCATTGGTACGTCGTTGCCGAAAGTCCCGACGACGCGGCCGGCGAGCGGTATCGGCGCGAATTTCTCGCCTTGACGAACGGCTTTGCTTTCGTCGAAGTCATCGTCCCGCTGGTGACCAACGTTCCCGGCATGTGGGTGGCCTTAGAGGCGACGACGATCGTTGCGGCGCTGCTCGTGCGGCTGCAGGGCACCGCAGCTGCGCTCGAGGCGGCCTGGAAGTATATCCTCATTGCATCCTGTGGTCTTGCGCTCGGACTGGTTGCCGTCATCGTGCTGTATGCAGCGGGTGCGCGAGTGCTCGGTACGCACTATTCTCCCGAGTGGAGCTCGTACATCCATCTCGCGCGGCAGCTCAATCCGGACGGCGTTCGGCTGGCGTTTATCTTCGCGCTCATCGGCTTCGGAACGAAGATGGGGTTGGCTCCGATGCATACGTGGCTGCCCGACGCACACGGCGCCGGTCCAACGCCGACGAGCGCGATGCTGTCGGGCGTCGTCCTCTCGGACGCCGCGTACGTAATTCTCCGTTTTGCCGCCATCGCCGACGCGGCACTCGGCCCGACCGTCGTCCAGCGGATGTTTATCGGCGTCGGCTTGCTGTCGCTGTTCGTCGCGGCATTTTTCTTGCTGCAGCAGAGCGATATCAAACGCATGCTGGCATATTCGAGCATCGAGCACATGGGTGTCGTCGCCATCGGCTTTGGATTCGGCGCGCCGCTGGCCGTTGCCGGGGCGCTGTTGCACGTCGTGAATCACTCAGCGTCGAAATCACTCGCATTCTTCGCGGCCGGGCGAATGGCCGCTCGCTACGAAACGCGTGAGATTGCCGGCATAGCGGGAAGCGTCGATGCGCTGCCAATTTCCGGTACGCTGTTTGTTGCGGCCGCCTTGTCTTTGGCAGGCTTGCCGCCGTTCGGCATATTTCGCAGCGAACTCATGATCCTTACGGCCGGATTCGGGTCGCCATTCTGGATCGTCGCGGCGTTCGTCCTGGGGCTGCTCGTCGTAGCCTTCGCCGGGATAACCCGCTGGGTCACGGCAACGACGGTCGGCGATGCGCCCATGTCGATCGAGCGCGGCGAGCATGCCGTACTGCCCATCGTCGGAATGGGACTCGGTTTTTGCGTCGTCCTCGGCCTGGGTATCGGCGTTCCGCTGGCGTTGCAAACACTTCTTGCCGATGCTTCCAAGCTGATCGGGACAACCCCATGATCGGTGCACAGCGAATGACGGTACGCGCGGCGGTCGAGGGCGTTCGGGCGGCGCTCGCCGCCGGCGGCCGATTTGTGGCAGCCTTCTATGAAGAACAAGACGACGCACGCCTGATCCGCTACGTCATTGCGGGAAAGACGGGACTCGTTGAGCTGATCGGCATCATCGAGAACGGACCCACGCCCGCCTTGTCGGCCGATATCCCGGCCGCCGATTGGGCGGAACGCGAGATTCGCGACCGATTCGGCGTCGAGTTCAGCGGCATCCCTGAAACCCGCCGGCTGCTGCCGCCCTGCGATCCGGCGTCCTACCGGCGAAGCGCGGCCCCCGAAGTGTCGACGGTGCTCTACGGACCGGTACGGTCAGGAATCGTCGAGTCCGCACGGTGGGTGATCGAAACGGCCGGTGAAGATTTCATCGCGGTCTATCCGTCGATGTTCTTCAAGCATCGCGGACTCGAGCATCTTTTCACCACCGTCGATCTTGGGCGCGCAACGTACGTAGCGGAGCACGTTTCGGGTGCCACTGCGGCCAGCCACGCGATCTGCTTTTCGCTCGCCGTCGAGCGCGCGCTGGGTATCCGGGTCGCCGACGCCGATCGGGCGGCGCGTCTGGTGCTCATCGAGCTCGAGCGGATCCACCAGCACCTGGACGCGCTCGCCAAGTTGGCCGACGATGGGTCGCTGGCGGTCGGAGCGGCACAGACCTTCGCCGCCAAAGAGCGCGTTCATCGGCTGCTTGCGGAAGCGACTGGAAATCGGTTTTCACGCGGCGCGGTTCGAATCGGCGGCGCCTACGGCGACCTGCTCGCCACGCTGCGCGATGTCTGTGCGCGGCGCTTAGATGAAGTCGAGCGCGAAGCGACGAGCGTCGTCGACGGCCTCTTCGGGACGCAATCGCTGCTCGATCGCCTCATCGGTACGGGAAAGCTGTCGCGAGAACTCGTGACGAACTACGGTGCGGTGGGGCCGGTCGCGCGCGGCAACGGCGTGTCGAGCGACGTGCGCATGACCGCCGACGTGCTGTTCTCGATCGGCGAAGGCGACGAGGCACTCGAAGAAGACGGCGATGCGTTCGCGCGGGCTCGTGTGCGCGCGAATGAGATTCGGCGCGCGTTCTTCATCGTGCGGGACGCTCTCAACGCCGATCTCGCGACCGCTACGCCATCATACGCCGCGCAGCGGAGTGGAGTTGGATTGGCGCGCGTCGAGTCGCCGCAAGGCGAACTGGTGTATTTCGTTCGCGTGGTCGACGGCCGCCTCGCGCGCGTGGCCATTCGGTCAGCTTCGTTCGCGAACTGGCCGCTCTTCGTCCACACGCTGCCAGGCAACATCTTCACCGACTTTTCTTTCATCGAGCATTCATTTGGCTTGATTCAAGCGGAGACCGATCGATGAGTAACTGGCTGGGACGCGGCCTGCGGCGCGGAGTCTTGACGACACGCTATCCGTTTGACGAAGCCGAGATGCCTGAGCGCTATCGCGGTCGCGTCCGTTTGGTCGAGGGCGCGCCGACTCACGCGGTTCTGCGCGCCGCAAGCGTGTGTCTTTCGAATGCAATCGAAGTGCAAAACGAGTCGGGTCACGCCCGCATGTCGCGCTGCTTCCAATGCGGGGCTTGTGAGCGCGAGGCGCCCGAAGCGGTGCACGTCTCCAATGACTTCGAGGTTGCCATCTCGGACGGCGAGGCGGACGCGGCGCGGCATCGCCTTCGCGAGCGCATGCGATCGCTGGGGCGTTCGTTCATGATCCGGCACGTTGACGCCGGCAGCGATGCGTCGTGCGAGCAAGAGATTCAAGCGCTCTTCAATCCGTTTTACGATATCAATCGGCTGGGGTTCTTCTTGACGGCCGCGCCGCGTCACGCCGACGTACTGCTCGTGACCGGAGTGGTCACGCATGCAATGGCCGCTCCGCTACGCGAAACGTACGCCGCGATGCCCGATCCGCGGGTCGTCGTCGCCGTTGGGACGGCCGCCTGTTCGGGAAGCATTTTTCTCACCGGCCGCGATGTGGTCGGGCCCGTCCATGAGGTGCTGCCGGTTGACGTCCGGATCCCCGGAGCGCCGCCATCGCCGTTGTCGATCATCAACGGTCTGTGGATTGCCGTGGGCCGGGCGACGGCTCATCTCGCCGGGCCGAGGCGCTGAGCGTGTCTGCGCAACTCGTAACCGTCAGCCTGCTGATCGCCAGCGCCGGTCTGCTCGCGGCACTCTGCATCCCCGCAAATGTCTCACGCTGGCTTGGCTACGGCGCGCTAGCGCTGGCCTCGCTCGCGGCGCTGAGCGGCGCCCTCCACGGATTGAGCGAAGGAAATGTGGTGTCCGTGTGGCTCGCGCTCGCGCTGGCCCATGCCGTCGTCCGAATCGATGCGACCTCCGCCACCTTCGTTGCGATCATCAGCGTAATTGCGCTTGCCACGAGCGTTTACGCTCTGGGCGGCAAGGCGCGCGACGAGCGGCATCAAGGTCGTGCCGGTGCTGCCGCGGCGAACCTGATCTGGATCGGCTCCATCATCGTTTGCAGCTCCGGCGACGTGTGGTTCTTTCTCTTCGGGTGGGAACTTGTCGCGCTGGGATTTTATGCCGCCATCGCCTATTCGGGGAACGACGAGTCCGCGGGCGTCGCCGCCTACTATACGCTGGTGATAACGCACGTCGCCGGCGCAGGAATTGTTGCCGGACTCCTCATTTTGGCCCATGTCGCTCGCAGTTACGGAGTTATGGAGGTTGCGGCGGCAGGCGCTGCGCTCGAGCCGGCGGCCCGAACCGCCGTTTTCTTCCTCTTGCTCGCCGGTTTTGGCGCAAAGATCGGGCTCTTGCCGTTGCAAGGCTGGTTGCCATATGGCTATCCGGCGGCTCCCACGGCGGTCGCCGCGCTCATGGCCGGCGGCGCACTCAACGTCGGCTTTTACGGAATTATCCGCTTTCTCATCGGCTTTGGCGGCCCGATCCCGCTGACATGGGGGCTTATCGTCATCATCCTGGGCGCGCTTGGTGCGTTTTTTGGGATCGCTTGGGCTCAGGCGCAGCGCGATGTTCGGCTGCTGGCGGCTTTCTCGAGCGTCGAGAACGCCGGGCTGATCGTCGTCGGCCTTGGGATCGCGCTGGTCGGCCGGAGCGTTCACTTCCCGCTCTTGGTCGGGCTTGGCGTGGCCGCGGCGTACGTCCAAATCGCCGCCCACGCCTTGGCAAAATCATTGCTTTTTCTGTGCGCTTGCGGGATACGCAATGCCGTGGGCACGCTCTCGTTTGAATCGCTCGGCGCACTCATGCATCGCTTGCCGCTTCACGCGTCTGCGGGGCTTGTCGCCGCGATGTCTCTCGCTGCTTTGCCGCCGTTGGGCGGCTTCACCGGCGAATGGCTCATCCTCGAATCGTGTATGCAGGGGTTCCGGACGGCGATCGCGCCGGCCGAAGTCACACTGGCTCTCGCCGGCGCGGTGGTTGGCCTTTCGGCCGGGATCGCCGTGGTCGCGTTCGTGAAATTCGTCGGGATCGCTTTGCTCGGTGCTCCGCGAAGCGCTGCGGCGGCCGAGGCCGTCGAACTCCGTGCGCCCTTGCAAACGATCGCGTTGGTCGGCCTCTGTGTCTCGATTGTTGGTCTTGGCGTCGCGACACCGTGGTATCTGCGGGCACTCACTCCGGCTATTGACGGCATCGCCAACGCGGATATCGTCGCGCGCATGACGTCATCGCTGCCGCTCGTTCAGCCCACGTACTCAGGGTTCTCTTCAGCGTCGGGTCTTGGCTTGGGCATGACGATCCTAATTGCGGCACTCGCGTTTGGGATTCTCGTCCGACTGATTCCAAGACCGGCGACAAAAACCGAGCAGCCCTGGACCAGCGGTGCGGCCTATGCCGCGTGGACCCAATACACCGGTACCGGATTTGCAAATCCCACCCGCGTCATCTTGCATGCCGCGGTTCGCACCGTGCGCACGACGTCGGGTGATGTCTTCGATCCGCACAGCGTCGCGAGTGAATATGCGAGCGTTAGCCGTCCTTTCTTCGACTTAGCGAATGCAGTCGTGATCGGCAAGGCGTTCCTGCGCATCGCCGCAGTTGTGCGCCGAACGCAGTCGGGCATCATTGCTGCCTATCTCTCTTATATTTTGGCATTTGCAATCGCAGTGCTCGTCCTCTACCCATCGATTCGGCGCTGGTGATCGATGGGCGACCCCCCGTGCTGGTCGCTGGCGAGCGCAAGACGAGACTTACGCCAGGGTCGTGCTTTGGAGCGGCTTCGGGGAACAGAGCTATCAGAAGCCCAGCGACCAGAGGGATCGAGGCCGTAACATGCTCGTTGCCTATGACGATCGTCTGACCGAACACCTCGCATTGGTGCAACATCCCGAGCGACCCCATCGCGTGCGCGTCGTCGCCAGTGAACTCAAACGGCGCGGGATGCTCGACGAACGCATCGATACCGTCGTCGCACAACCCCACGAACTCGAACGCGTCCACACGCGGCGCTATATCGAGTTGGTCGAGCGCGAGTGCCTGTGGCTCGAAGCGGCCGATGCCGGGATGCTTTCGACAGGTGACACCACGATCGATACCGGCAGCTACGATGCGGCGGCACGCGCTGCCGGCGGAACCCTCGCGGCACTCGACCGCGTCTGCGCCGAGCGCCGGGCGGCGTTCGCTCTGGTTCGGCCGCCCGGGCACCACGCGGGCTTTTGCGTGTTTAACAACGCAGCGCTCGCCGCGCGCACGTTCACCTTGGAAACCGGCGGCAATGTGCTGGTCGCCGATATCGATTACCATCACGGAAATGGAACCGCGGCGCTCGTCGGCGGCGGGTTGTCCTATATCTCGACGCATGCCAGCCCCGAGTATCCCGGGACGGGCGATGCGGCTGACAATCACATCAGAACCGACGGAGCTCTCTTAAACGTGCCAGTGCCATTGTCTGGAATCGCTAGCGAGGCATTCGTGGCACTTTGGACCCGGATGCTGCGCAGGATCGCCCGGCGCGTGCGGCCGAGGCTGCTCGTCGTGAGTGCCGGTTATGATTTCGTCGCCGGCGATCCAATTGGCGATCTCGGAGTCGCCGCATCGGCTGCGCGCCAGATCGGCCGCATCGCCAGCGAAGTTGCAACCGAGTATTGCGATGGCCGAGCGCTCTTCGTGCTCGAAGGCGGTTACGACCCAGCCACGCTCGCAACGTGCGTCGTCGAGACGATCCTGGGCTTTGAGGAAGGACAGGATGTCGACTGCACCGATTTCGCAGCGATCCCGGATCGACAACAGTCGATATTGGGTGACCTCGAAAGCGCGCTGGTTTGACGGGCTGCTTAGCGACGTTCGGTATCCTCTTGCTCAAAAGACGTTTTCTCGGACGGCTTTACGTCGCAGCACATCATGGGGCGCGCCCCTGAACCGATCGCGCTACGCCGCACACGGTAGGGGGCCTCAGCGGCGCCTTGAAAACGATACTCCGGCGATGGAGTTCGCCATCAAACGCCGTTTGCGGCTGATGACTCCTACAATGCAAGTAATGCTTTGATGGGGAGCTCTGCTTTGAGTATGCCGCATATGCATGAACACGGCGGTTGGACGATCTGCGATCGGGCCGATTGCGACGTTTCCACCAAGAGCCGCGCAAGCAAGAGCCATGGATACCTGGCGATCGCGGTCGTGGTTTCGTATCTTGTGATCCTCGGCGGTTCCGCTCTGCTCGGTTCGAATGCATGCCGTCTTGGGGTGATCTTTCTAAGCAGTTTGCTATGACCGATGGTTCTCCATTACGTGTTTGCGACAGGAACCCGGTAGCATAAGGAAGATTAACCGAGATCCAAGGTAAGCGTGACGCTCAAGACGGAGGTCGTGTGATGGCACCGTCGGACGCTGAAGAGACACTCGCCGCATATTTTGCGAAGACCCCGCGGCGGTAGCGCGGCTGCGGCGGCCGCCAGTCTTTGCGACGAGCTTCGAGGATCTCCGCGGGGATCTCGACGTCGATCGCGCGGCTTTCGGTATCCACGGTGATGCGGTCCCCGTCGCGTACAAGCGCGATTGGACCGCACTCTGCAGCTTCCGGCGCAACGTGTCCGACCATCAAGCCGTGCGTTCCACCGCTGAAGCGACCGTCGGTCACTAGCGCAACGCTGTCGCCCAGTCCCGCGCCAACGATCGCTCCGGTGATACCCAGCATCTCGCGCATGCCGGGGCCGCCCTTGGGTCCTTCGTAACGGATGACAACGACGTCACCAGCCTTGATGGATCCGCTCTGAATCGCCGCCATTGCGTCTTCTTCGCGGTCAAAGACGCGTGCCGGCCCACAATGATAGGGACGCTCGCCGCCGGCCATCTTGACGACGGACCCAGCGGGAGCGAGTGAGCCCCGCAGAATGACGAGGCCGCCGTGCGGTCTGAACGGATGCTCAACCGTCGAAATGACCCGCTGTCCGGGTGTCTCGACGACTGCATTCACTGCTTGGGCCAATGTTTCGCCGGACGGCGTAGGCACGCCGCCGTTCACGAGGCCGGCGTCAACGAGTCGCTTCGCAATGAGCTGCACGCCTCCCGCGCGATCGACGTCGAGTGCAACGTATTGGCCGCCGGGGCGCAGATCCGCGATGATCGGCGTGCGGCGGCTGATGCGGTCGAAGTCGTCGAGCTCAAGAGGGACGTCCGCTTCGCGCGCGATCGCTAATAGGTGCAACACGCTGTTCGTCGATCCGCCGGTTCCGGCCGCAGCAGCGATCGCGTTCTCGAGGGACGCGCGCGTTACCAGATCGCGCGGGCGAATATTCCGGCGCAGCATTTCCATGACCATACCGCCGGCGCGCCGGCCTTGCTCATCCTTGCGCGGATCCACCGCCCCGGGACTCGCGCTGCCGACCGGGGAGAGACCCAGGAATTCCATGATTGTAGCCATGGTATTCGCCGTATACTGGCCCCCGCACGCACCGGCTCCGGGGCACGCCCGATCTTCGATTTGTTTGAGCGTGGCATCGTCCATTTTGCCAGCCGCGTTGGCACCGATCGCCTCGTACACGTCGACGATCGTAAGGTCGCGACCGTTGAACTCGCCCGGTGCAATCGAGCCACCGTAGAGGATAAGCCCGGGGATGTTGAGGCGCACGAGCGCCATTGCTGCCCCCGGGGTCGTTTTATCGCACGCCGTAAGACATACCATCGCATCGAAGAGATAGCCGTATCCCGCAAGCTCGATGGAGTCAGCAATAACCTCGCGACTGACAAGTGAGGCCTTCATGGCTTCGGTTCCCATCGCGATACCGTCGCTGATCGCAATGGTGTTGAATTCCATCGGCGTTCCGCCCGCCGCTCGCACGCCGGCTTTTACATACTCCGCGAGCCGGCGCAGATTGTTACCGCACGGCATCGTTTCGATCCAAGTGTTCGCGATGCCGATCAGAGGTTTGCGCAGGTCTTCGTCGGTGAAGCCGACGGCTTTGAACATTGCCCGCGCGCCGGCACGCTCACGTCCTTGCGTTAAAACAGCGCTCCTCAAGTTGATCATATATGGCTCCTTACCAGCCCCTGAAGATCCTATTTGTAACGTTTGATTGCAGGCGCCCTTGGCGACCGCGATCCGGTGTTGCTCGAGTCCTTCGCTGCTGTCGAACCGCTGCGAGTTCTTCTTCAACGGATGTATTGCGGTCGCGGCAGGGGTGCGCGAGGATCGCAAACAAGCGAACGGCGGAAGTCAACGATTCCGGGTTGCGAAGAGGCCGATGTTTGGCGAGCTGCAAACCTCCTCCGGCCACGCCAGCTGGGTGAATGTCGTGGTCGTGACCCCCGACGGCCGGCGTGCGGTTTCCGCCTCCGATGACCGGACGCTCAAGGTGTGGGAGATCGAGACCGGGCGCGAGCTGTGCACTCTTTCCGGCCACACCGGCTGGGTGGAGGCCGAAGCCATCACCCCGGACGGCCGACGCGTGCTTTCGGGTTCTGCTGATGGGACGCTCAAGGCGTGGGAGCTCGAGACCGGCCGCGAGTTGCAGACCTTTTCCGCACATACCGGAAGAGTCTCGGCTCTGGCCGTAGCGCCGGATGGCCGGTGTGCTGTTTCCGCCTCCGCCGACAGGACCCTCAAAGTGTGGGAACTCAAGAGCGGCCGCGAGCTGCAGACCCTCTTCGGCCACACCGGTGAGGTCAACACGGTTGCCGTCACGGCGGACAGCCGGCGAGCGGTGTCTACCTCCAATGATGGGACACTCAAGGTGTGGGAGATCAGGAGCGGCCGCGAGTTGCAGACTCTTTCCGGCCACACCGGTGAAGTCAACGCGGTGGCCGTGGCGCCGGGCGGCCGGCGTGCGGTGTCTGCCTCCAACGACGAGACACTCAAAGTGTGGGACCTCGAGAGCGGCCATGAACTGAAGACCCTCTTCGGCCACACCGACGCGGTCAACACCGTGGCCATGACTCCGGTGGGCGAGCGCGTGGTGTCCGCTTCCAATGACGGAACGCTTAAAGTGTGGGAGCTCGAGAGCGGCCGCGAGCTGCAAACCCTCTGTGGCCACACCGGCTTCGTTACGGCCGTGACAGGGACGCAGGACGGCCGGCGGGCGGTCTCCGCGTCGGTTGACGGGACGCTCAAGGTGTGGGATCTCGAAACCGGCGAAACGATCGAAACCTTCTTCTGCGTCGCCTCTGCATCGTGTTGCACGGGCGCGAATGACCGGACCATCGTTGCGGGCGATCAGGGCGGTGGCGTTTACATCTTCGCAATCGAAGCGTGGAGCCGGTGACGCTTCACCTTAAGAACGAAATTAGAGCCCGATACCAGCCCAAAGTCCGTGCAGCTCACAGCGCGAGGTAATCGCCGCTAGATTTTTCTGGCCGAGCGTGCAGGTAGCGGCTGGTCGTCGCGATCGACGCGTGTCCCAAGGTGTCGCGGACGGTCGCGAGGTCCGCTCCACGGCGCAAGGCATGGGTGCCGTGGGAGTGCCGCAGGAAGTGCGGCGAGACGGGGACGTCGGTAATCCCGGCGAGCCGAGCGGCACGTTTGACCCGCTTCCATGCGTTCACCGCGCTCATCGGAAAGAGGACGTCCTCGCCTAAAGTCTCGGCGGTTCGCAGGGCCTGGAGTTCTTCCCAGGAGCCGCACGACGCGGGTCTTGCCGCCCTTGCCCGTCACGTTCGCGACACCGTCGATGAGGTTGCGCCAGCGCAGCGTCACCAGCTCCGACACCCGCAGTCCGCCATTATAGAGAAGGCGGATCAGGGCGTGGTCGCGCGGCTGTTCCGCGACGGCCTCGAGCAGGGCGAAGACCTGCCGTTCGCTCAGGATCCGTTCAGCCAGCTTCTGTTCGAGCTTGGGTCCGCGGAGGGCGGCGCCGACGTTGAAGGGCAGGTAGCCCAGTTTGGCCGCGAACGAGAGCAGCGACTTGAGCGCCCGTAAGCGGCGCGCTCGAGTCGCCGGCGCGCCGACGAGGCTGTCTGCGTAGCGCTGCAGATCGGACAAGTAGGTCGCCCGCAGACTTTTGCCGGTGAACGCGCGGAAGGCGCCGACGTCCTCGTGGTAGGCCCGCATGGTGTTGGGGCTCTTACCATGCAGCCACAGGCCGACGAGTTCGTCGTCGGTGGTGTCGGGCGGGATCGGCAGCGCGGCGACGTCTTCTTCCGCCCGGCCCGGTCGGGCGACCAGCAATGCTCGGTTGGGTTCGGCCTGGCCGGGATGGGGCGCGGGCGGCGGTTCGGGGTGCATGGGAGTTAATATAATGCTAATTATCTCAATCTCCGGACGGCCGTACATTCGAGTCAACACCGTGACGAGCGTTCAACTGAACGCGTGAACGCGCGTCGTCCTAGTGCCATAGTTGTCACAGCGGCTTGCTACGATCTCACTGATGGAGGAAGACGAAGACGCGTACAGCGGGATGATCCTCTGTGGCCGGGAGCGCGCGAATCGCGGAAGTCATGCGTGTTCTGTGCCAATCGCGCGATCGTCCAATGCGACGGCGTGACCGTTGCGTCCGCCAACTTTGCGACGACCATCTGGTCATCCGCCGAGACTCTCGATTTTTCTCCGCTGTGCGAGCGAGTTCGCTATCCGTCAACATCTCCGTTCGTACTGGAGTCGTTTCTCGCGTCGCCTTAGCCGCTGCTCCGAGCCCTCGCAGAGAAGTCGAGTTGCCGTGCCGATGTATCCGGCGAAAGACGCGTCCCTCGCCGATCGCCCCAACCTCATACAATTTCCAGAACTCCGCACCGATGCGGGAATTTGAAGAGCCGGTTCGCTCCCGCACCGCACGGGTCGCGCCCGAAAGGTGCCGCAGCACCGCGTCCGGCGCAGCGCCTATCGGGAGCCATCCTTTCGCGCCCGGCGTTGACCCGCGTTGCCTGACGTCAAGCTCCCAACCGATGCGGGATATAGCCGTCAAATCGCCCGACATTGGACGAGACGGCGCTCTTGTTTTGCCCCAACGCTTGTCCGACCATTGACCAAAATCTGGCCAGAACTCCGCACCGCTACGGGGCTATGGCGGCATTGGCCCCATTGCGAAGCGACCAAGCGTGCTGGGATTTCGGCTATCCCCGCATCGCGATTGAGTCAGCGCGATTCCCAGTCGAAGATCCCGCACCGGCGCGGAGTTCGGCCCCCGGCAAGTCCGAGATCAGGCTTCGGAACTTTGTAGTCATCCCGCATCGGCGCGGAGTTCTGGACCGACTTTGGTTCCAAATCCCGTTTCGGCGCGGAGTTCTGGCCGCTATTTCCCGCATCGGCGCGGAACCGTTCCCGCTTCGGTGCGGAGTAAATCCCGCTCCGGTTGGGAGGTACCCTCTGAAAAACCCTTATGTAATAAGGCATATTCCGCTATCGCAGCGGTCTATTAGTCTTCTATTAGACTCTATAAGTAATCTAGTACGCGCGGCGCCGCAAAGCCGTCGCGTGGACTTTGCTAAGATGCTGTGCATGAACATAGACTCCGGCCAGGATTTCACATTTCTCTCGGTGGCCGCCACGCACGTCACCCGTCTCGTCGACGCAAGCGCTGCTCGCTCGAATCATCCGGGACACATCCCGATCGGCGGCGCGAATGCTCCGGGTTGGTTGCGCCGACACCTCGTGCTCACAGCATTTCCACTCGCCTCCCGGATCAACGCTCTGCCCTTTGGAGTACAACCATGAACGACAACGCCGCAACCCGCTGGAGCCAACGCGAATCCACTTGGGCCAGCACATTCCTCGCCGAGCGAGGCTTTACGCTTCAGGCTCAACGTGAGCACCGCCCATCATCGACGTTCATCCTCGATCATGTTGCGATATTGTATGGCTTTGAACGTGACCGGTTCGTTCGCGACCGGCACCGCGACTGCGCGAAAGCCCGGCATATCGCCATGTTCGTGGCCCGCGAACTCACCCTCGAGTCGCTTCCGCAAATTGCCGTCGCCTTCGGGAAGAGCGACCACACGACGGTCATGTACGCCTGTAATCGCATACGCGACCGTGCCGCGATCGAGCCGAGCTTTGCCAAAGAAGTCGCTGACGTCAAGAGCCTTATTTGCGAGTCGTACACCGCGTATCGCGAGAACATCGAGGCTCAACGCCGGGCCGCATGATGCTCTCGATGTTCGCCATCACCGTTACGCGAGGCGCCTTCGTCATGCGCACGCGCATCGCCGGCGATCGTATACCACGCCCCGATCGCGCGCGCGCGGAGCACCGCTAGCGTCTTGGTCTATGCGCCGGCGGTCTCCAGCCCTCACCAGGATGCCACCCCCAAGCATCTGACGGCGGTCCCGTCGCCAGAGCGCGTCACCGACCGGCGCGACGCGCGATACATCCCCAAGTATGTCGAACTCACGCTCCCGCCGATCGTCGACGACCAGCCCAACGCCAAACGACGCCTCCGGGGTTATGGCCTCAAGGCCGGCCCGGCTGACCTCTACTCAGCGATCATCGAACTGCTCGGCACGCCGCTCGACGGCAAGCGCGGCAACTTCTCGCCACGCGATCCCGTCAACGCGTCATACCTGCGCAAACGGTATGGCTGGACGTACGATCAGATCGCGGCTTGGACCAAACACCTCGTCCGGCCCCAGCCCTGCCCGCACTGCGAACGCGGACACGCCCTCCTGCACGTGCACCGCGCCAAACACGGCGGCTCTTATCACTACGCTCTCATCCGCTGCCAGGATCTCTCCGACGACGGGTGCATCCCCCATGCCGACGCGCGGCCAGCACCACGTAAACGCACCGGAGCTCCTCCCGGCCGACAGCCCGCGAAAACGCCGGCTCCCGCGCAGATCGAGCTCCTTCCCCCGGTCGCCGTCATCGAAATCGCGTCGCTGAACCTGGACGATCCCCGCGCCCACATCGTCGCCGGCATCGCCCGCCTTTACGCCATCGACCTTTCCGTCGGCGCCGCCACCACCATCGCCCAGCACGCGGCTGCGGCCGGCGCGGCCACGGCCGCCGAGTACGAAGCAGCACTTCTCCGCCTCACGGCCAGCGCCGGCCTCGCGAAGACCTCGGTCAATAACCTCGACCCAGCCGCGATCCAATCGATCATTGCCGCGGCGCCGCTTCAGATGACCGCGGCACCCGAGCCGGCCACGACGCTGCCCAGCGTAAAAGTGTCGGAAAAACCCGACACTTTTACCACGGACGCCTGGGACATCAATCGCTGCCTCGAGCTCGCCCGGCGAGCCGAACCGCGCACGACGATCCAGACCGCCGTACGGTATCGCGACGAGATCGTCGGCATGCTGCGCAAGCACGGCGTTCATGATCCGCGCACCATCGAGGACGAGGTGGCGCGCATCCTCACGGATCCGCGAATCGTCGGGCCGCTCGATCGACCCCAACGCACCCCCTTCCGGCTGATCCGAGCGGCGATACGCGATCCGGAGCCATGGATCTTGACGCCCGCACACCTTGACGACGGGTCGGGGCAGCTCGCTCGAGCATACGCAGCTCTCCCGATCGGCAAGCGCGAAGCGATCGAACGCCTCATCGCCGATCATCTTGCCGGCGAGTCACTTGACTTCCAGCGGCTCGCGGCGCTCGGCATTTCGTCCAAGCAAATGATCGCGTTCGTCGTCCAACGGGGCCAAAGGCCAAGCTAGACACCCTACACTCCAGCACGAGCGTTCCAAGTCTCGGCCCGTCGCCGCTTATGCGCGACGGGCTCTTTCTTGTTTTCGCGCCGCAGCCGATATCCGGTACTCAACGATCGTTTCTTCCCGACGACTGTATCGCGTCCGTCCGACTCAGATAGAGACAATGGGAGACACGTCTCTTTTGAGAGACAGTACGCCGTCTGCTGTCTCTTCAACAACGAACTCGCAACGCTCAACGGAGGCAGTCACGCTCGCACCCAGGATCGATCAACGGCGAGCCTGCCAGACTCCGGCAGGAACAGCGGACGCGGACATAAATCCCTGGATAATGACGGCCAATACGGACAAACCAGACGAACAGCGCCATCGAGACTTAGCCGCTGCACTAGCCAAACTCGAGTCGAAATCCACGTACGTCACCGCGTATAAATCGAATCATATCCGCCGCCACTATGACGCGCTCGAACGGGCCAGAACCGAATTGCACTGGACGTACAAAGCATTGGCTATCTGGCTAACCGAACAGGGATTCCCAACAAAGCTGTCCACGCTCAAGTACAATATGCGGCAAATTGCCGCCGAACGCAGTAGAGCATCGTTGGTCAAGTCGGGCGATTCTTCGGATAATCCGGCCACTCTTCACGAGCAATCACGGTCAACGACTGTAACGATGCCACGATCAACGCGAAAGATCACCGGCGCTAAACCACGAGGACAAGCTACGACAACACGCGTCGGCCTCGCGCCCACCGTAGAGAACACTTCCCTAGATCAACCGGCCAATACGGGCTAAGTCTTCGGACAGACGATAGAATAACCGGAAGCTAACCGGCGGCGCGACGCTCGGGCTCGGCCGGTAGCACACGCGACGATGGTCGGGATAAGCGGATTGGCTACGCCGCCGGCGTCTTTACCAGCCGGTTCCATGTCCCGCGCGGCACGAACGGTCGCGTACGAGTCGCCACTCCCCGTTCGACCGCCGAGCGCCGATCGACCCGCAGATAGTGGCCGGCCTCATCGTACGCCTCGTTCACGCACTGCTCCCAGACCGCACGTAGCCACTGCGTCGACCCGACCGTCTCCGCCGTCGCCCCGACCCCCCGTGCCGTCGTGTTGAGATAGCGCTTTCCCGTCACGAAATCACGGTCGCGAAACGCCAGGTGGCCGTGCGGATTGAACTCGTCCGGAGTCATGATTCCGTCGTGTATGGCGGCGATCACCGGGATTCTCAGATGCGTGACCTCCTCGACGAATCGCTGCATGAGCCGATGCCGCCGCTCATCGAGCAGCTCGCGCGGCAGCGCGACGATGACTTTGTCGAGCAAATGCCCGTTTTTGCGCTCGTTGCGCTCCTCGGCGTGCATCCACACACTGACCCCTTCCCGGTCCGGACTTACCCCCAACGGAACATGAATGAGGCTCCACGTTGCCGCGCTTGGCCGCAAGATGTACCGCAAGTGAGCCGCGGCGGTACCCGGGCGTTGTTTCGCTCGTCCGATCAACCCGTGCTGTAGCCGATAATGCGCCGGCATACCACCCCCACGCTCAGCTCTTTTGACGCGCTTTGACGCGCGCATTTTTTCGCCGGACTCCGGGCAAACTCCTAACTGGACCATCGGCGTTCTGTGACGTCGATTTCCAAACAGTATGGTGGAATGCGTTTCACTGCTCTTGACGGAGCGCACATGCTCCACAGGGCGCATGTCACCGACATACGAAAGGGCCGCGAAACGACGGGAGACGTCACCGTGCAAATTGCAAGCGAAAACTCAGCCGCGCGCGACGTGACAAACACGCAGCAGCCAGCGGCGAATCCGCCTTCACCCGAACTGCGGCAAATCACCGACGACGAGTTGGTACGCCTGCGTGGCCTACTCGCAGCCGTGCCGGCGCGGGAAACCCAGTTTTCCGGTATCGCAAAACTCGTCGAGCAACTCTATGACGATCTCGTAACGCAGAAGTGTGCCAAACGCCTGTCATGGAAAGAAATGGCGCGGTACCTTTCCGAGTGGGGTCATCCCGTCACAACCCGCACGCTGTACTCAGCGCTGGCTAAGGTGCGCAAAAAACGCGCTCTTCGGCTGCAACCTGGGCGGGGCAACCGCCGCGATCATCCTGCCGTACGTGGTTTGTCCGTTCGCAGTATCGGGCGGCCGGATCGGCCGCTTCGGCTCGAACTCGTCCGGACTCCAGCCGACGTCGTCGTGGCGACAGATCCACCGGATTCTGCCATTCCGACGCCAACGCAAACCGTGACGTCGAACGCGAGCAGCACGCCTCCCGATCCTGCCACGACCGATGCCCCGCCGCCGGCCGCCGATCGACCGGACGTGAAGAAAGCAAATCCACCGACGAGCGAGAAGCCTGCCGGAGTCGAGAGCACAGCGCCCACGAAGAGCTCGAAGTACCCCAATACCCGTCATGCGCAGATAGCCCGGAGGATCTAGGTTGGCAAAACTCATCCTCGTCACCGGTCAAAAAGGGGGCGTCGGAAAGACGACGTTCGCGCTCTGGCTGATGGGGATGCTCACCAAATTGCGTCTGCTGTGGTCCGGAATCGACACCGACCTTGCCAACCAAACCTTTGCCGCCCTCGGCGGGGATAACGTCGAACCGATCTCGATCTTAGAAGCCGACGGCTTCTTTGACCCAAATGCGATGAATATGCTCGTCGACGACCTGGCCGCCAAGGCCCACACCGAAGAGACGATCATCATCGACGTCGCGGCGGGACTTCTGCCGGCGATTTTCGCGCAGATGCGTGCGCGCCAACTCTTCGGCTCCACATGCGTCATCCCGACCACCATCGCCTACGTGCTCTTGAACGACGATGCCTCAGTCTCGACTCTCACGCAACTCGTCGATATCGCCGACGACATCGCCGGCGTATCCTGGCTCATCGTGCTCAATGAACGTGACGGCCGCGTCGCACAGTATCTCGATGACTCTCCTGCGCAAGCCGCGATGATACAGCGCCACGCCGAACAGTTAACGATCCCCGCCCTGCGCGACCCTGCCGTGCTGCTCGCGCTGCGCAATTCGCAGCTCAACCCGATCGTCTTTTGTGCGGACGACAGCGGGCAACCGTGGAGCCTGCGTGGTCAGCTTCGGACGTGGCTTAACCGGATAGAGCCCTCCTTCAGCGACCATCGCCACTTACTCGCCGCGACGGCGATCGACGAGGAGGGCCAACCCACAACGCACGCCGCGGCCGCGCCGGAGATGACAGCGCAGCCCGTTCCGGCCGCGAGAGCCAGAACCCGACGGAAAATCGCCGTTTAGCGAAGCCGGCGCCACCGCGCCGCATCGGGGTCAGTACCACCGCTTCATTCTTCACCTGACCACGCTGAAGTGGCTTTTCGCCTTTACGAAGGTGTTAGCGCCGTCCCCACAACCAGCGCAAAATCCCGCCGAGCATCCATGATCCGATGCGGACCGGCCAATCTCCACGCTCTTCCCATCCGCTCGACACTGGCGCAAAATCAGAAATTGCGCCGTAATCGCTACTACGGCCGCCAAGATCTTGTGACCCAATGCAGCCGCCCGAGCTCACCGGGGACTCTAGTCCGGCAAGCACACCTGGGCCGGAACTGTCATAGGGGCGCATGAGCGCATTTTAACACGACCCGTCCCGGCGGTGACTGCGGCTCGGCATGGACCGAACGGAAGCGCTGCCCCGACGGAACGGAAAATCGTCGGCTCAGCCCATCGTCCGCGGCTTCGGGATCTGCTTCATGCACCGCCGCCGCTCGTTTCTCTTTCGGCGCGATCCGCGCGATATCAGCAGCGTGTATTTCTGGGATCCGGAGTTGCAGCGGTATTCAACGATCCCTTATCGCAACACGACGTATCCGCCGATGAGCATTTGGGAGCTGCGCGAGCTGCGGCGCAAGCTGCAGGAAACGGGACGTTCCCGCGTCGACGAAGCGGCGATCTTTGCGGCGTACGGGCGGCTGCGTGAACGCGAGGCTCAGGCGGTGAGTGAAACCAAACGCACGCGTCGAGCACGCGAACGCCGACCACAATCGGCGCCGCTGACAGAAGCCGGCACTTCTGCGGTCGCGACCGAATCGGCAGTTCCAACGTATCGCGCGGAGGATATCACGCCGTTCGAGATTGAGGAGCCATGACGCGCGAGGAGCGGATCGCCAAGATCCGCGGCGGTCGTTGGATCCGCTATCCGCTTGCCGATCGCATCGCGGCCAAGCTCGAGGAGCTTCTGCTCCTGCCCAAAACGCACCGGATGCCCAATTTGCTCATCGTGGGCGAAACCAACAACGGTAAGACGGCGATGCTCAGCCGATTTGTGCGTCAGCACCAGCCGCAGGAAGGCAACGGCGACGTCGCTTCGGGCATTCCGGTGATCGCGATGGAGGCGCCTCCGGTTCCCGACGAGCGGCGCTTCTATGCGGAGATCCTGCGCCAGGTCTTCGCCCCGTTTCGGGCATCGAAGCCCGCGGGACAGTTGCAGTACGAAGTGCTGCGCCTGCTCGCGACGGTCGAGGTCAAGCTGCTCATCATCGACGAAATCCAGCACGTGCTCGCGGGGCCGCTGCTCAAGCAGCGCCAGTTCCTCAACGTCATCAAGCACCTGGGGAACGAACTGCAGATCCCCATTGTGGCGGCCGGGACGCAGGATGCTTTCAACGCGGTTCAGACCGACCCGCAGCTCGCCAACCGCTTCGAACCGATACTGCTGCGTCGCTGGGCGATGGGCGAGGACTACCTGCGACTGCTGGCCAGCTTCGAGGTTGCGCTCCCACTCGAGCAGCGCTCCGGTCTCGTCGAGCCGGCCTTGGCGCTCAAAATTCTGAGTCTCTCGGAGGGGACCATCGGTGAGATCTCAGCGCTACTCTGCCGTGCCGCGCTCGAGGCGATCGAACGCGGCACCGAGCAGATCACGGGCGCCTCGCTGGAGCGTTGTGGGTACGTCGCACCCTCCGAAAGGCGGCGTGCTGCCATTAGCGCATATTGATGTTCGGCTTTAATGCCTAATTGAACGACTCAGGTATCCCCCTCATCGGTTTTCTATGAATCCTATTCCTCGCCGAACCAAACCAGTTGCCTCAATTGAAACGATATGCTCAAGGTAAATCGTCATTTTGTGATTGCCTTCGCCAGGCAGCGTCACTTCGGCTGACTTCTCCTCATCCTGAAGCGCCTTTTGCAGTACGTCAATGTCGTCTTTTTGTAACTCGACTATTTGGTTATTGGAGAGGGTGACTCGGTAGAATTCTCCTGATTTGCTCATAGTAATTCTCACAAATATGAACGCGGGACATACTTTCCGTCAGCCACGCGCTCAGCCGCCGGACGTTCGCCGTCGATTGCAACGTGGCGGACCCGGTACTTAGATCCGTTTCCCGAACGCCACGCCGATTCCGGCCGTCGCCGCCATCGCCAAGGCGCCCAGAACGTAACGCGGATGGTCGCCTTGAGTATCGGTGCGCCGCCCGCTTTTGCCGCGACCGCCCCGAGCTGTGCCAGAAACAGCAGGGACGCGATGCAGACTGCCGACCAGCGTTTGAACCGGCGCCCCGATCATCAGCAGAAGTGGCAATGCGGCACCAATCGCGAACGAGCCCGCCGACGCGAGCGCGGCTTGAACGGGCCTCGCCGTTGTTGCTGGCGATATTGCCGAGTTCGTCGCGCTCGTGCGCGCCAGCGCATAGCGTTCCATGAGTTGCTCCGCGACTCGGTGCGCCAGATCAGCATCGAGACCGCGCTTCCCGTAGATTCCGGCCAATTCTTCGAGCTCACTAGCAGGGTCGTCTTGGAGTTCCCGGCGTTCGCGCGCAATGTCGGCTCGTTCGGAATCGGCTTGCGAGCTGACCGAAACGTATTCGCCGGCCGCCATTGACACGCGCCGGCGTCCGGGTACGCCGGCCACCTTGGAACAGCCGTCGCCGCAGCAGTCCTGCGCTAGTTCGGCAAACTCTGACCGGCGGAGGCCCCGCCATCGCAGCGTGCCGGTTGTTTCGCGCCTGCGAGCATTTGTTTGACGCCGAGCGTCTTCAACGATCTGGAACGTCGCATCAACGCAGCTTCCTGTTCCAACCTGAGCATCTGGCGATACTCATCCTCGTCTAGATGCAATTTGTAGTATGTTTCTTTATCCGATCGAGGAGCGATCACGCTAGCATCATTGCCGACCGGTTCCATAAGATGCCACCTCGTTCTCTTTTTTCTTGAGAAAGTGGTTTTATAAACCATAATTATACCACGAAGAGCGTCACGCACCAAACAACAAACTCTGTATCCACATGCTGTTTCTTGTGCTAGTAACACGTTAAGCCGCGACTTATCCGGCCCGCGTGATCGCGCGCCAAAGGCGGGATGCGTTCAACGCCTAGAAGGCGGGCAACAGCCGCCAGACTCTTCCCATTGTCGGGCAGGTCGATCGCGTACTCCACACGGCTCGGCTTCAGTTTCGGCTTCGGCCCGAACGGGATACCCTCGCATCGCACCTGCTCGATCCCGGACAGCGCAAAGACCTTGTCCGTGTTATCTTGAAGTTAGAAACTGAGTTATGGCACAGGCGGAGACGACACATGAGCGGTTTCAAGCGAAACGTCAAAGCGGTCCGAAAAGATCTGACAAAGGTCGTTCGTAGGCGAATTGAAAAGCGAACGCACGCGGCCGGCGCACGGATCTCGGAGGTCGCCAAGCTGCTCCGATCGTCGGTACGCGATGTGCAGTCGCGCGATTCGCCTTTTGCCGATAACGTGGTAGAATCGATCGCCCAACGTCTGGACGCCGCCGGCCGTTATCTCAGCGCATCCGACACCGATCGTTTGCTCGCCGATGTCGAGTCGCTGGCGAGGCGCGTTCCGCTGACCTTCACGGTGACGGGGTTCTTCCTCGGATTTTCGACCGGACGCTTTCTGCGAGCTTCGCGAGATTCATAGGATATCAGAAAAAGGCGAAGGCTTCAGAATCGAAAAGGGAGATTCATGAGAAACCTGGCTCGGAGGGCAGACCGCCTCAAACGAAGAGTCGAAAAGGTGCGGGATCGAGTGGCGGACGCCGGCTCGCGAGCGAGCGAGATGCTGCCGTCGAGATCCGGCCGGGGCGGGCGGCTTCGCGATTTCGTGAGCAAATATCCGCTGCCGATCGGCGTCGGCGCGATCGTCCTTGGGTTCGTCGCGGGTTTCGCTCTTCCATCGACGCAGCTTGAGAACCGGCGTTTGGGCAAACTCTCCGACCGCACCAAGGCGCGTCTGCAGCAACGCGTCCAGGAGCGGCTGGAGAATGTAACGGATGTGGTGCGGCACGCTGCGAAGACACGGGGCTAACGTCGCTTTGACGAACCCAAGCCCGCGTCCGCCGTAGCGTGGTGCCTGGGCCGGTAACGATTTCCGAGTCCTACAAGGCGCAGCCGACGCGTTGTCTCGGCCTCCGCTGACCCGACGCTCAAGGTGTGGCAGCCGCGACATCGCGACCGATTGATCTCGCGCGGCTGGCCATCGTCGATCTCAATCCCGTTTTGGCGGTGCTCGTGAGGGAATATCCGCTGCCGGTCAGCGCCGGGCGCGATCGGTCACGTGCAGTCAGAAGCCGCGGGAGAGCGTCCGATGTCATCGCTGGAGCGCCTTTTGACCAAGCGCCTTCGGCTGAAGATTAACCGCGAAAAGAGCGCCGTTGCGTGGCCGTAGAATCGCGCGTTCCGATAGTGCTGCTGCAGATAGCGGTCACGCGCGGCGCTCTTAAATCGCATCGGGTGCCGCGTACGCCGACGAATGCTTCGTCGGCGCTGGCGAAAGCGCAGTCGTAGCGTCGGGGTTGTCTGCCATGCGCTTTTATTTAGACGTGAACGTACCCGCTCACGAGCAGAATGATGAGAATGATGAGCAGCAACCCGCCCCCTCCGTAACCGTAATTGCGATAGGCACCCTTGTTATAGACGCCGCCGCCGACGCCGAACACCAGGATGAGCACGATTAGCAGAACTAGGATCGACATAGGA
>Ga0182016_10000765_pt1 | contig 39807 bp, 37 predicted proteins | sample 712S2MmetaG_FD_120491 | JGI IMG/M metagenome (GOLD analysis project Ga0182016, IMG submission 120491) | Permafrost microbial communities from Stordalen Mire, Sweden - 712S2M metaG | ecosystem: Environmental > Terrestrial > Soil > Wetlands > Permafrost | place: Sweden: Stordalen | collected...
GAGCACGAAATACCGACGCGTCTCTTCAATCGGCGTGATGTCGTCGAGGTGACGATCGCGCGTGCGCCACAAATAGCCGGCGACGCCAACAGCTCCCAAAATCGAGGACGGTATCGCGACTAGCAGTAAATTTCGCCAATAGAGCTGAAACTCCGGCGAGAACGAATCCAGCCCGTCGCTGAACCCGAAAAGCTGTTCGTAAAGCCTCACCAGGAACGCGAAGCCCAGCACGATGCCTGCCCCGATCCACAATGTCTTCAGACTGAACGGCGCTTGCGTGGCCGTCGTCGCGCCAGCGCCGCTGGCGATTTCGTTGATGCTCATGTGATCTCTCCGATTCTAAAAATTTGGGACCCAACGCAGCGACGCCATGCGCCGCCCGAAGCGTCACGAAGGAATGCGTCCATCACGGCGCGCGAACGCGATCACGTGGAAACAACCAGTAATTTTCGGTTGTCGCGGAACTCTCTAGGCTACGCGTAACGCGTCGGCTCGAGTTCCGTTTCGTTTGTCCTTTTGGAACAGGCGGCCGCCCCTTCGAAAGGACTGGAAATCAGATATTTGAAAATGGTGGAGCGCGTGGCGACAATGGCCCGAGTTCGGAGGCGTCGCGCAATGCACCTAGACGATATTGCGGTGACGGAACGCTCGTCTCGCCTGATAGCCACTCGACGCGGCTCGCGACATCGCGACCCGAGGGCGCGAACAACACGCTGGAGTGCAGAATGCAGCATGCGCCGTGTTGATGAGATTTCGGCCCGATCGGCGACCCCAAGGGAGACGCGTCACCCTGCCGCGCGCAGGTAAGATCGAACCCTGACGCGGAACCGGATCCCGGCCCGCCGGCCAGCGCGACGCCGGCGAAAAGCATTTGCATCACAAGGACGCAAACGGACGCCAGCGCCACGAAGGCGCCGACCTTTTTCACATGCGTGCCGCGTCGCAGGATCAAAACAAAAGCCCTCTTGGCAATGAGGAAACTATGCCTCCTTGCCGAGCGTCGTCAAGACGGCTTTCGGAGGAAGCAATTGGCCCCGGCGGCCGTGGCAACCGCTGGGCGGTCGTATATCGCGCGACACACGAGCGGGAAAACACTCCAAAGCAGCCGGCGCGACACATCGAATGAGGCGTGGAAACTCTCGCGGCGCGTGCGAATCCGCCGATCTCAGGGAATGGCGCCCAGATCGGCGAGCCAGACGGCGGCGGAGGAATCGCTCGGCGCGCGCCAATCGCCGCGCGGCGACAGCGAACCGCCGGAACTCACCTTGGGACCGTTCGGCATGGCGCTTCGTTTGAATTGGCTGGTCTCGAAGAAGCGGCGCAAGAACACGCCAAGCCAATGCTTGATCGTGGGAAGACCGTAGGCGACGCGCTGGTCGTCCGGCACGGCGGAAGGCCAAACGCCCTCGCCCGCGTCGCGCCATGCGTGAAACGCGAGAAAGGCGATTTTGGACGGAGCGAAGCCGTAGCGTGTCGCATAAAATAGGTTGAAGTCCTGCAAGGCGTAGGGCCCCACGAAGTCCTCCGTGCGTTGCGCCGCCGCGCCGTCGCCCGGAACTAGTTCCGGCGAAATCTCGGTGGCCAGAACGTCCTGCAAGACCGAGACCGTCTCGGCGCCAAAGCGCGCGTCGCGCGCGCACCATCTGATGAGATGCTGGATGAGCGTCTTCGGCACGGAGGCGTTGACGTTGTAGTGCGACATCTGATCGCCGACGCCATAGGTGCACCAGCCGAGCGCCAATTCCGACAGATCGCCGGTGCCAAGCACCAACCCGTTATTCTGGTTGGCCAGGCGAAACAGCAGCGACGTTCGCGCGCCGGCCTGCACATTCTCGAATGTCGCGTCGTAGATCGGCTCGCCCCGCGCGGCCGGATGGTCAATGTCGTTCAGCATTTGCCGGCAGGCGGGCGTAACGTCGATTTCGCGCGCGCTGACGCCAAGCGCGCGCATGAGCGCCAAGGCGTTGGATTTGGTGCGTTGCGTCGTCGCGAAGGCCGGCAGCGTATAAGCAAGAATATTTTCGCGCGAGAGTCCGAGCGCGTCCATCGTCGTCGCCGCGACCAGCAGCGCATGCGTCGAGTCGAGCCCGCCGGAGACGCCGATCACGATCCTTTCGATCTTCGACGCCCGCAATCTTTGTCGCAACCCATGCGCCTGGATATTGACCGCCTCGAAGCAGAGTTCGGCGAGCCGCGCCTCGTCGTCCGGCACGAAGGGAAAGCGCGGCACCGCGCGCAGCAGGCCAAGATCGCCGCGTCGCGGTTCAAGCGCGAAGACAACGCGGCGGAATTGCGTCGCGCCCTGCTCGACGTCGGCGCAATCGCCGAAGCTTCCCTGACGCAGGCGCTCGGCGGCGAGCTTCCCTAAGTCGATATCGGTCACGGCAAGTTGCGGCTCCTCGGAAAAGCGCGGGGCCTTGGCGAGCGGGGCGCCCATTTCGTAGATCAACGCCTCGCCGTCGAAGGCGAGATCGGTCGTCGATTCCCCCTGCCCCGCCGCGGAATAGAGATAGGCGGCAAGGCAGCGCGACGAATGGGCGGCGCAAAGCGTCTGTCGGTGATCCGATTTGCCGACGATCGCATTGCTGGCGGAAAGATTGAGCAGCACGGTCGCCCCCGCCAGCGCGGCGCGCGTCGACGGCGGGATGGGGACCCAAAGATCTTCGCAAATCTCGGCATGAATCGCGAGGTTTGGGACATCTTCCGCGACGAGCAGAATATCGGAGCCGAAGGGCGCCGCGCGGCCCGCGACAAGGATCTCCTCGTTCGCGATAAAGGCGCCCGAGGCGAAATGGCGGCGTTCATAGAATTCGCGGTAATTGGGCAAGTAGGTTTTCGGCGTCACGGCGAGGATTTGGCCGCGCAAAACGAAGACCGCGCAATTATAGAGCCGCGCGCGATGACGCAGCGGCGCGCCGACGACGATCAAGAGGTTTAGCGCGCGCGAGGCGTCGAGGATGTCCTTCAGCGCGGTCTCGACGCCAGCCAGCAATGCCTCCTGTTGCAACAGATCGTCGATGGCGTAGGCGCTGATCCCCAGTTCCGGGAACAGGACCACCGACGCCCCCCGCTCCACCGCCTCGCGCGCCATCTCGATCGTCCGGGCGGCGTTGCCGGCGGGATCGGCGACCAACACACGCGGCGCCCCGACCGCGACGCGCAGGAAACCATGGGTGCTGAGGTCGAAAAATGGGTGGGTCATGCGGGGATTATAGGACAAGCGCTGCAATGCGGAAATCGTCGGTTGCAGATTCAATTCCAGTGCTTATTTTCAGGCTCCGACTATACAGCCGCGGGACTAGATGCCATGAGCCTAAACCTGCCTGCGATCACAGCGGGATTTCACGGCATCACTAGGCAGATCAGCAACTGTCCGAACCTGAGCGTCTGCGCCAAGGAATGTTATGAGGACAAGTTAAATAAGATAATTTGCGAGCAACCGAGTCCAGATTACCTGGGGCCACGCTACGCGGGGCTTGTTATCGTGGGCGCCAATCCTGGGAACCCTTCGAACCATAAGCACAGGGCTGCCGATGAAATCACAGAGGAGCTGATGCGATACGTTGGTCAAGCACCAGATGCTTACGCCTTCGACAAACTCATGGCGCAGCTTGCGAACTCCATGAGGGAGTGGAAACAAGTCGTCAACATTAGTCACAGAAAGAAACTCGAATACGACATCGAGCAGATAGCCTACCTCAACATCGTGAAGTGCAATACCCGCATAGCCAACGCCAATCCGTTAAAATCCGTAGGTAAGCGCGTCACCAGCCGTTGCTGGGCAACATACGCCTCCAACCAACTTCGGCTACTTCAACCGACTCACATCCTCGGCCTTTGGACGCCAATCCGTGACGTTCTTCGCCAACTTGGTTGTTACCATGTTAGTGGCGAAGTGCTCACGTTGCCAACTGCGGATGGCGAGACCGTCCCGCTCAAGGTGGTTTTCGGCAATTATAACGGGGACAGAAGAAAGACAGAGGAGGAGAAACTGGCCGATGCCAAACGTGTGATCGACAACTGGCGGCAATGCCAAAACACTTGAAGTCTGACAGCCGTCGAATACCCCAACCAAGGACACCGTTAACCCTACCGCGCCGCCAGCCGATGCTTGAAGTCCAGCACCAAACCCGCGAAGCCGCGCGCGTTCGCGATCATATTCGCGACCAGCCGATCGTTGCCGCGCGTTTCAATGTCGACCGTTCCAAAGCCGAGAATCCGGCCGATGAAGGTCTCGTAGACGTTAACGCCGACCACCTCGCCAATCTCGACCTGGGTTATGTCGCGCGCGAAGACGCCCCTTCGCCAGATGATTTGCTGGCCGTCCACGCGCAGGATCGTCGCCGCCCGGACGGCCAGCGCCCAGAACAGGGGTAGACCGAACACAAGAACGACAACGCCGATGCTCGCGGGTTCGGCGAATTTCACCAATTGCTTCACGCCGTCGGCGCCGATCATGGGTTCGATCCCGCGCAGCAGTCTATCTGTTTCGAGCATGCCCGCGCGGCTTTGCGCGAAATCGCGACCGAATTTATATAGACCTAGCCCCAGCAGGGCGAGCAAAATGGGGCGCGCGAGCGTCACCCAATGCGGCTTGAAGTCCCACACACCGTCCGTGTCGCCGTCCGGGTCGCGCATCGCCATGGACAGCCCTCCTCATAAATTCGCGAAATCGCTTCCGCTTCACTTGTAGCCGTATTTACGAGAAAAGGGCGGGGTTTCCCCCGCCCTCTCGACAAAATGCCATCTCGCCTTTAGTGCGCCAGCACGGCCAGCAGCAGCAGCGCGACGATGTTGGTGATCTTGATCGCCGGGTTCACGGCCGGGCCGGCTGTGTCCTTATAGGGGTCGCCCACGGTGTCGCCGGTGACCGAAGCCTTATGGGCGTCGCTGCCCTTAAGATGCTTCACGCCGTCCTTGTCGACGAAACCGTCCTCGAAGCTCTTCTTGGCGTTGTCCCAGGCGCCGCCGCCCGAGGTCATCGAGATCGCGACAAACAACCCGTTGACGATCACACCCAGCAGCAACGCGCCCAGCATCGCGAAAGCGTTGGCCTTGCCGCCGAGTATCCATCCGACCAGGAAGGCGACGATCGGCGCCAGCACCGGCAGAAGAGAGGGAATGATCATTTCCTTGATCGCCGCTTGCGTCAGCATGTCGACCGCGCGGCCATAGTCGGGACGATCCGTCCCCGCCATGATGCCCGGCTTCTCCTTGAACTGGCGGCGCACTTCCTCGACCACCGAACCCGCCGCGCGGCCCACCGCCGTCATGGCGATGCCGCCAAACAGGTAAGGAATGAGGCCGCCAAAGATGAGGCCCGCGACCACGTAAGGATTGGAGAGCTCGAAATCGACCTTGCCGATCCCCTTGAAGAACGGCACGCCGGTGTCGACGAAGTGCTTGAGGTCGTTGGTGTAGGCGGCAAACAGCACGAGCGCGCCGAGACCCGCCGAACCGATCGCGTAGCCCTTGGTCACGGCCTTGGTGGTGTTGCCCACGGCGTCGAGCGCGTCAGTGGACTGGCGCACTTCCTTCGGCAGTCCCGCCATTTCGGCGATGCCGCCGGCGTTGTCGGTCACCGGGCCGAAGGCGTCGAGCGCGACGATCATGCCGGCGAGGCCCAGCATTGTCGTGACCGCCACCGCCGTGCCGTAGAGACCGCCGAAATTATAGGTCAGCAGAATGCCGAGCACGATCACCAGCGCCGGCGCCGCAGTCGATTCCAATGAGACGGCGAGGCCCTGGATCACATTGGTGCCATGCCCCGTCACCGAAGCCTGAGCGATCGACACCACCGGGGGCTTGCCCGTGCCGGTGTAATATTCGGTGATGTAGACGATGGCGCCGGTCACGACCAGTCCGAGCAGACCCGATACAAATAGCCCGTAGCCATGGATCGCCTCGCCATTGACCGTGCCGATCTCGCCCCAGCCGACCGTGAAGGTAGTCGCGAGAAACAGGCCCGCGACCGACAATACGCCGGCGGCGATCAATCCCTTATACAGCGCGCCCATGATCGAATCGTCGATGCCGAGCTTGGTGAAATAGGGACCGAACGTCTTGCTGATTTCGGAGTCGTCATTGCCGAGCTTGACGAAGTAGGTGCCGGCGATCGACGCGACGATGGAAAGGCCGCCGATGGCCAGGGGATAAATGACCGCCGAGGCGAGCCCGCTCTGGCCCGCGAAGAAGATCGAGGCCAGCACCATGGTCGCGACGACCGTCACCGCATAGGTTTCGAACAAGTCCGCCGCCATGCCGGCGCAGTCGCCAACATTGTCGCCGACGTTATCGGCGATGGTCGCGGGATTGCGCGGATCGTCCTCGGGTATGCCGGCTTCGACCTTGCCGACGAGATCGGCGCCGACATCGGCGCCCTTGGTGAAGATGCCGCCGCCGAGACGCGCGAAGATCGAGATCAGCGACGCCCCGAAGCCGAGACCCACCAGCGCGTCGACGACGACGCGGTCGGCGGCGGTATAGCCGGCGAACCAGGTGAGAATGGCGTAATAAACCGCGACGCCGAGCAGCGCGAGGCCGGCCACCAGCAGACCAGTGATGGCGCCCGCCTTAAAGGCGATGTCGAGGCCGCCGGCGAGCGATTTCGTCGCCGCCTGCGCGGTGCGCACATTGGCGCGCACGGAGACGTTCATGCCGATGAAGCCGGCGGCGCCCGACAGCAGCGCGCCGAGCAGGAAGCCGAAGGCCACCCACCAGCCAAGCAAGATCACGAGCAGCACGAAAATGCCGCCGCCGACATAGGCGATGGTGGTGTATTGGCGCTTCAGATAGGCCTGCGCGCCTTCGGCGATGGCGTCGGAGATTTCCTGCATCTTTTGCGAGCCAGCGTCCGCGGCGAGCAACTCCTGCGAGGTCTTCACCCCGTAGACAATGGACAAAAGTCCAAAGATAATGGTTAAAAACAGCACCATGGTGGATTCGCCCCCTCATTATTGACCGCGCTCGCGCGATCGATAGCCGTTTCGGACCGCCGCGGTAAAGGCGCTGCGCCCGCAGAAAAACACGCAACCACGAACCGAATCGTGGATGCCGCGAGTTTGGGCCTTCCTTTGCCAGAAACGGCCGGTTCCGGCAATGGCGGGGAGGCGCGGCGGGTTAGAAGTGACTGAACGACAATCTATTGAAGTTCCTTGGTTTTCCTAGCTCGTCGAGAAAAACCGTCTCGCGGTCTCCAGCAATTAGTTCGCCGATTCTCGCGCAAGGCGCGCTAGCGGCTCGCGCCGCCGCCGCGAATTGCGCCCCGCCAGAGCCCACGCAACAAAGAACCTCGTAATCGTCGCCGCCCGTCAGCGCGACATCCAACAGTCTTGGGTCGAGAGCGATCGCTTCCCGCGCCGCGTCGGAAAAGGGCACGCTCGCGAGCGTGACTTTCGCGCCAAGTTTCGAGGCGCGCGCCAGTTTGGCGAGGTCGCCAACGAGGCCGTCGGAGACGTCCATCGCGGCCGTGACGTGAACACGCAGCGCCGCCGCCAGAGCGAGTCGGGGACGCGGCAGAAGATAACGCTCCAGTAGATGATCGCGCGCCGGCGCCGACAGACGGCGCGCGAGGGCCGCGTCGCGCCGCAGCCGCAGACCGAGCGCCGCGTCACCGATGGTTCCACTGACAAAAACTGCGTCCCCGGCTTGGCCCGTGGTTCGCGCGATGAAGCGGCCCTTTGGCGCCTCGCCCAGCGCGGTGATGGAAAGCGTGAGCGGTCCCGGCGTCGAAACCGTGTCGCCGCCGAGCAAGGGGCAACGATAGGCCAGCGCATCCTCGCCAAGCCCCGCGGCGAAAGCCGCTAGCCAGTCATTGGTCCAATCCGGCGGCAGGGCGATGGCGAGCAGAAAGCCGACGGGCTCGGCGCCCTTGGCGGCAAGGTCGGACAAATTGACCCGCAGCGCCTTCTTGGCGATCAGCCCGGGCGGATCGTCCTCGAAGAAATGCACCCCGGCCACCAGCGCGTCGGTCGTCGCCACCGTGGGGTTCTTGCTCGCCGGAAGCAGCGCGGCGTCGTCGCGAAGGCCAAGCGCCGCCGCGCCGGCGAGAGGCGCGAACAACGTGGCGATAAGTTCGTCCTCGGAAAAGCGACGCGCCATCCCCCCGTCCTCGCGGCGTTAATCCTTGGTCATTTCCTTGGGCCGCGTCTGCCGCGCCAGGCGGTCGAGCACGGCGTTGATCATGCCGGATTCGGCCGGCCCAAAGAAGGCGCCGGCGACGTCGACGTATTCCTTGATGACGACGCGCATCGGCACGTCCTTGCGCTTATGCAGTTCATAGGCGCCCGCGCGCAAAATAGCGCGCATCACCGTCTCGATCCGCGCCAGCGGCCAGCCGCCCTGCAAGGCCGCGTCGATCTCGCGGTCGATCATGACCTGTTCGTCGAGCACGCCCTGCAGAATATCGCGAAAAAAGCCGACCTCGGCGGGCTTATATTGCTCGCCCTCGATTTCGCGCCCCATCCAATGGGTCTCGAATTCGGCGAAAATGTCGTTGAGGCCCTTGCCCGCGACTTCCATCTGATAAAGCGCCTGCACGACGGCCAGCCGCGCGTTGGAGCGTTGTTCGACGCTCATGTCCGCGCTCCCAATTTTCGCGCGAGACGCACCAAGGCGAGCGCGGCGAGCGCGGCGTCCGCGCCCTTGTCGCCCTGTTTGGGATCGGCGCGCATGACGGCCTGTTGTTCATTTTCCACGGTGAGGATTCCATTGCCGAGCGGCAGTCGGTTTGAAACGGAAAGATCGGTGAGCGCCCGCGCGCTCTCATTGGCGACGATCTCGAAGTGATAGGTTTCGCCGCGAATGACGCAACCAAGCGCGACAACGCCATCATAGGGCGCGCCGGCCTTTTGCGCGACGTCGAGGGCGATTGCGATGGCTGGCGCGATCTCCAGCGCGCCGGGAACTTCGATCAGCGTCGCCTTGGCGCCAAGCCGCTCCAGCGCCGCCAGCGCGCCCTCGCGCAGCAGCGAAACGATATTGTCATTGAACCGCGCCGCGACAACGAGAATCTTCGAGCCCGGCACGGGCGCGGCGTTATCGTCGGCGCGTGAAAAACCTGCCATTTACGGGGACTCCTTCCGCGACCGATACACATTTGTGCATCGCACGGCTATAAACCATCGCGTTGCGCGGCGCGAGTTTTGACGCGATGTGACGGCGACGCGTTACGACTTGTCCGCCTGGGTCAATCTTGCCGCGTAACGCGCCATCAGATCGACCTCGATATTGAACAGATCCCCCGCCTCGCGCGCGCCTATGGTCGTCACGCTTAGCGTATGCGGGATGATCAGCACGCCAAAGCGGTCGCCCTCGACCTCGTTCACCGTCAGCGAAACGCCGTCCAGTGTCACCGAGCCTTTTTGCGCGACGAAGCGCGAGAGCTCGCGCGGCGCCTCAATGACGAAGCGGGCCATTTCGTCGAAATCCTCGCGCGAAACGATCCGCGCCACGCCATCGACATGGCCTGTGACGATATGGCCGCCCAGTTCGTCGCCAATTTTGAGAGCGCGCTCCAGATTTATCTTCGTCCCTCGCGACCAACTCGCGACGGTCGTGCGCGCGAGCGTCTCCGCCGCCGCGTCGACGTCGAACACGGTCCGGCCCTCCTCCCGCGTGGCCGCGACCACGGTCAGGCATGTTCCGGAACAGGCAATGGAAGCGCCGAGCGCTATGCTGTCGGCGTCATAGCCGCAAGCGATGCGCAGCCGCCGCAAGCCGCCCCGCTCGACGACGGAAAGGACCTCGCCCATATCGGTGACGATTCCGGTGAACATCTAGGCGATCCTCTCGCGCCGCGTCATCTCGTCGGCGCCGAGCCGCGTGCTCTCGGCCAGCCGGTAGAATTGCGGGTCTTCGAGCACGGCTTTCGCGGCCGGCCTCAGCGCCAGCCGTCCCGCGCCGCCCAAGGGTTGCGCGCCCGTGTGCAATATGACCTCGTCCGCGAAGCCGCCGGTGATCAGACTCTCCGCGAGGCGCGGTCCGCCTTCGCAGAACACCCGCGTGACGCCGCGCCGCGCCAATTCGCCAAGGGCAGCGGGAAGCGCGACGCGCCCCAGCAAATCCGTCGGCGCGCGCGCGACCTCGGCGCCGGTCGCGGCGACAAAGCTCTTGATCGCCGCTTCGGTCACGTCGGCTCCCACAATGAGCAGCGTCGGAGCCGCGCGGGCCGTCGCGCCGAAGCGGGAGCCCGGAGACAGCGAAAGCCGCGTATCAAGCACGACCCTTAGCCGCCTCTCGTCCTCCATGCCCGGCAGGCGCACGGTCATCAGCGGATCATCCTCGCGGGCCGTGCCGGCGCCGACCATGATCGCGTCATGCAGCGCCCGCTGCATATGCGTATAGGCGTCGGCGAGCGGCCCTGTCACATGCAGACGCGCGTCATGAGCCGCGCCGGCGGCATAGCCGTCCGGAGTCCGCGCCAGTTTGAGCGTAACCATCGGGCGACCCTGTGTCACCCGCAGCAAATGGCCGAGGTGATCGCGCCGCGCCTCGCGCTCCAGCACTTGCGTCGCCACTTCCAGCCCCGCCGCGCGCAAAAGCGCGTGGCCGCGCCCGGCGACGCGCGGATCGGGATCGTCCATCGCCGTGACGACGCGCGCGACGCCACTGGCGATGATTGCGTCGACGCAAGGCGGCGTTTCGCCGTGATGCGAGCAAGGCTCGAGCGTCACGTAAAGCGTCGCGCCGCGCGCCGCCACGCCCGCCGACGACAGCGCCAGCGTTTCGGCGTGCGGGCGACCACCCGCTCCCGTAAAGCCGCGTCCGACGATGACGCCGTCTCGCACGACGAGCGCGCCGACCGCCGGGTTGGGGGCGGCGCGGCCGAGATTGCGCCGTCCCAGCGCCAGCGCCGCGCGCATATAATCCGCGTCCTGATCTCCGTCGCTCATGCGCCTTAGCTCGCCTTCCCTGGGTTGGGCTTATCTTCGCCCGCGCGGCGCGCGGCTGGCGATTCCTCGGAATCCTTCGCCTCGCCGACAAGCTCGTCAACCAGCGCGTTGAAGTCCCTGGCCTCGCGAAAGTCGCGATAGACCGAGGCGAAGCGCACGAAAGCCACTGGGTCGAGCGAGCGCAGGCCTTCGATCACCAATTCGCCAATGCGGCTGCTTTCGATTTCCGCGTCGCCGCTGCTCTCTAACTGCCGCACGACGCCATTGACCATCAACTCGACGCGTTCGGGATCGACCGGGCGCTTGCGCAGCGCGATCTGTAGCGAACGCATGAGCTTGTCGCGGTCGAAGGGCGCCCGCCGCCCGGATTTCTTGACGACGACGAGTTCGCGCAGTTGCACGCGCTCGAATGTCGTGAACCTGCCGCCGCACACCGGACAGACGCGGCGCCGACGGATGCAGGAATTGTCTTCGGCGGGCCGCGAATCCTTCACCTGCGTGTCGGCGGAGCCGCAATAAGGACAGCGCATCTTGCCTCGCCCTATAGAGCGCCCCCTTTCCCTTGGGGGAAAAGGGGGCGCGCAAGCGGGACCATTCCGCTTAGTAGATCGGGAACTTCGCCGTCAGCGCGTGAACCTTCTCCTTCACCGCCGCTTCCGTCGCGGCGTTGCCGGCTTCGCCATTGGCGGCGAGGCCGTCCAGCACTTCGACGATGAGGCCGCCGACCTGGCTAAACTCGGCGGCGCCAAAGCCGCGCGAGGTCGCGGCCGGCGATCCCAGACGAATGCCCGAGGTGACGAAAGGCTTTTCGGGGTCGAACGGAATGCCGTTCTTGTTGCAGGTGATGTGGGCGCGGCCAAGCGCCGCCTCCGCCGCCTTGCCGGTGATTTTCTTCGGGCGAAGATCGACCAGCATCAGATGGTTGTCGGTACCGCCCGAAACGATGGCGAACCCCGCGGCGACCAGCGTCTCGGCGAGCACGCGGGCGTTTTCCTTCACCTGGCTCTGATAGGCCTTGAACTCGGGCTTCAACGCCTCGCCAAAGGCCACCGCCTTGCCGGCGATGACATGCATCAGCGGACCGCCTTGCAGACCGGGGAACACCGCCGAATTGATCTTCTTGGCGATGTCCTCGTCATTGGTCAGCACCATGCCGCCGCGCGGACCGCGCAGGGTCTTGTGGGTCGTGGTGGTCACGACATGGGCGTGCGGGAACGGCGACGGATGCAGACCGGCGGCGACGAGGCCGGCGAAATGCGCCATATCGACCATGAAGTAGGCGCCGACGCTGTCGGCGATCTTGCGGAACGCCTCGAAGTCCCAGATGCGCGAATAGCCGGAGCCGCCCGCGATGATGATCTTCGGCTTATGCTCCTTGGCCAGCGCCTCGACCTGCTCCATGTCGATGCGGTTGTCATCCTTGCGCACCGTGTAGGGAATTGGCTTGAACCACTTGCCCGACAGGTTCACGGGCGAACCGTGCGTCAGATGGCCGCCGGCGGCGAGATCGAGGCCCATGAAGGTGTCTCCGGGCGTCGCGAGCGCCAGGAACACCGACTGGTTCGCCTGGCTGCCGGAGTTGGGCTGCACATTGGCGAAGCCGCAGCCAAAAAGCTGCTTCGCGCGATCAATCGCGAGGTTTTCGGCGATATCGACATATTGGCAGCCGCCGTAATAGCGCTTGCCCGGATAGCCTTCGGCATATTTGTTGGTGAGAACCGAGCCCTGGGCCTCCAACACGGCGCGCGAAACGATGTTCTCGGAGGCGATCAGCTCGATTTCGTGACGCTGCCGCCCGAGTTCGAGTTCAATCGCCTTGGCGAGATCGGGGTCGGAGCTGGCGAGCGGGGTGGTGAAGAAACCGGACTGGCTCATTATTTTCCTCTAGACCAAGGGGGCGGGAACGGAAAGGGGCGCCGCCGCCGCGACGCGCAAGCGTGAGGCCCAAGCGCTTATCACGGTCGAAGCATGACGAAAAGAGCGCATGGCGACGCGGCGTCCGCCTGGGCGCCGGGTCGATCGGTTAACGAGAGAGCTTAACAGGTAAGGTTGACGGCATTCGTCGTTTGGCGCTGAAAAAGCCGCCGTGTAAATATTTTATTACCGATAAACATCAAATCTAAATCTCCTTGAAAGGAGTATCGCCATGAGCGCGGCGCGAATACAGCTCCAGACCGCCCGCGAGTTCCCCCTTGACCCACAGCCGGAAGCGAGCCGCGAAACAGCGCCCTACGCGCAAGTAATCGACGAAATATGCGACCTGAATTGGAGTGCCCTCTCGCGGGACGAGCTCATCGACGTCGCATGGGCCTATTATTTTTTCTCGGTTCAATTTTGCGAAAACGTCGGGATCGCCCGGCGCCTCTATCCCGACGACAAGCGCCTGGAGGAACTCGATCGTGGCGAGCGCGACACCGACAATCTTTCGCCCTGCACGGGCGTCGTGGACGCCGGGGAGAGAGTCGATCACGATGAATTCATGAGAAGAGCGCTAAACCTCGAGGCCATCAACGAGATTCGCCGGCGCCGCCTTCTGACAATCGGCGCCGCCTACCTCGGCAAGGTGCGCGCCGCCGATGACGCGACCAGGGCGTTAAGCCTGCCGACCTATGAGGATGGCGGACTCGAAAGAGTATTTCGCTCGATTTTGCGCGCTCGGCGTTGGGATGGCCCGTTGCTTCAGGCGTTCAAGCACTTCCTCGTCGGGCACATCGCGTTGGACAGCAACCCGGTGGAGGGCCATGGCTCGCTTTGCCGGCATCTGCCGCCGAACGCGCAGGTGTTCGATTTGTGGCTGGCGTTCAAGCAGAGCCTCGTCGCGGCGGCGCCCGTTTTGGCGCGATGAAGTTGTCACCAGTCGCTCGCGCGGGCGCCCGAGGTCAAAATCGGGCGCGCGCCGCTCAATCGAAATCCCCGGCAAGTTCCGCCCGTGTCGCCTCCGCCACGACGGCCATATGGCTATAGGCCGGATGCGAAAAGCCCAGGATCACCTGCGCGCCGGGCTCGCGGAAGGCCGCGATCTGCGCTTCCGTGAACGGGAAATGCACGAATTGCACCGAACTCGCCTTGCCCTCGGCCGTGGTGCGGTCTTGATCTGCCTCCGGCAGCGCCGGGATTTTCGAAGCCCCAAGTTGAAAAAACGCGGTCTCCTCGATGCCGCCGAGCCCTGCCAGCACGCGGGCGCGGCGCAGCGGGTCGTCTATTTCGATCATGAAGGTGGCGACCAGTTCGCGGCCCTTGGGGATCAGTGGATTGTATGCGGCGAGTTCGTCCTTCAACTGCTCCGCGCCGCCCTTCTCGATGTGCAGCATCTCCTGCACTTGCAGCCACATCGTGTCGAAGCTCTCGAAATAGAAAGTCACATGAGGACCAACTTCGACACGTCGGTTGCGCTTGATCGCGCTTACCCGGCTTCGATGTTCGGCCCGCGCCTTCGCATATTCCGCCCAAGGGAGAATTTCGGCGGCCGTGAGTTCGTGTTTACTGGGCATCCTTCGCTCCAACGGCCTCGCCATAGGCGCGCGCCAACAGTTCGATCGGGTGGGCGATCAGTTCCGGCTTTGGCGCGTCGTCGCCAAGCAGTTCGACGCCCTGCGCGAGGTGCGTTCCGGCGAGCGGGCACTCCGAAACCATGTATTTCTTGCCGGCGCCGGAGATCTGGCGCGCGGCCGGCTTTCCGACCTTCAGCGCGATGTCGAAATTAGCGCCCTTGCAGCCCCAGGCCCCTCCGTGGCCCGAACAACGCTCGACGACCGTCAGGTCCATTTCCGGCACGAGGCGCAAGAGATCCGCGCCGCGCTGGCCCATGTTCTGCGCCCGCGAATGGCAAGAGACATGGAAGGCGACGCCGCCATCGATCGGCTTTACGCCTTCGGCCAATCCTTCGTCGCGCGCGATGCTCACGACATATTCGGAGAGATCGAAGGTCGACGCCGCCAGCCGCTTGACGCTTTCGTCATGCGGCAAGATCAGAGGCCATTCGAATTTCAGCATCAAGGCGCAGGACGGCACCAGCGCGACAATATCGTAGCCTTCATCGATATAGGGCGCGAAGGCGGCGGCGACGAGTTTCGCGGCGTCGGCGACCTCGCCGATCAGCCCCTGTTCGAGTTTCGGCATGCCGCAGCAATGCGGATGCAAGACCTTCGTCTCGACCCCATTCTTCGCCAGCACGGCGAGCGCCGCCTTACCGATCGAGGTGTCGTTATAATCGCCATAGCAGGTGGCGTAGAGCACCGCCTTGCGGCCCTTGGCGGGCGCGGTCTCGTTACGTTTCGGCGGATTTCGCGCCGCCGCGGCCTCCAGCGTCTGGTCGGCGAATTTGGGCAGCGCGGCGCGCGGATTGATGCCGAGAAACCTCTGCATGAGTCCGCGCGTGAACTTGTTGCCGATATCGGTCGCCCAATTGGCGAGCGCCGGCAGTTTCGTCGCGAGCGCGCCGGTCAGGTCGGTTTGCGCGAGGTGGCGGTCGGCGAAGCTCACCGCCCCCCCTTTTGCCTCGACGGCGCGGTGGCGCAGCATCAGATGCGGGAAATCGATGTTGAATTCATGCGGCGGCACGTAGGGGCATTTGGTCATGAAACACATGTCGCAGAGCGTGCAGGCGTCGACGACCGGCTTGAAATCCTTGCTCTCCACCGTGTCGAGTTCGCCGCTCTTGGAGCCGTCGATCAGATCGAACAGCCGCGGAAAACTATCGCAGAGGTTGAAGCAGCGGCGGCAGGTGTGACAAATGTCAAAAACACGCCGCATCTCGGCGTCGAGATTGGCTTCATCGTAAAAGTCGGCGCTTTGCCAATCGATCGGATGCCGCGTCGGGGCGTCCAGACTGCCTTCCCGCATCTTGAATCCATGTTCTCGAAGATGATCGCCCGTCGAGGCGAGGCTCCCTCCTCCCGCCTTGCGGAAAGAGGGAGGACGCGACTTACTTCAGTTCGTCGAGCGAGCGCTGGAAGCGGCCCGCGTGTGAGCGCTCGGCCTTGGCCAGAGTCTCGAACCACTCGGCGATTTCCTCGAAGCCTTCCTCGCGCGCCGAACGCGCCATGCCCGGATACATATCCGTATATTCATGGGTCTCGCCGGCGACGGCGGCCTTGAGGTTGTCGGAGGTCTTGCCGATCGGCAGGCCCGTGGCCGGATCGCCGACGGACTCCAGGAACTCGAGATGGCCATGCGCATGGCCGGTTTCGCCTTCCGCCGTGGAGCGGAAAACGCTGGCCACGTCGTTATAGCCCTCGACGTCCGCCTTTTGAGCGAAATAGAGATAGCGACGGTTGGCCTGCGATTCGCCGGCGAAAGCCGCCTTCAGATTTTCCTCGGTCTTGCTGCCCTTGAGCGTAGCCATTGCCTTGTGCTCCTTGATGGAATTTTTGATCCAAAGACGCCCGCTCCCGCCGCGCGGCGCGTCAAAGGCGTCACTACTTAGAATAATTCAAAATTGGCCGGCGCCCAAGCATTATTACGACCGGTTCACCGGCGACATTTGGCCGCGTCTCGCATGACGCAGAACGATCTCCGCCGCGCGCGCGCTCGGAACGGCGCCGCCCGCCAGGATTTTGGCGCGTAGCGTCGCGAAGGCGGTTTGTTGCGCCTCGCGCGCCCGCCCGCCGACAAGGAGCGGGCCAATCGCCTCGGCCAAAGCCCGCGGCGTCGCCTCCCCCTGGAAAAATTCGGGGACGGCCCGATCCCCCACGATAAGATTGGGCAGGCTGAAACAATCAACCGTGATCAAGAATTTCAGCAGTCGCTCGACCGGCGAGACCTTATAGGCGACGGCCATGGGCACATCGGCCAGGGCAAGTTCCAGCGTCGCGGCGCCCGAAGTGACGAGCGCGGCCCTCGCGGCGCGAAAGGCGGGGAACTTTTCGTCTTGCGATAGCAGCCGCGGCGTAACGCGCCAATGCGAGGCTTCTTCCTTCACCGCCGCTTCCACGTTCGGGGCGAGGGGAATCGCGATGTCGAGGCCCGGATGCGCGCGCGCGAGCAGCGCCGCCGCCGCGCCAAAGACCGGCATCATCCGCCGCACTTCGGCGTGGCGCGAACCGGGCAAAATCAGTAGCGGCCCCTCGCGCCGATCGCCGTCAGGGGCGCCCTGCGCGAGGGCGTCGATGTGCTCGATCAACGGATGGCCCACATAATCACAAGGGGGCCCGCCAAGCCGCGCGAGAGCGTCGGGCTCGAAGGGCAGCACAGCCAGCACATGATCGATCGAGGTCCGCATCGTCCGGGCCCGCCACGGCCGCCACGCCCAGACGGTAGGGCTGACATAGCGAACAATCGGAATTCGCGGCGCCCGCGCCCGCACGCCGCGCGCGACGCGTTGGGTGAACTCCTGCGCGTCGATCAGCACGAGACAATCGGGCGGCTCGGCGAGCACCGCCCGCGTGGTCTCGTCCAAACGCGCCAGCAACCGTGGCAGACGGGCGAGGACCGGGACAAGCCCCATCACCGCGAGGTCGGAGAGCGGAAAGAGACTGGAGAGCCCCTCTCGCGTCATTTCCTCCCCGCCAATGCCCGCGACGACGACGCTCGGCTCCGCCGCGCGGAGCGCGCGCATCAGCAATGCGCCCAAATGATCCCCCGAGGCTTCGCCCGCGACGACGAATATCCGCGTCACGTCGCCCTGCCCGCGCGCGGCGCGCAAACCGGCCTGCTCGACGGCGCGCGCAAAAATTCGACCATCAGCGCTATGTCGGCGTCGCCCTCGTCCAGCTTGGAGAGCGCCTCGGCGCGCACGGCGAGCGGCGACGGCTCGGACAGCGCCTCTCGCGCGAACAGCAGCCGATAGGCGGCGCGCAGCCTGGCTATCCGCTCTGACGAAAATCCGCGGCGGCGCAGCCCAACCAAATTGAGGCCGAACAAATGCGCGCGGTTACCGCTGGCGATCGTGAAAGGAAGCACATCGCCCTCGACGCCGGAGAATCCGGCCACGAAGGCGTGCGCGCCGATGCGCGCATATTGATGCACGGCGCTGGCGCCGCCGATCATCGCGTGGTCTCCGATGCGAACATGACCGCCGAGCAGCACATTATTGGAAAGGATCACGCTTTCGCCGAGGCGGCAATCATGCGCCACGTGGCAATAGGCCAGTAAAACGCAACGATCTCCGACGCGCGTTTCGTCACCCTCGCCGCCGCCCCCCGCGTTAATCGTGACCCCTTCGCGAATGACGCAATCGGAACCGACGACGAGCCTTCCGCCCTTGCCGCCCGCCTTCAAATCCTGCGAAGGCGCGCCGATCGACGTGAAGGGAAAGATTTTCGTTCGCGATCCGACGCACGTCTCGCCCATGACGACGACGTGAGAAGCAAGCTCCACCCCGTCGCGAAGCTCCGCGCCCGGCCCGATATGGCAGAATGGTCCAACGACGACATTGGAGCCAAGGCGAGCCCCCGCCTCGATAACGGCGGATGGGTGCGCGCGAGCGGTCACGCGGCTAGGCCCTGCTTGAACGGCGGCGACGCCAAGGAGTCATGCAAAGGCCTCGCGCAAGGCTTCACGCCCCGACCATCGCGCTGATTTGCGCCTCGCAAACCAGCGCGCCATCCACCATCGCGCGGCCTTCATACCAATAGATGGTGCGCCTTTGCGCGGTCTTCGTCATATGGAATTCAATTCGATCTCCAGGTCCGACCGGCTTGCGGAACTTAGCCTTGTCGATCGTGACGAAATAGACGCTCTTCGGGCGCTCGACGGCGCCTTGCGCATGCATCGCGATGACGCCCGCCGTCTGCGCCATCGCCTCGATCATCAACACCCCCGGCATCACCGGGGCTAATGGAAAATGCCCCTGAAATTGCGGCTCGTTGATCGTCACATTCTTTATGCCGACGCAAGATTCGTCGCCGCGAATATCGACGATGCGATCGATCAACAGGAATGGATAGCGGTGCGGCAAATAGTCGAGTATGCGGATAATATCCAAGGTCTCGAGTGTCGCGCCCGCGATGGCGTCATTCATCTTTCTCTCCCTCCGGCGCCAGACGTTCTTTGCGTCCTTGCGCTCAACTCTCGCTGTCCCGCCCTCGCGACGCGCGGCGCCCCAGTCGCGCCAACAGCGCCTCTCCACGCAAAAACTGGCGAATTGGCCGCGCCGGAGCCCCGCCATAACGCACGCCCGCCGGCACGTCGCGCATGACCCCGGATTTCGCCGCGACGCCGGCGCCCTCGCCAATCGTCAGATGGCCGCCGATCGCCGCCTGTCCGCCAATCCGCGCAAAATCGCCGATCTCGCTGGAGCCGGCGACCCCGGCCTGCGCGACGATCACGCAGCCGCGTCCGACCGTCACGTTGTGGCCGATTTGCACGAGATTGTCGATCTTCGCGCCCTCGCCGATGATCGTGTCGCGCAGCGCGCCGCGGTCGATCGTCGTATTGGCCCCGATCTCCACATCGTCCTGAACGATCACGCGCCCAATTTGCGGCGTCTTCCTGTTGCCTTTCGCGTCGAGCACGAAACCGAATCCGTCCTGCCCCAGTCGCGCGCCCGAATGAATGATGACACGATCGCCGATCAGGGCGTGCGTGATGCTGACATGCGCGCCGATGCGGCAGCCGCGCCCGATCCTGACGCCAGGCCCAATCGCCGCGTGCGGACCGATGATCGCGCCAGCGCCCACTTCGGCGAGCGGCCCGATCGAGGCGCCGGGGTCGACGATGACGTCTGCTTCCAATCTCGCGCTCGGATGCACGAAGGCGCCGGGGGACACTCCCGACGCGCCAAAGAGCGAGCGAGGCGCCAAGGCTTGTGGAAAGAGAAGACTCATCGCGAGCGTCATCGCGCGTTGCGGCTTCGCGACGACAAGAGCGGCGGTCGCTAGCGGCAAAAGCCCCGCGTCAACCTCCTTGATAAAGCAAGCCGTGGCGCGGCAGAGCCGCAAGCCTTGGGCGTAGCGGGTATTTTCGTAAAAGGTCAGATCGCCAGGCCTCGCCTCTTCCAACGAGGCTCCGCCCGCAATGCAGGGAAAGTCCACCTCGCCGCCAGACGACGCGAAACGCAACTCCGCATTCGTCGCCGTCGCGATTTCGCCGAGCGAAAGAGAGCGAGAGGACTGAAAAAAGCCTATGGCGGTCAATGTTCGCGCCTCGCGAAAGATCGTCGGACCCGCCGACCCCGGTCGTGCGAATATTACGGAACCAACGGGAAAAGGACAGCCGAATTGAAATTTTAATAGCGAAACGGATAGACGGGAGAAGACACATAAGCGCCAAAACGCTCGCATCAATTCGAAGCACGCGTATAAAGGCGCGCCGCGCAAAAATCGTCCGTTCTTCCCAGCCGTCCAGCACGAAAGTGCGGCGCCCCAAGTGCTTCCGCGTCGGGATCGTTGATTGTCCCGACGCGTTCGCGCTTAGAAGCTCGTGCCGCCCGAGAAGCGGAAGCGCTGCGTGACGTCGTATGGGCCCTTCATTGTCGCGACCGCATAATCGAAGCGGATCGGACCAAGCGGAGATTGCCATAGGATCGACGCGCCGACCGTCTGCCGCATTCTAAAGTCGGTGGTGGAACTGCCCCCTGTCAGAGGCGTCGTGACCAGGCAGCTACCCTGCCCATAGCTGGGAGCCGTATAGGGGAGCACGCAAGGCACACCCGCAACGCCATAGAGCAACTTGCTGAAATTGGTCTGCCCTTTGTAATTCCAAAGCGAACCAGCATCCGTAAACAGCGCGCCGCGCAGACCGATATCTTTCGGCACCCCCCAGATCGGAAACTGAACTTCCAGCGTGCCGCCGATATAATCCGTGCCGCCGATCGAATTGCCCTTCTCGCTGGTCCAGTTGGAGACGTCGCGCGGACCAATGCCGCCCGGCGCGAAACCGCGCACGAGGCTCGGGCCAAGATTGAAGTTGTCGAACACGCGCGGCTGATACCCCGCGATCCCCGTCAGATCGCCGCCTTGCAAGCGTGCAATGCCGACGACGTCGCTGAAGTACGGAAACTCGTAAAAGTAGCGAATGTCGCCGGAGCTGCGAATGTAGCGCGTATCACCACCCAGGCCCGCCACATCCTGCGTGAACGTGGCACGAACACCGTTTTTGGGGTTCTTGAAGTTGTCGAGATTGCTAAATGACAACGTGTAGCCCAAAAGAGAGGTCACGGTCGACCCTTGCGCATCCTTGATCGCGAGAGACGCCTCGCCGTTGCTCATGCAGTTATAGGCGATGTTAAGACTGCTGGGCGTCGGAGCGAGCCAATAACCGTAACCCGGCGTATAGAAAGGGATCGGCTTTTGACAGTCGTCATACGGCGTCTGGGAGTTGTTGGGGATCGTAATAATCGTGTTATAAACCGAATAATGCGGTTGCAGGCTGAGTTCTTCGGTTATCGGCACGCCGAGACGCAGCGTCGTGCCGTAGGACGTCGTGCTGTAGTACGAATAAGTCCAGGCGTCGCTCTGCTTCACGAACAGGTCGAAGCCGCCGGACATGCGCTGATCGAGGAAATAGGGTTCCGTGAAGCTGAAGTTTACGCCGCGCGAACGCTGCCCTTCGTTGACCGAAAGCCGAACGGCCTCGCCACGGCCCATGAAGTTGCTGTCTGAAACCGAAACCTCGCCGATGAATCCTTCCGTCGTCGAGTAGCCGCCGGAGACGTTGAAGCTGCCGGTGGGCTGCTCCTCGACCTCGACGTTGATCACGACGCGATCCGCGGCGGACCCCGGCTCGTTGGAGATTTTGACCTTCTTGAAGTAGCCGAGACCGTTGAGGTGGCGCTCGGCGAGGTCGATGAGCACGCGATTGTACGCGTCGCCCTCGCCGATCTCAAACTCGCGGCGGATCACATATTCGCGGGTCTTGTTGTTGCCGCGAATATTGATCCTCTCGATATAGACGCGCGGCCCCTCGTCGACGACGAAATTGATCGCGACGGTCCGATTGGCCTGATTACGTTGACCGCGCGGGCGAGCTTGCGTGAAGGCGTATCCTTTGCGCGCGATTTCGCGCGTCAATACGTCGACCGTCTTTTCCACGGCGTCGCCGTTATAGACGTCGCCCGGCGACAACCGCACCAGCGGCCGCAGCGTGGCCGGGTCGATGTCCGGCAAATGCGATTCAACGTCGACCGTGGAGATGGTGTACTGCGGCCCCTCCTCGACCCTTATTTCGAGGATATAGCCCACCTCGGCGGGCTCGTAGCGCGCTTCGGAGCTAATGACGTGAAAATCCGCGTAGCCGTTCTTCAGATAAAAGCGGCGCACGAGTTCCAGATCCGCCGCGACGCGGTCCGGATCGTAGACGTCGCTGGTCTTGAGAAACGACAAATAATTCATCTCGGTCGTCTCCATCAGGCCGACGAGCCGGCTGGTGGAATAGACGTCGTTGCCGATGAATCTAATTTCCTTCACGCCCGTTTTGTCGCCTTCCTCGATGGTGAAGACGACGTCGATCTGGCCGTTGGGAAGAGCAACGGTGCGGTATGTGACTTTAGCCGCCGCGCGCCCCGAGCGCCTGTAAATCTCGACCAGCCGCGCCACGTCTTGTTCGGTGACCTGCTGATTGAACGAACCATGCGCCTTGGTGCGCATTTCGGTCTGCAGCGTCTCCGTCTTAACCTTGCTGTTGCCCTCGAAGGCGACGCGATTGATCAGATTGCCCTCGGAAACGTGAACGATGACGTGATCACCGCGTCGGGTGACGGAAACGTTCGAGAATCGCCCGCTGGACTTTAAAGCCTCCAGCCCCGCCTGGACTTCGGCATCGCTGGTGCCGGCGAAATAGGACCGAATCGCGTCGGCGTCGCCGTGCGTGTTTCCCACGACTTCGATGTCCGCAGCCGCCGGCGCGGCGAATCCGACGAGAGCGGCCAGGATCATCATTACGAAAGTGGGACGCTTCAAAATAGCTCTGGTCGACAGCATGTAATCCTGGTCCTCGTCGCAACTTCCGCCGCCCCTGGGCGCGGCGGGGGCCTCTCGCACATGACGCGTCGCACACGCGCCCTTTGTCAGATCCGTATATCCCTTCTACTAGGTTTAACGAATGCTGCAAATGCCGAAGGAGTAATGAAACAGCAATTTGTCGAAGCCGTGACCGGAAAGCCACATATCGTGGCCAATGGAAGGTTAACGTCGACGAAGCCCGCGCGAGTTCTCTTAAAGAATCGCCACGCTTCTTTCGCATCGCGAAGAGGGACGAAAGGCGCCGCCCGTCCAGGGCGTTCCGCAGCTTCGCCCGCTCGGTCGGTAAGGCCAAGCGGGCGAAACAGGATTACAATGGCTTAGCGCACATGAGAGATTGGGCGCGGCCGGCGCGGCCGGCGCGGCCGCGGGAAAATCAAAGGTGCAAATGCCGCGCCAGATCGTTGTAAGTCGCGAAGAGCATTAGCGAACACACCATGGCAAGCCCGATTCGGAAGGCGTATTCCTGCACCCGCTCATTCAGGGCGCGGCCACGAAACGCCTCGATGGCGAAGAACAAAAGGTGGCCGCCGTCCAGAAGCGGGACCGGCATCAGGTTCAACAGTCCAATCGACACCGAGAGCAGCGCGATCAAATTGACCAGGGGCCACACGCCAAGCGTCGGAATCTGCTGCGCCATCTGGCCGGAAGCCTCGGCGATGCCGATGGGGCCCGAAAGTTGGTTGGCGTTTTCGCGACCGCTCAGCAGCCCCCCGACGAAATGTCCGGTTTGTTTGACGATGTTCCAGGTCTCGCGGAGCCCAAGGCCGACCGCTTCGACGGGAGTGCACGGCCGCATGAGCATGTCGCGAAAGTCCGCGCTCGAATTCAAGCCCAGCCTGCCAACCTTGACCTTTCCGTTCGCCCCTTCGATTTCAGTGAGCGTGGGCGTCGCGGTAAGGACCGTATCCTGTTTGTCGCGCAGAACCTCGATATGCAACTGCTTATCGGCGGAAGCCGCTATCACCCGTTGGAACTTCGAGAAACTCTCAATGGGTTCGCCGTCGACCGACTTCACCACGTCGCCCGCGCGAAAACCCGCCGCGGCGCCCGCGCCACCCGGTTGGACGGCGGAAATTCGAGGCGTCACGACCACCTGTCCGTCAACCAGCACGGGCTGCCCGAAGTAAGCGTATATTCCCGCGAAAATCACGATGGCCAGCAGGAAGTTGAACAGAGGGCCGGCGAAAACGGTCGCGGCGCGCTTCCAGACAGGTTGCGCGAAGAAGGTCACGGAGCGCTCGGCTTCGGACATCCCCCTCAGCGATGAGGGGTCGACGCCGCTGGCCGCGTTGGCGTCTCCGTGGAATTTAACGTAGCCGCCGAGCGGGATCGCGGCGATCCGCCAGCGTGTCCCTTTGCTGTCGTCGAAGGCGCAAAGCTCTGGCCCAAAGCCGAGCGAAAAAGCGTCCACCTTGATGCCGCACCACCGCCCGACAATGAAATGCCCATATTCGTGCACGAACACGACGATGCTCAGAACAATCAGGAAGGGCAAGACGTAAGTCACGACAGTCATGAGGAAATCCATGTGATTCGAGCTCCTTGCACGCTAACGCCCCACCGCCGGCCGCTCGCGGCCCGCTTGGTTACTGAAACGTTAACATGCCCGATGCCTATCGCCCCGCCAAGATGGCCCGCGACCTTTCTCTCACAATATGGTCAACGCCGAGCGCTTCCGCCACCGTGGCGGGTTCTTTCGCGGAGCCGTTCCCGAGCGCCGCGTCGATAGCCTCCGCCACGTGCCGCGCAATTCCGCCAAACGCGATGCGCCCGGCCAGAAACGCCTCGACGGCGACTTCATTGGCGGCGTTCAGCACGGTCGGCAGGCCCGCGCCCGCCGCCAGCGCGTCCAGCGCCAGCCTGAGCGAGGGGAAGCGGTCATAATCGGGACGCTCGAAAGTGAGGGAGCCGATCGCCGCCAAATCAAGGCGCGGCGTCGGCGCCGCCAAACGGTCGGGAAAGCCAAGACAATGGGAAATCGGCACCCGCATATCGGGCGCGCCCATTCCCGCCGTCACGGCGCCGTCGGCGAAGGAGACGAGGCCATGGACGATCGACTGGGGATGGACGACAACATCGAGCTTGGAAGCGGGGACGCCGAAAAGGTGATGCGCCTCGATCAATTCGAGGCCCTTGTTCATCATCGTGGCGGAATCGATGGTGATTTTGGGTCCCATCGACCAATTGGGATGGTTAAGCGCTTCGGCCACGGTCGCGTTTTCGATGGCCTCCTTGCTCCAGGTTCGAAACGGCCCGCCGGAAGCGGTGATGATCATGCGCTCGATCGTGGCCGGATCCGCTCCGCCCAATGCCTGAAAAATCGCGTTGTGCTCGCTGTCCATCGGCAGGAGCCTCACCCCGGCCTCGCGTGCCGCGCGCATGAAGGGGACGCCGGCGCAGACCAGGCATTCCTTATTGGCGAGCGCCACGTCGCGGCCGGCCTCGATCGCCGCGTGGGTCGGCTCGACGCCCGCGGCGCCGACGATGGCGCTAACCAGGAGATCGGCCTCGCGCGTCGCCGCCTCGATCACGGCTTCGCGTCCGGCGGCAACCTGAATATTTGTCCCGGCCAAGGCCTCCTTCAGCGGCGCATAGGCGCTCTCGTCCCGAATCGCGACGAATTCGGGCCTGAAGGCCAGCGCGATCCGGGCCAGGGCGGCGTGGTCGCGCCCGCCAGCGATCGCCACCACGACGAAGCTCTCCGGATTGCGCTCGATCAGGTCCAGCGTCGAGGCTCCGATGGAGCCGGTGGCGCCAAGTAGAATGATGCGGCGAGGCGATGCGCCGCTCGAAGCCGTCGCCCTGGCCGGTCTAGTGCTCGAACCCATGATATTCCGCCTACCAAGTAAAGACGCCGGCGGCTGTCGACGACAAGCCGCGAAAAGCCCCAAGCAGGGCCGCGAAGAGGCTCGCTAAGATGAAGCCGTCGAGTCGATCCATCACGCCGCCGTGTCCCGGAATCAACTGACTTGAATCTTTGACGCCGAAGCGCCGCTTCACCATGGATTCGCCGAGATCGCCGACTTGCGCCAACGCGGCGGCGACAAGGCTCGCCAGAAGAATGGGAAGGCTCTTGGTCGGGCCGGCGGCGCCGAAATGGACGACGGCGAGACCCAGCAAGGCGCCGCTGAGGACGCCCGTGATCGTTCCGGACCAGGTTTTCCCGGCGGAAACCCGCGGCCAAAGCTTCGGTCCGCCAATCATGCGGCCGCCAAAATAAGCGAAGACGTCGGTGCCCCAAACCAGCGCGAACAGCCAAGCCACCGCCAACAGGCCGACGCCCGGCGAATCCCGCAGCGCGCAGACCGAAACCACGAGCGCTCCCGCGTATACCAGGCCGACGAAGGCCCAAAGCCGTCGCGCGGGTCCGGCGAGTATCGCCGCGACGCCCGCGAGCGATATGAGCACGAGCAAGCCCGGGATCGTCTCGCCAGCATGTGTGAAGCCCGCCGCGACCGACAGGGCGACGCCGCCGGTCACGACGCGGGCGAGCCGCCGCTCGCCGCCTATAAGGCCCTGCCATTCCCAATTAATCGCGAAAGCGGCAATCAACCAGAACAGCACGAAGACATGGCCGCCTACGATCAACGCCGCCACCGCCAGCGCGGTCAGCACCAGCGCGGAAACCACGCGCGGACCGAGATCGCCAAATCCACCCGACTTCGCTTTCGAAACTTGCGCGTCGCCCTGCTCGCGAGCGACCGGAGCCGGAGCGCCGCCTTCGTCGCGATCCGCCTCTTTCATGAAGCGGTCTTCGCGTTGCACGCGACGGAGCCAAGCTGTCCGAAACGACGGTCTCTATTTGAATAGTCGCTGATCGCCGCCTCGAACGCGGCCTTGTCGAAATCGGGCCAGTTGATCGGCAAAAACACAAATTCGGCGTAAGCCGCCTGCCAAAGCAAGAAGTTCGACAGTCTCTGCTCGCCAGACGTCCTGATAATGAGATCGGGATCGGGAATGTCGGCCGTATGCAGCCGCGAGGCTATCGCCCCGGCGTCGATCTCGCTCAACGAAAGCCGTCCCTCGAGAACCTCTTGCGCCAGCGCCCGCGCCGCTGCGGCGATTTCCTGTCTAGCGCCGTAATTGAAGGCCACCACCAGCGTCAGACCCGTGTTTTCCTTGGTGTCACGCTCGGCCTCGAGCAAAAGTTCCGCGACATCCGACGGAAGATCGGAACGCGCGCCAATCACCTGCACTCGCACATTGTTGGCGTCGAGTTCAGCGAGATCCTTGCGGATGAAACGATGCAACAGGCCAAGAAGCCCCTGCACTTCTTCGCGCGGGCGCGACCAGTTCTCGACCGAGAAAGAATAAACGGTCAAATATTCGATCCGCAGCTCGATCGCCGCGCGCACCGCCCGCCTCAACGCCTCCACGCCGCGCCGATGGCCTTCGAATCGCGGCAGGCCGCGTTTGGACGCCCAGCGACCGTTGCCGTCCATGATCAACGCGACATGGCGCGGGACGCGGCGCAAAACGGCTGCCGCGTCATTCGCGGCGCCTATGAGGTCCAAAACATCGCCATCCGCCATTTCACCAACCCAAATCATGGTCTATGACCCCATCGCGATTGCCGCCAGAGGAGGCCGAAATTCGCGATTGACGCCCGTCGTCGCATATTACACGCATTCACACTTGCATAATTTCCTTTTCCTTGGCCGCGAGCGCGCTGTCGATCTCGCGAACCGACTCGTCGGTGGCCTTTTGCACCTCGGCCTCATGACGTTTCTCGTCGTCTTCTGGGATAGCATGATCTTTCAATAGCTTCTTTAAAATATCGATACCATCGCGGCGAACGTGGCGCACGGAGACGCGGGCTTCCTCGGCATATTTGTGAGCGACCTTGACCAACTCCTTGCGGCGCTGCTCGTTCAGCTCCGGCGTGCGAATCCGGAGCGTCTGCCCCTCCACATTGGGGCTCAGCCCCAAATTGGCGTCGCGAATCGCCCGCTCCACGGCGCCGACGAGAGCCTTGTCCCACACCTGAACGGAAATAAGGCGAGCCTCGGGCACGCTGATGGTGGCGACCTGATTGAGCGGGGTGGATTGCCCGTAGGCGTCGACATGCACGGGCTCGACCAGCGAGGCCGAGGCGCGGCCGGTTCGCAGTCCGCCGAACTCATGCTTCAGGGTGGCGAGCGCGCCCTGCATGCGGCGCTTCAAATCGGCGATATCGAAAGTCTGACTCATATTGGTCGCAGCCTGTCTATTTTCGGGTTTCGGTTTGTGACCGCATAATAGCAGCTTCGCACGCCGTTGCTCGGGTTTTTCCCGCGGCCCGGACTTCGAGAGCGCCCATCCGCGCCGCGCCTGCCGACGACGGCGAGACGGTCACGGCACGACATAAGTGGCTCGACCCACGCCGCCTAGCGTCGCGGTGATCGCCCCCTCCTCGCGAATCGAAAAGACGACGATCGGAATTTTATTCTCGCGGGCTAGCGCGAACGCGGCCGTATCCATGATCGCGAGATTTTGTTCGATGGCTTGGTCGTGGGTCAAGACGTCGTAGCGCCGCGCCGCGGGATCGCGCTTCGGATCGGCGGTGTAGACGCCATCGACTTGCGTCGCCTTGAGCACCGCGTCGGCGGAAAGTTCGGCGGCGCGCAACGCCGCGCCCGTGTCGGTCGTGAAAAACGGATTGCCGGTGCCGCCCGCCGCGATCACCACTCTGCCCTTGGCCAGATGGTGCAAGGCCGCGCGGCGAGAATAGGACTCGCAAAGCGAGGGCATGGAGACGGCCGACAAGGCGCGCGCCTGCCGACCTTGCGCCTCGACCGCCTGCTCCAATGCGAGGCCGTTCATGACCGTGGCGAGCATGCCGATCGAATCGGCCCGCGCCCGCTCAATGCCCTTGTCGGCTCCCTGGATGCCGCGAAAAAAATTGCCACCGCCAACGACGACGGCGATTTCGATCCCGGTGTCGGCGGCCGACGCGAGATCACGGGCGATGCGCGCCAGAGTCGGCGCGTCGAGGCCGTGTTGGCCATCGCCCATCAACGCCTCGCCCGACAGCTTGACGACCACGCGCTTCCAACTGCTCGCCGGACTGGGGTTCGTCGTCATGCGGTCCTTCTCTCTTCGCGGCGATTCGTGCGGCTTTGCCTGTTCTTCATACAAAAGGACGCGCCCGCGCCGCAAGCGGGCGCAAGACGCGTCTCATGTCATATCAACGATAACCGCCAACCTCGGCGGCGCGGCGTCAGCCCTTGACGGCGGCGGCCACTTCGGCGGCGAAATCGCCCGTCGCCTTCTCGATGCCCTCGCCTAGCGCATAACGGACGAAGCCCTTGATCGCGATCGGCGCGCCGGCCTTGCCCTCGGTTTCCTTCACCGCCTGCGCGACGGTCTTGCCCGCGTGGTCGGGGTGATTGGAGACCTGCTCTGGCAGCAGCACCTCCTTGTAATAGGTCTTGAGGCCGGATTCGATGATCTTCTCCAGCACGTGCGGCGGCTTGCCTGCGTTTTTTTCGGCCAAGAGGTTCTTCTCGCGCTCGACCGTCGCGGCGTCGAGCTCGGCGGCGGTCATCGCCAGCGGATTGGCCGAGGCGACATGCATGGCGAGCTGGCGCGCCAGCGTCGCGAGAACGTCCTTGTCGCCCTTCGATTCGAGCGCGACGATGACCGCGATCTTGCCGAGACCATCGGAAATCTGCGTATGCACATAGCGTCCGACGACGCCGCTTTCGACGCTAAGACCGGCCGCGCGGCGCAAAGTGAGGTTTTCGCCGATATTGGCGATCGCGGTCGTGACGGCGTCGGCCACGCCGCCGCCGGCGGGATAGGCTTGCTTGCCCAACTCCTCGACGTCCGTCTTGCCGCTCGACAGGGCGACGCCCGCGACGTTGCGCGCCAGGGTTTGGAAATCCTCGTTGCGGGCGACGAAATCGGTCTCGGAATTGACTTCGACGACAACGCCGGCGCGCTCGCCGAGCAAGGCCGCGACCAAACCCTCGGCGGCGACGCGTCCGGCCTTCTTGGCGGCCTTGGACAGGCCCTTCTTGCGCAGCCAGTCGACGGACGCTTCGATGTCGCCGTTATTTTCGGTCAGCGCGGCCTTGCAGTCCATCATGCCGGCGCCGGTGCTTTCGCGCAGTTCCTTCACTAGAGCGGCTGTAATCGTGGCCATGGGCAAATCCTTACATGTTGGCGGGCGCCGGCCGCGGGAGCTTCCCCTGATCCCGGCGCATGTTTTGAGGGCGTCTTGGCGCCCGGCGGAAGCCTTTTTGAAAAGAACGCCGGCCCAAATTGGACCGGCGCTCAATCATTTTCTTGGGCGCACGGGCGCCAAAAGCGGCGGCGCTTAGGCCGAAGCGAGCGAACGCGCCTGGTCGATCCAATTGTCGCGCGCGATGCGGCCGCCGAGCTTCAAATCAGCGTCGAGCTTTTCCGACTCCGCCGGCGTCAGCGCAGCGAGCTGCCAATAATGGAAGACGCCGCCGTCATTGAGTTTCTTCACGATCTGCGGGCCGACGCCCGGGAGCTTGGCGAGATCGTCGGGCGCTCCGCGCGGCGCCGACAAAAGCTCGAAGGCTTCGACAGGCGCCTCGCCGGAGACGCTCTCGGCAACCTCAAGCGCCGGCTCGACCGGCGGCGCTTCCGCCTCGCCGAAATCGACGCCTGCGGCGCCCTGGCTGCGCGAAATGCCGTCGATCGCCGCCCGCGCGATCAGATCGCAATAAAACGCGATGGCGCGGCCCGCGTCGTCGTTGGCCGGAATGGGATGCGTTATGCCGTCCGGGTCGCAGTTCGTATCGAGGATCGCGACGACGGGAATTTTGAGGCGATTGGCCTCCTTGATCGCCAGCGCTTCCTTATTGGTGTCGATGACGAAAATCAGGTCGGGCGTGCCGCCCATGTCCTTGATGCCGCCAAGCGCCTTTTCGAGCTTGTCGCGCTCTCTCGTGAGCAGCAGACGCTCTTTCTTGGTGATGCCCGAGGCCCCCGCGCTCAACATTTCGTCGAGCTTGCGCAGACGGCTGATCGAGCCGGAAATCGTCTTCCAATTGGTCAGCGTGCCGCCGAGCCAGCGGGAGTTGATGAAATATTGCGCGCTGCGCTTGGCGGAGTCGGCGATCTGGTCCTGCGCCTGGCGCTTGGTGCCGACGAACAGCACGCGGCCGCCCTTGGCCACCGTGTCCGACACGATCTTGAGCGCCTGGTGCAGCAGCGGCACGGTCTGGGCGAGATCGATGATGTGGATATTGTTGCGAGCGCCGAAAATATAGGGCGCCATCTTCGGGTTCCAGCGATGCGACTGGTGGCCGAAATGAGCGCCGGCCTCGAGGAGGCCACGCATGGTGAATTCAGGAAGCGCCATCTTGTCTTTTCTCCGGTTAGACCTCGGCGAAAGCGCTTGGAAGGCCGAAGGATCGGCCACCGGAACGACGTCTTGAAGCAGACGCCGCAGAGACTTTCGCCTGTGGGATGGGGCGCTGTATATGCCAAGTGGGCGCGCGGGGCAAGAGCGGCGTCGGAGAGTTGTCGATACCCGTTTGACGTTGAGCCGCCAACCATCATAGATATACACACCGAACGACGTATATCCAGAGGAGACGAGAATGCAGGTGGCCAAATGGGGCAACAGCCTCGCCGTCCGCCTTCCCGCCGCCGTGGTCGAGGCGCTGGAGCTCAAGGAGGGCGATGAGATCGAAATCCATGTCGAGGACGCGCGGGAATTCGCGGTCTCGCGCAAGCCCGGCCGCGCGGAATTGTTGAATCGGCTTCGCGCCTTCCAAGGGCGTCTTCCTCCCGACTTCAAGTTTGATCGGGAGGAGGCGAATGCCCGGTAGTTTCTTCGACACCAATGTTCTCGTCTATATCGCTTCCGGCGACCCGGCGAAGGCCGAGCGGGCGGAGGAGATTGTTGGAACGGGCGGCGTGATCAGCGTGCAGGTCCTCAACGAGCTTGCCAATGTCGCTCACCGCAAGATGCGGATGTCGTGGCGGGAGACCAATACGTTTCTATCTCTTTTGCGCGGTTTGTTGACAGTCCATTCCCTTGAGGTCGAAACGCACGAGACAGGATTGGCGCTGGCTGAACGCTATAATCTCTCCATCTATGACGCTATGATCGTCGCCGCGGCGCTCCATTCCGGGTGCGACACGCTGTGGTCGGAGGACATGCAGGACGGAATGGTGTTGGGCGAGGGACTGCGTATCGTCAATCCGTTCGGCGCCACGAGCTAATCCATGGACAAAAGACAAATGCCGCATGGTTTCTCGTGCGGGTGGCAAATCTTGGCGTCGCGAGTGGCGCGAACGGCTTCCCTCCCGCCCCCCTCAGTGGCTCCGGTTACTCCCACTCAATCGTCCCCGGCGGCTTGCTCGTCACGTCATAGACCACGCGATTAACGCCCTTCACCTCATTGATGATCCGCGTCGCGGCCCGCCCCAAAAACCCCATATCGAAGGGAAAGAAATCCGCCGTCATGCCGTCGGTGCTGGTCACCGCGCGCAGCGCCAAAACGTAATCGTAGCTGCGTCCGTCGCCCATCACGCCGACGCTGCGCACCGGCAGCAGCGCCGCGAACGCCTGCCAGATGTCGTCGTAAAGGCCTGCCTTGCGGATTTCGTCGAGATAGACCGCGTCCGCCTTGCGCAGAATTTCGAGTTTTTCGCGGGTGATCTTGCCGGGACAGCGGATCGCGAGGCCCGGCCCCGGAAAGGGATGACGCCCGACGAAAGCTTCGGGCAGTCCAAGTTCGCGCCCCAGCGCGCGCACTTCGTCCTTGAAAAGCTCGCGCAAGGGTTCGACCAGCGCCATGTTCATGCGTTCGGGCAGGCCGCCGACATTGTGATGCGATTTAATCGTCACCGAGGGGCCGCCGCTGAACGACACGCTTTCGATCACGTCCGGGTAAAGCGTGCCCTGCGCCAAGAATTTTGGCGCGCCGCGCCCGTCTTGCGCGATTTTTTTCGCCTCGGCATCGAATGTCTCGACGAACAGCCGTCCGATTGTCTTGCGCTTGATCTCGGGGTCTTCGACGCCCTCCAGCGCGCCGAGGAAAAGCTCATGCGCCTCGACGTGATGCAGCGGAATATTATAGTGGTCGCGAAACAGCGTCACCACTTCCGACGCCTCGCCCTGGCGCAGCAGCCCGTGATCGACGAAGACGCAAGTGAGCGCGTCGCCGATCGCCTCATGAATCAGCACGGCCGCGACGGCGCTGTCGACGCCGCCCGATAGTCCGCACAGCACGCGGCCGTCGCCGACCTGACGACGAATTGCTCCGACCGCCTCCTGACGGAACGCCTTCATGGTCCAGTCGGATTTGAGCCCGGCGATCTTGTGCAGAAAATTCGAAATCAGCCGCGCGCCATCCGGCGTATGCGCGACCTCCAAATGAAATTGCACGCCGTAATAGCGCCGCGCCTCGTCGGCGATGGCGGCCATCGGCGCGTTCTCGGATTGCGCGATGGCTTTGAAGCCTTCCGGCAGGCGCGTGACGCGATCGCCATGACTCATCCACACGGGATATTTGTGGCCGCGCTCCCATACGCCATCGAACAGCGGGTTTGGGAAAAGAATTTCGACATCGGCGCGGCCAAATTCGCGGTGAAGCCCGGCCTCGACCTTGCCGCCCAGCTGTTCGGCCAAAAGCTGCTCGCCATAGCAGATGGCGAGCACGGGCACGCCGGAATCGAAAATCTCGCGCGGCGCGCGCGGCGATCCGGATTCGGTGACGGAACACGGCCCGCCCGAGAGGATCACCGCCTTGGGCCTGATCTCGGCGAAGGCTTTCTCCGCTTTTTGAAACGGCGCGATCTCGCAATAGACGCCGGCCTCGCGCACGCGCCGCGCGATCAACTGCGTCACCTGCGAGCCGAAATCGACGATCAGCGTCTTGTCATGGCGGTCGGCGATTTCGTGATGGAAGTCGGCGGTCATCGGCTGTTTTCCGTGAGGGCTGCGCCTGCCGTGGGGGAAGGCTGCGTCCATAGGGCGTCGCGAAGACGCCCGTCAAGTGAGCGGCTAGAGCAAGTTCCGCAAAAGTTGACAGACTTTTGCGATCAGAACTTGCTCCAGCATTTTTTGCGCGAATTCTTATCGCTCGGATGATTTCATCCGAGCGGAATGCGCGTTAAGCCGCGATATCGCTTCTCTTCAGCGCCGCGACGAAAAACCCGTCGGTGCCCGAGGACAGCGGCGAAAAGCGCAGGCCGACGCCAAGTTTCGATGCAAAGCGGGCGAGATCCGGCAGGCCGGCGCGCTCGGCGGTCTCTTGCGCCGATAGGGGCGAAAACGCTGGCGTCGACCCGGCGAACTCCGCGATCTGGTCCTCATTTTCTTCGCGCAGCAGCGAGCAGGTCACATAGACGATGCGCCCGCCCGGCTTGACGAAGCGCGCGGCGTCCCCAAGCAATTGGCGCTGGGATTTTTGCCGCAGTTCCAGCGCGCCGGGCGCGAGCCGCCATTTGGCGTCGGGGTGGCGCCGCCAGGTTCCCGTGCCGGTGCAGGGCGCGTCGATCAGCACGATGTCGCAGCGCGCTTCGAGATCGGCGAGAACGTCCTGCTTTCCGCGCGGCGCGCGAAGCTGCACGTTGCGCGCGCCGGCGCGCTCCAGGCGCTCGTACATCGGCGTCAGCCTGCGCCCGTCTTCGTCATAGGCGTAAATCTGGCCGCGATTGTGGGTCTGCGCCGCGAGCGCCAGCGTCTTGCCGCCGCCACCGGCGCAAAGATCGAGAATCTGGTCGCCGGGCGCGGCTCCGCACAGCAGCGCGGCGAGTTGCGAGCCTTCGTCTTGAGTCTCGACAAGACCCTTCACAAAGGCCGGCTCCGCCGAGAGCGCGGGTCCGCGCCCATCGGCGCCGGGCATGATGCGCAAGCCCAGCGGCGACAGCGGCGTCGGCGCCGGATGCAAATGCTCCAGCTTGGCCAGCGCCTCCTCGCGCGAGCATTTGAGAATGTTCACGCGCAAGTCGACCGGCGCCCGGGCGGAAAGCGCCGCGCCCTCCTCGGCCGCGGCTTCGCCCAACGCGGCCTCCAGCCGCGCTTCGAGCCATTGCGGAAAGTCGCCGCGCACATGCGCCGGGGCACCCGAAAGAGCCGCCGTCTCCAGCCTTTCGCGTTCCTGCGCCGTCAGCGGCGGGCTCGCATGGCCTTCGCCGGAGAACAGCGCGCTAATCGCGTCGACATCGTAACCGCGCGCCTCGCGCAGAGCGCCAAGCATGACCGCGCGCGGCGCTTCCTCGCCCATGACATAGGCCGCCGAGGCGCGCTTCCTGAGCGCGTCGTAAACAAGCGAGGCGATGGCGGCGCGATCCTTCGAACCCGCGAAACGATGCGACACTCCCCATTCCTTGAGCGCGTCCGGCGCGGGGCGGCGGGTCTCGTCGAGCTTTTGCAGTATTTCGATGGCGGCGGAAACTTGGGCGGCGGGGGTCATGAGGCCTTTGGTCTGAAGGAAAGAATTGCGGACGCGCGCCGCGAACGCCGAGCGCGTTCGCCAATCACGTCGAAGGGTGGTCTCCCACGACCGCCGCGGCATTGCAACGGCGAGACAGCCTTCGGTCAAAAACGCCCGACGCGCGTCAAAGGCGGCGCCGGACGGAATCGATCAACGGCCGGACGCCGCCAAAGCGGCCTTAATCTCGTCCAAGGTGACGTAGCCCTTCTTATCCTTGTCGATTTCGGCGAAATTCTTGGCGACGCGCGGCATTCCCGCCTGCGCTTCCTCGAGCGTCAACTTGCCGTCGCCCTTCTTATTGGCTTCCTTGAAGCGTTGTTCGAGCCGCGCCGCTCGTTCAGCGGGATTGCGCTGCTGCCTGCTGGCGTCGCCTAGCGGCGCGGCGGGGGCGGCCTGCTGCGCGCTCGCGACGCTGGCGAAGGCGCCTACCACGCCGACAATCAGCGCGCCGCGAATAAGGCCAAACTTTTTCATCGATGCTTCCTTCTTGCGAGAGGTGGCGCAATGAGAACGCCATAGGCAGAAGCCCCCGGCCGCACATCTAAAGCGCCGCTTAATGGCCGGAGTTTGTCCGAGCGCGAAGTTCGGCGGCTTGCGGGCGTCGCCAAATCCGATATCTCGGCGTCACCCCGCCAGCAGCGCCATCGCCGCCTCATGCGCGCGCGGGTCGCCGGCAGCGATGATCGAGCCGCCCTTTTCGGCTCCCTCGCCGCTCCAGGTCGTGATGACGCCGCCGGCGCCCTCGACGATCGGGATTAGCGCCACGATGTCATACGGGTTCAGATTGGTTTCGATCACGAGATCGACGTGGCCGGCGGCGAGCGCGCAATAGGCGTAGCAATCGCCGCCATAGCGCGAGAGGCGGACTCGCCGCTCGACTCGCCGAAAATTCTCGCGCGAATTTTCGTTGATCAGCAAAGGCGAGGTGGTCATCAGCGTCGCCTGCGCGAGATCATCGCAGGCTCGCGTCTTCAAGCGACGCTTCTCCAGCGCCGAGCCATGCCTCGCCGGGCCGCGCCAAAAGGCCGCGCGCCCGTCCCCGGAAAACCGCTCGCGCGTAAATGGCTGGTTCATGAGGCCGTAAACCGGCGTCCCGTTATGCGTCAGACCGATCAAGGTGCCCCAGGTCGGCAGGCCGCAGATAAAACTCTTGGTGCCGTCGATGGGATCCAACACCCAGACATATTCGGCGTCGGAACGACGGTCGTCGAACTCCTCGCCGACGACGCCGTGGCTGGGAAAAGTGCTTTCGATCAGCCGGCGCATCGCGTTTTCGGCGCCGCGATCGGCCTCCGTGACCGGATCGAAGGCTCCGCCGCGCGCCTTATCCTCGGCGGCGATCGCCGTGCGAAAAAACGGCAGGATCGCCTCGGCCGAAACATCAGCGAGATGTTCGACAAATCTTTCAAAATCGACCGCTGTCATTTTTCGCGTCCTTGGAGAAAATTTTCGACGCGATTATTCGGCGGCGGCGCGCGTCGGGGCCGCGACGCTATTCGGAAACCCCTGCGCGATCTCCGCCAGGGCCAGGCCCAAATGCCCGGCCACCGTCTCAAATCGCTCATTGGGCGCGAGCGTGGCTTCGTTCATGTAGAGTCCACGGCCCACCTCGATCTGCAAGGCGTGTCGACCGGCGCCAGGCCGTCCGTAATGTTCGGTGATGAATCCGCCGGCGTATGGGCGGTTGCGATGCACATTGTAGCCGAAACCGCGCAGACGACTCTCCAAGGCGTCGACGATTCTCGCATCGCAACTGGCTCCGAAACGGTCGCCGAGCACGAAATCGACTCTGCTCTTTTCGGCGCGCGCGTCGCGGGCGGGATCGCGCGCGAGGATCGACGGCATGGAATGGCAATCGATCAGCAGGGCCGCCCCGAACCGCCGTCGCGCGCCGGCGATCAGCGCCTCCAGCGCGGCGTGATAGGGCTTGTATAGTCCCTCGATGCGCCGCAAAGCCTCGGCCGCCTCAAGTTTGCCCGCATAAATCTCGTGCGCGTCGGCGACGACCCGCGGGATCGTCCCAAGTCCCGCCGCGACGCGGAGCGACCTCGTATTGGCGAAATCCGGAAGCGCGTCCTCGAACATGCGCGGATCGAGTTCATAGGGCTCGCGGTTCAGATCGAGATAAGCGCGCGGAAATCTGGCGCGCAACATCGGCGCGCCGATGGCCTTGGCGCAGCCGAACAATAAGTGCACGTGAGCGTCCTCGGATCGCCGGAGACTAACCGCGTCGAGACGCGTGCTTTCCATGAAGCGCGCCGGATAGACATCGCCGGAATGGGGTGACGAAAACACCAGCGGACAGACGATCTGGCGGGGCAGAACGAGATCGAAGGGCGTCGCGAGTTCCGGTTCGACGGGCTCGTCCCGCCCCCCGCGGGGAACCGCGACCGCCGCGTCCTGCTGTCTCTCGAAATCCATGTGCATCCGCCTCTTGCTGTTTCGCGGGGTCGCCCGTCTTATATCTCATTTATCTCTTTTCGGCGCGGCGCGCTCGATGGAGCCAGAATTGCGCGGGTGAAGCAACCTTTTTGGTTACGAAATCGCGGCGATCACGATAGCGTCAACAGGGGGAACGGTCTAAGGATACAAAAATTAACGAGGGATCGCGCGTTTTTCACCCGATTTTTACCAAAGCTCGGCTCAATGGAAAAAAATGACGCGAGGAGCGATATGACCGATCAGGCCGCCGCCAAGATTCTGCTTGCCGAAGACGACAACGACATGCGCCGCTTTTTGGTCAAGGCGCTGCAACACGCTGGTTTCTCGGTCACGTCCTTCGACAACGGGCTCGCCGCCTACGACCAGTTGCGGGTGGAGCCTTTCGAACTGCTGCTGACCGATATCGTCATGCCGGAAATGGATGGAATCGAACTGGCGCGCCGCGCCACCGAGCTGGATCCAGACATCAAAGTCATGTTCATCACCGGCTTCGCCGCCGTTGCGCTCAACCCCGACAATCAGGCTCCCTCGCAGGCGAAAATTCTGTCGAAACCATTCCATCTTCGCGATCTCGTCAACGAAGTGCAGCGGCTTCTCGCCGCCTGAGCGCGGCAATTTCTCGCGATTAACGCCGCTCCGGGCGGCGGCCGGCTTGCCGAACTCGGCGCGATGGGCTATGACGCCGCCAAATAATCACTGTTGAACCGGTCGCTCCCGCGTCGATCGCCGCCGCGGTAAAATGTCCCGTTCGCCCGCAAGCAAGGTCGGACCACAATGAAAAAAGAGATTCATCCCGAATATCACATGATCAAGGTCGTCATGACCGATGGTTCGGAGTATTTTACGCGCTCGACTTGGGGCAGCGAGGGCGACACGCTGAACCTCGATATCGACCCCAACACACATCCGGCCTGGACCGGCGGTTCGCAGCAGCTTCTGGACCGCGGCGGCCGTCTGTCACGCTTCAACTCGCGGTTTGGCGGACTTTCCTTCGCCAAGAAGTAAAGTCCGGGCCAGAGCCTGTCGTTACGCGAAAGCTCCCGCCGCCATGCGCCGGGAGCTTTTTGTATTCGTTCCGGGCAAGCCCTAAAGGCGATGCGCGCGGCGCCGGGACGCCGCCGCGGTATTTTTGTTTTAACGCGTTTTCTCAACGCGAACCGGCATCCGCTTCGCTCGAAAGCGCCCGCTCACGAATGGGCGGCAAAAGCGTTGCGCAGCATTTCCAACTGCTCCTCCACGGGGCTCGTCTTGAGTGACGGAGGCGCGCTGGCCGCGGGCGCGTAGATCAACATATCGAGATGAATGATGCGCGCCTGCATGCGCACGGAGTGGATCGACAGCTCCCGCAGCTTGCGGGGAAGCGCCTGGAACACGTCGGGGTTGGAGGCGAATTCCTGATGCGACAGCTTGACCCGATGCCGGTCGCTGCTCGCCTGGGAGCGGGTCATCTCGCCCTGATTCACGGCGCGTTGCAACAGGAGCCACGAGGCGATCTGCATCAGCCGCGTCGTCAATCTCATGCTCTCGGCGGCGTAGGCCAGCGCCTCGGCGCGTGGAAGGGCCTTGGCTTCATCGCGTCCCGCTCCATCGAGATAGGCCGCGGCTTCCTCCACCAGCGTCATCCCCTCGCGAAACATCGCGGCGAACGCTTCCGACCCCGCGAGCTTTTCGACAAAAGACACGGGTTGCCGCGCGCCCTCAAATGAATCGTTTATACGCATGTCACGCTCGCGCAAGTTCACGCCAGGCCCCGCCCCGCGCGTTCCCGACGGCGAGCAATCTAGCGCATTTAGCGCCAGTTTGCTCGGTTAGGTTTTTTTTAACCTTAATCCGGGGAGCCGAGCGAAAGCGGAGCGCTTGCGGCACGAAAAGAGAGCCGCGAAACGGCGGCTCTGGAGGCTATCGACAGGGAGGAAAAAGAAGGGATCGTGGAAGCGACCTGAATATCCCGCCTAGGCGGCATGGATACAGGATGCTCGCGAAAGGTTAACCAATGGTTAACGGCCCGAGCCCGGCTCCATTCGCGGGGCCGGACCAATGGAAGCCGTCGGCGCGGCGTCGACATCGACCGCCGCATGCGACTGGTCGCCGCGAAGATTCGAATCCGTCATCAAATTGGCGCGGTCGGCGTAAACGGCCGCGCCGAGCATGAGGATCGCCACCCTC
>Ga0182016_10000766_pt1 | contig 39763 bp, 33 predicted proteins | sample 712S2MmetaG_FD_120491 | JGI IMG/M metagenome (GOLD analysis project Ga0182016, IMG submission 120491) | Permafrost microbial communities from Stordalen Mire, Sweden - 712S2M metaG | ecosystem: Environmental > Terrestrial > Soil > Wetlands > Permafrost | place: Sweden: Stordalen | collected...
AAAGACCTACACCATTCTCACGGTGGGCGATGGCCTGGTTACGATTCTGCCTTCGCTGCTTGTCTCTGTCGCGGGCGGCATCGTAGTCACGCGAGCGGCTTCGAAAGAGTCGCTCGGCGTCAATGTGAGCAAGCAGCTGTTGAACAGTCCCCGCTTGTTCTGGATTGCCGGCGGTGCGCTCTTTGCTCTCGGACTGATTCCGGGATTGCCTAAATTCTCCTTCTTCACCCTGGCCGGCGTACTGATGTTTGCGGCCTGGAAGATGAAGCCCCAGATCATCAAGGATGAAATGGAAGAGATCGATGCGGCCGTCAAGGCAGCGTTGCCTGGTGGAGCAGCGGCCCCGGCAGTCGATCCGATGGATGCCATTCTCAAGCTTGACGAGCTCATGCTCGAAGTCGGCACGGGCCTGGTGCCCTTGGTCGACGCGCAGAAGGGCGGCCAGCTCCTGGCTCGCGTCAAGTCCATGCGCAAGAACCTGGCTCAGCAGCTTGGTTTCCTGGTTCCTTCGATCCACATTACGGACAATCTCCAGCTGAAAGAGCGGGAGTATGTGATCTATCTGCGCGGCGTTGAGATTGCCCGTTGGGAACTGCGCCGCGACTCGCTGCTTGCCATTAGCTCCGGCACGAGTTCACCGGCTCTTCCCGGTCAGGACACCCGCGAACCGGCCTTCGATGTCCCGGCAAAATGGATCGCTCCGCAGACGCAGGGCCAGGCAATTGCTGCCGGGTACGCGGTGGTGGAACCTACCTCAGTGCTCGCTGCCCATCTGGCCGAGGTCATCAAACAGAACGCCAGTTCGCTTTTGTCGCGGCATGAGACCCGCAGGCTGATCGATCGGCTGGGTGAGTCTCATCCAAAATTAACCGAAGAGCTGATTCCCAAGCTGATGAGCCTCGGCGAGGTTCAAAAAGTCCTTCAACAGCTGCTTCGGGAACAGGTTTCCATTAGAGATTTGGGCACCATCCTCGAAACGCTGGTCGAAGCGGCTGCGTTTAACAAAAATCCTATCGCTTTGGTTGAAGCAGTCCGCCATACGCTGGGACGCGCGCTGATCAAGCCTTTGCTGAATGATCAGGGCGAACTGAAAGTCGTCACGCTCGACACCACGATTGAAGATGAGTGCCTGCGCGGATCGAATCAGCCGCAGAACGCTGGGATTTCGACACCCCAACAGGCAACTTTGGCACGCCGCGTGCTTGATGGATTGCGTGCGGAATTTGGGAAGGAAATCGGCTCTGCGCCACCTGTACTGCTTTGCTCCTCCCCAGGCCGTTACTACCTTCGCCGGCTGCTGGAGCCGTTCATCCCAAGGATCGTCGTCATATCTCCAGGGGAGATTCCACCAATGACGCCGGTTCAGTCTGTTGGAGTCCTCCATTGAGGCACTTAGGGGAAATGCGGGACGAAGGACAAGTTATTAGCAAGGTTGGGCTCAAGACAGTAAATAGGGTTTCCGAGAAGGCAAGGTCAATGTGCAAGCGCCTGAAAAAGGGAGTGATTCGATGACAGCAGTTGAATTAGCGTACCGTGAGAACAGCGATGGAATAGATGAGCGCAACGAGCTTGTGATGCGCGAGTTGCCCCAGGTCTATTACGTGGCGGCAAGAATCCGCGAGCGGTTGCCCAAGCAGGTCGACATGGAAGACCTGGTCCAGGCTGGCGTGATTGGCCTGCTTGAGGCCTGCCGGAATTACGACAGCTTGAAGGACGCCCAGTTCTCCACGTTTGCAAAGTTCAGAATCCGCGGCGCGATTGTCGATAGCCTGCGCAAGCTGGATTGGGGCTCTCGCACACTCCGCCGTCGCGGCCGCGAAATCAACTCCACGGTGGCCAAGCTTGAGTCCTCGCTCGGACGGCAGCCTCTCGAAGAAGAGATTGCGGCGGACATGCAGATGAGCCTGGATGAACTGCAGAGCACGATGACCCAGTTGGACGGCCTTTACCTCGTCGGGCAGCGCACCAGCCCTTCTCACGACCACGCCGAATCTTACGACCTGATTGAATCGGCGCAGAGCTCCGATGATGACAATCCTTTCAATGTCTGCCTCCAGGGCGAACGCAGGGCCCAGTTGGTTGAAGCAGTGTCTCAATTGTCGGAAAGGGAACAGCTGATCCTTTCGCTCTACTACAAGGAAGAGCTGACCATGAAGGAAGTTTCGAAGGTTGTGGGCATCGCGGTCTCTCGTGTGTCGCAGATCCACGCCGCGGCAATGGTCAAGCTTCGCGCCTCCCTCAATCATCTTCGTGAGCGCGGCAAAACTCCAGCCCAGGTGCAGGTGAAGGCGCAGGCTCCCGTCCACAATTTGAAGTCAAATTACCGTGAAATGGATAACCGTCAGTTCGGCCGGAGTCTATGAGTTTCTCAGGGGGGTCGGAAAAAGCGATGAAAACGCCAATGGCCAACCCGCAACCGCAGAAGCCGCGCAATATTCACTCGTGCAACTTCCGCTACGCCGGGCGGTTGTCGAATGAGAATGCCCGTGCGCTGACATCTCTGCATGAGAAATTTGCTCTCAACGTGACCACTGCGCTGGAACTCTATCTTGGCGCCTCTCTGCACTTGAAGCTGTTGTCGCTGGAGCAGATGGCGATTACGGATTATATCGGCGGCATGTCGCCGAACAGCTATCTGTTGCCCTGCGCGCTCAATATCATGGAGAGCAATTTTTTAATGGAGATGGACGCTCCGCTGGTCTTCCCGATTATCGATCTCCTGCTTGGCGGTACGGGCACTCCCGGAGACGAAGCGCGTGAGCTTACTGAGATTGACGAAGAGCTGATGCAGAGTGTGACCAACCTGATTGTGATGCAGCTGGAGCGGTCCTGGCAGACATTGCATGTTTCGCTCACGCCCAGCCGCCCCATCAAGCCGGCAATGATTCAGCAGGTCTTCCTCATCAACGAAAAGCTTGTGCTGCTCATGTTCGAGATGACGGTGGGTAGCACGGTCGGGCCCCTGAACATCGTATTGCCAACATCGTTTGTCGGTATCCTACTGAGGCATTTGAAGGCTGCGCAGTCGAAGAAACTATCGAGCCTTCGGTCCCTGCGCGCGCCCAACCTTCGCGAGAGGATTCTGGACTGCGACTTCAGTGTGGCTGCGGATATTACGCAGGTTCGAGTGCTGGTAAAAGACCTGATCGATTTGCAGCCGGGAAAGGTCTTGAGGATGAAAGCGCCAGTGAAAACTCCAGGCCGCCTCACCGTGGAAGACATCCCGATATTTGAGGCATTGCCGGTGCGGAACGGCGCACGCAAGGCTGCTCAACTCTTATCCAGGTCGCAGGACATAGCCGGGGCGCGAGAGTAACATGACGATCAATCCGACAGCCGCAAAGACTTATCAGGCGTTTTCGAGCGACTTCTTTAAAGCGCTGGTGGGGGCGTTGACTGAAGCCAGTGGATCGCCCTGGGTCATAACCAGCGGACCGGATGTTGTCACGGCTACGGATCGGCCCGATCCTGTTTGTTTGAGACTCAAGCTTGACGGCAGCCTGCAAGGCGAATTCGTCGTGGAGTTCGAGCGCGAGGAAGCCGCCATGCTGGCTTCTCAACTGCTTAGTCGCCCCGCGGGTGAATCCGGAATCGATGATGCCGAGGCGTTGTTGCGGCTCATCAAATCGGGATTGAACGAGTTCAAATCCGCTCTCACCACTTCTTTTGGAACGATTGAAATCGCTGCGATGATCGGCGCTGAGCCGCCGTCCGACCCATCGTTTGCTGCACAAATCTCGGCGGCGGACGACAATTCGAACCGCATATCGATAGTCATGTACCTGAACAATGAGTTGACGGAGGCGCTGCAAGTGGATTCGACGGCTGAAAACGCGGATGAAAGCAATGAATATGGAACGACCGCACAAGCTGGTGTAAAAATCGGTGCGGGTGAGGTCATTCCTCCACAGGTAAATCTAAACCTCGTCATGGATGTGGAGCTCAACGTTACTCTGCGATTCGGACGTCGCCAACTTACATTGCGCGAAGTCCTGGAACTGACCAGCGGATCTGTGGTTGAACTCGATCGCCAGGTAGAAGAGCCGGTGGAGCTTCTTCTCGATGGCCATGTTATCGCCAAGGGCGAGGCCGTAGTCATCGACGGTAACTATGGGTTTCGTGTAACTGAAGTGCTTAAGCCTGTTTATCCGTCGCTGGTTGGTTAAGCCGTGCGGCCATAGACGTTGCCAGGAAGATAGTTAGCTAGGAGCTTGGAATCAGATGAACTTGATGAATTCAATTGCGACGCCCGCCTGGGTGGCAGGGCTGAAGATTGCCACCTCAAAGTGCGAACACTGCCACCGGTCGATGGCCCTGCGAAACTTGTCCGCCAAGAAGGCTGGAATCAAGATGGGTGAAGCCTGGTATTGCAGCTCCACCTGTTTTACCGCGGCAGTAGAGAAGAAACTCTCCGACCTGATGCACACGCGGCTGGAGCGAGCAAACCGTGGGTCGCGCATGCCCCTGGGGCTGAGCCTCATCAGCCGTGGAATGTTGACGACATCGCAATTCAAGGAAGCGGTCGACAAGCAGAAGAAAGCTGGAGTTGAGCTAGGTGAGGTCCTGGTCGAGCAAGGCGCCGTGAGCGAAGAGCAGGTAACTGCCGTTCTTGCCGCGGAGTGGGGATGCCCGGTGTTTTCCGTTCCGAAGCATATGACGCAGAGCGAAATTCAAATCCCATCGGCTTTGATCCGTCTCTATTCCGCGATTCCATTGCATTACGTGGCCGCGACTAAGCTGCTTCTCGTTGGCTTTGTCCATGGCATCGAGTACCGCCTTCTCTACGCCATCGAGCAGATCACAGGTTGCAAGACACAAGCCTGCTTCGTGACCCGCAGTGACTTCCAATTACAGATGGAACAGATCGTCCGCAGCGAAGGAAAGCCTGGAGAAACCGCACCCCGGGGCGTGAAGATCGACAATGTACAAAACCCTGCGGAAATGGCCAGCATCCTCTGTGGATACGGAGTGGATCTGGAAGCGGAAGAAGCAAAAATTGGAAGGTGCATGGACTTTCTGTGGGCGCGCCTCAAAAGCGGGCCAAAGAACTTCGACCTTCTATTCAAGGCCGGATGAATACCGCTTTCCCCATGTCTTGTCAACAGTCCGGGAACACAGTTTATCGTTTTTAAAGTAGTTTCCCACAATCGAAAGTAACACTGATTTGATGCACAACTCGCCTTTCGTTGCCGATAAGAACACAGGAGCGAAACGGTGTTCAATAAGGCGTGGGAACTCGAAGTTGACGATCGCTGGATTCCAACATCCACTCAGCGGCGTCTTCATCTTCAGGAGTTCAAGACTTCCGCGCAGGAAGCTTCGAATCTCCTGGATGAAGTGCCGGTCATGTCGGCCACGATTCTCGGCCTGGACATGATCCTTCAAGAGCCGTATATTGATTTGCGCCTCGTCTCCGAACTTATTCTGAGCGATGTTGGCGCAACCATACAGATCCTCCGTTTGATTGGCAGGGAATACGACCTTGCCGCCGATCGTCCCCGCCGAATCGGGGACTGCATAGCGAGTCTCGATGTGAGCGTGTGGTACGCTGCAATCGCCGCTCGAACATTTCCCTGCGACCGCGCTCACATGGAAACAACCGCCCTCTGGAGGCACTGCCGCGTGGTTGCGCAGTATGCCCAGTTGGTCGCGGAGTCAATGGAACAATTTGCTCCTGAAGATGCCTATCTGGTCGGACTGCTGCACGGAATTGGATCGCTTCCAACTGCCCTGGGCTGGCCGGTCGAAGATCAGGCGGCCAAAACCGCAAACGCATTATCGCAATTGGAAGATGCACTGCCTCCCTTTGTTCTCGCCGCCCTGCAGAGCATGAATGATCCCGGTCCATTGTCTGGATGGCGTTTCGTCCTGGCGGCAGCGCATGAATTGGCTACCACGGCACAAGGCTCTTCCGGGGATTGGCAAGACATATAGGTTACGTACCGAAGACGGAGAGAGGAAACAGGAAACTCAATCGGAATTAGATTTGCAATTAGAGAAATTCCGGACGGACACACACGGAACGTCTTCATCGTGTGTGTTTCTCATTGACTCCTAATCCTGACTACTACCCGACCACTAATTCATTGGTGTTTGGTGCGGTAGCGGCGTAAAAACTCAATCAAATCAATTCCACGACAAATGGCCCACGGCGTGCATATTACTCTGCCGAGGGCAAATCATGAGCAGTGGATACTACGCAGCCTGCACGGGTCTTGTTTCCCGCACTGCGGCGCTGGATACAATTGCCAATAACCTGGCCAACGTAAGTACCGCCGGTTTCCGAGCAAGCCATAACAATTTCAGTTCTGTCCTGGCCACCGCCGACAACGCTGGTCTCTCCACGCTCAACCAGGACGTGAATGACTATGGCGTATTGAACGGCACGCAGCTCGATAGCACTCAGGGCGCGCTGGTCCCCACCAATAACGATCTCGATGTGGCTATTGAAGGTCCCGGCTATTTTGCTGTCCAAGCACCTTCTGGCGAAGTCTACACGCGCGGAGGCAGCTTCCGCGTATCGGCGCAGGGACAATTGATAACTCCCGCGGGCGACCCGGTTCTTGGCGATAGCGGCCCAATCAGAATCGCCGGAACGCCCGTCTCCATCAGCGCCGACGGAACGATCACGGCAAAGGGCGCGATCTCAGGACGCCTGAAGCTGGTTGAGTTTCCTCCCACAACGAACATCCAGAGTGCGGGCGGTACTTACTATTCGGCGCCGCAGGGTACCGCGGTCGATGCCACAAAATCCAAAGTTCGTCAGGGGATGCTGGAGAGCTCGAATGTGAATCCGGTCAGCGGCATGGTTGAGCTGATTGAGGCGCAGCGCCAGGTCGAATCGATGCGTCACGCATTGACCATGTTCAGTTCGGAGATGGATAAGACCGCGTCTCAGGACCTGCCGCGCGTCAGCTGATTTCAGGTTCAAATCAAGATTCGTAAACCCGAGAGGATCTCAATATGTTTCGTGCTCTTTATACGGCGGCCAGCGGAATGACGGCCCAGCAGGTCAACCTGGATAACATTGCTAATAACCTGGCTAACTCCGGTACTACAGGTTTTCAGCAGCGCCAAGTCAACTTTACGGACCTTTTATATCAGAACCAGATCATGCCTGGATCTGCTGCAACGCAACAGACCACAGTAGCGGCTGGACTCCAGATCGGTCTCGGAACGCGTGTCTCGGAAACGGAGATCATGCAGACCCAGGGCGACTTTACGCAGACCGGCAATCCACTCGATCTGGCCATTCAGGGCGCGGGATTCTTTCAAATTCAAATGCCGAATGGGCAAATGGCTTATACGAGAGATGGCTCGTTTCACCCCGATGCGCAGGGAGCATTGGTAACCGCGGACGGCAACCCGCTACAGCCTGCAATTACGATTCCCGCAAACGCGCTGAGCGTGACTGTAGGCAGCGATGGAACCGTCAGCATCACAACGCCGGGACAAACAGCCGCGACAACGGTGGGCACGATTCAGATGGCGCTGTTCATCAATCCCGGCGGCCTGAACAGCGTGGGAAACAATCTTTATCTGCCGACAACAGCCTCCGGCGAAGCGCAAGTTGGAACGCCCGGCGGCGCGGATGGATTGGGAACCATTCAACAGGGAATGCTCGAGCAGTCCAATGTCAGCGTCGTCAACCAGTTCGTTGCCATGATTCTGGCGCAGCGGTCCTACGAGTCGAATTCGCGCGTGGTCAAGGCCGCGGATGAAATGTTGCAGCAGTTGAACCAGCTCTCTCAGTAGTACTGAAGTAAGCAGTTGAAGATGCGTCGAAGAGGAATCATGAACCGAAAACGGGTAGCAGCTTTGTTGGCGACGGCGATAAGTTTGCCGGTTTGGGTTAACTCCCAGACTGGATCGCGGGAGCATTTTGAGATCACCGCGCAGCATGTGGCGGAGACTCTGTCCAACAAGGGAATTCAGATCGCCGGCCTGCACGTTTCGTTGCTTGCTAAAGTTGTAGCTTCCGAGCCAGATCCGGACCTGGACGTCTTGTCGGTTGAGCCGCTCGGTCTGCGCCGCTCCGCTCATGACGCCGCATCGAGTTATATGGTCAAGCTCGGTTGCCATGCGGATGGAATGTGCCTGCCTTTCTATGTCACCGCGAGCTTGAACCAGGGAACTGCCAGTGTTCAAGCCGGTTCGCCGATTGCAACCATTGCCAGCGCAACTGCTTCCCCGAAGGCAAATACGGCAGTCACCATTCGAGCCGGTGCGCACGCCACGCTGGTTATGTACGATGGCGACGCGCAAATCGAAGTCGCGGTTGTCAGTCTCGAGAATGGTATTGCAGGCCACAAGATTCACGTGGCAAGCCCCGACCACAAGCAGATCTATCTCGCCGAAGTGGTCAGCCCAACCCTGCTGACGAGGAGCTTCTAAGATGCTGTTGACCGCCAAATCTTTCAAGCACAGCATTGCCCTCGCACTGCTCTGTGCTGCTTCAACGCTTGTGTTCGCCGCAACCCCGGCCAAGACGAAACCCAAAACTCCTGAAGAGATTCGCGCGGACTACATCAAGCGCTTGCAGGAGGGAAGTTTTGCAGCACCGGAAGCAACAAGTGTTGGGAGTCTGTGGACGCCAGGAGCCGCGCTTGGCGATTTCAATTCGGATTACAAAGCGCTTCACCTCAACGACACAATCACTATCCTGGTTTCCGTTCAGACAACAGCCGCGCAGTCCGGCACGGTGGACAGCGAACGGTCTTTCTCAACTAACTCCGCAATCACCGGGGTAATGGGCAACGCTCCAAAGGCGCTCAATCCGTTGCTGGCCGCGAATTCGGCTTCAGTTCACAAGGGCCAGGGTTCGACAGCATCCAATACGACGTTTCAGACGGCACTTACAGGGCAAGTCATCGCGGTGCTTCCCAACGGAAATCTCGTGGTCGAGGCTTCGCGGCAGATCTTCATGAACAACCAGCATGAAAACATAATCGTCCGGGGCATGATTCGCCCAGTCGATATCGGCCCCAGCAACACCGTGGCCTCTGGTTCGTTAAGCAATCTCGAAATCGAAATGAAGGGCAAGGGAATCATCTCAGACGGCGTGCGTCCGCCGAATCCAATTACAAAGGCACTGATGTGGCTATTGAATTTTTGATCGCCACGGGGCGCAAATTCGTACACGCGAGCCGGCCTTATCGGCTGAGGCGCATGACCCTGCTTGTTGCAATGGGTCTCCTCACGTCAAGTGCCTTGTGCGGCGCCGATACCGATCGCAAGGTTTTGATCCGCGACGTAACGCAGATAGAAGGCGTGCGTGAAAACCAACTGGTCGGATACGGCCTGGTGATTGGGCTCAAGAACTCCGGCGACACGCAGCAGACGTTTTTCACCGTGCAGACGCTGGCCAATGCCATGCAGCGCATGGGCGTTCAGATTGCGCCCGGCGTCGTGATTGTAAAAAACGTAGCCGCCGTTTTTGTAACTGCGTCCCTGCCCGCATTTGCGCGACCGGGAATGAAGTTGGATGTTACGGTTTCATCGGTGGGCGATGCAAAGAGCCTGCAAGGTGGCGTGCTGCTTCTCACCGCTCTTCGCGCCGCCAATGGTGAGGTTTATGGGGAAGCACAGGGGCCCTTGGTTATCGGTGGCTACTCGGAAGGCGTGTCCGGCAACTCGAAAAGCGTGAACCATCTCACCGTGGGAAGAATTGCTGAAGGCGGAATCGTGGAACGAGATGCGGCTGTCGATCTGAGCCGTTTTCGGCTGGTCTCTCTCTTGCTGCTTAACTCCGATTTCACCGCGGCGCGCGATGTTGCGGACATTATCAACAAGGATTTCGGAAAGACCATCGCCACCGCGATTGATAGCCGGCGTATCGACGTCAATGTAGCTGACAGCGGTATTGCCTCGGTCCCCAATCTGATCGCGCGCGTTCAAAATCTCTCCATCAGTTTCAGTTCGCCGGCCAAAGTTGTAGTCAACGAACGTACCGGAACAATCGTGATGGGCGGCAATGTCAGGCTCTCACCCGTTTCCGTGATTCATGGAAGTTTGACGATCGATGTTCAGACTACGCACGTGCTGGTGCAGCCCGGCCCCGGAGGCAATGGTAAGCCGGACGATATTACCGAAACAAAGACGAGCGTAGGAGATGCGCCGGCCCAGTCGATCCAGCTGAAAGAAGGAGCCAGTGTCGAAGAGCTCATCAAGGGATTGCATGCCATCGGCGCTACCTCGCACGACATCATCTCAATTCTTCAGGCGATCAAGGCTGCGGGCGGATTGCAGGCCGATCTGGAGGTAATTTAATGTCAAACATTTCATCCCTTGGAAACCTGCCCGGAGTCGATCTCGGCCGGTTAACCTCACAGGCAATTCCGCTTCTCAAGCAATCGGCTTCGGCCTCGTCCACAAATAACGCCAAAATCGAAAAGTCGGCTAAGGATTTCGAATCCATTCTTTTGGGAAGCTGGCTGCAACAGGCGGAACAGAGCTTTGGCTCATTGCCTGGCGGGGATGAAGACGGCGACGAGGATTCCGGCAAGGAGCAGTTTCAGGGAATTGCCATGCAGTCGTTAGGCTCTGCCATGACCAACTCAGGCGGCATCGGCATCGCCAAGATGATTTCAAAGCAACTTCACAAGGCGCAGGATGCAGAGGACGCGAAAGCTGCGTCGGCTGCCGCAACAAACGGAAGTAACACGAAAAAGTAACGCAGAAATGTTGCAACAAACCTGTTATTAACAGCTTAGGCGAATGGATTGAAATTCTATTCGGGATGTGCCGATAGCTGTACGGTTGAGACAGGAGAACTTGCAATGAAAATCGATGTGAACAGCCTAGCGGCAAATCAGCTCTCAGTTGACCGGGGGCCGAAACAGGTTTCGAACGGCAGTTCTGCCGGGATTCAGAGTTCGACGGAAGACCGGACAACGCTCAAGACCGGCAATCTATCGGTCCAGTCGTTGACCAGCCAGGCGTTGAATACTCCTGAGATTCGCCAGGACAAAGTTGATGCTCTTCACCAATCTGTAAGCAGCGGGCAATACCAGGTGAGCGCCAAGGCGATTGCCAGCGCCATTATCGACAGCGGCGAGTAGTCCATGGGTTGAAGCAAGTGCCAGTCTTCATTGGCCCCATGGCAAGGAACTCGCCAGAAGGGTCAGCCCATGAACGACCACGCACTTGCGTCGCGCGATCAGCTCGCCGCTGCCTACCTGCAGGAAATGCAGGCACTGGCGCGCGAGATCTCCATCTCGATGGATGCGATCGCCGCAAACGCACTGCCCAAGCTTCAGGACAGCATCGCAAAGCAGGAAATGCTTTGCTCCAGCCTGGCTTGCATGGCGCATGCCGTCAGTGAAGGATTCAAGCCGTCCGCGCAGCCATACTTCTCCGGCATTGACGCCGCGGTCGAAAAAAGGATCGGAGCCACGCGCAAGACGCTCCTCGATCTGAATCTCAAGTACGCAGCACTTCTCAAGCACTCCGGCAGAACAATCTCTCTGCTTTCCATGTTGTGCAAATGCCACACAGGACAATTCCAGGAGGCTCGCGGGCCCAGGTCGAAATATCAGACCTGGTCTTGCGAGATGTAATCCATGGCGTCTCTAGGATCGGTATTATCGATAGCCGTGCAATCGTTGCAAGCTGCCGATGGTGGTTTGCAGGTAACGAACAATAACATCGCGAATGCGAACACCCCCGGCTACACGCGCCAACAGGTTGTTCTCCACGAATCGGCACCGTCAACTACTGGGGACTTCACCGCCGGTGACGGCGTAACGCTCGTGGGGTACCAGAGCGTGCGCGATGAGTTGATTCAGTCACAGATTCAGCAGGAAACGCAGGCCCAGAGCGGAGCAAACGCACAATTGACCTCGATGCAGCAAATACAACCGACGTTTGAAACCTCCTCTACCGATATTGGTACGGAAATGTCGGCATTGTTCTCAAGTATCTCGAGTCTCGGCACCGATCCCACAAGCAACGCGTCGCGCCAGGCGGTTCTCAGTGCTGGGCAGAATCTGGCAACGGCATTCAATACGGCCTCCAACACACTCACGACACAGCAGTCCGGGCTCAATAGCCAGGTTACGGATGACGTCGGTAAGATTAACCAGCTCACTCAGCAGATTGCTGCGTTAAATCCGCAAATCGTTCAGCAAAACGCGACTTCTGACGTGCAGAATGGCGGTGCACTTCAGGATCAGCAGAACCAATTGATTCTGCAACTTTCGGCACTCACAAATGTCAATGTAACGCAGACCAACAACGGCATCACAGTAACCACAGGGAATGGAACTGCGCTGGTCGTGGCGGGGCAGAGCTTTTCATTGTCCACGTCAGCGGGCGCAAATGGAATGACGCAAGTCCTCGATCCAAATGGCGCAAACATCACATCGCAGATAACGGGCGGCGATCTGGGCGGCTCCATTCAAACTCGGGATCAAACGATCGGGGGCTCTACGGGCCTACTCAATCAGCTGGACACCCTTGCCAATGAGGTCGGGACCGCATTCAACGCCGCGCAGGCCAAGGGCACGGATCTAAATGGAAATGCCGGCCAGAACTTTTTCACGATTCCTGCGACGACTTCAGGATCTGCGGCGAACATTAAAATGGCAATCACAGATCCTAATCTATTGGCGGCCAGCTCCGACGGCACCGCTGGAAGCGACGGCAACCTGGCAAATTTCAGCGCCATTCAGACCAACACGCTGCCTTCAGGTCAGACTCCTTCCGGCACGTTTTCGAGCATTGTCTATCAAATAGGGAGTGTCACAGCCAGCGCCAACGCTGAATCAAGTGCGACCACGGCCAGCTTGACGCAACTCACCGACCAGCAAAATTCTGTTTCCGGGGTTTCGACCGATGAGGAATCCGCCAACCTGATCACTTATCAGCAAGCTTACGAGGCTGCAGCCCGGGTTGTCTCGACAGTTCAAGCACTCATGACAGTGACCATGAGCATGGTTACTTCGTAATCGATAAGGAGCGCATCAAGCGGATGCGCCAGGAAGGATTCATATGCGAATTACAAGCATGCTCCCCGACATGCAATACGCCATGCAGCAATCTCAGCAGGCTCTTGCAACGGCAGAGATGCAGGTGGCAACCGGCAGGAAAGTGAATCAGCTCTCCGACGATCCGACCGCGTCGGCCTCCATGGTGGTCTCGCTTACTGACTCGGCAAACGTGGATCAATATACAAGCAACATCGGAACCCTGGTTCCCAAGATGCAAACGGCGGACTCGGCCATCAGCCAGATAGTCACCGAATTGAATACCGCGATAACGCTCGGCACCCAGGGCGCAAACGGAACTAACGCCGCCCAGCGGCCGGCAATCGCCAGCGAAGTGGCCGGTGTTCTCGCGACCGTTGTTTCCCAGGCGAATGCCTCATATTCCGGGGGATACCTGTTCGCCGGTTCGGCAACCAGCACGCCGCCTTTTGTTGCCGCCTCGGAAACGTACACCTCAGCCAACGGTTCGGCCGGCAGCCCGCTTTCTTCTTCAACCGCGCTGACTGCCGGCTCCATCACGACTATTGGTGATGCATCAACCGGCGATACGTTTCACTTTCAGGCTTCAGCCGGGGACACGGTCGGAACCTTGCAAACAGCTATCGCCAATGCCGTCGCGGCGGGCACTCTTTCTGCCGGGACCACAGCGTCCATTAACGCATCGGGTCAGCTTTCCATTTCGACGAACTCCAACACCGCGGGCATCGCGGTCACCACGAATGACGCGGCGCTTGGATCCATGTCTGCAACTCCCAACACGCAGGTTGCGAACGCATATGCATACGTGGGTAATAGCACAATCAACACCGCACAGATAGCGGATCAACTGAGTGTTGCGACAAATGTGCCGGGAGACAGCCTGTTTACGACTGGATCGAACGTGATCGGTGCGCTCAGCGCACTGATTACGGCGTTGCAGAGTAACAATCCATCCATCACACAAATTGGTAACGCCACAAACGCTATTAGCACGGCATTAAATAGCGTGAACCAGCAGCGAGTCCCACTGGATAACACGATCAGCGAGATGAACTCCGAAGAGAGCTTTCTCAACCAGGAAACAGTGACGTTGTCGACTCAGCAGTCGAGCCTCGTGGGAGCAGACTTGGCGACCGCTGCAACAAACCTCACCCAGGCACAAACTCAAAACCAGGCGGTTCTTGCTGTAGCTGCCAAGGTTCTTCCCCAAACGCTCCTCAATTATTTGTCTCAGCCTTCAGCATAGGTCTGAGCGAACGATTGACTTAGTGAAGTGTCCTGAAAGAGTTGTTAGTTGAACGAAGCCCCGGAGGGCGCATGAGGCGCTCTGGTGTGCCGGTTGGACTAAGTCAGCAATATCAGGGGGCGTTAGATGCGGGACGGGGACGTAATAAGGATAACCTGCAATTGCGCTGACCTTCAATAGGGGTGTAACACTGGAAGGATCATTTCTGATTTATTCTGCATTTTGCCCCTTGACAAAAAAAGATTTTCACCAATGTATTGAAAAGTTTTGAAAGTGTTGTCGATAGTGTGTTTGTCCAAGACGACCTCCTTCTCACCGATCCGGAGCCTCAAAGCAGGCCCACACAAAGATGGCGAGTGCAGGCGTAAAAGGGCAAAACGAAGGAGTATCACCCAATGGCACTCACAGTCCTGAATAACATCGCCTCCATGACAGCGGAGAGCGCATTGTCCAACACACAGGCGAACCTGCAAAAGACCCTGACTCAGCTTTCGACCGGCCTGAAGATCAATTCCGGTTCGGACGATGCAGCAGGATTGTCGATTGCTAGCGGACTCAATGCGAACATTGCAGCCCTCACCCAGTCCCAGCAGAATGCCAGCAACGGCATCGGCCTGCTGCAGACCGCTGACGGCGCCCTGTCGCAGGTCACCACGCTTCTCAACCGCGCAGTTACTCTGGCCACTGAAGGTTCAACGAGCGGCCTTACCAGCAGCCAGTCCAGCGCGCTGAACACCGAATATCAGTCGATCCTGACAGAAATCAACCAGATTGGCCAAGCGACCAACTTCAACGGCTCGAACGTGTTCTCTTCGAACGCGCCTAAGAGCTTCACCTCCACGCAGGCGAGCATCACCGACGCGACAGTGTTGGCAGCCAATACCACCGTGACGATTAGCGATTCATCCACGGGTGGCACGTTTGTCTTCAACGCCGGCACGGGCAGCACAGTTGGCGCACTCAACACGGCGATCACTGCTGCGGTTACTGACGGCACGCTTTCGTCCACCGTCACCGGCAGCGATGCCAGTGGCAGCGAAGTGATCGCGGAAACAGCCGGCTCCGGTATCTCGGTGAGCACGAATGCAGCCGGCCTCGGACCGATGGTTGCTGCCACCACAAACGACACAAGCACCGTGTACCTCGGCGACGGCACAACGACTGGCGCTGCAAATACCCAGATCACAACCACGATCGATGCTCTGTCTTCAACCTCTCTCAACCTCAACACCACCGACCTCAGCAACTCCGCTGATGCCACAACGGCCCTCAATGCAATCACCACAGCAATCAACCAGGTCTCGGCACAGCGCGGCGTAATCGGCGCTTCGGTCAACCGTCTCACGGCGGCCACGAACGTTATGAGCGATCAGGTCAACAACCTGCAGAGCGCGGCAAACAGCATCCAGGACGCCGACGTAGGCAAGACCGTTGCCAACATGACGCAGTACAACGTTCTGCAGTCCACCGGTATGGCGGCCCTGCAACAGTCCAACCAGGCCCAGCAGGCTGTGTTGAAGCTGGTCCAGTAAGTTAACGCAGCAGTCAACGCGACGCAAGAGGTGGAACCGCAACAAGGTTCCACCTCTGCTTCATACTCAATGAGCCGAAATTCAATCAATTTCGCGCCAACTCTCGCGCTCCGCGGTCTTTGACCACGGGCCAGGGTAGGCGTGTACACCATGGCGCCTTCCCGAATTACAGGGGTAAGCTATGAGTTCAACGTCATCGGTCAATTCGCTTTTGTCGTCGACAACCTCGTCGACCCCGACTTACAGTATCAGCAATATCCTGGCTGCAAGTTCAGGCTCAAGCACCGCCGGCATCGATGTCACTTCCGCGGTGGCTGCAGCTATTTATGCCGATCGCGCGGAGGAGCGCGGATGGCAAGCTGACCAGACGACACTCACCAGCCAGACGACTGCTCTCACTTCCATTCAAACAGCTACACAAGCCGTCAATACCGATCTGCAAAATTTGAATTCATTGACTGGTCCATTATCGGCCCGAACAGTTTCAAGCTCGAATAGCAATGTCGTCACCGCCACTGCGGCGGAAGGAAGTACGCTTGGCGACCATACGGTTGAGGTAAATTCGGTCGCGTCAACCGGTTCCTGGTATTCCGATTTCGAATCCAGCGCTACCTCGACGCTCCCGGCAGGGTCGTTCACGTTGACTACCAACGCCGGCGCTTCACAAACATTTCAGACGGGCACATCGAGCGGAACCGCGGGGACGAATCTTAACGATCTCGCCACATCAATCAACGCGGCCAATTTAGGTGTTACAGCTACGATCGTGAGCGACTCGTCCGGCACGGCCCTTTCGATTGTTTCGAACAATTCCGGCACGGCCGCGGATTTTTCCATATCCGAGCCTTACACATCGTGGACTGCGCCGACGTTGACCTCCAGCGAATCGCTGGGCGCCAACAGCATCACGCTGACCGGAGCCACCACACGCCCGACAACAGCAACCATCACGACAACAACAGGCGAAACTTATACGGAGCTGGCTGCCGCGATCAATAGCGCAGTGGGGAATGGCCCGACAACGAGCTATAGTTCGACGCAAAGCTCTCTGGCCAGCACCACGCCTCTGACCGCCGGCTCGGTCACCACCATCAGCGACAGCTCCACCGGCAAGATTTTTTCTTATACGGCACAAACAGGGGATACCATCGCCACACTGAACACGGCCATCGCAGCAGCGGTAACTGCGGGCACACTCTCCCCCGACGTGACCGGAGCGGTTGTCAGCGGCCAGGAAGTCATCTCGGAAGGCTCGACCGATGCGGGCATCAAGGTTTCATCCAACGATTCCGTGCTAGGTACAATGAACGCGGCCCCGGTTGCAACGGGATCTCTCGGCCTGACCGCAACCGCCGGTACCGACTCCAATGGGAACCAGACCCTCACCATTACTAGCACCGATGGCACTACACCTTTCAAGATCAATGAGCCGAGTTCGACCACGGGAACTTTTGGCTTTATGCAGGCCGCGGTGGGCGCTGACGCCTCACTTACAGTAGATGGTGTCCCACTTACAAGCGCAAATAACACGGTAACCGGAGCTATCCCTGGAGTTACCCTGAATCTCCTAAGTGCTAGCCCAGGAGCAACGGTCGATCTGGGCGTGCAGGCGAATGCGTCATCAGTCTCGACGGCAATCAACCAGCTTGTTTCGGATTACAACACCGCAATTGGATTGGTGACTTCGCAGTTCAGTGTCACGAGCAGCACGAATTCGTCCGGCAGCGCCACAAGTTCTGAAGGCGTGCTCGCGTCGGATTCCACCGTTGTCAATCTGCAGAGCGCGCTTGAACAGGCCATCAACTACATTTACACGCCTCCATCGGGCACCAGTACGACAGTCACCAGCTTGAACAGCCTGGGCATTACACAGAACTCGGACGGCACTCTCGCAGTCGACTCAACCACTTTGGACAATGCCATCACAAACAATCCGACGGATGTGCAGAATTTCTTTGAAGGCACAGCACTCAATGGATTCGCAAACACCTTCAGCAACACTCTGAACACCTATACAGATCCGGGCAATGGTGCATTTACCGTCGATCTGAGCAGCATCAGTTCCGAGAACAAGAGTATTACCTCGGAAATCAATGCATATGAGACAAACTACATTGCCGGCCAGCAAACGATCCTTACGGCGGAATACAGCTCGGCTGAAGAGGCACTTCAGGCGTTACCGCAAGAGATGCAGGAACTCAACTCCGAACTTGGATTCAACAACAACAGCAGCAACGGATGACAATGACTGAGACAGGACTTTCTTATCGGAAATCGGCCATCGAGGGCGCAAGCTCCATCGGCCTGATGATTGCGCTCTTTGACACGCTGGTGGGCGATTTCCGCCGTGCGGCCGATGCTTTGCGCAAAAACGACATCGAGACGCGCTGCAGTGAGTTGAACCACGCCACCCTGGTACTTGGCCAACTCGAGAACTGGCTCGACATGAAAAATGGCGGTGAATCCGCCGCAACCCTTGCCCGATTCTATGCGTATCTGCGCGCAAAAATGATGCAGGCTGCGGTAACTCAGTCTGCGATCCTGCTCGAGGCGCAAATCGATATGATCCTGCATGTGCGAAGCGCCTGGCAACAGCTTGACACTGTCCCCGCAACTGGTCCGGAAACTCAAATCGAAGCGCCGGCACCGCAACCAAGAGCGTCGTATTCGTCGGCACACGAACCGGATATCGAGCGCGTGCGCTTCTCTCAATCTGCATGACGCGCCGATCCAAAGGCAGGACTCAGAAGGATCCCCTGCCCATTTCAGAAGGGGAAGATACTCGCCCTCGGTTGAGGTCGCAGAGGCCGGCAACGGGCTCCAGGCGCTGGAGACCCTCAACACCATTGGCACCGCGGACCTGGTCCTTGTGAGCTGGATTCCCCATGAAAGAGACGGCCTTGATTTCATAACTCGCTAACCGTGACAAATAACGCGCTCCCTGCCGATAGTATCCCTGTAAAACTGTCTCCATTCGTTCGTGGAGAATGCTGGTAAACGAACTGCGCTGGAGCGAGCGCAGGAGGAGCGCACCAATGAATGCCCGCCAGGTTCGCGTGCTTCCCGAATGTGGGACCAGTCTCATTGCTGCGAGACCGCGTGCGCGAATACTCCTTGCGAGCGACCCTGCAGAGGCGAACGAATTGCGCGTCGCGGGACAATCATTGAAGCATGTCAAGGAGGCTCAGAGTGAATAAAGGCACTTTGGGTGGAATTGGCATAGCAGTTACCGGAATTGCTGTCGGCCTATACCTTGACGGCGGTCATCTGGGACAAATGTTACAACCCACTGCGGCGCTCATTGTGTTTGGAGGAACGTTTGGCGCGGTGATGGTGCAGTTTCCATTTGCGGTTGTAATGCAGGCGGCCAGGCAGTTGCGGCAGATCTTTGTCCATGTCCCTGACCCTACTTCGAAGCTGATCGATGACCTGATGCGCTACGCGCTCAAGGCCCGCCGAAATGGCCTCGTATCTCTTGACCCCGAACTCGAGTCGGTCAAGGATCCATTCATGCGAAAGGCTCTGACTCTCGCGGTAGACGGCGTGCATGCTCCTCAATTGCGTCAGACAATGGAACTCGAGATGACCAGGCAAGAGGACAACGAAGGTCAGATCCCCAAAGTCTTTGAGGCAGCCGGCGGCTTTGCGCCGACCATCGGCATTCTCGGTGCAGTTATCGGACTTATCCAGGTTATGCAGCGGCTCGATAACATCGATGCTGTTGGCCGGGGTATTGCCGTAGCATTTGTCGCGACTATTTACGGTGTTGGATCGGCGAATATCTTTTTTCTTCCCTGCGCCGGAAGAATCAAGATGCTGATGAATCGCAAGCAGGTGCTCCGCGAAATGATACTCGATGGAGTTATCGCAATTGTGGAAAGAACCAATCCGCGAGTTATCGAAGCTAACCTCGCCGTATATCTCAACCGTCCCTCAACCGCTCCGATCAAGAGACAGGTGGCTGTATGAGGGGCCGCAGGCGAGTCGAGGAAGAAGCTCATAATGAACGCTGGCTGGTATCTTATGCGGACTTCATGACGCTCCTCTTTGCTCTCTTCGTTGTTCTCTTCGCTTCGTCCCATCATGATAAGCAGACGATTCAGAGAGTCTCGACAGCTGTGAAAAACGGATTTCAGGATATGGGCGCATTTTCACACGGCGCAACCATGCAGGATAGTCCGCCGTCCAATGTGCCGGGCCCTGGAGAACCGCTCACTCAAACAAAGATCCCGGGCGACAACCTGCCCCCCACTCCCTTGAACCCGGGAGTAGATGTTGCGGAACTCAAGAAGAATTTGAGCAAGGCCCTTGGCCAGGAACTTGAGCGACAGGAAGTCGATATGCGAATGACCCCGGAGGGCTTCGTTATCAGCCTGCATGAGCTCGGCTTCTTCAACAGCGGCGAGGCGCGGCTCATGCCGGGTGCAGCCGACAAGATCAAGCGCATTGCGGCGGTGCTGGTTCAATACGGCCTGGATATGCGGGTGGAAGGGCACTCAGACGATGTGCCGATTCACAATCAGGAGTTTGCGTCTAACTGGGATCTATCGACGGCGCGTGCAACAGCCGTGGCCATGATGCTGCTGAATGAATCCGGCGTGGACCCAAAGAAAATCTCGATTGCCGGCTACGGGCAATACCATCCAAACGCAAGCAACGAAACCCCGGAAGGCCGCAGGGCTAACCGGCGCGTGGATATCGTGGTTGTGTCTTCGTTCCATCCGCCCGAGCTCAATTCCAAATGAACGGGTGAAAGAACTTTTTCATGCCCCCGCAATTCAGTCGATGAGTTTTTCATGAGAAGAGCGGACCCCCGCCCGGTCAATTTCCCGATAATTTCGGAAATGATAAGCCAAATTGGGTGAGTTTCCCCAGCCTCCAACGGTCCTATTTTCTCCAAAATTAACTCCATGCCCGCGTCCGAGTTTAAATCGCATTCGCCGCTAGGATTGGCCCACCAATTGCTCTAACTCATCGGTGAAAGCGAGTACCCCTGCTCGTTCCATGGACCTGCCCCGCAGAGGGTTTGGAAGGAATCCGAAACTTGCGCAAAAGCGACCCCAATGGCCGTTCCACTAACCCGGATGTGACCGCCGCGAGCGCCTCCCTCGATCCCCGAGACTGGCGAGAGTTTCGCCGTCAGGCTCATCGAATGCTCGACGACATGATCGGCTCCATGGAAAACATCCGGGAGCAGCCTGTATGGCAGCCAATCCCCGACGAAGTGCGCGGGCGCTTTCGAGCGTCTATTCCGCAGAATCCGTCAGGGCTGGCCGAGGTCCATGAGGAATTCATGGCTTCGATTTTGCCCTACGCAGCGCGAAATGCGCATCCCGGTTTTCTTGGCTGGGTCCAAGGCGGTGGCACTCCGGTTGGCATGCTGGCCGAAATGCTGGCCGCTGGGCTGAACGCCAATGTCGGAGGCCGCGATCAGATTCCTCTTGAAGTCGAGCGCCAGATTACGGACTGGATGAGCACTCTCTTCGGTTTTCCGCCGTCTGCATCGGGCCTGATGGTCACCGGCACTTCGATGGCGAACTTCATCGCTGTCGTGATTGCACGCGATGCCAAGCTTGGCTGCGACGTGCGCCGCAGCGGTGTTGCTCAACAAACGCAAAAACTAACTGCCTATGCGTCAAAGGCAGTGCATGGATGCATCGCACGCGCGCTCGATTTTGCCGGTCTCGGCAGCGATTCCTTGCGGCTCATTGCAGTGGACAACCGTCAACGCATGGACCTCGATGCTCTGGCCAGGACGATTGCCGAGGATCGGGAAGCCGGCTTCACTCCGTTTCTTGTAGTAGGAACCGCGGGTACTGTGGATACAGGTGCGATCGACGATCTAGCCGGTATCGCGAAGCTTTGCGCCGAACATCAACTTTGGTTTCATGTGGACGGAGCCTTCGGTGCTCTGGCCATGCTCTCCCCCAATCTTGCACCACGGCTCAAAGGGATTGAACAGGCCGACTCTTTGGCTTTCGATTTTCACAAGTGGGCGCAGGTGCCCTACGATGCCGGCTTCATCCTGGTGCGCGACGGCGAGAAACACAAGCAGGCATTCAGCTCGTCCTCCCCCTACCTCATGCGCGAGGAACGCGGAATGTCCGCCGGTTCGCCCTGGCCGTGCGACCTCGGCCCGGAGCTCTCGCGCGGTTTTCGCGCACTGAAAACATGGGCCACACTGAAGGTCTATGGTACCGACGCAATCGGCGCGGTGATCAGCCATTCCTGTGAATTGGCCCGCTCGCTTGCGAGCCAAATCGCCGCAACGCCGCAGCTGGAGTTGATGGCAACTGTCGAGCTGAACATCGTCTGCTTCCGCTACCGCTTCGGGACTGACGAAAATCCAGTCACAGACGAAGTTGCGAACGAGCTGAACCGCAAGATCGTGATTGAATTGCAGGAGTCCGGCGCAGTCGCTCCATCGACCACGCTCATCGACGGGTGCGTCGCCATTCGCGCGGCCTTTGTGAATCACCGCACAACCCGCGCCGAAGTGGAGACGCTGGTCGACGCAACGCTGGCTGCGGGCCGGGCTTTGCAGGAGGCTCTTCGCGCAAAAGCGGAAACGGCAGGTGGAGAGTTGAATTCTCCCGCCCCTTCTCCAAGCTCAGGGCAGGCTCTTGCGATAGAAACAAATCGCAAGAACGGGGCACGGAGCGTTGTGTCGCCCGCGGCATCCGAGAGCGCCGAGAATAAGTGGGAGCCTTGGCTCGAGTGCGAAAACAGGGTGCTGCAACTGAATGCGAAGCTCGAAGCGGAATCGAATCTCTCCACAGACTCTGAAGCGGCACTGCGCATCGAGCGCGCAACACTGCTGGCCCAGATGGGCCGCAATCTTGAAGCCCGAAGCGATTACCTGCGCGTGCTGGAATTCGATCCTGCGAACCGCGCAGGCTTGATCGGGCTCGGCCGCCTTCTGGTCACGGAGAGGCATCTCAAGGCCGCGCAGATGGTCTACACAGAGGCGGTCAGGCACTTTCCGGACGACATCGTATGCCGGGTGAATCTGGGCGGCGTCCTGCTCGAACGAGATGACTTCGCGGGATCCCGTGAGCAATACGAAGCCGCGCTCGGCATCGATCCGGAGTTTCCGCAGGCGCACGGAGGAATGTATTACGCGCTTACACGGCTCGGCGAATTCGAAGCCGCCGCATTCCATCAGCGCAAAGCCTTCGGGCAGAAAAGTCTCTTCACCAATCCTTATCGCGGCACATCGCAGCCGATTCCCGTGCTGCTGCTGGTCTCTTCCACGGGCGGCAACACACCGCTTGAAAAGCTTGTCGACGATCGCGTCTTCCTGACGCACGTAGTCGTCGCGGATTTCTACGACACTGGGGTTCCGTTGCCTGAGCACCGGCTCGTCATTAATGGCATTGGAGATTCTGACGCCGCGGAAAATGCTCTGCTGGCAGCAGAGTCGCTGGTAGCATTGAGCCAATCGCCAGTGGTCAACCAACCCGCTGCGGTTCGAGCTACCGGCCGTTGTGAGAACGCGGCCCGCCTGGCAAACCTGCCCGGCGTGATTGCTCCGGCGACCGCGACGTTCCCATACGCGCTGCTGGCAGGCGAGGGTGGACTCGCCGCACTTTCGCAACATGGCTTTGTGTTCCCTTTGTTGCTGCGCGCACCCGGTTTCCACATGGGGCAGCATTTTGATCTGGTGGAATCTCTGGACGCGCTCTCTTCAGCAGTAGCCGGTCTTCCTGGGGCTGGACGGCCCGGTGCTGAGCTGCTCGTGATTCAGTATCTGGATGCTCGCGGCGCGGATGGCTGCGCGCGCAAGTATCGCGTGATGTTCGTGGATGGGCGGCTTTATCCGCTGCACCTGGCCATCTCGCCAAATTGGAAGATCCATTACTTCAGCGCGGATATGAAGGACCGGCCCGATCACCGCGCAGAGGAAGCAGAGTTTCTGGCCGACATGCGAAGTGTGCTCGGCGATAAAGCGATGGCTGCGCTCGAGCGGGTGCAAGCGGCGCTCGGCCTCGATTATGGCGGCGTCGACTTTGGGCTCAGCCGGCAGGGTGAGGTACTGCTTTTTGAAGCCAACGCCACCATGGTCGTCGAGCAACCCGATGACGATCCGCGCTGGGATTACCGCCGTGCGGCAGTTTCGCGCATCCACACCGGAGTTCGAGAGATGTTGATGAGAAATGCAAATGCAGTTTCGGGAAAGGGAGAGAGCCGTATCGCTGCTTTACAGGCGATTCCGGCACAAGAATAGCCAATCGGCATAAGGGCAAAGACGACTTGGGATCATACGCCGCGGTAGCATGGAAGACCGTACCTGCCGATAAGAATGACTGCGGCAGAGGTGTGTCTTGGGAAGGAAGGACGTTGCGCCGACTCGGTTCGATAAGTGTTTTGCTCAGCTGCATGGCATTTACATGCGTCATGCACGCGCAGCAGTACGTCTTTCATACTTATCGGCAGGCCGATGGGCTCAAGAACCTTTCTGTAAACGCGGTCGCGATCGATCACTTTGGGTTCGTCTGGGTGGCAACGGAGAACGGTGTATTCCGGTTTTCCGGTGCGGGCTTTGAACAGTTTGGACGCGAGCAGGGACTGGCTGAATTCGATGCCCACGACCTTGTTGCCGACGCCAACGGCACGATATGGGTAGGTACAGAGGGGAACCTGTACCGCTGGGATGGCCAACGGTTCTTGCCGGCGGGACCCGATCCGATCAAGATGGACCAGCCGTTGCGCATGGCGGCTGAAGATGCAAATCACTTGCTGGTGGTGGATAATCAGCGTCTCTACAGGCTCGAGCATGATGCCGAGGGGCGGATGCTCAAGTATCTGCCGGTGATTCCAAACTCAATGGTGAAGGCAATCCCCGACCTGGGCCAAATTGAGGCGGTCAGCGTGGTGAATGAGCCGCGCGATGTTCACCGCATCTGGATTGGAACCGGCAAGAGGCTCTATTCCTTTTTGGATGCCCAGCCCGGACACACGATCGACCAGGCAGTCGCCGAGTTTACCCAATGGGACAAGCGAAATGGGCTTCCCGAAGAGAAGTGGCAGACCGTTTTGCTTGACCGTGCAGGCACCCTTTGGGCAGCAGGCCAGGATCACGTGATGGCTCTGCCGCGTGGCGCGAGCCGATTCGTAGATCGAAGCATTCCTGGCGCGGACCCCGGAAACACCTACGGTCAGGCTCCCTTGGTAGAAGACCCGGATGGCCGGATACTGGCGCCGACGGAAGACGGAATGGCCCGTTGGGAAGGGAACAGTTGGCGGCTCATTGGCCGCCAAAATGGGTTGCAGCGCACCAATCACGTATCGTCCATGGCCTTCGATGCAGTTGGCGACCTCTGGTTCGGCAGCCGCGGAAACGGGGTATCCCATTGGGTTGGCTATCAGGATTGGGAGGGCTGGGATGACGCGCGGGGACTGCCCTCGGCCATGATCTGGACGGTGTTGCCGGTTAGCGCGGACCGATTGCTGGTGGGGACCGAAAAAGGGCCGGCATGGATCAACCCACGCACCGGAGCCGCTGGAAGTCTCTCCTCAACGCAACCTTGGCCCTACGGCCAGGTGGACGCAATGGGCGTCGAAGCCGACGGATCCATATGGGCGACGACTTTCTCCGGGGCGGTTCTCCGCATCGATCCAAAGACGGGGAAGACAGAAAAAACGGCAACCCTTCCCTTGCTGCTTGAATATGCAATGAAGGATTCGGCAGGGCGCATTTTCTATGCAACAAAAGTCGGCATATTTGTTCGCGATGCCGGATCGTCGGCGTCCCCGCCACACATGATTCCAGCGGCGGATGCAGCGTTGGGAGGATCGGCCAAGGTCAACACGGCTTGCCAATCGCCCGGCGGCGCCAATTGGTTTGTGGCCGGCAACCGCCTTCTGCGCGAAGAGAATGGCAAATGGACAGTGCCGGCAGTGGATGGGCAACCGCCGCTGGTTGGATCGGTGCTTGCGCTCTCCTGCGCAGCCGATGGCGCGGTTTGGATTTCAGGAGATCAGACGGGAACATGGCGGATGACTCCGTCGGGAGATCGGCTGAAGGCATGGCAATTGCAACTCCCTGAAGATCTGCGCTCGCTGGCTGTGCTGGCCTTGTTGGTCGATCGACGCGGATGGGTCTGGCTGGGGACGGACTCAGGTCTTCTGGTTTGGAATGGAAAAATCTGGCGTCACCTGACGGAGGAAACAGGGCTCATCTGGAACGATATCGATCAAGGCGTCCTGAAGGAAGATTCGGACGGTTCCATCTGGGTGGGAACCAGCGGCGGCCTGGGCCATTTGCTTCGTCCGGAGCGCGTCTTCGATTCGATTCCGCTTGCCGTGTCGGTCACCGGCATTCAGCGTGGAGAGAGTCTGGACGCCGCCGCACATCAGTTCATGCTTCCCTCGTCCAGCGTCCCATTGGAGTTCAAGATTTCTTCGTCCACCATGCGCAACCGAAGCGAGCTGGTTTTCAAATATCGCATGGCCCCTTTGCAGCCGGATTGGATAGAGAGCCACGACGGAAGGGCAGTCTTCTCCAACCTGCCGCCGGGGGATTTCACCATGATGGCCATGGCCTATAACGCCGGCCTGAATGCCTATTCCGGCACGGTTGCCGTGCAGGTAAAGATTTTGCCTCCATGGTGGAAGACGCGCTGGTTTACCGTCCTTCTTGTCGTCGCCGTCATCCTTCTGCTGCTCGCCGCCGACAGGCTTCGTGCGCGCCATATGAGGGCGCGTAGCCGTCACCTGCAAAGACTGGTAAGCGATCGCACGCGGGAACTCGAGCTCAGCCGTCAGCAACTCCAGTTTCAGGCCACGCACGACGGCATCACCGGGCTGTTCAATCACGTTGAGATTCTCCGCATGCTGGCCGTTGAGATGAGCCACGCGCGGCGTTCGGGAAAGAACCTGGTGCTGGCCATGCTTGACCTCGACCACTTCAAGCGCGTGAACGATCTATATGGACATCTGGCTGGCGATGAGGCGCTGCGTTCCTTCGCCGCCGCCATTCAAGTTGCAATTCGCGCATACGATCATGCAGGCCGGTACGGTGGGGAGGAGTTCCTGCTCATCCTGAACGAAGTGCCCTTGGAAGCTGCCGAACAGAGGCTGACCCACCTCCACGGCCTGGTCTCAGATCTCGAGATTCGTACCGGCGGATTCGAGTTCAAAATCACCTGCAGCATAGGCGCCACGATCTTCAGTCCAACCGACGGCCAAAGAAGCCTTGAAGCCCTGCTCATGGCCGCCGATCAGGCTCTCTACGCGGCAAAATCTTCTGGCCGTAATTGCGTTGTCGTTCACGGCTCCGATGGGCTTGCCTCCAGGGACCAAAGCCCGTCTAATTTGTGGACTCAAGCTCGATGATGCTCCCTGGAGACGTCGCGCGGGAAATGAATAGGATGCACGTTCAGGTTTTCTTAATTGGAGTTTTTCTGAGATCTCACGGAAATCCGGGACTGGTGCTGAAAGGCCGATCAAAAGACCTGGTTCTTGCACGGTTTGAAGCGAATTAACTGTCAATAGTCAAGGATTAGCCGATAGGGAATTGTGCTGTCTGCAACGGCAGGCTGCGCCTTCCTGTCTGCAGGGTATAGAGGGAAAATGGTCGTTTCAAGAAAGCGCCTGGCAAGACAACAAGTCTTTGTCACACTCAGCGCGGTCGCTGTTGCGATGATGCTGGGAGTGTTGGCAACGTTGCTTGTCGTCGCTGCCATTGCGCTGAAATCGGCCGATAGCAAGCTCGAAAGCGACGCTGTCCAAATGCTGAAATCGTTAAACGGCATCATGGAAGAGGCGCACTCCCTTGTTGCGACGATGAACGCTTCCCAGCTTCCCTTCTGCTCGGATGCCGAGATCGCCTTTCTTCGCAAGGAAATCTATAGCTCAGAGAATGTTCGCGATGCCGGCCACATCCGTAAAGGAAGGATCGATTGCTCGGCAGTGCTGGGCAGGGAAGGCCTCCCCACCAGGCAATTTCAGTCCATCGTGGATTTCAAAGACGGAGTCAGCATCTTTCAAGACCTCTCCCCCTACCAGGGAAAGCAAGCATTCGGCATGCAAGTGAACGATCTCTATGTGGTATTGGATCCTCGCTTCATTTCGAAGATGGATCGGATCACCGCGAACAGAGCCGTCACCTTGATTGACAATCAAAGCGGCCAGGCATTTCACCCCGGACGCCCTCTTCTCCCGATCAAAGGTGTGATCGACGATCGGGACTGGCAGTCGCGCATTGGGAACACTCTCTTTGTCACGCGCTGCAATACTCGTGCCCTCATCTGCGTGACGACCTACGCCTCCATCTCCCAGATTCTGGCTGCCAGAAGAGGGGACCTCGCCATTTACATCCCCATCGGCGCTCTCTTCGGCGCCCCGTTCGGCCTCATTTTCTCGCTCCTCTATCAGCGCAGCAGGAGCATGGTCCAGCAGCTTCGCCGAGCGATTCGAAAAGGTGAATTGCAGTTTGTCTATCAGCCCATCGTATGTCTCGCAAGCAAGCACATCGTCGGGGCGGAGGCCCTGGCACGCTGGACCGATGAAGAGGGTTTCGCAGTCAGGCCGGACGTTTTTGTGAAGCTGGCCGAAGAGCGCGGCTTTGTCGGCGGCATCACTCGTCTTGTGCTGTATAAATCCTTGCGGGATTTCGCAGATACATTGCGAAGCCATCCCAGCTTCCATCTCAGCGTGAACGTAACCGCGGCCGACCTCGCCGATCCAATGTTCCTTCCCACACTCGACCGCTCACTCGAGGCATCCTCCGTTGCAGCCGGCAGTCTTTCGATCGAGATCACCGAAAGCGGAACCGCCAGAAACCGCATTGCCATGGATGCGATCCTTCGCCTGCGCGAGAGAGGCCACAAGGTTGTCATCGATGACTTCGGAACCGGCTATTCAAGCCTGGCCTATCTCCAGGACCTGGCCGTCGATGCCATCAAGATCGACAAGGCCTTTACCAAGGCCGTCGGAACCGAGGCGGTAACCGCGGCCATCCTCCCGCAGATCCTCGCCATGGCTGCGGTCCTGAACCTTGCAGTAGTTGTGGAAGGAATCGAAACGGCAGCGCAGGCCGACTACTTTACCGGGGCCGGCGAGCGCATTCTGGCCCAGGGCTGGTTCTTTGGGCGCCCCGTCTCGGCGGAGGCATTTCATCGCGTTCTGGCTCAGGATGTGCGCAACACACCGGTGGAGTTCGACCCGGATACCCTGCCTGTCGAACCTCAAAAAGCGCTCAATTGTTCTTTGACTTATTCCGATTGAACGCCTCGCCGGGTTGCCGTCGCGCGCCGATTTACGCTATGCGCATCGGCTGACCCGGTCCCGAACTCTCCATCAGCCATAACGGCTCCGCAAAAGCACTTCGTCCAGCCATCACCCTGACCTCGTGCCAACGCCGCAACTGAACTGCACCTTGGCACGCCATCGCCGCCCTGGAATTGGCTCCAGGAGGCAATGCCAACATGCGCGCCAAGAGTATATTGGTTCCTGACAGTCCAGGCGTCGCAGTGGTCACGGCAGGAGCCAACTTCATTTTTGCCTGAAACCTGGAGGAGCAATTTTCAGTGGCTGAGTCGAAACAGTGGTTGCACAGGATGACCTACGTGCTTCGCGGCGGCGACCGCCTGCGTGGCGTTGAAGACGAAGACACTGCACGCTCGTTTCATCTCATTCTGAGCGCATTTCTGGCTTGGCTCGTCGTCGCGCTGGCGATTTTAGTTCCCGTGTTTGCTATTCGCAAAGTCGCTGCGGGTGGCCTCTTGGCCCTCATAGGCGCGATGGCGATTGTGAGCCTGGCTCTACTTCGGAACCGCCGAAAACGCGCTGCCGCCGTCCTGTTTCTCTCTACCAGTTGGTGTGTTATCGAGTGTTTTTCCTTTTTCAGCCGCGGGGCCCATAGCCCGACATCGGGCTGGAGCTTTGTCATCATTATTCTCGCCGGCTGGCTTCTCGGAAGCACCGCCGCGATCCGGGTGGCAACCGCGTCCCTTCTGGCCCTCCTCATTGAGGCCGCTATGGAGGAATACGGCTACCCGCTCCCGAATTATTTCCCGGGCGAGCCGATGGCGCTGTGGCTCTTGTATGTTCTATTCCTGGTTCTCGCGATCGTGCCGATTCTTGCCTTTCAGGATGAATTGCGCAGGCAGCTTTCCGCCCTTCGCGATAGTGAAGACCGGTTCAGCAGCCTGTCCAACGCAGCGCTTGAAGGCATCATGATCCACGAGAATGGTGTGATTCTCGATGCCAACATGGCTTATGTGCGCCTCTTCGGCTACGACAGGCCGGAAGAACTGATTGGCCAGAATGGTCCCGATCTTCTACTAGCGCCTGAATCGCGCGAACGGGTTCTTCAGCGAATCAAGAACAAAGAAACCGGGGTGGTCGAATTGACCGGTCTCCGCAAGGACGGCACTACGTTTCCCGGTGAGACCGATTCAAGGCCAATCCATTTTCGCGGCCGCGATGCAGTGCTGGTAGCAACACGTGATCTGACGGAACGGAAACGCGCGGAGGAGGATCGCAAGAACCTGCTGTCAAGACTCATTCAATCTCATAAGATGGAATTGATTGGGCGCTTGGTCGGCAGCATATCTCATGACTTTAACAACCTGCTCACGGTCATCATCGGCTCCAGCGAACTGGCCCTGGAGAGAGTGGAGAAAGCCGACCCGCTTAGGGAGAGTCTCGAAGAGATCCACGGCGCCGGCCAACGCGCCGCTGGCCTCACGCAGCAGTTGCTGGCCTTCAGCCGCAAGCAGGTCCTTCATCCGCGCGTGGTCGACCTCAATAGCCTGGTGCAGGAAATGCAACCGATTCTCGCGCGTGTTGTTGGCAAGAAAGCCAAGCTGATACTCGATCTGAAAAGTGAGCCGCTGACAATTCGCGCCGATCCTCTGCAATTGGACAGTGTGATCATGAATCTCGTTGTGAATGCGCGGGACGCCATGCCCAAGGGCGGCTCAGTCCGGATTGAAACCGGAACTGTGAGTTACGAACTGAAAGAAAACCTGTCGGAGCCACAGGATAAGGTGGGCACCTACGTCACACTCTCCGTGCGGGATTGGGGCGTAGGAATGAGCAGAGAGTTGCAGGATCAGATTTTCGAGCCGTTCTTTACAACCAAGGACGTAGGCAAAGGGACCGGGCTAGGATTGTCTGTGACTCTCGGAATTGTGGAACAAAGTGGCGGCACAATCGAGGTACAGAGCGAACCAGGACAGGGAACAACGTTTACCGTCTTCTTTCCTCTGGTAGTGGACGCAGCAGTTAATTTGGAGCGAAGGGAAATTGTTCCAGGAGTTAGAGGATCTGCGACAATCCTGGTCACTGAAGATCATCCGGATGTCAGGCGATTCACCGTTTCCGCGCTGCGTTCTTATGGCTACCGGGTTATCGAGGCGGATAACTCAGAGCATGTGCTGGGACTGATTAATCGGGAGCGAGGCCGCGTCGACCTCATTGTGTCCGATGTGGTAATGCCGGACCTAGGCGGCAGAGAAATGGTAACCATGGTGCGCAATCGCTGGCCCCATGTCAAAGTGTTGTTCATGTCCGGTTTCAGCGAAGACGCCGTCCTGCTACACGGGGTGCTCGAGAGAGATTCAGCGTTTATCGAGAAGCCTTTTACCCCAGGTCAACTTGCCGCCAAAGTTCAGGAACTGCTGGTTCAATCTGAATCGGCCTGACGTCTTTCCGACGCTGGATTGCCAGCCCATTTACCTAACATGGTTCCAATCCATATTTCGGATTGGAAAACGCTACCGAACCGCGCCTCTCTTCTCCAGGGCTTTCGGCACACGAGAATCCTCGCGCATTTCAACCGAGTAGGTCTGCACTTCAAGGTCGATGCTGGCCAGGTCTTTGCTGCAGTCCCGCGGCTGATTGAGCGTGCATTGGCACAGCTCGGTTAGAAGAATGTGCCCGCTCTGGCTCAGCACCAGGCCCATGCCAATTAACTCGCCATAGATATCCACGCACTTTTGCCGTTCAAACTCGAAGAAGATATTTACCATGCCGGACTCGGTGGCGCCGCGACTAAGCACCCAACCGCCGCATCCAACAATAGCACCTGAAAGTGCTTGTATCAGCCTTCCCGGATCCTCGACGGAGACAGCCTTCATCTCCATTGCCCAAGGTGCGCTTGTAACTTGTCTTGTGTCTAGATCCGGCACTTTGTCCCTCGATGTAGCCTTATCGGAGTAACTCACGACGATGTTCAGTTGGAAAACTTCAAATGATTCAGGTTCTACTACTCCAAAGTTTTATTGCCGTTGACCCTTTGACTCGATGCATCCTTGCTGGCTTTTCCTCAACCGATTGCGCAAAAAAGGCACACAATTCTTCTTGATTACTCTCATCGATGCAGTTCAATTGAATGCCCCTTCTGGAATGCGTTGAGACCTCTGAATTACGGCGATAAGCTACCGTGGTTTCCTGCAAAACTACGTATCAGCTGCCAGAACTTCTCCAATGGCAACGGCCGGCTGAACAGATAGCCCTGAAATGCATGACAACCAAGGTGAGCGAGAAACTCCCTCTGTCCTTCGGTCTCAACTCCCTCCGCGATCACCGACAGGCCCATCGCGCGACCCAACGATATGATGCTGTGCGCGATTTCACCGCTGCATGCATCCACAAGAATGTCGCGAACAAACGACCGGTCGATCTTCAATTCATCCAGAGGCAAACGCTTGAGGTAGGAGAGCGATGAATAGCCTGTGCCAAAGTCATCCAGAGAGAATCGAAGCCCATGCGACTTGAGATCGGTCATCTTGCTGATGACGTTTTCGAAATCGTCCACCAGCATGCTTTCGGTCAGTTCCAGCTTCAGGTTCTTCGGGCTGGCTCCAGTGCGATCGAGCGCCGACAATACCTCTTCGACGAACTTGGGCTGGCGGAATTGCCGCGCGCTGATGTTCACCGCGAAGGTTATGTCGGAAGCTTCGTTGCGTGCCGCCAAAGACGCAATCAGCGTGCAGACATTTTGCACCACCCAATTTCCCAAGGGCAGAATCAGACCCGTCTCTTCAGCCAGCGGTATGAACTCGCAAGGCAACACAATGCCGCGTTTTGGATGACGCCAGCGAATAAGAGCCTCCGCGCCAATCACCAGGCCGCAATTCACCTGAGGCTGATATTCAAGCAGGAACTGGTCGGTGCCTATCGCCCTGCGCAGGTCTTCTTCAAGCGAAGCGCGCTCATGCACGGCAGCCTGCAACGCCGGCGCAAAGAAGTGAACTGTATTGCGGCCTGTAGCCTTGGCCTGGTAATTGGCAATATCCGCCTGCTGCAATACTTCTTCCGCGTTGTCGCGCTGATCCCCGAAGACGGTAATCCCAATGCTGCAGGAACCGCGCCATTCGTGACCCGGCAGCGGGTACGGCGCGTCAATCGCGATGAGAATCTTCTCCGCAATCGCGGCTGCCTGAGCTGCGGCTTCTTCCGCAACCTCACTCAAGTCCTCGATCATCACTACAAACTCGTCCCCGCCCAATCTCGCTACCGTGTCGGTATTTCGTATGCACGCGGAGAGGCGTATCGCGACCTCCTGCAAGAGAAGGTCGCCTGTCTTATAACCGTGCGTGTCATTCAGAGACTTGAAGTTATCCAGGTCGACGAACAGCAGCGCCTTCATGCTGTGATCGCGCTTGCGGGCGTTAGGGGTCTGTCGCAATAGGTCCAGCAGCAAACGTCGGTTTGGCAACCGCGTCAGCGAATCGTAGAATGCCAGAGTCCTGATCTCATCCTCTGCCGCCTTCGCATGCGAATCATCCTTCATTACGCAAAGCATGCAGGATTCGCCATCAAGCACGATGCCAGCGGCTGACACCAGCACCCAAAGGTGCTCGCCATCTTTCTTCTTTACTTGGGATTTGAAATCTCTGATCCGGGATTTCCGCTGCAATGTTTGCAACAAATCCTGAAATGTTTCCTGCTGCGTCCAGATGCCAGCTTCCTCTGCTGTTAGTCCAATTACATCCTGCTGCCGGTAGCCCATGAGATCGAGGAATGCATCGTTCACTTCAATCAGGCGCCCATCGCATTGCCGGAATATCATGACGCAATCCAGGCTGGCTTGGAGCAACGTGCGATAACGTGCCTCGCTTGCCTGGAGCGCCATTTCGGCAGCGGCCAAGCGCTCTACGCCTGTGCCGCGAAGGGCGATGTCATCCGAATGAGTTTCCAAGTGAAGACCTTGATCTTCGCGACTGGCTGTAGCCGGGGCGCTACGCTCTTTCGCTTCAATTCCGTGGGGCACACTTCACCTCTATTCGGCAACGTCTATACATTCCATATCGACAGGCGCGCGGTTTATTTTCAGGAGATTTATTGCTGCAGAAAGGGGAATGGATCGATCGGTGAAACACGGGGTAGTGTAGTTGACCAGGTCTATTGCAAGCCGGCGCCTGCCGCGATCGCAAGGCTCGCTTTGAAAATGAAGGTGCTTCCTTTTCCAGGCTCACTCTCGACGAGTAGCTCGCCATTCATCAAATCGCAAATCTGTTTGCAAACCACCAGCCCCAGCCCTGTTCCACCATACTTTCGAGTAAATGAAGCGTCCGCCTGGGTGAAGGAATGAAAAAGATTTACAAGCTGGTCCGCAGTCATGCCTATTCCTGTATCGGAGACTGAGAAGCTGAAGAAGCCCTTATCGTGCATCACGTCCGATACCGTCACTTTGACAACAATTTCACCTTTCTCAGTGAACTTGACTGCGTTGTTGATCAGATTCACAAGAATCTGCCCCAGGCGCAGTGGATCCCCAACAAGATAGCGAGGAGTCTCGCGCGCAACCGAGAACACGAGAGCGAGTCCCTTCTGCTCCGCTCTCTGGGCGACTATGTCGCTGACTCCGTTGATAACATCGTCAAGCAGAAACGGAATGTGCTCAAGTTCCAGTTTGCCCGCTTCGATTTTCGAGAAATCGAGAATGTCATTCGTGATGCCGAGCAAGGATTGAGCGGCATTGCCGATCTTTTTGAGATAGCGCTCAAGAGGCGGGTTCGGGTTCGCGCGCATCGCCAGGTAAGTCATGCCAATGATCGCGGTCAATGGCGTGCGAATCTCATGACTCACGTTGGCAAAGAACTCCGACTTCGAGCGATTGGCGTCCTGAGCCTTCTTCGCTGCTTCCAGCAAAAGCTCCTCGTGTTGCTTGCGCTCCGTTATCTCCATCGCCACGCCACGCAACTGAAGAGGGTGGCCGCCATCGTCAAAAGCAAAATCACCACGAAGCAACAGCCAATGCACACTTCCATCGGGCCAGATCACTCGAAACTCGCTTGCGAATGGCCGCTGAGTAGCAATGCAGAGATTCAGTTCGGCGGCTATGCCAGGCAGGTCTTCAGGATGGGCGCGCTCCAGGAACGCATCGTTTCCGCTACCCAATTCCCCTGGCACGATTCCCCACAACTCGTCGTACGTGCGCGATGCGATCAATCGGTTGCACGCAACGTCCCAGTCAAACGTGCCAACGCGCCCCGCTTCCAGCGCCTGCCTCACACGGTCAACAGAAGTGCGCAAGGTATTCGCGGCTTGAGCGCGGTCCGGGATACCCCAGTTCGCGCTTTGAATCCGCAAAGCCTGCCGGTCTTCAGCGATCCATTCTGTCGCACCCTTCATCGAAGCCTCTGCATACGCATTCATAGTAGAAGTCGTCTTTAACATCTCCTATGACGAAAGTCACTCGCGCCCAATGCATTTGAATCGCCGGACATTGAGCATGGCTCTAGAGTTCGGCGTTCGATGGGAAGCGGTTCCTTTCTGTATATCGGCAGATTGCTGAGTCTCGTTGACTACCTTGTCGAAACTGTACAGTTCGGAGCCATCACATTTGCCTGCAGAAGCGCAAGGCATTCCCGTACCCCGATGTTGCAGCCTTCAGGGTTATGCGGCAAAACGCCGTCATTCTCCAGCAATGTATCCAGTGCCGCGGTCATCGCCTGCTGGGCCGCAAAGAGCATCGGCGTTGAGTATTGAACCAGTCGCACACCTAGATCTCTCAATTGGCTAATCGACAGGCGCGGACTCTTGCCTCCCGCAATCTGGTTGAAGAGCAGTGGCTTGTCAGTCGACCTGCGCACACGCTGCAATGTCTCAATGGAATCGATGCCATCGACCATCAATACATCCGCATTTGTTCTCGATATCGCTTCGACGCGCCTTTCGATCTCGTCTTCCGATGCATCCGTACGAGCCAGCACGCAAATGTTCTCACAATCGCCGAGCACCGCATTCAACTTCTCAATGTAATCCGGGAGTGGCAGCAGCCGCTTGCCATCCACATGCCCGCAGCGCCGCGGCCTGGTCTGGTCTTCCAGCATCACCATGGCGGCGCCCATGCGATCGAGCTGCTTTACCACCAGCCGTGCGGTATGGATATCCACATAGCCGTCGTCGATATCGACCAATAGCTTGTGATCCGGCAGTATTTGCCGCACCCTCCAAGCTGCGGCCACCATGTCCGTCCACGCGATGTAGCCGTTATCGGGAAGTCCGTAGAAGCTTGCCGCAAAGCCGAATCCGGAAAGGAATAAATTGGTAGAAAATGGCGCAGCTATGCTTGCCGAGAAGCTATCGTAGATTCCGAGAAAAGGCTCAATGTTACCGTCGCGGGATAACTCGTCACGCAATATTTGCCCTGGGTGCTTCATTGTCGATTGCTCCAAAGCCCAACATCCCCCGGTGACAAACCCGAAGCGTCCCGTCCTCGGCGGGCTGGCTTCCGAGAGCGTTGTGTGCAACGGGTAACTCTTGAGAGGCGCGCTATTCCGTGTTGTTCTGCGCCTCGATGCCTGACTCCACGCCGGCAATTGACCCAGGCGAGGGTAATTCGGAACGGGGGCTGCACTCCCAGCGGGAGAGCAACGCAGCCGCCCATTCTTACCGCTCTAAAACGAGCGGGACCTAATCCCCCATGCAACGCAGACGGCAGTGGCCCGCAAGAAGGAGGAGTCGTCCTTCACGATCGGAATCCTTTGAGAGCTGTGAGGCCCAGGAGCCGGTCCGTACAGGAAAAGACGATCTTCTCCAGTGTTCTATCTATCGGCACTCCATTGGTCTCGATTCAACTGCCTCGCATGGCCATGAGCGATCTGGATGGGCCGGCACAAACGGGATGTTTTCAATGTCAGACGAAAAGACAGGGGCTGTATCGCGACATTGCTGCGATACAGCCCCTGTTGTTTATGTGCCGTTTAGACCGCGATCCTACTTGACCGATGGATGGAAGAACAGCTTCTTGCCGTCGATTACAAACCCGGCGGTGATTGACTGAGCATTCCAGATGGCGGTCGGAACAGGAGGCTCGACGCCGGTACCGTAGAGGTGGTTGAAGCTGCCTACCAGGCTCACCGACTTAGTGATCGGAATCGTGGGGCGCACGAACCAGCGGTTGCCCACTCCATATTGATCGCCATTGACTGTGAGGCCGAGAATCAATGCCTGCACATCCAGTCCCATGTTGGTGATGTAGTTGAGGTCGATATCGGCAAAGCCGGCTTCAACCGAGACCCGGTCCTTGAAGTTCTTGCTCACGGTCAGTGCAGATCCGCGACCGCCGGGGAACGGATATCCTACTGCGTAATTGCCCGCATTGAGCCGCTGATAGGCCTCATAGCGCACCTTGTCGAAGATCTTGCTCTCGTGGATGTCGGCGAAGAAACCCTCGCGCACAGTCTTGAGGAAGAAGGCGCCGAATTCAGGCTCGGAATACGTGTAGTCCGCTGAGACGGCAACACGCTTGCCGATGTTTTTCTCTGCCAGGTACTGCCGGTAGTTGGAGATGGCGAGATGCTGGCCGCGAGCGAAGAAGTTCGGGGTGTAGGTGTCTCCGATGTATGCGCGTGTGTACGAAATCTCGTCGAGGAAGAGAAGCTTGGGGCGCTTGATCGAGACGCGCTCGCCGGAGATGTAACCGTCATCGTCGTAGCTGGTGGCTTCAGTGTTGACGCCGCGATTGATTCCGAGGCCGCCGAACTGGAACTCAATTCCCTTGATCGGTTGGGCCGTCAGAAAGGCCTGGCGGAAATAGAGCTGAGCGCCATCGGAATTGAAGAAGCCCGGCTGGAACGGAGCTACATTCATGATGTAGAGCTGCGTGGGCGACATGTTCGCTTCCGTCTGGTTGATGAATTCGACCTGACCACCGCCAATAAAGGACGAGTAAGCCCAGTTGAAGTAACGGCCGCTGGAGACGTGGAAGCCGATTCCGTAGCGTCCATCCTGGTCGAACTTGAATTTGCCGTCGGCGATGAACCGCTCCTGTCCCTGCTGGAAGCTGCGCGCTCCGTCAACGTCGAGAACGCTGCGATAACGTGCGCCGTAGTTGAGGGAGTTGAGGTCAAACCAGCGATCGAAGTTGGTTTCCCACGAAGGAACCGCGGGTGCAGCAGGCTTGCTAAGGGTTGTCCCAGCGATTGAGGAAGAGGAGTTCGGCGCTGCGGGTTCATTGTTGAAGGCTACTTGTTGTGCGACGAGGGCCGAGGGTATTGCCAAGGCGACACATGCGGCAGTGGCTCGCAGAAGTGAAGAGAAGCTTTTCATGGTTCAGGTCCTTTGGTTACCGTAGGGCTGGGAGCAGGGCTCTGCAGGAACCCGGGGTTACCTCCCGCGACTTCCCCTATCGGCAAATCAAAGAACGTGATCTAGGTCACCGGCGCTTTTTTTTGTTTCTTCTTACCTGTGCCAGCCGGCAAGTCCGCCTAAATCTGGACGCATAAGCCTCTTATGTTTGGGTTTACTGTGAACGTGACTGGAGTAATCAAATAAATACCCGAGATTCAGAACAGGGACCGCATCTCCACTGCCGCGGTGAAACAGTCCCTGCTGCTTTTGTCCCCATCCAGGCGGATGTTACTGAACTGCCGGTGAACGAAAGATCATCTTCTTAACGTCGAAGACAAGACCCGCATTCAATCCCCGATAATTCCAAATGTCCTCGCCGCCCTTCTTTTCGCTGGCGTCGTTGTAGACCTGGCTATAATTGCCGGTAAGGCTTACGTATTTTGTCAATGGAATGGTCGGGCGGACGAAGTATCTCTCGCCAAGTCCATACTGGTCGCCGTTGACCGCAAGCCCGAGAAGGGCGGCTCGCACGTTGAGTCCCACGTTGATGTAGTAGTCCGCGTCGATGAGCGCGATTCCAGCGTCCACGGAAATCCTTTTCTTGAAATCCTTGGTTACGGTCAGGGCATATCCCTTGCCGTCTGTAAACCCAACGGGCGATCCATAGTAAAGGAAACTCCCGCCGTTGATTCGCTGATAGGCCTCAAAGTGTACCTTATCGAACACCCGGGTCTCATGCACGTCTGCCGAGATCCCCTCGCGAGTCGTTTTGACAAGTGGAAAGTCGGAGGGGACGCCGCTGTCTGGCGTCGTGGCGGTATAGTCCGCCGAGATGCTCATCCTCTTCCCAAAATCCTTCTGTCCCAGGATCTGCCAGTAGTTCGATTTGGCGAGGGATTGTCCGCGGGCGAAGAAGTTGGGGGTGTAGTAATCCCCCAGAAAGCCTCGCGTGTACGATACTTCGCTCACCCAGAGTTGCTTCGGCCGCCTGACCGTGAAGCGTTCGCCGGTCATGTAACCGTCATCGTCGTAGCTCGTGGCTTCGCTGTTCACGCCATGATTGATTGCAAAGCCGCCGAATTGGGCCTCGATGCCTCGCACCGGCTCGGCGGTGAGAAAGACCTGACGAAAGTAGAGTTGGGCGCCGCCGGAGTTGTAGAAGCCCGCCGGAGCGGGGACTGCTTCGAATAGCCCCTTAAGGAATGGCGATTTCGCCTCGACATTGTTCATGAACGTGTGCTGTCCGCCACCGATAAAGTCGGCGTAGGCCCAGTTGAAGTATCGGCCGCTGGAGAGATGGAAGCCGATGCCGTAGCGCCCCTGCGGATCGAACTTAAACTCACCATGCGCGATGAGTCGCTGTTGGCCCTGGTCGAAGCTGTGAGCGCCGTTCGTATCGAAAACGCTGCGGTAGCGCGCGGAGTAAGTGAACGAGTCTAGGGCGAGCCAGCGGTCAACGGAGTCTTCCCATGCGGGAGTCTTGGCTG
>Ga0182016_10000769_pt1 | contig 39731 bp, 29 predicted proteins | sample 712S2MmetaG_FD_120491 | JGI IMG/M metagenome (GOLD analysis project Ga0182016, IMG submission 120491) | Permafrost microbial communities from Stordalen Mire, Sweden - 712S2M metaG | ecosystem: Environmental > Terrestrial > Soil > Wetlands > Permafrost | place: Sweden: Stordalen | collected...
TAATAACCCAGATGTTCCTATCAAGATCGCAAGAATTGATATTACAAACATGACTGATATTTCAGTTTATGCTTTCAATGCGATGGAAAATGAGTCTGTTATTCCAGTAAACAAAGATCCTAATCGCATGTCTGCTGCTTCACAGCTTATGTACAAATGGATTGTTCCAAGCTATAGATTCCAAAGATTGAGATATGCATATGAGAAACTTTTTGGTAAACCTATTGATTGGACAGGAACTTCTTTGAGTTGCAACCAATTGCTGTATGAAACGGCCGATCCACTCAGCAAATTGTATTGCCCACTAATTTGGAAAGATGATACACACATTTTGCAAGAATTTTTCGTCCCGAAGGAAAGATTTACCGAATTTATGGATTTTCTTAAAGTCTTTTCCCAGGATTTGAAGAAATATACTAAGAACAAGCTCCTTAATATCACTATCAGATATGTCAATGAAGAAACCAAAACCAAACTGTCTTATACTCGCACCAATTCATACGCATTTGTGTTTTATTGGAGATCTAAGATTAAGAACGATAGCGATGCAGAACTTGAGCAAATTCATTTGAGACTTTGTGATGAGGCAATCAGACTCGGTGGATCGTTTTATTTGCCTTATAGACATCACTACACGCACAAAGATTTGGAAGCAGCATATCCTGATATTTACGACTTTGTGATGACTAAATTGAAATACGATCCCAACGAGATATTTTCGAACAATTGGTATCGTTATATTCAAACACTTTTGCTTCAAAGTAATGATAACAAAAAGAAATTTGTTGGTGCGATTCATAAGGTTAATGCGAAAATTTTTGATGAAGATAACGAACTACAAGTTGCGGCAATTAAACAATTATTTGTATTTGCAGACAAGAAGAATCCCGAATACGAATTTCAAAAGATTGTTACCAATGCGCTCGAATTAAATAATTTCAAAATCTTTTTGGATAATATTTTTACACTCGTCAATTCAAATATGATAATTGCAGAATTGGCAAAATGTAAAGATATGACTGACTTTGAAATCTTCAAAAAGATCAAAGGATATGTCAACAAATATAATTCCAGCAAAACAAATATGCTGAAATTTTTTCGAAATAACATTAGACTTCTAAGTTCACAACGCGATGATATAACAGACCAACTTGATACCGTGTGTAAAACACTGGGAATTAATAGCATCGATGGAATTTGTGTTTTTGGTGAACCAGGTAGATACATCAAATCTATTGGAAAAACCGTCAAAATCAACAAGAAAAATGTGTTCATTGTCAACGATCAACCCTCATTTACAGATATTATTGAACGGAATTCTATTCGTCCCATTGGAAAAGTTATTACTTCCGAACAACTTAGTCAAATCAAAACGAACAGTCTTGACTTTGTAATCATTATGATTGGTATTCATCATTATGAAAAAGAATATTTGGAAATGATTATGGGCCACATCAACAGAATCCTTCGCAAAAACGGAAAATTTATTATCAGAGAACATAACGCTGATGAGTTTATCATGCATCGGGTTCACTGTGCTCATATTATTTTCAATGCAATCACAGGAGTCAGTGATGAAAACGAAAAAATGAGTACAGAAATTTCCACACTGTGCCTGAATGGAGAAATTATGTTGAACAATTTGGTTTTGAGACCTTTAAAAGATATTTTGTTCAAAAGAATGATCCCACCGAGGATTATATGATTACATTCATTAAAACTAAAAACATTTCACTTGATACTGAGTATGAACTTTGTCTCAAGAGGTCTTTTAATTCAACCTTGTTTACTCTTCCTGAATGGTATACTGTCCAATTTATTCAGGAATATGGAAAGTATCTTGAAACTATTCCGTACTATGAATTCCCTTACGGCCACTGTATTTGGACTTATCTCAAATTGATGAAAGACATGACCAAGAAATCAATTAAAGAAGTAGGTTACAAGAATACATTCCTATCTGACGGATTCATGATGGATTCAGTTGTTGGAAGTATTTTTGTAAGTCAAATGTTATTCCTATCAGGTGTATCATTTATTCCTCGCCAACTTTACAAATACGTGAAAGAGGATCGTGTTTTGCATGCAAAGATTTCATTTGGATCCACTAAAGATAATTTGTTTGAAGAAGAAATTTCACAAAATAAAAAATTGGTGGAAGATGGACTAAGGATTTTGGTTAAGGAAAAAACCCAATACGATCGTGATGAATACATCATTGAAATGAAAAGGAAAAAACCCAATACGATCGTGATGAATACATCATTGAAATGAAAAGATACAAACCGTTCTATCGTGTTGTCAGATATCTAATCACTAAGGGGGCAAAAATCCATGATGTTTCTGGACACAACAAAGTTCAAATTAAATTTTTGGTTCCAGAAAATAACCATGATGAGATAGTTACTAAACTATCTGAATTTGGTGATTACTTAACTGAATACTCATTTTTCAAATCAATGAGTCATAAGGAAGTAAGTTTCCTTGTTGGTTTTAACAAATTTGAGGAACTATTTAGATACATTGATAAGGAAAATATCCCTGTTATGCATATGTTTGATTATTAATATTTGATTATTAATATTTGTCTATTAATTAAAATGTTTTATTTATTAATTAATTAAATATTTGTTTATTTAAAATAAAAAATATATTAAATAAATTATAATATATTGAAATATATATCAATGAACGATCCAATTAAAGTTATTTGGAAATATAAAAACAACCATAGAAGAGTCCAATATAATACATATATATTTATTGGAAAGGTTGAAAATGAAATCATGAAAATTCTTGAGAAGATAGGTAATTTAAATTTATATAATACATGGACATCTCTTTCAAAGATTGAATATAAAAAAATGGAATCAGTATACGGAGAATTTTGGTATAAGTTGTTTTTTAATACTTACCACGTACATTATACTATAAGTTTGATTAAAGATTCGACAACACAAAAAAAGGATCTTACCGATAAATTGGGAGATACATGGATCAAAAAACATATTGAAGAACACGAACTTATGGAAAAAAAATTATTATACAGTTATGAATCACTTATTAAAGATGAAAGGTCGAGAAAAACGGTTAAAAAAGGACGCACAGTAAGTGTTATCGAAGATGATTTTGACTTGGATTATACAACATATAAAAAAGATGATGTTTCCAAAATATTTTATATTAATCCAAAACTAAAACGTGATATTGGCCGCGTGTTATCATCAACATCTGAGGATGAAGAGAATAAAAGAGATATAGAAATGGGAGAAATGAGCCTAACAAGTGCTGATTCATCTGATTCTCTCGACTCAACAAATTCGGAAAATGAATATCAATACGGGGGAAATAATGATAATAAGAAAGGACACATATGTGACGGATGCAAAGATAATTTTGTGTGTGAAGGATGTGGAAATGATTTCAAATGTGGAAACAAACCATTCGATTTTAGGGCAGAAATAACTCAACATAACAATATTAATGCACATATAGATTCATGTGATGGTTGTGGTAAAATTTTTTCGTGCGAAGATTGTAGTTCAGTTTATACTTGTAATTACTCACAAATTGATAGAAATAATCAGAGAGGAGGTCAAATAAATTCCGATGAAGATATTGAATCATTTGGTGAAATTAATAGTGATGACGAAAGTATTATGGATGATACAGGAGAAGATTATACATCATGGGCCAATGCACCTAACGAAGAATTAGAACTTGAAGAAATTGAACAGATGTATAAAGAAGTGGATGTAAATCCGGATGATGATATAAGTAAAACTACATCATTGATTAAAAAGGCTCTCAATGATGATAAAATATTTGAAAAAAGTACAACATCAGCGTTGGAATTCGACACATCAAAGGACAACAACATGTATGATGAAAATTTAAAGGATGTCTTCAAGAAGTTTTATATCACTCAACAATATATTTATAAAGATGATACAATAAAAGTTATAAAAGATCGCATATGTTGTAGTATTAAGAACAATTCAAAATTTGACAAGGATTCATACTTAATACCATCTAGACAATATATATGGGGTGAATATTATTTTCACAATAAAGTAGAAAAAATTATGGTTGGTCAGAAATGGATTCGTCGTAATGAATTATTGAATGTCGATGTTGAACCGAATAATAATATGAGATTTTATGAAGAATTAAGAGCAAATCTTAAACTATTGCGTGATAACATTAAAAGATATGGTAATAAAATAAGATTTGAGGATGATGAAAATAATATTTTATATGATTATGAGGGATATATGGGAGGGAATGAGTTATTTATGCTTGATATATATAACGAGTTCGGTAAGGGATATACTCCCGATGGAGAAACTTTAAAAAATTTATCTGATGTATATCTCAAATTATATTTCCATAAAATTAAAACAGAAGATGTCAAATATATAATTGATTATTTAAATGATGATAAAAAAGTGGAAGCTGGGAAAATGGTTACTGTATTTGATACAATAAGTAATGATCTTATAATGAGTAATGAAATTATGAATGTGGTCGAGTCATTAAAGATAACACCTGAATATAAAAAAATCTTTAGAGATAATTATATTACACAATCGGTTATTCACGTCAATTTACGTATTTCGGAAGGAAAAATAGATTTATATAGAATATTTAATGAATTTGAGCACACAGAAAGATATCCATTTTTACAATATCAAACACCGGACGGAACGATATTCTTTAAATTTAGAGAGAGTGATGTTACACAATATTTAAAGAAAAAAGATAATGCAGAAGTGTTAAGTAAATGGTTCGAGAATTCACCCTATGGTATAAGTTTCAAGATAAAAATTAATGAAAAAGACATGGAAAGATTCATTGCAATAAATTTAAATGAAAACGGTAGAATTGAATACAAAACACAATGGAAGGAAGAAGATATGGCAACAATTGAGGATATTAGAAAAACATACACTTATGTGAATGATCTAATTAAGAAAATTAATGGTGAAAAAAATAAAGTAACTTTTCATATTCCGGAAGACAATGAATTTAAATATGCATTTATAAATACAATTCAAAAATTCGAGTTACCTGAAAATTATGTTATAAATCACAACGATTTATCTGAATTTTCTCGTTATTTTTATCCATATGTTGCACTTGTTATTGAACCAAGAAAACGTCAAGCAAAGGTTCAAAAAGGTATCGAAAAAAGTAAATTTGGCACATATTTGAGATATAAACGTGTAAGTAAATATGAAAACCAACAACGATTAGAGCAACGTATTATGTATTTTTTAAGAAATTATGAATACAACGATCAATCATTGGCGAATGAAATAAGTAAACAATTTAATATAACTGAAGATCGGGCAATGGAAGAAATAGAAAAAGTTAGACAAAGATATCCAAACATTAAATTATCACGTAAATTTTTAAAAAAATTAGAAAATATTCCTAAATACAAACCTCCCGGTATTGGCATTGACGTCCAAGGAAAACAAAGAGACAAATATAAAATTCGTATATCTGGTGCACGTGACAAAGAACAATTAGATAGAATTATTCACTTCATGAACATATTAATTCATTTATACATTGAAACATATCTTTATAAAAGGCCGGAGAGACAGGAACTAAAACAAAAATTAAAAGAACTAACTAACATAGCAAAGAGAAGAAGTAAAGTTGATGAAATTGTATATTATAGTAAAGAAGTGAAGACTGTTAAACATATGACTCAAATGGATAAAAAGCGTATTGGTTTTAAACCAGAAAAGGGACAAAATCAATGGACAAGATCATGTCAAAACAGTGGTAATGATAAAAAGAGACGACCACAACAATTTAGTACAAGTAATATGGATGATATTATAAAGGCAGGTTATGCATTAAATAAAAAAACAGGAGCGTATGAAAGGAGAGTTGTAACTAAAATTAGCGGTAAAAAACAAGAAGTTACATTAAAAACAATTAAATTAAAAGAATTCGATGAAAACAGTAATTTAACTGGAAATGATATACATTATGCATGTGGTCCAGAGGAAAACGGAGATCACATGTTTGTTGGATTTCTAACAAGGAGTAGTAATCCCCATGGTTTTTGTATGCCATGTTGTTTCAAAAAAGATCCCGCGATATCTAAAAATAAGGAAAAAAGAGAATTTTTCAAGAGGTGTTTAGGTCAATTAACAGAAAAAGATATGGACGCATCAACCGCGTCACAAAAAACTATAGGAGATAAATTATATATATTACAGGATACAAACAAGATCCAGGAAGGTCGTTTTGGATTTTTGCCTAAATATCTTGATTTTTATTTTAATGGAATGTTAGATAACACAAAGAAAATAAGACATCATTATTTAGTACGAACTGACACTGGATATTTCTTCAAATATGGTTCAAAACAGGAAGATTTCCAATTTCTTAACGCTATTTGTAATTTACTTGATATGCAACTTGTTGAAATAAGGGATAAAATAATAAAAGCACTGGAAAATGATAAAAATGAATTGTTATTCATATCATTAAATAATGGTGATATTAAAACTCAATTTGAAACAAAAGAGAAATATATTGAATTCATTAGAAATAGTACATTCCTCGATTTTGATATAATGAATTCTGTTATAACAACACCGGGAGTTTTATCTCCGAATGGATACAATCTACTTGTATTCCAAAAAAAAACAACTGTTATTAAACGAACATTAGAAAAGGAGAAAATAAAAGAAGATTTCTTTTTATTGTGTCAAAATATCGAAGATGTGTACAGTTTGACAGATCCATCGAAAAATACAATATTTTTATTAAAAGAAAATAAAAATTATTATCCGATTGTTATGGTAAAGAAAGATAATGAACTAACAAAAAATATGACATTATACAAAACATTTAAATGGACAGAAGATGAAAAAAATATTGTTAATCATATAAAAGATTTCTATCAACGAAACTGTAGTGGTACCTTTTTAGATGAGGTAATGCACAAAGGGGCAACAATTACAGCAAGAGAAACATATCACGTACTTGACTCATTGAATGACAAGAAATTTTCTCCTAAATTTCAAATTATCGATGTGAGAAATAGATGTACATATATAATTACACATGATAATCTGATAGTTCCAACAAGACCATCTGGTTCCATATATAATCTGCAGATTATTAAATCGTTTGATAAATATATTGATACATTTGAAAATACATTAAAAAAAATAGATCAATTGTATACAAAGTCTTCAAAAAAAATTCCTATAAAAGCGAAGGGTGTATATTTTGATGAATACAAGGATAAAAAATATCATATTATTGCAATTATGACAAAATCAAAAGGAAATATTCCTGTTATACCGGAATATGTGGATATTAAATTTTTAGAAGCCAATAAACTAGTAATTGAAAATAAACCATTGTATGATAAAATAGATAAGGATATAGCAAAGGGTAAAAATAATTTCAAGATTGACGATAGAATTAGAGAAATTAATTATGATAAATATTATAATGAAAGTTATGAATTGTTTAGATTGGAATTTAGTGATTTTATTAATAGATCCGAAAATGTTCAGTACAGAGCTAAATTAGAACAAGTTATAACAGACAATAAAATAGATAAAAATGATAAAGTAAATAGAATAAGATTATTTTTGTATAGACTAATCGATAAATCATTGTATGATAAATATAAACAACTGATAAGTGGTCAAATTACTGAAGAAGTATTTATGGAAAATCCAGAGTTTGAAGAAACTCCTGAAAATAATGAAAATGAAAATCCACCTGAAGAAGAATATCAAGCCGGAGGTAAAATGGATAAATTTGTTCATATTATAAATAAAACACCCGATTTAACTGGATATCAAGTCGAAAATGATAGAGAAATTTGCGAAGCACATAAAACTAAAGAACAGTGTGGTAATTCACTTTATCACTGCCATTGGTCGCATTCGGGTTGCTATCTATCCATGACAACAGATATGATTATAACATTTGTTAATAAAATAAGTGAAGAATTGGCCTCAAATGATCTAAAAGCATTAGAAATTATGAAAGTTGGAAATTATTTCGTATCAGACATTGTTGACTATAATAGATTTACAGAAAGACCGAACCAAAAAATTATTAGAAGCAGTAGTAACACAATTAAAAAAGTTCTGCACGATTTGTTCGGTAAAGAAAATGTACCAAAGATTGGTAAACGCCGTGGTAATAAAGGAATTGATGTCAATTACCAACAAATGAATTCAGATAATCCATTGAAAGATATGAGAGATCACTATGTGCAACATGTAATGGACAATAATTTATCTATATTTAGAGCATATGTTAATGGTTATCATTGGTTACGTCATCCATATTATGATGTTGATAGTAGAAACTTAGGATTCTACAGTCCAATACAAACAGATTTATCTAACTATTTCAGAAGTTTAGTCATTGATTGGCTACAAGATAAAAAGTATAGAAAAATAATAGAATCAGATCTTGTGAAATATATGGATATTAAAAAATCATCAAAAGATTCCATAAACGATTTTTTAATCAAATTAGGAACAGATGTGTATACATTAACAAATTGTATCGTCGAATTATATGTATTGAATAAAATACAAAGAATTCCGATTGTAGTCGTAGATGACAATAATATGGTTATTTATATATTTGATGATGGTCTTAAATATCATTTTAAGGATCAAAAGACAATGAGCAAAAAAGAAATAGAAGAATTCGTCAAAAATAATAAATCTATACAAATAAGACTAAATTTTGTTACTCAAAATACCGTACCAGATGAAATTGATGCTATTTATAGCACCAACTAAAAATTATATTAAAAATTATACTAAAAATTATATTAAAAATTATATTAAAAATAAATAAAAAAATTGATAATTGTACGGCTTTATGTAATCTATTTATAACTATTTATAACTATTAATGTAACAGATTATTATGTTGGTCACACATAGTATTATTTATTTTACGACTTTTATTGTATCCTATTATTTATCATATTGTGATGTGTATAGATTTATTAATTTGATAATATTAGGTTGGTCATTATTAGGATTGACAAGTATTGGTCATGAAATTTATCATCTCGAACATAACGACAGTATATTATTTAAAATATTAGGATTTATATGTTTAGATTTGTGGTCTGTGCCAAGACATATATGGATTTTGAGACACAATAAATGGCATCATTATCATCCATGGGATGAAAACGAAGATGAGCATATGATTAAAGGATCAATATTAACAAATTTTATTAATACAATAATCGTATTGACAAAAACTTATCGTTTGCTAGAACCGTCATGGGTAAATATATTATTGATGTTATTTCGTATTGTTTTCTTTTCCCAAATTTCATATTATGCCATATTTGTTGTGTATACAACACTCACATTATGTACAACATATTTAACATTTATTTCACATGCGGCACCAGTTATCATCAAAAATGATCCACCTAAACTAAAACAAATACATAGATCGGTCGATATATTTCCAGGTAATTATATTTGGGCATTAATTACCGGAGGATTTAATATGCACACTGCTCATCATTTGAAACCAGATATTACGAGAAACGGATTATATAATATACATACTAAATATAAAAAACAATATCCAGACGACTACAGAACAATTGATTCGTTCAACGAATTATTTAGATTAGTTATATATTGTTATGTCGAATTTGAATCACCAAATGAATGGAATGAAAAAATTAAAATAAATAATAAAAATAAATAAATTTTATCTATTTCTCAAACTTTCTCTTGCTTCAAACCATTTATGATAATTTTGAATGGTTGGTCTATCTTCTTCTGGAATATTAGAATAATGTTCTTGTAATTCTTGATCCATTTCCAAGAAATGTTTTAAAAGAAATTCTTCGGTGGCATAATGTTTTTTGTTAGAATTATTTATTTCAAGTTTATGAGACTTTACAAATTCGTTAGATGGTTCTTGTGGGAGATCTTTGATTGTAGAAACTTTTTCAATAATAATGTAGACTCTATTTCCACATTGCTTTCTATATGCATCATAAAAAAGTGTCATTTTATATATATTCTTCAAATTATCTCCCATATTGTCAACAAGCGTTAACAACCCAGTTGTTTTAGGATAATGCATATATTGTAAACCGAGGTTATATTCATTATTTTTCTCCATTGTTCTTTTATATCCGGACTGGGTTTTACGAAGGATTCCTTCGGGAAAAATCATAAACAGATGTGACTTATTAGAATCTTTAAACATCTTAATTCTTTTTTCAATCAATTTAATATCTCTTCCTGATTTATCACGAGACATTGGTAATTGTCCCCATAGACTCGGTCCGATAAATAACCACCACTTCAATTGTTTCATAAAAAATGCAACGAATCGTGTGACAATTCCATAATGCATAGCAAATTGTAACCCAATGATTGTATCAGCATAACTGACATGATTAGCAAAAATGATACTAGAATTTTTTTTAATATCATTTTCAAATTCTTTTTCAGAAATATTTCTAAATACGACACATGGTTTATAAAAATATTTGCCATAACATGCAATTGTAGCAAAAACCCATGGTGATAACAATTCATGCCACCATAGAAACCAATTATAATTATCAAATAATTTCATGTTGAAAAAATAATTCATACGCTGGAGACTTGGTACAATAAATATTCCAATAATTCCAAATATTTTTGTTGTCCAATTTATATCGTTTATTTCGATCGCAGTATTAAAATCAGGTTTTATTGTTTTCATTTTATACAACAATAGTTTTTATAAAATTTATGTTTATTTATGTCTTTTTATCAAACAAATATCATCAAATATCATTAAATATATAAATCAATTTTTTGTATTTTATATATACTAAAAAAATATTTAAATTATTATTAAATAATCTAAATCCATATAAGGAATATTTTTTGAAAGGAGACAACGAACTAAATTAACTGTAGTGGAAGGGTAAATTTATACTTGAAAAAATAATCAAATATATAGATTTTTTCTCGTTTAATATTAATAATGAATCATCACGTTGGAACAAACACTGAAACAATCTTTAGAGAGCTTGTTAATAAACAAATAAGAAACATACTGACAAATAAGAAATTACAATTGAGTGATATTAAGCGTATATCGCATAAAATAAATAAATCCATATTTGATGAAAATGTTTGTTCTATTTGGACGGGGTACATTACAAATACAAACAATACAAGTAAAGGTATGTATGTAAACTTCTATTTTAGGAAGAAAAAAGTAGCACTTCATCGTTTGTTGTATTGTAATTTTGTGGGTGATTTAGGCGACGACGAATATTTAAAATATAATTGTGTGAATAAAGGGAAGTGTTGCAATATTCACCACATGAATAAATTCAAATATAACACCAATGAAGATGGTGATATTGATAGTATTAATATTGATGAAATTGATAACAATAATAACATCAATAATAATGGTACTAATAATATCATTAACATTAGTAATGATATTGTCAATGTCTATACAAATATATCTGAAGGGAAGGGAAGTAATATATCCTCACAAATAATATCGAAAGGAGATAGTACCAGTTCAAATTATTTAAAAAAAATAAAGAATAAAAAATTCACCAAAAAAATTGCTAACGACGATGAAGATAGTAACGATACATTCACATTAACGTTTGATTGAAATAACTCAAAAAAATTTAAAATATTGTTTATATTTATTATATGTATAAATATATATACATAATTTGTAATTTAATTAAATATGGTAGATCGTGGTTCTAATAATTCTGGTGGAGGTAATTACGATAAGTATTTGGATATGCTAATGAAAAATTATCCGTTGATGAGTGATAGTTCTGATGAAGAATTAGAATATAGATATAAAATAAAATCTAACAAATCTAAAGCAAATAATACTAAATCACAATCTGGAGGAAAAAGACATGCATATGAAAAATATGAATCTGATGAAACAAATAAAATAGGAAATGGAGATGTACCTTACGGTGGATTTCCTCCAATTTTTTTATGTAAATCTGGAACAAACACATTGGAAGAAACAGGTGAAAACAGAAAAGAACGTGAATATAGTAAACATAAAACTGCTGTGTCGATTAAAGATATCATGAAAAAAAGACGTGATATAACACCATTTATTTCTGTTTAATTTTAATAGGTTATATATATTAGTAAACCTAATATATATTACAATAATATAAATGACTCAACCGAATAATAATCTAGTTCCGGACTCATTGGAATACTACGATAAGAACACTGAGAAATATGATCCATTATTCGATAATGTTACATATATAAAATTTGTTGATGGAAAAACTGACATGGATTATAGTTATATATATTTTTACGATAAGAATAAAAAAGAAATACTTCATTCAAGATATGAAAATATCGGTATATATAATAACAAATCGCATACATGGACATGGGCTTGGTCAGTTCCCAGATTTTTCAAAAATACAACACATATTGCTAGAAAAATAATTAATTATGGAATGGAATTAGGACCAGAATCGAGGTTTCTTAAAACAGAACTTATAACATCGAGATTCAGAATAACAAATTTTATACAATTAGATATGCATATAGCAATTGCATCGTATTTATCAAAAAGACCGGTTGTTTATAAATATAGATCGTACATGAGTTTCAAAGCTGATGCTGACAGACTGGTTGATATCACGAATATACCAGAAAATGAAAAAGAAGATTATTCTATATATTATCTTTTCTTACTTGATTATGATACTTTTTCTATAAAATAATTAATAAAATTGTTTCCAGTATGATGGATTTTTTTTAAAAGTATATTTTTTATGACCTAATTCTGATATTTCAACCTCATCACCATCATATAATTCATGATTGCGATGTGATCGAACCTCTACCTTTATATGTCCTAATCCGCTCGGTACTAATGCATAATAATCATATCTGTTTCCATTTGGATATCTTTGTCTTCCTATGAGTTGTAATAGACTCGTATTTGTATGTAAATTTTTTTTAAATTCTTCAGTCTCTTCAGCTTCTTCACCCATTATTTTAATATTTTTATTTTTATTTTTGTCTTTATCATGTAACAAATCTGTTTCCACTAAATTTCCAACATATGAGTAATCATCTGGAATTCCCTGTGTGGGAAAGTTAAACAATGGATTTACTAGTGTCGGTCCAAAAAAATATCCAGGGGGTCTGGAAGTAGGTGCAACGAATGGATTGACAAGTGTCTCTGCATCATATTCTCGTACTAAATTTCTTAAATTTAATGGATATTCTCCTGGCATAGGAAAAGGAGTTGGTCTTAGTCCACGTCCTAATACTGGTCCTTGTCCCAGTCCTGGTCCTGGTCCTGGTATTGACACTGAACCCAATAAAGGTCCGTGTCTGGACATCATCGGTACTAATTGATTTTCTGGATGAATACTATTGGTTGAATTAGTTAATGATTCGTTTTCTGGTGTATTTTCATATTCATATTCATATCCATATTTTTGTTTTATTGCTTCAACTGAAGGATCATAATTGGATGTGCTTGTATTCGGATATACACTAAGTGGGTCGGATTTATTTGAAAATGCAGAAGATGATTCAAATCTCGAATCTCTTTTGCAATTAGTTCCATTTGCAATAATATTTTTAAGATTATTAATATACATTTGGTATAAATATATAATACAAAATGCTACTAATATTATTGTAACGATGAGTATTATAAAAAAAGTTTTATCAAAACATATTGAATCACTAAACATAGTTAATTAGTTTATATTCAGAGCTATATAGGCTATATAATTGTAAGAGATAATATATTTAAAGTATAATGAATAAATGATAAATATAAATACTATTATGAAAATTGCTATCATTAAACCTAACTCAATTCGTTACAACGAGACAGATTTGGTAAGAACGAATTTTACACATGAAAAAACAGAGGATTTGTTAGAAGACAATATCGTTTACAAAACAGTTACCAACGATAATGAGTTTATGAAAATTCTCATCGATACCCTGACAGAAAATATACCTGAAGGTGACAATTTCCTTGCATTTCATACAGGAATTGTGAGACATGTAGGAGATGAATTATATCAAATATGTCATGTATATGCCACACCAGAATTACATGATTATATTAAACAAATAGATCTTAAATTTAACGGAATATCAACATATCTTACGGATGCATTAACTCCAGTTTTTGGAAATGCTGTCGTGTTCAAAATAGATACATTGAATAATGAAAATAAACTAGATACATTGACAGAATCGAATCTCATCGAAATATATAATAATAAATTTATTCATAAAGGAGTAATATTAAATGTAGATGAAACTATAGATGAAACTGTATTTGTATTTAATCCTGTTGATTGGATAAGTCCTCACGAAATACATAAATATAAATATGTTGAAACTGAATTATTAGATAAAGTGTTAATGATATTTTATGATGATACAATATCTAAAAATCCTGAAACTATTAATAAAATAGGATCACAATTGACATCTTCACAAGGAGTATACGGTAGATTAATACTAGGATTACATGATCAAATTAAGGATTCAGATAATAATAGTTTTAAATATGCAGATTTATCAAAAGATGTAATGAAAGACATTATTAGTATGATATGTATAAGAAAAGAAGAAAAAAAAATGAAAGAAATAGAAGATACTGATTTAACTGTTGTAAATGGAAAAAGAATATATAATAATTTTTACAAAATGTTAAAAAATAGATTAAATGTACAACAGATGACGAGCTCGAATTAAAAATTATTACATATTGCAATTTTTTTGGTCGATTTATTTTATGGAGTTAATTATATAATTATTACATAATTGATGAATATAATAAATGATTCAGACAATTTAGAGGGCACTTCTATATCGGCAATAAAGAAACATCTCGATAATATCGGGTATCAACCACAGAATCCACAAAATCCACAAAATCCACAGAATCCACAGAATTCACAGAATCCACAGAATCATATGCAACAAATGCAACAAATGCAACAAATGCAACAAATGCAACAAATGCAACAAATGCAACAAATGCAACAAGAACCAACTCAGTATACAGATAATAATTTTAATGGAGAAGGTATTTCACCAAATCACCCAATATACGGTAACACAAATAGGTCATCACAAATACAAGATGCAGATATGAATATTATCAGAAAAAATAGAGTACAACGGGCTTTAATTAAAAATAAAAATATTAGAAATAAAAATATTAAAAATAATAGGAATATTAAAAACAAGAAGAAAAGTATTGTTCATCTTGTTAGTGATATAAATAAATCACTAGAGAATTTTTCCCCATCCATTGGTATTAATAATTCAGATAATTTATCAGAAAATGAAGAAAATGATCAAAATAATGACGATGATAATATTTCAAATGATTTAGATGATCAAATTATTTCAAATAATTCATATAGTGAAACTGATCAAAATGATGCAAATAAAGAAAATGTTCATGAAGATTCAGAATATGTATTGACGAACTATTTTACAGAACCAGTAATAATATGTTTACTATATGTCTTGTTATCACAAAATATTGTGCGAACATTTATAGGTAAATACATAAAACAAGTAAATCCTCGAGCAGATGGAACAGTTTCACTTATAGGTCTCGTTATATACGGAATTTTATTGGCAGTACTCTACGTCGTAGTTAAGAAAATACTAATTTAATAATTTCATAACAAAAATCAAATCGTTTAATATATTATTTTTTCCAAGATGTTTGTAATCAATGATTATGTTAATATAATTATAACCATCAGACGATTTTATCAATTCTATTTTAACAAGATTTAATTTATATGTTGTAATATGAATAGTTGCTTCAATGTTGTAATTTTTTTTAAGAGGGAATTCATCATTATCTATTTGTTTGGTATTTAGTATCATAATAATATAATCATTTTTTTTATCGACAAGCTGTATAGTATTTTTTGTAACAAATGTGTTACTATTATTGTTATTATTAATCTCTGTATACATAGTTAAATCGTAGTGTGTAAAAATATTATATGAACAAAAAATAGATGGTAACTTTGATTTATGTAATTTGCTACTTACATATTCCCATGTTTTTTTATCACAAGTGTCAAAACTTTCAAAGCCATCATATGATTTCGATAATTTTGTTGCATCTGGCGATTTAGTTGACTTTCCATAAAGGATTTTGATTTGTTTTCCATCAGCGGACTGATCAAATAATCGATCGATATGGTTAATGTCAATATTCATATGTCTAATATTATTGCTATCAATAATATTATTATTTGTTGTTTATATAATTATTGATCAAATTTTTTCAATAAAGATAATCCAGACCACTAAGACTATAGTAAATTAAAAAAATTGAATAATTAACAAACTAATGGTTAAAATATATAAATACATATAATATTCTTTAGTTTTACGATAATTATATAAACAAAACATAACGATGGAAGTTATGATGCAAACACCCACGATAAATTTTAATCATTTGACTGCATTCGGTCAATGTAAATTCGATGAAACTATTGGTGATAAAAAAGTATTCAATGGTATGACATTGACTAGTTTCGATCCAAAACAAAAATTCGAGGAAATATGTGTTAATATTTTAGATGGCAATCATCATGTGAGCAGAATTTTACTCGAACGTTTATTGTTTACATTACTCGATACACAAGATAAAAATGACACAAGTAAATCAGTTGTTACAAATAGTTTGATAAATGTATTCAACGTAGTTACAAACAAATATGCTGAACATATTCAACACACTATATTAGAAGGCACTTTTTCAATTAATGATTTTTTGAATAGATATCAACAATTATTTGATAACACAAAATTGTTGCGAAGTGCCATTTCATATTATGACAGAAATATGAGATATGAAAATGGTAAATTTTCATTGATAGTATTAATGAAAAATATGTCCTTGTATAATAATGTGGTTAATAGAACATATTTCGTGTCTAAAACTCAAAATAATCAGTATTTATACGAAATACTATGTAATTATTTAGCAGAAGACGAAAATATGAATCTGGATAATATTGTTGCGGTATTTAAAATCTATCAATTTTATAACAGACTTGGGAGCGTAAGTGTGATAAAAGAAGCTGATCGTGATAAATATTTCAACAAGGAACTAATTAAAAAATTTACAATTTCAACTGGTTCAGCAAAATTAATTAATACTATGTTAATTACCGTAAATGATATGATTAAAGGATTGTCAAAAGAGACAAATGAAGAAAAGATCCAAAACTTGACTAACCAACTCAGAGATTTGTTATTGATGGGTGTAAACATTGGTGACCGAGATTTGTTCCTTATGATGTATAAAAATATGATGACAGAGAGATTATTGACATATAGATCAGATCCGCAAGTTGAACAACAGATTTTAAAAATTTTCTTTGATATGAGATATGAACCGGAATTGTATGCAAAAATGAGATATCAATTGTGGGATGCAATTATCAGCAGAAAACATGACGAGGTATTTCGCAATTTTTCCATTAAAAAAACAACTGATAAATTTAAAGATATCGATTTGACTAAATTAAGAAAAGATGCATGCAATTTCATGATTATGCGCTCCCATGCATGGGAAACAAAGGAACTTGATCAATACAACGTTCCAGATGTTGTAGCAGTGTATATGGCAATATTCAACAGTTATTATCTGAGAGAATTTAGAGATCAAACTCTTACATTCTTACATAATCAAAGTACTGGTGTCTTAACTATGAAGTTAGCAAATGACGTGGATTACAACATTCAAATGACATTACCTCAAATGTATGTATTGCTAACTATTTGTAAAATGGAATCAGTAACACCAAAAGAAATTAGTGAAAAATTAAATATTCCATTGCCAAAATTGGGTCGTATTCTTAATAGTTTGATTGAAGTATCACTCGTCAAAAAAGAAAAGGGAGCAAACAACAATCCACAAGTACCATTTAGTATTAACTGGAATTGTTCGTTTGATGAAAAAGATATTGACATAATTAATGTCTACAAGAAATTTATCAATCCCCAAGGTAATCCTATCAAGCAAGTTCAAAATCAACCAAAAGATGAAATCAATGCCGTTATATTGAACGCAAAAATTATGATGTTAATGACAAAAGTCAAATCATTACCACTGGAATCATTGAAAACAGAAGTCAATAAAGTAATGGAAAAAACAGTTCCAGAGGTCATTTTGATGAATGAATTGACCAGACTCGTTGAAGCAAATCGTTTGGAATTCATTGCCGAAACTAATACTTATAAACACAAAGAAACAAACAGTGCAGAATTAGACGATTCTGACTCAGAAGATGAAAATGAACTTAAAGCCGATGTTGTAAAACAAGCTGATGTTGATCAACCAGCTAATGTTCCTGTTGTCGGCGAACCAGTCAATGTTCCTGTTGTCGGCGAACCAGTCAATGTTCCTGTTGTCGGCGAACCAGTCAATGTTTCTGTTGTCGGTGAACCAGTCAATGTTCCTGTTGTTGTTCCCAATGAACAGATGCCGCCATTTCCAGTCGTTTCTGCGGATATTCCTGTCAGTGTTTCTGATTCTGTTCAAGTTGTTCAAGTTGTTCAAGTAGTGGATGTCGTAGATGAAGTACAATATGATGTAAAAATCGATGTGATTGATAAAATAGAATTTAAAATTATGGATAATGTCCCAGATAGTAAACCGGACGGAGTAATGGAGTCAGAATTGTATGGTGGTGCTGAACCAAAACGAGCTGGCATTATTGATCCAAGACTTGGGATTGCCAATCAACATGATCAATGTGAATCAAAAAGTGAATCAAAAAGTGATGAACAACAAGCAGGACTCGCTAGTATTGATGCAGAAGACTACAATGAAAGTGAACCAGACATTGAAGATGGATCTGATGTATCAAGCACTGTGGAGAAAATGGACTCCGTTGAACCAGTTGTTGTGGAAAAAATGGAACTTGTTAACAGTGTTGTTTCAGAAGAATACATTGCACCAGTTTTACCTGTCATGCAAGAAAGTGTTCCAGTTCAAGCGAATGAATTAAAACAACAAGAACAACAACCAATGAAAAAACATTCTAACCACAAAAAGGACAACAAAAAGGGAAGCAATAAGAAGAATAAAAAACACCATCATTAATCTATTAATTCAATAAAAATGTTTTATATTTTTATTATAGTGGAAATAATTATTAAAATGACCGTTTGTTTATTAAAAAAAATTGAATATTAAATGCAATATGTAGTTATATATAAATTCAAATAAAACATACATAGAACAAGGGATCTGAATATATAATTATGACAGCCAAGGTTAGTACCATTCAGGCAAATCAAATGAATTTGACAAATTTGGCAACCGATACAAATCCTCTTGAAAACGGATTACCAAATGTATGGGATGATAATTTAGAATTAAGAATTGTTCCATTTGGGAATACAAAAATAGTTTTGAAAGATGATGAAATACTCAATCCATTTTTTGTTGGATTGAATGAAATACAACTGAAAGATATTGATGATAAAGAATTATACTCAGTATACAAACGAGTATTAATTATGTGTATGAGAATTACATATAACAAGGAGGTTGAAGCCGAAAAAATATATAATCCAATTTTAACAAAACAAGAATTAAAATCTATGGGTAAATATTTAACATTGGTTTCATGTTCCAGGAAAATATTGAACAGTGATGCTCAATATTCTCGTGTTGTTCGTGTAAAAAAACAATTTCTGACTCATTTTAATAATGGTGATTTGCACATTGAAAATGAGGAACTTATTCTTCCGATGTTCGAATTAAAAGAGGATATGACAAAACTCCATGTTGGTTTGTATGAATCTTCGAATACTGTTGCACAAATATCAAACGCCGTATCACTAAATTCTTATTATAACAGTGATTATCCACAAAGAACACAAAAACAATTATCGCAATTAATTATGTCAATAAAAGAATCAAACTATTGGACTAATCCACATAATTGCAAGATTTCGATGACTGATCAATGGAGTGCAAGATCTTTTCAATATAGAGAAATCAAAGACGCAAACATGAAACTTGCCATGAATGAACCAAAAGAAAAGGAGTTGAATAGTGTAATTAGCGAATTGGCTAAAAGTAACAATAACAAAGATAAAGAAGGATATCAAATTTCTTCGCAAGTTGGCCCTAGACAAGATAATTTTGTCGATCTTTCCAAAGTATTAAAAACTCAAAATAAAAGGACTTATTATGCAACAGTTGATAACGGAGATATGGTTATTACAAAAGACCAAGTAACCGAATTATTCAAGACTTTGAAAAATGAAAAAGATATCTTCGATGTGTTTAACACATTACTTGTTTCGAAAGAATATTGTCATCTTGTTCTTAACAATTATGATATATTGGTGAAGATGGAACCTATTATTAATAAGTTTTTACCTCTTTACAAATATTTGATTGGTTACGCATGGGTTGCATTTTATATTGAGGAATGTTTATTCAAAACAAAGACTACAAAAGATAGTAGATATGTATTCGATATTCGTACAGCGAATAAATTACCAATCTTCCCATATGCACAGGATGATATTTATCAGAATCCATATATCACATTTTTAGTAAACGAAAAGGCAGCTGATGTGCAAAACAATTGTATGGCCACCGGTATGTATGAAGATATCACAGGTTCAAGGATTGACACATTAGAACGATTCATTTGGAAATTCAATTTGTTCACAAGCGGTGATCCAAGCAAAAATATTTTTGATGGATTAGAATGGGGAAATAAATATGCTGTTAGTGGAAGTATGATTCCAGCATTTGTATCAGTAAAACCTCCTCTGTTTGATACAATTGTTAACAAGGGAGCTTCAGAAGTTGATCAATGGCTACAATACTTTAATCACCAAAATCCTGATTCGGATATTGATTTCATGTGTAATGTAGAATCAGTCTTTGATTTCATTGATAGTATTAACACAGTTAAACAAGTTGTTGAAAACAATCTAAGCACAAAAGTTATGGGGGGACAGAAAGTTGTTGTTGAAGTAGAACCCATTAAGACAACAAGTGTTATTGTGACTGCAACTTATTTAAGAGAGAAAATTGATGAAATTCGTGAAAAAACAGGAAATGAAAAATTAACTATTGAAGATATTTTATCAAGTATCAAATTTGACGGCACACTCGAATCAAATGAAATAAAAGAATATTTCCATAATTTGTATCATGAAAACAAAATGAAAACCAATCGAGTACATAGACAAACGTATAAAAACAAAATTAACAGTATGTACGAAAACTATTTCAAACCAGTGTCAATCGACGATATCAAGGTATATATTGTTGATTATGAACTTAGCAAAGATGATATTGTCGAACGTGATTGTGAAACGTGTACATATTACAATGATATACTTGATGCATCAAAACAAGTTTCTACCGATAAAAATATCATGGTATTTAAGATTGCCGAAAATATTAAATTTAAACTTCGTTCAGATAAAATGTTGCATTGCATCGAAGCATTTAGAGCAAAATCAAGAGATTTCTTTGCAGTCGTTGGACGTTTCCATTTACCTTGTGTACGTGGTTATTATAATGGAGCAACAGTTTATCTTGAACCATCTTGTATCACTGCGAACATGACAGGAATCAATATTGAGTATAAATATTTTGCTGGTGTTCGTGACCCAATCGATATCTTAAACAAATATAGATTAAGAGGATTTGGAACAATTATGAATTCCGCTGAAAAACAACATATGTTATTCTACAATGCAAATATCGCCATGAATTGTAAGATGTTTAAACTCGATCCAAAAACAAAGGATAAAGAAAACAAAGAAAATATGAAAGCATTGTTTGGATTCAAGGATGTCAATGAAGATGTTTACAAGACTGGACATTTTATAAATGGATTACCACTCGATACATACAATAAACAAAATAAACAACAACTTAAGACAATTAACGATCTCAAACGTTATTATGCAACCAAACATGGTTATGATATTGAAAAAACTGGTCTCAATATGTTTAGATTCAGAACAATTAATTCAGAAGGTGAAATTAATCCTCTTGAAAAGTGGATTATTGATGCATGCTGGGACTTGATGAATAAAAACCAAAACTAAATTAATCAAATAATTTTTTTTCTTCGAGGAATTTTATTATTTGAATTAATTTAATATCATTCGATAATTCTGATAAGATATTTTTTTTATTGACACTATTGTTATTATTTTTAATAATTTGTTTATATAAAGGATAAAACATTTTTTTCACAAGATCTCTTCCGGACTCTGTAAATTTATCGTATTCTATTCTTACTCTATCTAAGTTTATTCCTCCAAGAAATTCTGCTACGTTTTTAACAGCAAGTTCTATTTCTGCAATATACTTGTCGTTGTGTTCCATTTGGATCATTTCGATTTCATATGCTTCCATCCCACTTAATCTACTGAGACTATTTATCGAATCGTTTGATAAATCCGATGATAACATATCTGAATATTCAGATAAATTAGAAATATCCGATAAGTCCGAATTTGATAAATCAGAAAACATGTTATTATTATTTTTATCTGAAATAACAACTATGCGAGCCTGGTTTATTTTTTTTGAATCACTTTCATACACTTCAACCATTTTCTTCCCTAATTCATCAACAAATAACGTAACTGTTTTCATAATGTATTTCGGATCAAATAACCATGTTGGTAGTTTATCTTTTTTCGCTATACCAACTTCGATAAGGAATTTACTAATCTTTTCAACCTTCGGTATATTTTTTTCTAATAGTCTATAAAATAATCTATGTGGTTCCATTATTTCTGTAATCAAAAATTGTTCAAGATCTCTGTTTTTCTTCGCAAAATTTCCAATGAATGTCAAAAGAGTTTTTGACAGACCACCAGTATCAAAAGTTTCAGGAGTCGTTTCGAACAATCCATCTTTATGTGGATAAATTAATATATTCATATCCTTGATCATATATTTAACAATATCGAGATCAATCGGAACATTTTTTGTCTTATATGAATAAAAACATTTAGCAAACATAAAGACATAGTTTAGATTTCTACGATTTATTTTAACTTTCATTGTTGTCAAAGGGAGCTCCAGTCCTGATAAATCATCGCTTTGTAATATGGCTATTTCGAATAGTGCTTGTTCGTCTAATTGAATCGGTCTTCGGGCTTGGTACAATATAAACGTTTTAGCTCTCGGTACTAAGCCTAATTTTCTTGCCATTTCATCAGTCTTATCTCTAAATATTTTGTCAATTTCAACATCATAAGTGTATGAAGCAAAATCCCAATCTCTAATAAGATCAAGTTCTAAAAATTTATTAAAATATTTTTCAAAGTCAGCAGATTCACCGTATCTATTGTAGACCATCTTTAAAATCTTAAGACCAAGTACAGTTCCACCTTTTATATAAATCGTTATATGTTCATTAAATAAATCTTCGATTAGTAATTGAAATTGTTTAGTTTCGTACTTGAGTTTGGCTTCAATTAGATTGCGATTGATGTATTTAACTTCACAATCATTAACACAACTTTGTTGAGATTTATATTTACCATCTTCCTTTTCATTACATATTTCTATAAATGATTTAGTCGGATCACAATCATATCTATTTCCTGTAGATTTTCCACCTATTGACATAATTATTTTTGTATCTCCATCTTCATTATCAGGTGGTTTTGGGTATGAATTACTCAAATCCATATACTTTGTTTTATATTCCATGTATTTCCGAAAATAATGATCTCCGGATGGATTGGTTGGATCCTTTAAAGACGAATCTAATCGTTGGCAATTTTGTGAAGAATTTCCGCCGGTTGCATTATATTTGTTCAAATTATTCAAATTATCCGAATATACTATGGTAACACAATCATCAGCCATATTATTGTTATTATTGTATAATATAATTCTATATCATATAATAATATGATTTAATCAAATAAATAAATTATACATATTCCCATTTATATCCTAAAGCCGTAATAACTTTATTTTTTCCTAAACAACACATCGATATATGACTGTTGCAAGGTCTATTAAACGATTTGTATGCATCACTTATTGAATCGAATATTTTAATAATTTCGTTTGTCTTTGGATCAATTTGTTTAACTTTGCGGCTAATGGCATGCATTGTATTACCTTGTATTGTTGTCCATTCGAGGTTTTTATAATAATTATTCAGTGGATTATTGTCTAAATGGTTAACAACATTTTTTGATTTATCATCGTTCGGAATGAATAATTGTGCTATTAAACGATGTGTGGAATATAGCGTTCGTTTATGTGTTACTTTATCTGATAAATTTGTGTGATAGTAATTTTTAATGACATGATTTATGACATAATTTTTAAGTACAATATTCTTTATTTTACCGTAATTTGATATTTCATAATCTGAATAATCATAACTATTAATAATACCCATATTTTTAAACTCTTCGTCTTCCTCTAGTGTTATTTTATTGGCTGGATTTATATCGACATATTTAAAATAATAACCGTGACATAATCTATTTTTTGCTATACGAGACATTAAATAGTGATATTGAATATGTGGATATTCTTTCATTATGTCCTTTCTATTATTCCATTTTTTGATAAATTTTCTATTTTCATCATATTGATTGATTGCTCTTCCTATATAAACTTTATGATTTTCTTGGAAATTCTTCATATTACCTGATTGATCAATCCATCGTAAATTAAATATATGATTATTCAATTTATTACCATCAATATGATCAACTATGTCAAATTTATCTGGATCTTTGTTTTCTATAAAATTTAATGCAATCAAACGATGAACAAGATACAATGTTGATTTCTTATCTTTAACTAAACGAATTGTATAATATCCTTGATTGTTACCTTGTTTCATCATAAATTTGTCTCTTTTACGTCTAATCCTTGCATGACTTGATATTTCGTAAATATTTCTGTATCCATTAACGTCTGTCCATATTTCTATTTCATCTATTTCTACCATTTAATTTGTTATTGATAATAAATTAAATATATAGTATCATTTAAGTGTTAAACATAATATATTCATTTTTTTGAAACGTTGATAAACGTCGCGAGTTTGGGGCTTATTTGATGAATGTATTATAGCAGACGAGGCAAGTAATTACCAACGAAGTTGATTCATCTGCCCCCCTCATTTGCAACTCATTAACCTTACACTTACGTTCACCACACTTACGACACCAATAGGCATCACTAGTTGTAATAGTATTTTCTGTTTGTTGTCTGAATTTAATCTTATTAACAATTGGTGCCCAACTTGCAGGATGAAGTTGATCAGGAGACATAAATGCAACGAGTTTCGGCGTCAATATATTTTGAGTCAATGCTTCGATAAATGTTTTATTGTTCAAATATGAATTAATATCAAGATTCAATAGGATATCTTCCAATCTGTCTTTATAAATTGCGGGAATTAGTTGTTTTTCAATATTGTTGAGAGTGGAAAACACTAGAGAAAATTCAAAAATTCCCATTTCGATACCAATCGCTTTATTAATATCATAAATGAGTTCATCTATTTTTTTAATATTAACGGCTCTCTGAATTTGTCCCAGTGTATATAAAATATCGCTGTCATTAATGTCTTTACTATTTTCCGTGACAAATTCTTTCTTTAATTTATTTATTAGACTATTTCCATTTCCATTGAAATTTTTGATACATAAATCTATATCGTCTTCACCATCCAAGTTATCATAATTCACATAGTCCGGACTCATTTATTTTTTTTATAATTTGTGTTATTTAATATATTTAACTCTTTAACCTATTTGTTTTTCTATCAATTTTTTTATAAAAATTAAATAGAATCTTATAAAAATTGATAATAAATCATTAACTAGAAAAACAATATATATAAAAAATAAATATATTAACTAACATAATTATATTGATCGATAATGTCATTTAATAAAAGAGACGAAAAAAATTATTATTATCCACGAGAAGGTACTTCAACTAAAATGTTAAAGAATGATTATTATTTTTCTAAAAATAAAAGATATATGTCTGGAGGAGATAATAATAATAATAACATGAATTGCTCGAATGCTGAGTTTGAAGAAAAGGGTTTGGAATTATTTCTTAAAAATGCTGATAATATAACAAAAGAAGCCAACAAAATGAAAATGTCTCTCATCGAACCATACGAACATGAAATATATGATATTTATGATATTATATTTAAATTCATAAAAGAAAATAAAAGAAAAGTTTATGGTGGATTTGCTTTAAATTATTTACTGAAAGATAAAGATCCAACTGCCGGAATTTATGGCGATGAAGAAACACCTGATGTAGATTTTTATTCACCTGATCCACTAAGAGATTTAGTTAAATTATGTAACACAATATATCAAAAAGGATACAAAGATGTTGTAGGAAGAGAAGCAATACATAAGGAAACGTATACTTTGAGAGTAAAAGATCTTTCATTTTGCGACATTTCATATGTTCCGAGAAATATATACAATAAAATGCCATTCAGGGAAATGAAAAATATATATATAACCGGACCCGAATTTATGGTGATTGATTACTATAGGATTCTAACAGATATAATATTAACTAGTTTTCGTATAGAAAAAACAGTAAAAAGGTTACATTTATTACAAAAATATTATCCTGCACCTTGTATTAAGAAACCGTTAATTATATTAAGACCCATTTTCAAATCTGAAACAGGAGATGAGGCAAAATATGAAAAATCATTATCAATAATACAAAAATTTGCGACAAATAATAAAGAAACAATCCTGATAGGATTTTATGCATACAATCAATTTTTACATGAATCAGGGATATTAAAAAATGTATCAAATACAAATACATTTAGATATATCAATGTCCCATATTATGAAATTATTGCGACAGATTATATAAAAAATTCTTTGGAACTGATTGATATTCTGAAAAAAGAATTTCCCAATCAAGATGATATACATACAATTGAATACTATCCATTTTTCCAATTCTGGGGACATTCAGTATGTATTTACTATAAAACTACCCTTATTGCGAAGATCTATAATAATAATAAAAAATGTATTCCATATCGTGTAGTTCCAGCCTATACATTCAGTAATAAAATTAATACTGAAACAACTGACAACAAAATATATATTGCGAGTTTTCCAATGACAACATTATATATATTAATAACTGTAATAAAGGCACGTGTAGACGATAATGAATACAGCAAGGATATTAAAACACTGTGTTATACTATGCTATCTCATATGAGAGAATGTAGAAAATATTATTTTAATACGATGAACAAAACATTATTAGACGATACAATTTTCAAAGAATATGTTATCCAATGTTTGGGTAAACCCATAACACCACAATATGAAAAACAATTATTGATTGAAAGTAGAAAACGACAAAATAAACGATATAAATTTAGTTATGATCCATCTGAAAACGTCAGAGAGGACTATAATTATGTATTTGCAAATAGTTCAGGTAATCCAATTAATAATGTTAGAAATCTTAAATTACAAAAAGATGTGAACGTTATTGATAATATGAGTGATGGAGAAAGTGATTTTATTGATGAAGATCTTGAAGATGATGATCCTAATTTGACAACTTCATTAGTTTAGTCTAATTTATTTATTTTAATTCATATATAATATAATTGTATGGACTTAAATCGTTCGTTGTTTTTACCAAAATATTCAGGAACCGGTGCATTACTTATAGATCACGTTTCATTTATTGATTCAAAAACACAAAAAAAAGTGGAAAGAGAGGATTTGATTCTTGTTAGAGATAGACAAACAGGTTTATTTCGCGATTTTGGTGAAAAAATCTATGACTACAATAACAAAATGAAAATTAGTGGTATAGCGGAAGCTATTTTACATAGGGAATCACAAGGTGTTTGTTCCAGACAAATAAATCAATCGACTCCATTTATTGATATTCTTGTTCACGGAGATCGTTCGGATATAAATGAATATTATAGATCTTACATTATTAAAACCAATGGAATAAAATGCAGTGATTTTTATAAAAATAAAGAAGAAAATTATAAAAAATTAGCTTCCGATTGGAATAAAATAACTGAAATGATAAGATTTCCATTGGATGTAAACAAACAAAATATTATTTCTAGTGAAAAATATCTCATAAGCGACACAGGACAAAAATTACAGATTTCTCCCAGATTATTAAGAGTGCTAAATAGAATTCCACATTTTTTACCTAAAACTAACGTTTCCGACCGATAAAAAATAATTTATTTTGTTCCATATTAATATACATTGGATATAGAACCAATTAGTTATGAAAATAATTATAGAACATAAATCAAATCCAACATGGCCTCCAGTGATGAATAGGATAATATGTATAAAAAAATATAGTGATGACAAAGTATTCATCGGAAGAGTTATAAAATATATATGGAATAATACAGCAATAATTGTTTCATTAATAAATCACAGATATTATATTGAGCCAGCAATTCGTGATGAACAATTACTAAATGGTAATTTTCCGGAAAAGGGAAATTTCATAGTTTTGCCCCTATTCGGATGGATTTATTTATCTGATCATCTTGTCGGACGAATTGAAATTCTACAAAAAATTACAACCATTGACGGTCTCATAGAGGCACATATTAACATCAGTAATTTAAATAATGTTAGTAATCCCGTTAATATTGATATCGAAGAAATTAAAAACGATCGAACAGAAATCGAAGGTCCAATAAGTCAAAAAGATCTCAGAATAGGGACGGTATACGAAAAGATGACAGTCAAAGAAGAGCTACAAGACATTCAACAGAAACATCAAAAAAAAAATGATGGCTGTAATATTGATGATGAATTCAAAGATACATCATTACTTGATAATAAAGGTGCTATCAATTTAAATAATCTTTTTACAGAAAGCGAAGCATTTCCTTCAGTATTAAACGAGGATTTTGTTGCACCGGATTCATCGATAATGGATAAATTAATGGAAAAAATAAATGAACCAAAAAATATTCCTATTGAAGAACAACGAATTATTACAAATAAAACAATTTCTATAAGAAATCTTATCACAACAAAGGAAGATGAAATTAATGAGGGAAATAAAATTATTAAATGGATTTTAGACACGATGATGATAAAAGAAATTGGTGTTTTTGGCGATCTTAAAGTGTCCATCCATAATGGATATGTACATATTGCAAGAAAAGGAATTCCCACAAATGATATAATTAAACCAACTCATGTCCCAGATTTACATTTTTTTAAATGGCAATATGGTATTCCAATAGATTACGACACATTAAAATATGTATTGTTTCAAAATAAAATACAACGTAATATTTCGAGAGATGTAAACGAACAACGTGAAGCTGAACGTATATTATCACAAGAATACTTAATTTGTATGCAACCAGAACCACGTTATCAATTATGGTGTCTAAAAAGACTTATTATGTGTTGGTATGCTGATGTTGATCTACAAAATAATATACGAAAAATAAAAATATTAATAAATCAATATAGATCACAAGACAATAGTTTTAATAAAAAATATGGTATCTTACCATCAATAATAATATATCCGCGTTACGGGAAAATTAGTGCCCGATTAGTATTAATGAAATTAGGAACATATTTTTTGTATTATAATAATATTGCCTGGAAATGTAGTAAACCAACATATTTTATTGAATTGAATGATTTATTGTGGTATACAAATGGAGCATTAGATTTAAAAATATATTTCCGAAAAGTAAAAAAAGATTTTAAAGATATCGATAACAATCAATTTGTAGAAAAATATTCGTTGATAAGAGGTGCAGAAAAAATACTATTTGAATCGCATAATATTACATAATATTACATAAAATTGAATAATATTATATAAAATTGATTAATATAATGATTTTTAATGAATTTTATTAAATATAATTGCAGTTATAAATATATAAATATATGAATTTAATAAATAATGTAGTAGGTATAACTCTTGGATTAGTTACAATTGCAGTTATGTTATTCATTTACACAAAATATAAATTTTATACAAATATTTCGTATGAACGATTAAATGAAATATTCAAATCACGAAAACGATTCAAAAATTCTGAATTGAAGTATATTAAGAATAATTATAAGAGTCTATTTATTGAATCATATAATAAAAATAATATAGAATTTGCCAGATGGTTATATAATTTATATTTGTCTGATAAACAAATAAATTTAAACATCAGCGAATTCATACAAAGTGCATTCGAACATAGTTGCAAAAAAGGAAATAAAAAAATGGCTGAGTGGTTGTATACTCTTAGTGATAGCGGAAATAAGAAAATAGATATATATATTAACAATAATACATTATTCAAATCGGTATGTTATGGTGGCTATACAGATATAGTTGAATGGCTATATAATATTTCAAAAAAAGATAAAAATAAAATAGATATTAATACAAATAATGATGAAATATTTATTAATGTATGTCATAATGGCCATTGCGGAGTTGCTCAACTATTATATAAACTTAGTAGAACAGATAGAAACAATAAAATAAAAACTGAAACATTGTCTCAAGCATTTAATTCAAGTTGTGAAAATGGACATGTTTCAGTGGCCAAATATTTATATAATATATCAAAAATGAATGGAAATAAAAAAATAAATATAAATTCAAGTAATAATCATTTATTTTTCCAAGGATGTATAAATGGTCATAAATCGTTGGTTGAATGGCTATATAATACAAGCAAAATAGACAAAAATACTAAAATAAATATAAATTTAAATAATAATTATGCTTTTCGCAAAAGTTGTGAATGTGGAAAAGTAGAAATTGCTGAATATCTACATAATTTATCAAAATGTGATGAACATACAAAAATAAATATTGGTGACTATAATTATTGTTTTAAAATTGCTTGTAGAAATAATCAAAAAAAATGGCAGAATGGTTGTATAATTCAATAAAGAAAAATACTAATATATTGATGAATATTGATATTATAAACGTTGCATTTTTATTATGTTGTAAATCTTTTAATATAGAAATGGCAAAATGGTTATATGATTTGGTGAAAAATGATTTGAAAATAGAAATAGATGTAACTATCGATGATGATTATGCACTATTATTAGCTTGCAATGGTAACCAAATAGAAATGGTTGAACTATTATGTTCCCTTAATAAAAACTATTCGTACACAAAAAATAATTCTGGTAACTTAATTCCCAAAATTAGAAATCTTAGGAATGATTTAAAAGAAATTTATGATAAATTTTTCTCTGATGACATATTCAGATTTAAACTTGAGGAATTTTATAAAAATGCAGAGATGTACAAAATAAATGACAAAATATGTCCGATATGTTTATCAGATGAAGAAATCTATCAAATAAAACTACATTGCAATCATACAGTGTGTTCCACCTGTTTTACATACGGATATAACAATAATAAATGTCACTATAAATGCAATGGATATATAAAATCAAATTCCATAAAATTGATTAAAGTTGAATAATTTAATAATTTAATTTATATGAATATGTATATATAATTAATACATTTATGGAATGTAACACAAATGTTTTAATCTCCGCATTTAATACTAAGAAAAAGTTCGATAAAAATCAAAAACAATACATTAAAAATAATTATGTTACACTTTTTAATAAATTGTGTTGTGGAGGACATTTTGAATTTTTAAAATGGCTAGAAAATTTTTTGGAAGAACATAATATTAATATACATATCAATAATAGTTATGGTACAATATTCATCAAATGTTGTAGGTATGGATATGTTGATATTGTTGAGTTTTTATACTATCTCAGTAAAGAAAATGGAAATACAAAAATTAATATTAATGCCAATTACGATGAAGCATTTAGATTAAGTTGTGAATACGGTCATATGAAAACAATGGATTTTTTATATAAATTATCGAAAATAGATGGACATAATAAAATAAATCTTTCGGGATGTGGTAATTATTCATTCAGAAAAAGTTGTGAAAATGGTCACAAAAATATTGCTGAATATTTGTATAATCTGTCAAATACCGAAGATAATACGACAATTAATATTAATATATATAACAATTATGCATTCAAAAAGAGTTGCGAAAATGGTCACATAGAAACAGCTGTTTGGCTATATAATTTAAGCCAAAAGGATAATAATATCAAAATAAATATAACTGCAGAATATGATAATATTTTTATTTCCTGCTGTTATAAAAATTATAAGGAAATGACAGAATGGTTATATAATACTTCGGTGGAAGAACATAAATTCAAAATCGATAATAATTTATTCAAAAAATGTTGTGAAAAAAATTGTATAAATATAATTGAATGGTTTTGCATTATCAATCCAAAATATTCTTTTAAAATCAAAAATAATTACATTACTTATAAAATAAGAGATACAAGAGAAACAATCAAACATATATACAAAAAAAGTTTATGTAAAAAAAAATTTGGATTATATAAAATGTTTAGAAGGGCTGATATATGTAAAATGCATGATACAATATGTCCGATATGTTTATCTGAAAAGAAATTATATCAAATAAAGTTACCTTGTTCTCATACATTGTGTGCTTCTTGTTTTGCACAAGCTGATGAAGATTATACTAAGTGTCATTATAGATGTGATAAACCGATAGATTATGATAATATAAAATTAATCAAGGTAATTTATCAATCAAACAAAAATATCAAGAAAAAATAAAATTGAATTAAATATTTAATATAATCACTAACATTAAGAAACTAATAATAATCTTATTAAATAATAATGGATGTCATGAATGGAGGTCTTATTGATATATTATCACCAATCACAGAGTTTATTGATGATAACATATGTGATAAAAAAATGAAGGCACAACTATCGAGATTAAATAATGCGGATAATGAAAAATTATTATCAATTCTGTGCGGACAAAAATCAATTACTGCATCATATCCATATTATTCATTGTACAAATATAATATTACAACAAATAAATTTTCTCACCATCTCGATGTTACTGACGATTCAGGAGATCAACATTCTGTAACAATACAATATGATAACAATCATTTCATATTACATATTTTATCCATTGAGTCATTCATGTTTTATTTGTCTGATTCATCAGAAATAAATGACGCATCGCGATACATATTTTTAAACGTTTCATTATCTTCGGAAAATAGGGAAGTAGGGCATCGAACATGTCTGATAATTGATAAACAACGAGCAGAATCATATTTATATGATCCCAATGGTGAAACAACATTTTTTAATAATATATTTGCAGAAGAAGCGAAAAAATGCGGAGTGGAATATACAAATGATTTATATTTTGACGGTCACACATCAATAAATAAATTATTCGAAGGATATTTCGCTGATTTGAAAGAAAGATTAGGAACAACACTCAAATTCATTCCATCAAACATATGGAATCCGAATAGATATGTAATAAACCCATCATTTTCATCAAGTGTATTGATTGGATCTGGTCATTGTGTGATAACAACAATCATGTTGGTACATATTTTACATTTGACACAAGAAAATCTCTCCTTAGTGTTTAAAGAGTTGGGTAAATTATCAAAAGAACTATTGATATATACAATCAATGGGTATAGTTGTAGTATATATAATTTAATGAAAGATAGATTTGATAGATATATGGAAAATGCGAATTATAGGAAACATATTGAAAAAGATATGATCACAGATTATTCTTAAATTATTTAAAAAAATATTGTGATAGATATTTATTATAAAGTTTTAACAAAATAATAACCACATAAATATTTTTTTATTAAAAAATGTACGCAGAAAATTTACCAAAGGCGATAAATCTACCAAAGGCGATAAATCTACCAAAGGCGATAAATCTACCAAAGGCGATAAATCTACCAAAGGCGATAAATCTACCACAATTAATTACAAAAAATGATAACTATGAAAATTATGCTGTTGAACATTTTAAACTACAATTTAGTGAAACGGGTGATATTAAAATACCACATAGTTATGATGAAATTAAATTAGATGCAATAACAATGACACAAGATGATGATCGTATAGAGATTGATGCAATTTGTTTTTACTGGGGAGGTCATTTGGTATTAAAGATTGATACATATTTTATGAAACAGGTATGTCCAGAAAGTATTTATTACGATAAAAAACAAAATAAAATGGTATATAAATTGAGACTAGATTTATTTGGTATTGAAACTATTTATAATACATTCACTAGTTTTGAAATAAAATTAAGTGGAAACATTGATTCTAAAAATCCAATAAATTTATATTGTAAATTCTATTATTATGAAACTGAAAAAAGAATAAAACTGTTAACAACATCATATGATACACTTATCTTTGAATTAACTAAACATTCAACGAATTTAACAAATATTCCTATCAATGCAAACAATCCCACAAACGGATTTTTTATTGAAACCAACGATAATACACAAATAACAAAAATAACACTTTTATTCAACGGCTATGTTAGATGTGAAATGGATAGATATCAAATAGAAAATTACTTAGATAAATATAATAATTTAATTTATTTAAATATTTCCGATGAGAAAAATATTTGGATTAAAAAATCAAGTGGTGCAGCAAATTTATCAAAAATTAGCACTATCGAAGTAAAAATCGAGACTGATAGTAATAATTTTGACTACTTGAATATATATTTATTGACATACAATGTATTACGTTTTGCAGATACTACGTATGGATTAATGTATTTAAACAACGAAAATAAATCATATGAAACAAACAAAATAAACGAAATTAATCAAAATAATCAAATTAATCAAATTAATCAAATTAATCACAATGATCACAATGATCACAATGATCACAATGATCACACTGATCACAATGATCACAATGATCAAATTGATCAAATGATTGATGAAATTAATCATATGAAAATGACAATAGAAATTTGATTAATTATTTGTTGAATTATCAAATAAAATTGATTTATTTATTCACACCAAGAGTCATTAATTTTTAAAATTATTTAAATATTAATATTATGGTATATATTTATAAAACAATAAAAAATAACACAACAACTGATAATATTGTAACTAATGGAATTATTTGACGAATACAAAAAAATCAGATCTAAATTTGAGGGAGGTTTTACGGTGGTAGTATATGGTTTGAAATGTGATGAACTAATCGATAAAATAAATCATAGAACTAATTTGATAAATACTATTAATGATCGTGTTAAGAAAAACTATTTACTGTCAAGAATGGTTAACTTTCATGATTATATAAGTGCACGATACGATACTAATAATAATATTTGGGGTATATTTCTCATCCATGATACTGTCGATTATTTTCCCATAGATAATGAATGGAAAAAATCTATAGAAGTATTTGATGTGGACAATTATATTTTTAAATTTAATGAATATTTTGATATCGACTATTTAGTGGATTTATTAACAAATACTAATTTTTATGATGTTGTACATGTTGGACAAAATAAATTTGTTCATTATTATTTTACGAAATCCAAAAGAAAAAATATTCATAGCGGTGAAAGTAACTACAACGAACTAAATACATATTTAACTAAATATAATCAAGAACAAAAACTCCAAAATAATAACACAATATTATCTAGAAAGATACCACATACTTTACTACATGGAAATAGTCATATTTTAAAAAATTTTATAGAGTCTGATAATTTGGGAATTTATTCGAAAAATTCATTAAATCAAGAAGAAATTACTGAATATTTTGAAAAAAAAGAAAATATATTTACAATGAAAGACTTGGAGATGTGGATTAATAATTTATTAAATCCAAATATCGGACACAGAATATTATTTGGCAAAGATATTACAAAAGCAATAACGAATACGATGGTAAAACAAATATATTGTACACCAGAAATGGAAAAAAAAATTCGAGAAAAAATTCCGATAGAATTACAAAAGTTTGAGATAAATGTTGTTAGAACCTATGGTAATGATATGGGAAAGAGATTAAGAGACGAATTTAGTGGCATTATCGGAATTACATATTTTTAGTTTATTTGAATTCAACTAAATAAAAAATTGAAGTTTAAAAAATATAGATTTCCCCATAGATTTCACATCAACCATATTTATCAAAGGTAAGAATATATTCAAATATATTGAAATAATGGAAAATTTTCTTAGATTTTTTGGCGTAACTAACGGCAATTCTAGCCATGATAAAACTAGTAAACATCATTCAGTGACATCTTCTACACCAGCACTTTCACACCCTTCTCATCCGCCACCATTGTACTCAGAAATCGATAGAATGACAGGAAATATTGATTCATCAAATCCAATTGAAGAAATAAATGAAAAATCAGGGGTAAATTCGGTTGGAAATTCAGACGATATTCCCGTGAGCAGCGGATTAAATAGCCAATTTTTGCACAATATAGTGGAAGAAAATAAAACTAATTTATATCGTGACATAAGATATCTACTAATTGAAACAATTAATAGTATTTTAAAAAAAGGTATAATTCGTATGACGATATCAGTTGACAGCGGAAATCATACATCCGTTGTGACATCATATTTTAACGGAATATCAGGTGTTCCTTCTCATTTGACACTTCGTGAGGCATATATTACAATTGTTCTAATAGAAAAAAATCATAATTTGGTATCATACATTAGAGACAGAATTAAAACAGATTCTTTATTAAGTCAATTTTATAATAGAACTGATGTATCCTTTTCACATTACCGTAACAACTTATGTATTATTCCCAAAAATATTCCCAAAAATATTCCTAAAAATAAAACTACATTAAATCCATTGTGTTCAAATGTTAGAATTAATAACATGCATCGTCAGGGTGACAATTTCGATAATTTTTCTGAAATTGTCGAAATTATGAATGATTTTTCTCAAATGAATGAAAGTGATAAACATGAGTACGGATATTATGAAGGTTACTCGCATAATTTCTATAATACTGATGATATTTACTATATCGATGATGCATATGACATCAATAAAATATACCCGGATAATTTATTTGAAATAAATGGATTGTATAGCAACGTACTTTCGAAAAGAGAAAATAATAAAGAAAAAAATTATGGTATTTCTGGAACACAAAGAGGTGATCTATTTATATTTAGATATAAAGAAGTCAAACAAGCGAACAAACAAATGTATGATATTTACAATGATGTATGTAAAAATGTTTTCACGAAGGATATCATTGATTCCATAACTGGCAGTATTTTAACAAAAGTTCACAATAGTGAAACAAGACATGAAATTAGTATCAATTGTGCCGAATTTTTTGTAGACTATCTTATTGCTAATAAAGTATTCGGTGATTTAAAAATATTCTTTGATGAATCACATAACAATGTAATAAGTTTTTCATGGAATTAATTTATAATTATATTTTCTGATTGTGATTCTGATTCATTAAATATATTAAGAGGAAGACCAAAATTACTACTAGTATTAATATTGTTATTGTTATTGTCGACAATAGATAAATTATGTATCATTTGTTGTATTTTTTTGCATTGTTGTAAATCTGCTGAACATTTTTCACATTGATTAATATTTTTTTCACGATTGTTAAGCGTATTTTCTTTATTATTCAACAGATCGATTCGTTCTTGTTGGAATGTCGCCTGATATTGTTTCTCCATAACATAAAGTACGCTCATTGTAGTTAATGCAATAATCAAAACGACTATAAATATAATTATTCCAATGGATAAATCTGCCATTTATATAATTTATATTAGATATAATTATTAGTCTTCGTATTTAACCATCGTACTAATTTCATTTTGAGCGACAATAACATTGAAAAATACATTATTGGTTAAATATTTTTTAATAACTTCCTGTAAATCTAAATCTCGCAAAGATAAAAATATTTTTTCACGAGCAGTATTTTGATTATCATTGTTGAATGTATTAAACATTTTAGTAATATCTCTATCATCAAAGTCCTTGCATAAATTTTGAAGTATTTTTGAAAACCACAGTTCATATTTAAACAATTCACTTATATTAAATATATGAATCGATTGGTATGTATTTTTAATTTGACTCAAAATTGTTTTATCACATGTTCCAAATAAAAGATATTGCTTACTTTTATATATTTTATGGTCGTAATTGATCGTGATATTGTATTCGATTACAACAAAAGCCGTCAACGGTTTTCCATTTTTATTAAAAAAATCAATACTTAGCCTTTCAAGATTAAATAATTGAGATGGTGGGAAACTGACAGTGTTATATACTGCCATCCAAATATTATTATTCGATCCAGCATTTTTATCAACATACAAAATAAATGAATTGTCTGATGTATATGTATTTGTTGCATAAATATGGTTTGTTTGTAATTCTTTTACTCTCAAAATAATATATTTGTACGTATCATTTAATGTACACATGCAGTCACAGCAACAACATACATCACATTTCAAATCATCTGGAGATTTTTTTGAGATTTTTTTTTCAAAAGTTGAATCAATATTTGTTATAATAAGGGAGTCATCAGATTTTTTTATTGTTATGTTTTGATTAATAATTAATTTCATAATATTTTGTTTTGACAATATAACTCTATCTATTTTGACTGCTCTTACATTTTTGAATCCACGGGAAATGACAGGACCAGGAGTCTCATCAAATATTTTTTCTTCTATTTTAACACTTCCATCACCATTATTATAAGGACCAATATGTTTTACTCGTCTCTCGACACTTTTGCCTAATGCTTTAAATGATACAACATATCGATACGGATCTGGATAAACATCAAGTTTTCTATCATCGCTATCAATATTTATGTGGTATTCAATATTGTATTCATTCAATAAATTGTTATTCAGATTATTCTGTAATGTATTATTTGGGTTAGTATATTGTGGTTGTTCTATGAGAGGACCATTTGGTTGACTAAAAGCGTTATTATAATTATATTGATATCCAAATGCATTACTGTTATTCCCTGTGTTGCCATTATTTACATTGTTACCATTACTAAAATAGCCATGGTGATTGGTATTATAATTTCCATTTGTCTTGTAAGATAATGGTTTGTATTTATCATAATTATTTATGTCCATTTAAGATAAATATATAATTGTATAGTTGTATAATTATATAATTTAAAAAAAAAAAAGAATTTTATACCGTCTTTAATGAATATATTAAATTATTTAATATACTCAAATAGTTGGCGTTCAATTATCTAATATAAAATACTTTAATAATAATATAGAGATATTCAATATATTGTTTGTCTGAGTAAACTTAATGGATAAATATTTTTTTTCTAGAGAAAATGTTGACAAAGTTTCTAAGAATTTAAAAAAATATATACCGGTAAATGAATCGGCCAAATCACAAAAAGCCTATAAAAATTTCTTGGCTACACAAATGAAAGAAATTTACGAGGAATATGGTGATAGAAGACCAAAAAACATTCCTATACCGGTGTTTATTAATAAATTAAATAAAGAATCAATGAAGGCATGTATTCAAATTTATGAAGATAGTGAACGAAAAAAAAAAAAGGAAAATAAAAAAATGGA
>Ga0182016_10000771_pt1 | contig 39721 bp, 24 predicted proteins | sample 712S2MmetaG_FD_120491 | JGI IMG/M metagenome (GOLD analysis project Ga0182016, IMG submission 120491) | Permafrost microbial communities from Stordalen Mire, Sweden - 712S2M metaG | ecosystem: Environmental > Terrestrial > Soil > Wetlands > Permafrost | place: Sweden: Stordalen | collected...
AATGTATTCATCTATCTTTTTGAAGACTACGAACCGTTTAGCAGCATGGTGGATTCCGTTTGGCGGCGGATGATACAGCGCGGCGACAAGTTGGTTACCTCGGCAATGACCCTCGGCGAACTGCTGGTCAAGCCCTCGAAACTGGGACAAGCATCCTTGATAGAACAATACGACCGCGCTATCCGGGCAAGAGCACAGGTCATCAGCTTCGATTCACAGGTTGCATGGCGTTACGCCACCCTGCGCGCTACACACGCCATCCGCAATCCCGACGCAATTCAGTTGGCATGCGCGGCTCATTTTGGAGTCGATCTATTCATCACCAACGACAAACTGTTGCATAAGCTAGACGTTCCCGGCATCGGGTTCATCGCGCCGTTGGAAAAGGTACCTCTTTGAGTTTCAGAAAAGGAATCCAAGAAGGCCCTCAGCTTCGACTGGGGCTTTTTTATGTCGAAGGGTATTGACAATCAATAACTGTTTGGTTATGGTTTCTGAGTGCGAACTGGGAAACGACCCAGTAACAACTCATAGCGCAACGCAGAGAGGACAAACCATGCAGATCAAACTCACGAGCGTTTTTGTCGACGACCAGGAGAAAGCACTGAAGTTCTACACAGAAGTTCTGGGCTTCCAGAAGAAACATGATTTCGCAGGGGGCGGTAACTACAGATGGCTCACGGTGGTCTCGCCGGAAGAACCCGAAGGAGTTCAACTGGTTCTTGAGGCCAGCGAGGGTTTCAACCCCGCTGCGAAGGCCTATCAGCAAGGAATTCATGGGAGCGGGATACCTGCTGCCAATTTCTTCGTTGCGGATGTCCAAAAAGAGTACGGCAAGCTGAAGGGCTTGGGCGTGAAGTTCACCAAGGAACCGACCAAGACCACGGGATCGACGATCGCGGTGCTGGACGATACGGTTGGAAATCTCATTCAGATCACGCATCTGGATTGGTAACTCGACTGATGGAGGGGGCTCTCGATGCAAGGCGCAACGAACAATGTATTCAGGGCCCTTGCCGACCCTACACGCCGGGCGATCTTCGAACGGCTGGCACGGGATGGAGAACAGACGGTACACGCATTGACGGGGCGCGCCGGGGTATCGCAACCGGCCGTTTCCAAGCACCTGCGTGTGCTCAAGAGCGCAAGATTAGTGCGCCATCGGCATGACGGACGGGAGACGCATTACAGCGTGCCGCCGCAGGCTCTGGCGCCGCTGGTCGACTGGATGAATGTGTATAGTGCCTTCTGGCGTGAGAAGTTTGACCGGCTGGAATCCCTGTTGGATAGGATGGAGCCATGAAGAAGCCAGCCACGCCGCGATCGGCTGAGAATGAACAGAACGGGATACAGCATAAAGGCCAGATGGCAATCCCGGCTTATGGTTCGATCATCATTCGCGGGGCGCGGGAGAACAACCTCAAGAACGTCTCGCTGGATATTCCCAAGCGGCGCATCACCGTGTTTACCGGGGTGTCGGGATCAGGCAAGTCGTCGTTGGTTTTCTCGACCATTGCGGCGGAGAGCCAGAGGCTGATCAATGAAACCTATCCGGCCTTCGTGCAGCAATTCATGCCGCATTACGGCCAGCCGGATGCCGATCAGTTGGAAAACATTTCGGCGGCAATTATCGTTGACCAGCAACGGTTGGGCGGCAATATGCGGTCAACCGTGGCCACTGTGACGGACACGGCGCAAATGCTGCGCGTGCTCTATTCGCGGCTGGGCGAGCCACGTTTGCCGGCATCGGGCTACTACTCCTATAACGATCCGCGCGGCATGTGTACGGAGTGCGAAGGCGTGGGCCAGGTTGCGGCGATGGATATGACTGCTGTAGTGGACGAGACGAAGTCGCTAAAGCAGGGGGCGCTACTGCACAAAGTCTTCGCTGTCGACGGCTGGTGGTGGTCGATCTATGCGCGCTCCGGAATGTTCGATATCGACAAGCCGATTCGCAAATATTCGAAGGAAGAACGCGCCAACCTGTTCGATCTCGATGATGGGCGCAAGGTCAAAGTCGACAAGATCAACCTGACTTATCTGGGCGTAGTGCCCAAACTCAGGCAGATGATGGGCGACAAGGATCCCGAAACGCTACAGCCCCATGTACGGGTGGAATACGACCGCATCTTCACTCGCAAGATTTGCCCGGCGTGCAAGGGTGCGCGTCTGAAGTCTGAGGCGCTGGGGAGCAAAATCGCAGGCAAAAATATCGCCGAAATGTCGGAAATGCAGGTGAGCGACTTGGCTGCGCTGGTGCGCAAGCTGAAGGCGCCTCAGGCCGGCCCGATGCTGGCGGCCCTGGCTGCGCGCCTCGATAATCTCGTCACCATCGGCCTCGGCTATCTGAGCCTTGACCGGGAGAGTTCAACTTTGTCCGGCGGAGAGAGCCAGAGGGTGAAAATGGTGCGCCATCTCGGCTCGTCGCTGACCGATATCACCTATGTATTCGACGAGCCATCGGTGGGGCTGCACCCGCACGATGTGGGCCGGATGGCCGGGCTTATGCAGCAGTTGCGCGACAAGGGCAATACGGTGCTGATTGTCGAGCATAAGCCGGACATGATCGCCATTGCCGACCATGTGGTGGACATGGGCCCTATGGCCGGCAGCAAGGGCGGCGCAGTGGTCTACGAGGGCGATTTTGCGGGACTGCTGACTTCCGGCACGCTGACGGGCAACCACATGAAGAAGCACCAGGCCGTGAAAGACAAGGTGCGCAACCCGAGTGGGGAACTGAAGATCAAGCATGCGCGTCTGAACAATCTCAAAGACGTTTCGGTCGCTATTCCCAAGGGGGTGCTGACGGTGGTTTCGGGGGTCGCCGGCTCGGGCAAGACCTCGCTCATTGCTGGCTGCCTACCGCGGGGCTATCCGGAAACCATCCTCATCGATCAGAATCTGGCGCGCGGCTCGCGACGGTCGAACACGGCTACGTATACCGGCATTCTCGATAATGTGCGCAAGGCTTTTGCGAAGGCCAACAGTGTCGATGCAGCGCTGTTCTCGGCAAATTCCAAGGGGGCGTGCGCCGATTGCAGCGGGCTGGGAGTGATTTACACCGACCTCGGCCATTTGGACCCCATGGCGACCATCTGCGAGACCTGCGATGGCAAGCGCTTTCTGCCGGAAGTGCTGGAGTACCGGCTGCGTGGCAAATCGATCAGCGAAGTTTATGAGATGAGCATCGCGGACGCAGTAGCCTTTTTCACTGAACCGGCGATTGCGAAAATACTGGAAGGTCTTGACGATGTGGGGCTGGGCTATTTAACGCTGGGGCAGCCGCTTTCCACGCTGTCGGGCGGCGAACGGCAACGGCTGAAGCTCGCGGCTGAGCTGGGGAAAAAGGGCAATATTTACGTACTCGACGAACCGACGACGAGCCTGCACATGAACGATGTGGACACTCTGATCGGGCTATTCGACCGGTTGGTGGATGAGGGCTCCACGGTCATCGTGATCGAACACAATCTGGATGTGATCGCACGGGCGGATTGGGTCATCGATCTAGGACCTGACGCCGGGCATGAGGGCGGGACGGTGCAGTTCGAGGGGCTTCCGGGCGATCTCGCGAAGAACGGGAAGACGCTGACCGGACGGTACCTGTCGCAGCATTTGGGCAAGCGCTGAAGCGTTCGGGAAATCGAGCCAATTCGGCAATGCAGGGCCAGCGAAGATTGAGTGAAGTTGAAGAGGATAGACCAATGACCGATACTGCCGCGTCTCGGACTCTCGTCATCGAGCGGGAGATGAAGCATCCGCCGGAGAAGATCTGGCGTGCGCTTACGGAAGGACGGTTGATCGAGGAGTGGTTGATGACGAATGACTTTGTACCGGTGGTTGGACATCGGTTCAGCTTTCGCAGGGAGCCTGTGGGGAATTGGAATGGGGTCATCGAAAGTGAAGTACTGGTAGTGGAACCGCATGCACGTCTCGCGTACAGCTGGGGCTCATTGGGATTGGCGAGCGTCGTCACCTGGACATTGACACCGACCGAGAGTGGCACACATCTTCGCATGGAGCAATCCGGTTTCCCGTCGGAAGAGGGTGCCAACTACAAGGGTGCAAAATATGGCTGGCAGAAGTTTATTGGAAACCTGGAGCGTGTTGCTGGAGAGCTGGACTGATATGAAAGCAAAGTCGATTGCCTATTCGGCAGAGCGGCTTAAACCCGAGAGCGGCGACGATTGCGAATGTGGCGCGACAACCTCATCCACCTTGCGCCCTTGATGCTTCAGAAATGAACTTAGGCTTTTGAGGTATTCATCGCTATTGCCGAGCGAATCAGTGCTTTCAAAGCTTTTTCGTTAACCTTGTCGCCTTCATGGAAGTCGATGGCACGCCGCACATTGCCTTCGAGACTGGAATTAAACAGTCCGGAGGGGTCATCCAACGCGGCGCCTTTGGCGAAAGTCAACTTTACGGCGCTCTTGTAGGTCTCGCCGGTGCAGATTATCCCATCACGAGACCACACAGCCACCCCCCAGGGGTTCGAGGGCTTAATCCACTTGCACTCCTCAATGACCTCGGGGTCGGCTTGCTTGATCAAAGCTCGAAGGCGAACTAGCATTTCTCCGCGCCAGTCAGCGAGATGCTGAATTTTCGCGTCAATCAATTGCGAAACGGGGAGCTGCGATAGAGATTCGGCTTCTTGTGAACCGCTCTTCCTCTTCATGGGTATACGCCTTCTCGCGGAGCTATTCTCTCGCTAGGAGGATACCACCGCAGCAGGTGCTATAGCCTCTCGGCGCAGCGACCGCAGCCATCCTGCTGAAAGCCATGCACCGGGAATCGAAAACTCACTCCAGCCACAATCCAGGCAGACTAGCACGTCCGGAGACGGCGTCATAGGAGGGTGGCTCGTTGTACGCATTTTGTTGCGATATAGGCGGACTTCAGCGGGAATTACAGATAAGGATTCAGATTGGCACTTCGGGCAAACCATGGATACACCTCAAAAACGCAAACCATCTAGCACAACAAGTATTTCAATTGGTCAATGAAACCAACTTTAATCGGATTGTCCACAGGATTTCAACAGGAAACTGGGCCAATTCGGGAAGGCGTTCCCGATTTGCTCTACTTTGGGACATTTGTTCTTGGCGTTCTGGAACGCTTTCCACCCCAAAATCGGCCCTGACTGCATTTGCTCAAAAACAATCGGGGCCCCCGAAGGGACCCCGATTGGCTTGTTTCTGTTCGATGCGTGCGGTTAGAACATGATATGGAATCCAATCGTGACCGCGCGCGAACCACCGATGGTTCCGGTAGCGGAACCGAAGTTGGCAGCGTTGTTGGGGCATTCGGTTGTGGTACTGGTTCCTGTGTTGGAATTGTAGCCAATCGTCAAAGGGAGGATCGTGCAGGTTCCCTGTTGTTGACTCAGCGAAAGCGTCAAAGGAAGCTGGGTCGATTTCCCTGAACCCGTCGCGTACGGGACTTGATCCAGGTTGGTCAGGGCCGATTGCTGATCGACGGTGTTGTTGGAGGTAACAACCTGGCCATACCCAAGATAGGAACGGTACTGGTTGCAATTCGTACCGCCTCCATACTGTTGGATCGCAGCGGCCGCGCATCCGTTGTTCTGGCGAATCTGGGCCTGATTTTGTGGTACGTCAAGGCTGGTTGTGTTGGTTACGTTAAAGACATTGAATTCGAATTGCGCTTTTGTCTTCTCTGTAATCCTGAAGCCCTTGCGGATGGAGAGATCGAGACGCTTTTGAGCCGACTGGCGGAAGATATTGCGCTGGCCTACATTGAAGGATGTCTCATAGATATCCGACGGATCGTTACCGGTTGAAACTGGAATGCCGTCGGTGCCCGGTTGCAAATAGTGAATATCGACCTGCGAAGGGTCGATGGTAGGAATGTAGCTGCCGCCAGAACCGCGTTGCGATCCTTTGTCGCCGGTTAACGCGGACTTTGGATGCTTCGGGTCCTTGATGCCGAGAATGGGGTTCATCAGCGTCGGATAGTTGCCGAATGTGATGCTGCCCACCGCGCCGTAGAACTCATAGAGCGAGTAAGGTTCGCCGCTCTGCAAGGTTCCGGTTCCAGTAAGGTGCCAGTCGTTTGCGATATAGGAGGCAACGTTGTGGCTCTTGACTGCGTTGGGAATATCGATCTGGAAGTTGCCGGTGAACACATGCGTGCGGTCAAAGTCAGACGAGGCCCATGAATCGCGGAGGCGGTTCGGATTGTCGCCAGTGAAGAAGAGTCCAATGTCGCTCTGCTCGTCCAGGGAATGGCTCCATGTGTAGCTGGCGCCGAGCGCAAAGTTTTGCGAGAGTCGCTTTTCAAGGTGTGCTTCGAGTGCGTCGTAGGCTGAAACTCCAACAGTCTTGAAGGCCGCCGAATTAGGGCTGTAGCCAACATACGGGGCGCGGAAGTCGGTATTGCCGGAGTCAGCCGTGGCCCAGGGTTCTTCAGGAATCGGACAATAGTCGTAACCGCAATTCCCGTTGGTATAGTCCATGACTTCCATGCCGTAGGAGGAAGTCTCTCCCCAAATCGGATTGCTGGATGTAGCAATGCCCGGCTCGTTGAACGGAATCGGAATCACGGAGTGGCGGCCACGATTTCCTGTGTAGCCGAGCGTGAATGCAACAGTGCTGGCCGGCTGCCACTGCATGTTGAGTGTGTAGTTAATCGTGTAGGGCAGAACATTGCTCTTGTCATAGTAGCCAAATGGAATTGTCGGCGTACAAAGGGTGTAACCTTCCTGACTTTGCCATCCACTGCAGTTCTTGCCAAATTGCGAGTAATAGGAGTTGAGCCCGGTGGGGTATCCGGTCATCTCGTTCAGCTGATCTTGCAGGACCTGAACCATTGCGCCCGGGTCCGAACTTGGCGCCACGTAGATGCCACCGAGCCCCTGCGACGGAGGACTGAAAGCCAGATCGCCCATAGGATTCTCAAGTGTCAAACCGCCGGAGTTCGCCTTTGTACCCTGATCCGAAAGGCCATTCGCAACGCTGGTCAGCGGAGCGGATTCAGTAACGCCAAAAGGACCGCCGATCGAACCGCCCGCAGGCTGGGAGAGATAGGACTCGAGTTCGCCGCGGTCAAAGTACATGCCGGCACCCCCGCTGATGACCACTTTGCCGTGATTTGCCTCAGGAGACCAGGCAAAGCCGATACGCGGCGAGATACCCCACTGGCGCCCATTCAGGGTTGAGTCTGAAACGCCCGGAGTGGGGTGTTGCTTGTTGTTACCGGCGACGACGAATCCGGAATTATTCACGGTAAAACTGGTTGTCGAAGTACCGGTTACGTTGTACGCAGCCGGATCGAAGTTGAACATGTCGCCATACTTTTCCGTCATGCCGCCATGGTAGTCATAACGAATGCCGGCGGTGATGCTCAGGTTGCTCCGCGCCTGCCACTTGTCCTGGACGTAGCCGCTGATCTCATTGGTCCGATAATAGCGATCTGCATTGTTGCGGTGCGCGGTGTCATCGATACTTTCGAAAACGCTGGAGCTGTGAACGATCCCCTGCAGAAAATTGTCAAAGCCGCTAATTGAGGCCTGTGCATGACCGGTGCGGTTATTGGTGATGTTGAGTTGCGTGTAGCTGTATCCTCCACCAGCCACGATTGTGTGCTTGCCGGCGGTGAAGATCACGTTGGTTGAGGGATTCAAGCGGTTCTGATAATAACCCATATCCACAAAAGCGCCGGGCACTCCCGCGGGTCCGACGTTGAGACTTGGTGAATACTGGTCGTAGTAGCCGAAGTTTTTGATCGTCAACCCGGGAAGAACACTTGCATCCAGGCCGGTTGTCTGCCCGCCTCCCACACCCAGGTTGCCGCCGGAAAGGTTCTGTACATAATTGCTGAAAGAGCCCATGCGAACAAATCCGAGACGCTGCTCCCAGTTCAGTCTCTGACCGATAGCGATGGTGTTATCGAGCGAGAAGACCTGTGAACCGTTGTGCTGAGTGATCGGGAAACCGGCGGTGTCCGAGTAGCCAAAGGGACGAGTAACCGGTGCGTTCTGGAAGAAGTACTTTGCTGAGACACGATCGTTTTTGGTGGCGTCGTAGTCCAATGCACCATTCGCCTGATCGGAGATCAAGCGGGAAACCCCAAGGAGATAGACATTGGGCACGCCATATTGGTAACTCGCACCCGCGGCGGCTTGAGAAGAAGGAATCAGATATTGACCGTTGGCCAGCTTGGTCTGCAACAACGCGGCCGCAACGCCGTCAATTTGACTTGTGCTGGTTAGCGAGCCACCCCAACTGGCATCGGCATTCAGGAGCCCACTCAAAGATCGATCATCCGTCAAGCCGAACGGTACCGTCGCCTCAGAAAGCCCTGTTGCACTGTCTGCATTGATGCGGCGTTGGTAAGCGACGAAGAAGAATAACTTGTTGGTCTTCACAGGACCGCCCGCGGTGAAGCCTGCATCCCAGCGACGAACCCAGGGATTGACCATCGATTGCGGGAAAACTCCTACGCCCTGCTGTGCGAGTTGATAAGACTGGTTGAAAAAGAAGGGCGAGGCATTCAATAAATTGTCAGCGTAGCTGCCGTAGAGCGAGCCGTGCCAGTTGTTGGTGCCGGTGTTAGTGTTGACGTCGATTTGCGCTCCGCTTGTGGCGCCCTGCTGAGCGTCGTACATTGAGGCATTCACGCGCTCTTCCTGGATGAACTCAGGCGGCGGGGAAGGCAGACTGTTACCGTTCGATCCGTAAACTGAAGTACCGACAGAGAAGGAGCCGCCCGCCGTGGGCGCGCTGCCGATGTTGAAGTTGTAACGCTGGGAGCTTGAACCCGACGAGCTCTTGCCGTTGAATAGATTTGTCGAGTCGACGCCGTTCACCTGGAAAGTGTTCGACGTGTCGCGCTGGCCGTTGGCCCAGATGGGCTGGTTGCCGAGGCCGGAGTTGGAGTCCAGGTTGGAAAGAAGCTCCGCGTTGACGCCGGGAGAAAGGACAGCCATCTGGGTGAAGCTGCCTGTGGCCAGCGGAGTGATTTCAATTTGCGAGGAGTCGAGCGTGTAGCCATTGGTGGTGTCCGTGGCATTCAGCAGCGGGGTAGCATTCACCGTTACCGACTCCGTCGTCTGGCCCACTTTCAAAGCTGTGTTCACCGTAGTAGCGCGGGCTTCCTGTACCGGGATCTTTTCCAGTACGTTGAGCTCAAACCCTTCGCGGCTCACCTTCACCACATATGTCCCGACCGGCAGGTTGAATATCTGGAAGGAACCAGTACCGGATGTAGTCGTTGTCGAGGTCACATTGATGGCTGCGTTGGTGGCCGTGACCGTCGCCCCTGGGACCGCTGCGCCCGATGGATCGACAACCGTGCCGTTGATTGAACCAAGGGTCTGCTGCGCTAGGCTGGGGATGGTACATAGAAGCACGGCCAGCAACATCAGACCGCAACGCGCGACACTGCTCCGAAAAGTTTTTCTCATAATCTCCTCACAGATTCATTTGTGTTCCGTGATTGAATTTATTGGCGGCGGGATAAAAAGCCGCTCTCGCTTCAAAATCTGGGTTTAACACTATTGCTCTAAAGTCTATTCAAGAATAAGGGTTTGGCTATAAATAAATTTTGAAGGAGGGGCGGTTTTTCCACTGCATTTCGGTGTATTGACTAAATTTTGCGGCAAAAGCCTTGTGGAAAAAGAGGTTGTAATTCCCTGCTGCTGAGTAAGTTCGACCAGAATGCAGTACGAGGAGGGTAAGGATAGCCACACTGGGCGCTGGGCCTTTTAACTTTCCGCTTGCCCCGGCTACACTTGATAGATTCAATACAACACAAGTTCCGGCGCGGAGGCCGGACCATGCTTAACGTCTCCCAGCGACTGATTCTCGGTTGTGTTCTGCTTGCAGCGCTTACCCTTGGGCTGCTGGTGGCGACGCATCATGCACTACAGGCATCCGGGCAGATGGGGTTGGCCTGGGCGTTTGCTGCCGGACTGCTGCTGGTGATGGCGGGGACTGCCTATTCCGTCTTGCACCCTATCCACATGGTGGCGCGGGACGCTCACAAGATTGCGCAGGGCAACCTGGATCACCGCACAGGGTGGAAAAGTCGCGACGACTTCGGCGTGATTGCAGCGGAGTTGAATCGCCTGGCGGTGCGGCTCCGCGATCTGCACGAGTCCGAAGCCGGGCGCAGGCAGATGGAGTTTCAGCTCTCCGACGCGGTTCTGCAATCGATCTTTGAGCCGATCATCGTGACGGACGGCAAGGGACACATCCTCAAAGTGAATCAGGCCGCCTCAGAATTGCTAGGGACAGCCGCGTCCGATCGTATGGCGCTGGCCAATACACCGGGCGGCGATAAGATTCTGAGCGCGATTCGCGATGCGGTTTCGATGCAAAAGGCGGTGGCCGCGGAAGACGAGGCATCAATGCTGCCCATGCGCATCGGCAAACAGGAGCGCAGCTTCCGGTTGCGCACCACACCCATGCGCGACTCCGAAGGTCGCCTGCTAGGCACCGTGACTACGCTCGAAGATGTGACCAGCCTGCAGGACACGGACCGCTTCAAGACGCGCTTTTTGAATGTGGCGAGCCGCAAACTGCGCGATCCGCTGTTGCGCTTGCGGCGCGGGCTCTATGCGCTCGGCCAAGGCTTCGGCGGAGAGTTGCAGCCACTGCAAACGGAGCTTGTGGCCGCGGCCAGCAGTGAATCCGAAAAGCTGGACGAGCTGATGGGCGATCTTATCGAAGTGGCGGAGCTCGACTCAGGCAAGCGCGAATTGAAGTTGGAGCCGGTGCGCCCGATTGAAGCACTGACCAACGCCCGGGACCGCTATTGCGACGACGCTGCGCGCAAGCGCATCCGGGTTGACGTGCGCGCCTACGCCGACCTGTCCAGAGTGAAGGCGGATCGCAGGGCGCTGCGCACGATTCTGGACAATCTGCTGGCCAATGCGCTGCGCTATACGCCGGAAGAAGGCGAGGTCCTGCTGGCTGCGGAAGAGGTCAAGGAGGTTGTTCAATTCACGGTGCGCGACACAGGGCGCGGTATTGAAGCAGAGCGGCTGAGCACCATCTTCGATCGGTTCAATCCGATGTCGGACGCCGGCTCCGGACTTGGGCTGGCGCTGGTGCGACGCCTCGTCGAACAACTGGGCGGACAGATCGCCGTGGAGAGTCGTCTGGGGCATGGAACTACATTTCGCTTTACCCTTCCCGTGGCGGCGGTGGAAGCAACTCGCCGACCAGTGGAGGTGGGCTGAGCGATGGCTGAGATTATCCTCGAGAAAAAGCAGGAACCGGCCAAGCTGCGCATCTACATTGGCGCTGCGCCGGGTGTGGGCAAGACCTACCACATGCTCAACGATGCTCACCTGATGATGCATCAGCAAAATGTGGACGTGGTCATCGGCCTGGTGGAAACGCATGGGCGCAAGGAGACCGAAGCCCGCATTCGCGACCTGGAGGTCATTCCCCAGCGCGTGATTCCCTACCGCGGCGTGAACCTCAAAGAGATGGACGTGGATGCCATTCTGGCGCGGCATCCGAGCACCGTCGTGGTGGATGAGCTGGCGCATACGAATGTGCCGGGCAGCAAAAATCGCAAGCGCTACGAAGATGTGCTGGAGTTGCTGGACGCGGGCATCAACGTGATGACCGCGGTGAACATTCAGCACCTGGAAACGTTGAACGACGCCGTCAACCGCTCGGCCAATACTGTAATTCGCGAGACGGTTCCCGACAGCTTTTTGAAGCGAGCCGACGAAGTGGTCAACGTGGACGTGACCGTGGACGAGTTGCGGACTCGGCTGCGCGCGGGCAAGATCTACGCGCCGGAAAAGGTGGAGCAGTCACTGGCCAACTTCTTCCGCAAAGGCAATCTGAATATGCTGCGCGAGCTCTCGCTGCGAACGACAGCCGAACAGGTGGGCAACCGGGCTGCTGAATACCGCCGGACGCAAGGGCTTGAGCAAGCGCCGATTCCTGAGAAGGTGATGGTATGCCTGAGCACGCGGCCAGGAACAGAGCGGCTGCTGCGTGTAGGCGCTCGCATAGCCGGTCGACTTGCGAGCAACTGGTACGCGGTATATGTGACGCGGCCGGACGACGACAAAGGGCACGGCGATCCTGAGGCTTATCATCGCCTGGAAGAGTATCAGCGCATGGCGCGCGATCTCGGTGCGCAAGTGGTGTCGTTGACCGACAAGAATGTCTCCGATGCCCTGATCCGCTTTGCCCAGCAGGAGAATATTTCTCACGTGGTGTTTGGGCAGCCGGTGCGGTCGCGATGGGATATTCTGCTGCGCGGATCTGTGCTGAACCGGTTCTTGTCCGAAGTGCGCGACGTAACAGTGCAGGTAGTACCGATGCACAAGCCGCAGCAGCGCAAGGGATAAATTGTATTCCTATTCGCAGAACACGCGGACCTTGGTGTTGTCTTGCTTGGCGTCGACGTCGACCGTGAGATCCTCAAGGTGGTCGATAAGTTCTTCAAGGTTCTCCGGCTTGATCTGCGAAAGCGTCAGCGGCACGCCATGGCTGCTCAAGGCCTGGTCGAGTTGGGCATGCGCCTGCGGCGGAATCAGAGCGGCAAGCCGGACGCCGGCGTAGAGCAACTGCATGGGCACGCGCACATTCACCGTGGTGGGACCTCCCTTGTCCGCGGCTTCCACCAGCACCCGGAGATACTTGGCCTTGCTCTTCGTTTTGGGCTGGGCCTTCTCCGCGAATACGCCGTTGTTCGCGACGGGACCGTCTTCAAGCGCAGCGAGCAAGCGCTCGGCCTCTGCCGCGTTGATTTTGCCGGCGGCCAGCATTTCAAGGATTTGACGGCGATTTTCATTCATGACTTGCCTCCATTTGGGCGCGATTCGGGTTGAGATCGATGGTCTCCAAGCGACGCGCTAGAGAATCCGCACCAGGATGCGCGCGTCGCAGGTGTTGACTTGAACGTGAGTCCCGGTGAGGCCAGAGAGGATTCCCCAGCATATGGCGATAATGCGCCAGATGGTGGTGCGGGTGAAGATGGCCATGGTTACCAGGACGAGGAAGATGACCGGCGATAGGAGGATGACCGGAATCCAAAGCAGGAAAACCGGAAGCCAAAGTCGCGGCATGTGGAAGTCGGGCGTGTCGACGCCGACGACGGCGAAGTTTGGAGTCATTTGAGGGCCTCCAGGTCCTTGATTGCTTGCTCGGCTGTGATTTCGCCCGTTTTGAGCCGGGCCAGAATCTCAGCGCGCGAAGGCGATGGGTCGGTTTCGATGAATTGGAGCTGGCCGGAGATGCGGTTGAGCCGGAGCTTGATGGTGGGGTAGCTGACGCCAAAGGTCTGCTCCATATCCTTAATGGATCCGTGGGAGCGGAGGAAGGCGACGACGAAGACCTGATCCTCGAGGCTTAGGCGAGCGAGTTCCGGAAGAGTGAAATGGCCCTCGACTGCAAATTGCTTCTCCGGGATGCGGACGCGCTCGATAATCAGCGAACCGCCCTGGGCGATGCGGAGCAGTTCCTGCCAGTCGGAAGCGGGATTTGGGTTGGAGTCCATAGATGAGTTGTTCTCGTTTCTCAAGTACAAGAAGAACTGTAATCAATATTTTTAATAATTGCAACTAAATTTATTGAAATAATTATAATTTTCGAATACTCGGGGCGTGTACTGGTCGGCGCGCCCCCGCACAGAGGATCACTCAGCCACGCGGTAGCAGAGCGAAGCGTAAGTCTGATTTCGACGTGGATTCCGTGGCAGGTAAAGAACACAAACGCTCGCGCCGACTTCTTGATCGGTCTCGCTCGAACTGTTCCCTTTCGTGACCGTCCCTTTTTCAGTGCGAAATTCGTACTTGACCGAGAACCCGCTCTTATTGAGGGCACAGCTAGTAACCGTCGCGACTGCAGGCTTGCCCTCGGCGGCCAAACGTCGGTCCCAGCACATCGATATGTAAACTGCCAAGGCAATCAGCAGAAACACGGCTGGGCCGGAGAACGGAAACCAAACCACTACAGTAGGTTCTTCCCATGCAGCCGGATGGTTTATGGAAGGATTTGAGGGCAGGTACAGGATTGGAATTGGATCGGAAACACGAGAGGTCTGAAGCTGAATAGAAGCTCGACCCGTAAAAGACCTCCCATCGACTTGGAATGAATAATAAAACTTGGATCTTGTCTTCTTATCAATCCTTCCGATCACTTCGCTGCTCTCCTGGCGAAGCGCTGTTCTCGTTTGGGTCAACCGCACGGCATTCATACTGGCAGGAATAGTTAATGCGACGGCGATCGCCAGAAGAATCGCAATCACAATGGCAAACAGGATACCGTTTTTCGCTAGACGCGTTCTTCGAGGCAGTTGCCCCGTGAGCTCGCCTGGAATGGTCGCCGCTTCGGCGAATCTCATGCTGGGACCCATTTGGCTCTTCCTCCGTTCAAGAACATTCCTCAGATTCCATCGACCTTGATGCCTTGTGCCCCATTCCGTTCCTCTCGACTTGTGATGTCGAGACCTATTACCACTCCGATTCTTTGTTGTCGCCTTCGTCAGGCGCGTGGACAATGCGCATCAGTTCGCCACGGTCCAACCAGATGCGGTAGCAGTCGCCGCAGGAATCGACGATGACATTGCCGGGGCCGGCGTAGAAGTGGGTGTCCATGCGACGGTGGCACTGGGGGCATTGGATCGAGCGCTTCAGGTCGCCGTGATCCGGAGGAGACTGGACGGCAGGCTTGTCCAAATTGGAGCGCAACGCATCGATCAACTCTGGGAGCGCGCCCATTTTCATGAGAAGGCCGTGGCAATTAGTACAGTAAAGAACTTGTACTGAAGTAATGCTGGCTTTGACCAACGGCAGGTTGCAAAGTGGGCAAGCCTGGCCGGAATCCGCCGAATCGGATGAAACCTGCACGCCGTCGTCCTCCTCGCCGGGATAGAAGACAGCGTGGCAATAATCGCATTTAAAGCCCTGGGTATCCGGTTTGAGCGTGATCGGAGCGCCGCAGGCGAGACAGTTCATTGCGGCTTTCCGCACTCCGAGCAGAACTTGGCGCTGGCTGTAATGGATTTCCCGCAATCGGTGCAGAACTTGGCGGCGGCAGCGGTAGAAACGGTTTCGGCGACGGCTGCTGCCGGGACGGCGCCAGGTGTTTTGAATGAGTTGGCGAAGACCTGCGCAACCGCCGCGCCCGCACCCAACCCCATGCCCATACCTGCCCCTGCGCCCATGCCGCTGCCCATTCCACCACCTCCACCACTGTTGGCTGCGGCCAGGTCCAGTGATTCGGCAGCGGCGAACTGGGTGTAACGGCCCAGGTCCCCCACCATTTTCATGCCGATGCTCTGGTCCAGCATCTTGGCGAGCTCGTCCGGCAGCGAGATGTTTTCAACGGCAAGCTGGGTCATCTCAAGTCCAAGCGCGGCAAACGCAGGCTTTAAGCTTTCAACCATCTTTGCGGCGAGCATGTTCTGATTGGCGGCGAGGTCGAGAAAAGGGAGGCCGCTGGCGGCAAATGTCTCGGTAATGTGCGCCAGGATCGTGTCGCGCAGCTGGCCTTCCAGGTCGGCAGTCTGATAGCACTCCCTGGTGCCGCTTACCTGGTTGAAGAACACCTTGGGGTCGGCAATGCGATAGCTGTAAATGCCGAAGCAGCGCAGGCGGATGGCGCCATAGTCTTTGTCGCGCACAGTAATCGGCGTCGCGGTGCCCCACTTCTGGTCGATCTGCTGGCGCATCGAAAAGAAGTAGACCTCGGATTTGAATGGCGACTGGAAGTCCTTGCTCCAGTTCATCAGGTCGGTGAGGATGGGGAGATTGCGGGTCGAGAGCGTGTGCAGGCCGGGGCCAAAAATATCGGCGATTTTGCCTTCATTGACGAAAGCGGCTGCCTGCGATTCGTTCACGGTGAGCTGGCCGCCGTTTTGGATTTCGAGGTCCTGCATGGGGTAGCGATAGGTGAGGATGCCGTCTTGCGGCTCGTCCCACTCAATAACGCTGATGAACTGCTTGGACAGGAAGCTGATGAGGCTCACAGATATCTCCTGTCGATGACCGTAGCACGGGTTGCGCGCTGAAGGTATAGCACGAAGGGATCACAGGTATCTGCACAGTTAGCACGGAAGAGGCAGTTACCGGGCCGGTTGAGGAAGATAGACTTGATATGCCGCTCGTTCAGCCTTTTTTAACAAGTGCGAGCCTGTTTGAGAAGTCTTCAAGCGGGCGGCTGCATTTGCCTCTGATTGCAGATTCTTACAGGGACCCTGAGGCGCTGGCAGTCATAACAGCGCGACGGTGGAGTATTCCTCCGATGTTAAACGCGGCTACAAGGAATCGCCGGACAGGAAGCACATCGACACAGTTGCTCCTGGGGTTTGCTCTTTTCGCGATTCTGCCGTTTCATGGGATTCTGCTTCTTCTCCCGCACCCCATTGCGGCATCGCGATTAGCCACCGCTGCCGCGCCCCTGCTGGTTGCGCTCTGCGGCCTTTGGCGCGCACAGAAGGTTGCATCCAGGGAGAAGCTGCCGTCTCGATTGTTGAGCGCGTCGCTGATGCTCTGGGCTACCGGACAGGCCGTGGAGGCGCTCATTGGGCGATCTTCTTCCGCGCTCAACCTCGGGGTAGATGCTGCCGATTTCTTTAACGTCATCGCGGCATTCCCAATGCTGCTGGCTTTATCCAATACACGCAGGACCGAGTCCATTCACAACGTTTTCTACCTGGACAGCGCACAGATGGTGCTCGCGGCGATTCTGGCCTATGTATTGCTCTACCGCACCGCTTTGACGTCGAAGACAGCGGCAACGGCATTGGCCACGATCTACATCGGTGAAACTGCCCTGCTCGCCATTTCGGCGGTTCTAAGGCTGGCGACATGGGCCACCGCGGAAGAGCGGAGACGGATCTACCTGGTGGGAAAGGGCGTGTGGATGTTCCTTCCCATCGATCTGGGGATGAACTACGCTTCAAGCCATTGGAACCTGCGCGCGGGAACCATCTTCGATCTACTGTGGAGCGTCCCATTCGTGTATGCGGGCTGGCAGGCTTTGCACCTGCCGACAACAGAGCAGCCGGAAGTTCAGCGGGAAGAGCCAGGCACCGGCCGGTTGTTGATCGAGGGCATTTGCCCTCTGCTGCTAATGGCGGCCGTCTTTGCGCTGGCAGCCTCGGTGACGACTACGCATCCTTGGATCGGTCTCGCGGCGATTTTTATGCTGCTGGTGATTCAGTGCCTGCATGCCGGGGTGGTGCAGCTGAATTACGTAACCGTGGAGCGCCTGCTGCGTAAGCGTGAGCGGGAACTCGAGAATGCCAATGTCGCCATGGAGCGGCTTTCAATGCTCGACGCCCTCACCGGCGTTCCCAATCGACGCCGATTGAATGTGGCCTTCGACGAGGCCTGGCGACGCGCGATTCGCATGCGAACGCCTATCGCGATACTGATCATCGACGTGGATTTTTTCAAAGGGATCAACGATCTCCACGGCCACACGTACGGCGACGAATGCCTGGTGTCGGTGGCCGGCGCACTGCTGCTGCAGGCCATGCGTCCCGACGATCTGCTGGCACGCTATGGAGGAGATGAGTTCGCTTTGCTGTTGCCGGACACAGACGAGAAAGGCGCAATGAAAGTGGCGGAGCAGTTGCACTTTGCGATCGATCGTCTCCATGCTGCAAACAAAGCATCTCCGTTTGACGAGTTGCTGACGGTGACGATCGGCATCGGGGTGGGCGAAGCAATAATCGGTGCGGACCCAACCGCGCTTATCGATGTTGCCGATCGCGCGCTCTACCAAGCTAAAAGGATGGGGCGGAATCGAAGCTGCCTGCTGAGCCTGGGGCAGGAAGTGCTTGCCGGCCAAGGCTCTGTATAGAGCCGGATCGCTCGCACGGACGATCCTAAAACTGCTGCAAATCCGATGTCAGCGTTAAGGCACTGTAAACGGCCGCACGCCGTCGGTGGGGAAGATGCCGGTGGGGCCGGTAGCCGCGGACGGCTGAGTGCGGAACATGTAGTGAATCGAGAAGCCGGCATTCACCGACGTGTAGTTGCGCGAGTTGTTGGCGCCGACGAATCCGCCGGCGAACCAGTGGGGGCTGATCTGGTAGGAAACCTGGCTGCGCACATCGTAGTTAGGGCCGACACTGGTTTTCGCGGGCAGCATGGCGTCGCTCATGGCAGTTTCAAGAGGCTTGTCGACCGCTAAAGGCCAGAGCGGCGCCAATGCTTCCTGGAAGGCCTGCACGCCCAGGCTGCCGAGAATGTTGTAGTGCCAGCGGGTGCCGTAGTGGCCGACCCACGTGAAGGGCACGTTGGCAAGGAAATAGAACTGCGGACTGAAGTAGCCGCCCATGCCGTGCGTAAAAGCGTCTTCATTGTGCTGGTAGTGCATACCGAAGAAGTTGGCGCCAATGCTGAGGTTGCCGTATTCGGGCATAGTCTTGAGCCGCCAGTACGCACCGCCGGAGCCGTCGATGCGGTTATTGGCCTGAACCTGGTATCCGTTGAGATATTGGCCGCCTGCGCCGAGATAGAAGCCCGACTCCGCATCGCCGTGCGCGTATTGCACCTGGCCCTGGTTGGCGACCACACCGCCCCATACCTGTCCCAGATTGCCGAGAGTGTTGCCGCTGGGGTCGCGCAGGCCTGAATAGGAAAGCTGCGTGTCGCGAACGGGGTCGCGGCTGAAGTTGAGCGTGAACGGGCCGTTCGCGGGCTTCCAATAGGCGCGGCCAGTGAATGTGGCTACCAGGAAACCTTCCGGCGTGTACCCTCCTGCGATGGCGAGATGCGGGAAGGCGAGTTGCACTTCTCCGCCAACTCCGGCGGCATTTTGCTGTGCGGGAATCGTCGTAGCGGTGGCGGTCAGTGTTCCGATGGGCTGGGGGATGGAGACGAGCGAGGTGCCTGCGGTAGTGGACTCCTGCACGGTGATGACGCTGGTGCCGTCGGCTTGTCCTGAGTCGAGGAATACAGGCTTGGCGATGACGCTGAGGCGGGCGTTGAGGCCGAGCTGCATGGAGACCTCAAACGGAGCTTCGAGCGCTGAGAGATGATCGTAACCCAGGCTGCCAGACCGGTGGTTGATCACGCCTGCGCCGCCAATCCAGGGACTGTAGCCGGCCTCGATGGAGTGCAGTTGCATCTCGGCTTCGTCGCGGGGGCTGACGGGGTTGGGCTGGCGCTGGATGCGGACCCAGGGACCGCGCAGTGGCGGCAGATTGCGCTGTTGCAGCTCTTCGTCGGAAAGGCCTGTGTCCGTCGTCGGCGCTGGAGCAGGCGATGGGGTGGCCGTTTGTGCGTCCAGCGGGGCCTGCTGCGCTTGCGGCTGCGGCGTGCTCTCGCTTCCCTGCTCCGGAGCTTGGCCTAAAGTAGGAGTTCCCTGCTGGCTGGCTTTGGCAGAAGCGGCTCTTGCGCGTTTCTTCCTGGTTGTTGGCTGGGCGGCCGAGGGCTTGGCGGAATGCGGCGGAGCGCTGGCTGGTGGCGGCGTTGGTTGTGCCTGCTGCGGTTGCTGTTTGGGCGCGGAATAGGCGCCTGTGGCCGCTTCCTGCGCGGATGGGGTGTACTGCGCCACGTTGTATTGGCTGTTGCTGGAGGGTGGCGTATTGAGGCTTGGCAGCGAGTTCACATGTGCATTGGCGATGTTGTGGATGGACGCAGCATAGCCCTGCGTGAGTTGGCCATCGATCTGGTCGGCGAAAAGAGCCTGCGCCTGGGCGGCTACGGGGCCCATGGGCTGCGACGCAATCCGCAGAGGTGGCACTGGGTTCGGTGCGCCGGTTGGGGTGCCAGGCTTCCAGGCTTGAGGCGCTCGCGCAGCCTGGGAAGATGCGCTTCCTGAGGCTGGCCCGGTGGTGTCGACGGTCTCTTCAGAAGGCGGCACGTTCATCTTTCCCATGTAGGGAGAGATATCGGAAGAGGACTTCGATTTGGAGCCCGTGTGAACTTGATTGGCGGCATGGGACTGAGTAGCCGGCTGCGCACTGCTTGCCGTGGAAGGAGCATAGCTTGCAGCCGGCGGAATGTTCGCGGATTGCATCGTGGCGGGCTGCGTGGAACTTTGTTCGACCAGGGCCGGCTGGCTCGCAGCCTTTCGCTGCGTGGAGCTCTGCGGAGCGTAGATTGGCGCATTGCCCGGCGGAGTGATGGGCACGCCCTGTGCGTTTCCGGGGTTCGACGCCGGCGGTAGCGGAAGAGGATTGGTGGAGGGCCGCTGAACCCAATTCCGGCTCACTTGCGGGTCTTGATGCGGAAGCACCGGCGGCGGCGCGGACACGGCGTAGGGTGTGTGGCTGATGGAGTTATTCGGGCCGTACGCGGGAAGCGCGGGCACGGAGTTTTTCATAGCCGGATCGTTGCGCGGGTCGAGGAGCCGCTTCATGTCGCCGGGGTTGGGTGCGGCGTAGGAACCTGGCGGAACAAGGCTAATGTCGGAATTCTGGGCGGAGGCGCCGGCAGGCATGGCGGCCAGCGAAGCGCGCCAGAAATCGGCGGATCGTTGCGTGTTGCCGCGGGCCTGCTCGAAGCGCGCGGCAAGGGCGAGAATCTGCGGGTCGTTGGGAAAGCGCGACAGCGCCTGGCGCAGCCACTTCTCCGCCTGAGCCATGTCTGTGGCTCCAAGCGCCGCGGTAATGGCTCCCTGATAGTCGCTTGAGGGGCCGTCCTGCATTGGAATGGTCTTGTAAAGAGCGAGTGCGTCAGCCGGGCGGCCAACCTTGGCGTAAGCTCCCGCAACGGCGATGCGCACCCCCATGTTGGTGGGGTAGTCCTGCGATGCGGCCTGGAGGATTTGCACAGCGCGCCACTGGTAGCCGTTGTTCATGAGAAGCTCGGCTCTGCGCACGGCCCAGTTGGCCCAGATGGTCTCAACCTGTTCGCGCTGGGCCGTAGTGATATCGGCGCGGGTGTCGAGGCTCTTGAGAACCGGATAGAGTTCCTTGTCATTGCCGACGTTGTAAAGCAGCCAGGCGTGCTGGAGTTCGAGACCTGTTGGAGCCTGCGTGCGGTGAAGAAGGTAGAAGTTTTCGATGCGATTCAGGTATTCGGTAGCCCGCGGCAGATCGCCGGCGGCAATATAAACGCCTGCCTCCGCCTGCACAAATTCGACATCGGCTTCCAGCTGCTGGCGGACGTCGGGGGGAATCCTGGCCATTTCCTGAAGCGCGTCGGCGTTGTGATTGCTGGCCAGCAAAGAAATGACCAGGCCCTTCCATGCGTCGGATGCCTGCGAGTGCGGGGCGTTTGCGGAAAGCGGAACAGCCGGCGCGTCGGTTTGTTGCGATGCAGCCACAGCCGCGTGGATTGCCGCGCGGTGAATGGGCTGTCTCCCCGGTCTCCAATACGAAGCCAGGGGCGCCCAATTTGTGCGAATCAAAACGGGGCGGATAGTGTGCCGGGTATTGACCTGAAATGTGGCATACCTCAGGTGCGGCGCTCGCCTCAGCTGGTGACTGGCGATTTGCTTGCTCGGCAGCGAGTAAGACTGGGGAACATACACCGGTCCGCTCGGCGCCTGGCCCTGAGTGGCGGAGGAAGGCGTCGTCCACAGCTGATTCGGCTGCGAGGCCGGAGACGGAATCTGCTGAATGGGCGACTGCTGGGCGCGGGGTGCGTTAGGGCCGAGCACTACAGGGGCCGAGCCGTTGTATGGGTCGGCACCGTAGGCAGGCAACGGCGGCAGCTTGGTCGTCTTCGGAAATGGCTCGTAGTTGGGGTCCAGAAGCTGCTGCAAGTCGGCAGCAGTATAAGCGCGATGAGCTTTGAGGTCCTGATCGGGATGGACCAGAACGTGGGCCAGCTTTTCCGTTGGAGAAGCCGAGGGCATGGCGGCAAGCGCGGCGCGATAGTAGTCCGCTGCGCGCTGATTGTCGCCACGGGCCTGCTCGTAGCGCGCGGCCATGGAGAGAATCGCTGGGTCCCTCGGGAATCGCTGAAGCGCCTGACGCAACCAGATCTCAGCTTGATTTTTGTCAGTGGCCGCGAGGGCTGCGCCGATGGCTCCCTGAAAGTCGGCCGCAGTCGCGTCCTGCATGGGAATTGTTTTGTAGAGGGCCAGCGATTCCTTGGCGCGTCCCACCTGCGCGTATCCGCCGGCCACGGCTTTGCGCACGGTGATGTTGTCAGGGAAGGCCTGCGACGCGGCGTCAAGAATGTCTACCGACCTTTGAACGTTGCCGTTGTCCATCGCGGCTGCGGCGCGGCGCACGCTCCAGTTGGCCCAGATATCCTGAATCGTTTCGCGCTGCGTAACAGTTAAACTAGCCCGGCTGCCGAGGCGCATCAAAGCGGGATAAAGCGCGCGATCGTTCCCGGTATTGAACAGCAGCCACGCGTTCTGAATCTCGACGGCGGCAGGCGGGTCCGCGTGCAGCTTGGCGTAATGCGATTGCACGCGGTTCATGAATTCAGTGGCGCGTGCAATCTCGCCGGTCGCGGCGTAAAGGCTGGCCTCGGTCTGGATAAATTCAAAATCGGCGTCGAGTTCCTTGCGAACTGGCGCGGGAATGAGCGCGATCTCCTGCAATGCCTCGGTATTGCGATTGGTGGCCAGCAGCGCGGCGATCAGGCCCTTCCACGCATCGGTGCGGGTGGGGTTGTTCTGGAGCACCTGGTGATACAAGTCGTAAGCATGCGCGGTGTCGTTGCGCACGAGATAGATGCCTGCAAGTTGCAATTGCAGCGCAACGCTGGGCTGGCCGCCTGCGGAGACCTGAAGCTTGACGGCGCGTTCCAACAGGCTCTGCGCCACTTCATATTGATTGGCCTGCTGATAGATCGCGCCCAGCATGGTCAGGAATCCAGGATCGGCGAGCGCTGCTTCGTATACGGCGGGCTGCATCTTCTGCACGTCGTCAATGGCCGTGGTCTCCTGGCCCATCTCATGATGTGCGCTGACCAGGCCCTCCCAGGCGGAGAGGTTGCCGGGATCGTCAGTGAGCATTTGCGCATAGAGCGCGACAGCCTGATCGTAGCGCTTGGCCGCCATCAGGATTCCGGCATAATCCAGCTTCGTGTCAGCTTTCAGAGTGGCGCCATTGTCGGGGAAAGGCAGCGACATGGCCTGGGCAAGGATGCGCTGCGCTTCGTCGTTGCGGTTCTCCGCCAGATAAATGGTAGCCAGGGTGCGGAGGTATTCCGGATCCTTGGCAAGCGCTGTTTTGACGGACGCCGGGAAGCGCCCCTGCACGGCAAGCGCGTTCTCGTTCTGGTTGTCGCGCGCATACGAGAGGAACAGGCCGCGCCAGCCGTCCGGTGAGTTTGGCTGCACCTTGGTCAACTGGTCGTAGATGAGCGCTGCGCCGGTGTATTGCTGTTGCCGGGTCAGCATGCCGGCCAGGCCGTTGAGCGCTTCAGGGGAACGCGGACGCATGACCAGGGCTTCGCGGTATTTGGCGGAGGCTACATCGAACTGGTTCTGATTGAAAGCCTGCGTGGCTTCGCCCATCACCGACCAGAAATGTGAAGTAGTCAGCGCATCTTCGACGATTCGCTCCTTGAATCCGTTTTCTTCGGCCTTCGTGAGGTAATCAACAGCGTCGGGGAACTTGTTTTGCTGCATGCGCAGGAAACCCATGCCGGCTTCGGCGCGTCCATTGTTGGGTTCTTCGCTCAGTATTGCGGTGAAGCGTTTTTCCGCTTCTTCAAGGTGCTTCTCATTCAGAGCCGTAAAGGCGGAGCGTTCAGCGGGAGTGCGCGCAATGCCGGCGTTCATTTGCGCCAGCTTGGATTCATCTTCCTTGAGATGGCCGGCGAGTTCTGTGTCCTGCGGGTGCTCCTTGACATATTGCCGCAACTCGCCGGCGGAAGAGGGATTGGCCGACTCCCACACCAGGGCCTGTCGCAATGCAGCCTGCGCATTCAAATCCTTGGGGTGCTCGCGGAGGAGACGGATTCCTTCGGTGCGGGTCTTCTGGTCGTAGGTGAGCATGGTGCCCAGTTCGACCGCAAACCGCGGGTCCCCAGGGTTGCGCTCGGCAAGAGCGCGCATGGCGGTAATGGCTTCCGGTTTGCCGTTTGCGGTCCCGTACAGGGTTTGGTAATAGGCCAGCGCGACGTCGCCATCCGGCGGACGATCCCCATAAAGCTGCCGGTAGATGCGCATGGCATCTTCCCTTTTTCCCTGTCGCGCAAGCTCTCCGGCCTGTCGCAGTTGCGCACTTTCCGCGCGGGTGCTGGCGAGGCCTTGAATCTTGGCTATGTTTGGGTCCTTGGGGCTGGCCTTGCGCAAACGGTCGAGGGCGTCGATGGCCTTGTCAGAGCCGGTCAGCTTCAGATCGCGAGCCAGCCCGGCGAGCGCTTCAACATTATTAGGATCGGAAAGAAGAACCTGCTGCCATACCTGAATTGCCAGGTCGGGACGGCCGCGCGCCTCGAGCGCATGGCCTTTCTCGATCATGATTGTACGGGTAGCGGCTGGAGTGTCCGGGGACTTGCGGGCAGAGTTTTGGGCGGAAATTTGGGCAGGGCCTGGCAGCAGCGCCAAAAACAGGCAGCCCGCAACCATCGAACCCCTACCCCACGCCCCGAAACCAGCCGTCATCAGCGATTCCATTCTACGTTCAGCTCCCCGCCCGCACCAAACCGAAATCTACCTTCGATAAAACCGGTTGAAAACAGGGCAAGATTCTGATCGTAATATGCCAAGTCCTTTCCGTACAATCCCGTGGACGCATCCCGCAAGCGGGCGAGGCGAACCGTTTGCTGCGCGCTAAGCCTTGAGGCGCCGGGGATAGCCCTCAGATAAGGCAGCACAGCAGCCGAGAATCCCACAGGTCCATCTTGCGCCATTGGAATGCCCTGGTCACTTACCTTTTCAGGGGGGGCATCATGAGAGGCAAGGTACGCGCTCATGGCGGGGATGGCGCTGAGCACCTGGGCGCGGAGGGTGCTGGAACCGTCGATCATGCCCGCCCAGAGATAAACGCGAATTGCGTCGTAACTGCCGCCCGGCACATCGCTGTCCTTGTTGCCGGTTTGCATGGCCGGAGCGGGATAAAAACCATCTCCCGGCATGTAGTTTATCCAGTCCATGACGAAGCCGTGGCGGGCGCTGCCCTCCAGCATGCTGGGGATCCCCTGGGCGATCCTCTGCCAGGGGCCTGTCGGATCCACTTTGGCGAATCGCTGAAAGAGGAATAGCGGCATGTAGCTGGGATTCAGCGTTGTGGTCTGGTTACGCTGGAAACCGGTGGGGCCGGGTAAAAGCAAGGGGCCGAAGCCGGGAAGATTTGCGACTTCGGTCTTGGCGATCTGGGCCATCATCGCTTGGCCGGTTGTAGTGTAGGAGGGCACGTGCCAGAGCCGGCCGGCTTCCATAAGCGTGTACGCCATCCAGGCATCGGCATCGGATGCGGAGTGAGTGTCGAGGGCCTTCCACTGGCCGTCGCTGGATTTTCCCCATAGCCACGAGGGCAAGTGGGTTTGAAGGTCGTCGCTCGCCAGGTTGGCTTGCGTCCAGTTGAACAGACGATCGAATGTCAGGCGATCGTCGTCTGCCAGGGCAAAAAACATGGCGTAAGCCTGCCCTTCCGAGGTCGTGCGATCTCCGGCCGTATGGTCGATGACGCGGCCCTGCGGGTTAATGAAGCGCGCCTCGTAAGCATTCCAGAGTGGCCAGGAACTCTGCTTGCATCCGCCGGAGGGGCAGAGCGTGAGGAGGAATGCGATCAGCAACCAATGCTTGCCCGGCCGATATGTGCGTAGGCCCATTGCAGCAGTTCTCCAACGTATGCTGGGCGCTGTGAAGAAGGTGCCCTATTCCCTGATCCGTTCACTTAACGGACCGGTTCGTATTCCCAACTGAAATGGGTGCCCCCGGTCCTTCGCATTTGAGGACCGGGATAATGCAAACCCAACCCATCACAAGACGCAAGCTCCTTAAGTGAACAGCATTGGCCCTATTCCCTGATCACTTAACGGACCGGTTCGTATTCCCAACTGAATTGGGTGCCCCCGGTCCCTTGTATTTGGGGACCGGGGTAATGCAGACCCAACCCATCACAAGACGCAAGCTCCTTAAGTGAACAGTCTTGGCCCTACTCCCTAGTCCTTATTCCCTAGTCCTGACTCATTCTCAGCCGTGCTCTGGCCTTGTTACGCAACCACTGCCTTACCCAAACGGCCAACGCCAGGGCCAGACACAATACCGCCACCGCCGCCAGCCACGGAACTTCCATGAACCACAAAGTCAACCGCGTCCACCACGGCAAAACGCCAACATGGTAAACCTCCGCGCCAATGCGGAACGACTGGAACTGCGTACCGTGCAACACCGACACCGACTGACCAACCGCGCTCGACTGCTGCACCTTGATAAACGTAGCCATGAAGGCCTCAAACGAGGCTGCGTCCTTCAGATGAATGGCGACTATGCTGCGGTCGTCCCCGGCGCCGTAGGGAGATTTGATTCCCTCGATTACCGCGTCCGGCGTGCCTCCGGCAGTCAGGTCGCCGCTCTCGCTGTGCTCCTCGGTTTGCAGCTTCCACCATGCGTGATGCAGAGGGGCGAAAAATCCCTGCGTGTCGTGAACCTGAACGGAACCGCTATGCAAGGCAACCGGCAAGTTATTGCCGAGCTTGTCGAAGGCCGGCTGGTCGTCGCCTGTACCAATGATGAGAAAGTCAGTGTGCGAGCCGTTTTGCAATGCATCGGCGGCAGCGACCGTCACACGCAACGTAGGATAGCCCGTCTGGCGGCTGAAGTGGCCCATCAGCGTGACAAAGGTCTCGATCTCCTGTTCGGTGGGTACCGACGGCAGCACGACTGTGGTCTCGCCCAGGTCGGCAAGCCGCGTGAACGGGAATCCCGCATTGGCAAACGTCTCAAGGTTGGGTAGCGGCGCATAGTGCGGATACCCGCGAAGATCCAGATACGTGTCGCGCAGGATCGCGCCCTGCATATTGATCGGCGTCGTATCCTGACAGCCACCCTTCTTGAGCAACTGGAAAGTGAAATCGAACGAGAGCGAATTCGAAAAAGGCCGCAGATTCACTACCGGGACCGGTACATCCACCTTCATCTCGCGGGTGGCCTGCTGCCCCGGTATCAGCGGAACAGAACCGAGGAACGCATTGTTGATGCGGACCTGAAGGCTGGAAATGGGTCCGATGGGAATCGAATTGTATCGGTATGCCAGAACCAGCTTGGCATTGGGCCGCTCGGTGTAGAAGATGTCCGGTGGAATGCGGAAGTAGACCGGCAGAGGCGCTGATCCGTCGCCCTGCAACTGGTCCGCGGTGGCGTAATCCCATAGCGCGATGGACTGATCGGTGCGCGCCCAGCGCGGGGCGTCGTCCACCTTGCGACGGTCCGACAATCTGAAATTGTCGATCGAAGTATCCGGGCCGTTGAGCATATCGCTGTGGAGCGCGACCGCCTGCGCCGCGATCAAAGCCTGGTCCGCAGTGGCTCCTGCGATGACCAGCACCTTGCTGTAAGGATCGTTCGGATTGGTGCGCATAGCCACGGTCGGCGAACTTATGCCGGCCAGATTCAAGCCCTGCGGAAGATTGCTCGATCCGTCTGAAATGACAATTGCGTTGCCTGCGGGGATCTGTCCGATGTGAACGGGAAAACGCACCGGCCGGTTCTCTGAAATCATGCCGAAGTAGCTTGAAACAACGCCGGCCGCTTGAATTGCCTTGAAACTAGGCGCGGAGGCAAAGATGATCGGAATGCTCAACGGCTGAATGACAGCAGGGTCGAGAAACGGCATCGGCAACTGCTTCAGATCGTCGGCCAACGGAAGCAGATCGCCCTGAATATCGAGGTATGTATTGCGATGCACACGGGACCAGAGCGTGGTATTCGCAGGGTCCTCGCAGGTCATCGTGTAATGGCCGATGAATTGAATGGTGAGCGTGTTGCTATGTACCAGCAGCTCCGGCGGAATGGTGAACTCCGCTTCGGCATCGTGGCTGTCGGAGCCGCCAAGCTGGCCCGGCGTGGGCTGGACCGTTGCAAACAACGTGCCGTTCATCATCAGCTTGATGTGGCTCAACTGCGGCAGCAGACTGGGCGAAAAGGCGTAATACACGTGGATCTTCGCGGTCCGGACAACGTGGGTTTGCGGCAGCGTGAAGTAGATTTCGTGGCGGCTGTCGATGCCATGCAACTCAATCTGCGGCGAACCGGCGTCGTTGAGAGTAAACGAATCGCGATACTGCCCGGGAGGCACCGGAGCGCCCTTGTCAGCCGGCCCAAGCTCCGAACCAGGAGTTGCGGCCAGGTCGATCGGCGACGGAGCCGGAACACCAACCGCATCGCTCGGTTGTTGCGCATTCAAGTTGTGCGGGAATCCAAAGAGAACCGAGGCAAGAAGGAAAATTACAGCCGAACGGGCAACCGAAAGAGTGGCCTTTTTGCGCGCCCTGTTGTCCCCGCCCGTGAGACTGCGAAAAGTCTGAAGCAATCCTCGAAACGAGATTTTGAATATGCGTGCCATGCTGCGCATCGGGTCGTCCGTCTCCCGCGACTCGCCCCATCCAAGCCACGAGTCGGCGCGGGAGTAGAGCACCATGGTTAGGACCTCCTGCTCGGCAATCGTCAGGTCCTGAAAGCGTACGCGCAAGACCGATCCTTCTGAAGAAACCACGATGGCAGGCAGTTCCGTTTTTACCGATGGCAATGGAAAACCCAGCCGAATCAAGCTCTCCGGTTCGAAGTCCACCGTCTCGGAGAAGCGGATGCTGCTGCCCCCGGAAGACATGTCGATAGTTTCACCGGCGATGAGGCGGCCATCGGGAGTGCTCGCAAGAATAGGCGTCACTATGCTGATGCGGACGGTGGTTCGCAGTTGCTTCATTTCACGCGATACCGCAGTGCAAACGCCAAGGATGATGATATTGAAGAAACACCAGATGGCGTTCATGATAACCGTGCCGGGCCGGTCGCGATCCCAGATGAAAAAGCGCGGGATCGCCACCAGAAGTCCGAGCATATTGAACATCAGCATGATAAGAAATGGCTGTGCGATACGGGCGTCAAAAAATGTGCGCTTGACGACGCCGCCCTTGGCCGTCACATTGAACTTACCCAGCTTCGGATTCACCAGCGCCATCATCGTAGGCAGCAGGATGTATGGCGAAAGAACCGTCTCGTAAATTTCATTCCAGAATGAGTGACGGTGCTCGCCCTGAATGCGCGAGTTGGTGACGCTGGAGAGCGTAAGGTGCGGCATGGCATACGCCAGAATGGCGGCCCAGTATCCGGGGACGTTGGTGTGGTTCAGCAGTAAGTAAATCAACGGCGCCGAAAGAAAAATAAGCCGCGGCACCGCATAAAGAAAGTGGCACATCGCGTTGAAGTAGCAAAGCCTCTGGGCGAATTTCAAGCCCGGTGCGAAGAGCGGATTATCGGTCCGCAGAATCTGGATCATGCCTCGCGCCCAGCGAATTCTTTGGCCGACATGGGCCGAGAGTCGCTCCGTGGCCAGGCCCGCTGCCTGGGGAATATTGATGTAGGCCGTGCCCCATCCGTTCATCTGCATGCGCAGCGAGGTGTGCGCGTCTTCGGTTACGGTTTCAACCGCAATGCCGCCGATCTCATCTAGCGCTTCCCGTCGTAGCACCGCGCAGGAGCCGCAAAAGAAGGTCGCGTTCCAGAAATCGTTGCCGTCCTGCACGATTCCGTAGAACAGCTCGCCCTCATTGGGGATTACGCGAAACTGGCCCAGGTTGCGCTCGAACGGATCGGGGGAATAAAAGTGGTGAGGCGTCTGCAGCATGGCCAGGTTGGGGTCGCGAATCATCCAACCGACCGTCATTTGCAGAAAGCTGCGCGTCGGCACGTGATCGCAATCGAAGATCGTCACGTATGGAGAACTCATGCTCTTCAATGCGGTGTTGATGTTGCCCGCCTTGGCATGGAAATTGTCGGGACGAATTTTGTAGCCGATGCCGGCCTCGTATGCGAAATCCTCAAACTCCTTGCGGCGTCCATCGTCGAGGATGTAGATGTGCATCTTGTCGGCGGGCCAATCCATGTTCAACGCGCCCAATGCGGTGTAGCGCACCACGTCGAGAGGCTCGTTGTAGGTGGGAATCAGCACGTCTACGTGCGGCCATTCTGTTTCCTGTTCGGGAAGCGCGACGGGCGCGCGGCGCAGCGGCCAAATGGTCTGAAAGTATCCCAGAAACAGAATGAAGAACGCGTATGCCTCCGCCAAAATCAGGCTCATGATGAAAAACGTGTCGAGCGCGCCGGGGTGATTTCCTGGATCCTGAAAGAAGTTCACCGTCTGCGTCAACCGCCAGTAGCCATAGCGGAAGGTGCAGAACATCGACATCATCATCAGCGAAAGAGTGATCAAGTAGGAGTCGGAGCTGCGCGCCAGTGCAATCGACATCAGCAGCGTCAGCAATCCACAGACAGCCTGCTGCGGCCATGTGAGGGGAAGCGTGGCGAGGAAGACAAACACCACCGCTGCCGCTAGCAGGAAAATGAGGCGAAGAGTCTTGGTGAAGATGTTTTCTCCGGCCCCAATATCCTGCCACAGGCCCGATAGGGTCATCGTTCACTCCATCGGACGCCGCGATAGCTTGTGGCCGCTGGTGAAGAAAGGCTCTTGACCCATGCGGCCAGTGTGGCAAAATCTTCAGCGAGTGTCGAGCCAGGGGCGTAATCCATTACTGTCATGCCTTCCGCTAGCGCCTCGCTCATGGCCGCCGTGCGCCGCAGCGCGAAGGGCAGCAGCCGCTCGCCCAACTGTTCGCGCAACACCTCGCGCACGTCCAGGTGCAGCGGGAGAGACGCGTCAAATTGATTCAGCACGTAGTACGGCATTGAGGGATTGCCGGACGGGTTGCTGTTGTGCTCGAAGAACGCGTCGATGGAACTTACGCTGACCACTGAATTCATGTCCGGAACAACCGGCACCAGAATCATGGGCGACATGCGCATGATGCGGCGGGTGGTTGCGCCGGATGCGGTTGCCAGGTCAACGATCACGCGGCTGGCTCCTCGCGCGAATTTCGAAATCTCCCCGCTCAAGCTCTCCTGTCCTGACGGTTCAGAGCTTACGCCTTCAGGATCGATGGTTACCATTTGAATGGGCGCGTCGCTGCTCGCTCCCGGAGGGGTAAAAGTGCGCAGCTGCCCGGGCCGCTGATCCGTGGCGCCAAAAAAGAAAGGCAGCAGGCCGAACGCTGCCGTATCCACGAGAAGCACGCGCTCGCCGCGCGCAGAGAGAGCGCGGCCCAATGTTGCCACAATGCTCGTCTTGCCTACGCCGCCGGCCAGCGAAAAAACAGCCATTGCCGGAGCGCGCGAAGCTACCGGAGCCGCTGCGACTTCTACAGGCGCTTGCGCATTGCCATCGAACACACCACGCAGCGCAAACCAGCGGGAGGTGAGGCGATCTCGCGAGCCCTGCAGCGTATCTTCAGCCGGCGGCAGAGAGGCCGGAGGTACTTGCGGCGTCGGCTCCGGCGTTTCCGTGGTCAGCCATGCCGGGCGGCTTGCAGGCTCGCGCGCTTCCGGCGCAGCCCAGGGGTTGCGGAACATCGAACCTTCCTCGCGCACCCGTTCCTCCCGCGTCGGCCCATAGTGTTGTGGAGAAGCGGCCGGCCGGTAAGCCTGCGGCCGAGAGAAGCCTGAGGGTTCGAAATTCTGCGCCTGCTGTGGCGTATACGGGGCTGCGGGGGGCGGAATTGGCGATGCGGGAAAAGGATCGGAGCGCGGCTGCTGCCATGTGCGCTGCTGCGCGAACTGTCGCGCGGCCTGCTCGGCGACACGATCCGCCGCCGCTTGAGCTGCCTGCTGCGCCGCCACTTGGGCTGCCAAATCCTGTGCGCGCTGCGCGGCCTGTTGTGCCGCGCGCTCGGCAGCTTCTTCAGCGGCCTGGCGAGCGGCCTTCATCGCGTTCTGCTCTGCTTCGTATCTTGCTGCTTCCTCAGCGGCCTGTTGCGCCGCACGCTGAGCGGCTTGTTCCGCGGCCTGCTTCGCTGCGAGCTCGGCCTGTTCGGCTGCCCGCAGAGATTCACGCTCGGCCTCTTCGGCAATCAGTCGCGACTGTTCGGCCATTAACTGTGCCCGGCGCGATTGCTCTTCAGCCTGCGCCTCTTCAGCTGCACGTTGCGCTTGGGCCGCCACTGCCGCGTCCGCTTCCGCCTGCAATTTTTGTTGCACTTCTTCGCCGGATTGCTCGGCACGCAGCCGTGCAATCTCCCGAGTCTGCGCCCTGGATGCGGAAAAATCTCTGTACTTTGCACCGTGCAAATTCGCCCAGGAATACAAAGTCGCCACGTCTTCAGGCGTCTGGTTCTGGTCGCTCAGCGGATTGATATCTGTCATATGGCCCTCATCAACCTTCTCGCTGCCAGAAGCGCTTCCATTGGTCCTATCCGCCTTGCCTCACCATCACCGCGGGAAACCACTGCCAGGCGTAACCAAATGGGAGTCCACTTCATCCAGAATCCTACCGGGGACACTATTGTCAAAACAATAACACTAGTACTGTTACCTTCCTACCACTTTCTTGCCATCCAAGTGTCGTAAAACGCTGCATTTTGTTGACAATGCGCAACTTAGACGAATGCAACGAATATGCGTGCTGAAGTGTGGCTATTATCGTATCAGCGCGGAAGATCCCCTGTTCGGGAAAATCGCTTTGGCTGGCCCCCGTCGATTACTGTCTTGATACCTTCCGCACAACTTCCCACTTCCCTTTTCGACATCGCAACTCTCACTTTTGCGCTCAAGCCGCGGGTCCGATTAAGCCGCCTTTGAGCCCAATTCAGGAGTGTGGTTTCGCTACCGGGTGCGTTGGGCGCAAAACCGTCCGCTGTGGTAGTTTGGAAGTAGCGGCCTTGAACGAGCTCGTAGCTCAGTTGGTAGAGCAACGCCCTTTTAAGGCGTGGGTCCTGGGTTCGAGCCCCAGCGAGCTCACCATATAAAATAAACAACTTAAGTCAAACGTCATTAAGTTAAAAAGGCCGCCCTAATACAAAAGTGATACAGGCGCATCCCTCCAGAGGCTCGGTTGGCTCGAAATGCGGGTGTGGGGTGTTGCACGGAGTCGCACGCGCTCGCATTAAGTCGCACATTAGTCTCATTCCGCTTCGAGTTGCGCGGAGAACCCATTCGCAGTGGCTAAGGCTTCGTAACTCTGAATATTCCCTGCCGGATCTGCCACGGCGCGTGTCGGCATAGCTGCTGGCAAGGGAAATTCCCTACCAACAAAAAATGAAATCTCCATCGCCCATGTAGATTGTGTGAGGTTGTCTTTCACCGTTGGGATAGTCGTCAGTCGCTCCAAAGGCCCAAGCTTTCGAGCAATTCGCATCATTGCGGCCAGCGCCCGACAATTACGAAGAGAGCAAGAAGAAATACAACCACGCTCGGCGCGACGTGTTCCTGGCGGCGTGCATGATAAATGCCGACAACAACGGTCAGCACGGCTAGCCCTGTAGCCGCTAGCCGAAGGAGAATGTTCGGTGGCCAAAGGTCGACCGGCACCACTACGGCGAGCGCTCCCACAATCTCCACCAAGGCGATTATTGCAGCAAACTCGTTCGGCATCCCAACCCATCCCGACACCAATGGAGCTTGCACCACTTTTCCTTTGCGCCCATAGACAAGTATCTTGCTGACTCCGGCAAACACAAACACCGCGGCCAGAAGAACTTGCGCTATCCAAAGCAGGACGTTCATTGTTTCACCTACCCTCGCTGTTCGGACTCCGGCACTCATTGCCAAGTACCAGAGCCTGCAGTAATGCATCAATAATCAGATGGAGAATTTATAGGAAGCAGATGAGCGAAATGCCAAAGTCACCTCGATGCTTGGCCTGAGACAGTTGTTTGTCGTGTCCGCTCTGGCCGCCATGAGGCCAGTCGTCGGCGCGAGAAGAAACTTTTCCCATTCGAAGTCACATCGCAAGCAAAATAGGCGGTAGCTTGAGAATTGCGGTGTTCACTCGACATGGAAATTCATCGGACCCTAAAAACGTGCGACGATTCAACACAACCGGCCGCCAGTGCGAGTCGCGTGGCAGCCCGCACTCAAAAGAAAGCGCGGATGCGGGAAGCACATTACGCTTCCCGCATCCGCATACCCCTGACTTCTGAGAGTCAGCCTCAATGCCGATTGGGGCAATCCTGCCGGCGCAAGATACCGGACTCCCTTGTTATCGATTTAAGCGACAAGTTCAGGCATCGGCACGGTGTTGATCGTGTGCAGAATCCGCGAGACGATCTGGTAGGGATCTGCTTCGGAGTTCGGGCGGCGATCTTCCAGATAACCCTTGTAACCGTTCTTGATGAAGTTGACCGGAAGCCGGATGGAAGCGCCGCGATCGGACAATCCATAGCTGAACTTGTCGATCGACTGCGTTTCGTGCAGGCCGGTGAGGCGCAGGTGGTTGTCAGGGCCATACACCGCAATGTGGGCGGCAATATTCTCTTCAAACGCCTTCATCAAGGATTCCAGATATTCCTTGCCGCCAACCTCGCGAATATATTTGTTGGAGAAGTTGGTGTGCATTCCGGAGCCGTTCCAGTCTCCCTTGATGGGCTTGCAATGCAGCACCAGGTCGACTTCGTACCTTTCGCACAGGCGCATCATCAGGTAGCGCGCGACCCAAACATCGTCAGCGGCCTTGGCTGAGCCTTTTGCGAAAATCTGGAACTCCCACTGGCCCTTGGCTACTTCGGCGTTGATGCCTTCGTGGTTGATACCGGCTGCAAGACAGAGTTCCAGGTGTTCTTCGACGATTGTGCGGGCCAGGCTGCCCATGTATTTATAGCCGACTCCGCAGTAATAAGGACCCTGGGGCGTGGCAGGGAGGCCATCCTTTGGGAAGCCCAGAGGGCGGCCGTCTTTATAAAGGAAATACTCCTGTTCAAAGCCAACCCACAGGTCGGGGTCGTTCTCGATTGTTGCACGCATATTGGTGGAATGAGGCGTACCATCTGGGTGCATCACTTCGCAGAGAACAATAAAAGCATCCTTGCGGCTTGCATCGGGATAGAGGGCGACAGGCTGGAGAATGCAGTCGGACTTGCTTCCCTCGGCCTGCATGGTGGAACTGCCGTCAAAACCCCAAAGAGGCAAATCTTCAAGAGAAGGGGGCTTCTCAAACGACTTCAGTTGAGTCTTGCCGCGAAGCTCAGGTATGGGCTTTCTGCCGTCAAGCCAGATGTATTCGAGCTTGTATTTCGTCATAATTCTCCTTTTCTGATGGGAAGAGAGTGTGGGCTTGTAACACAAGCCTAGGGTCTAATGCATAAAGATGACATCAAGATTGCGTGAGTACGAGCACGATCCAATGGTTACCGTTGACGAGCGATGAGGAACATGACCAGTAGAACCGCGACCGGGATAAGTGCTAAGCATCCGTAATAGAGGATTTTGCGCGAGAGCTGCGATTTGCGCTTTTGCCAGTCGCGCAGCTCCGGACGATCTTCTACGCCCACCTATTCGGGATGCTCAAGGTCTCGCTTGAATTCCTGCGCGTGCGCATAGCGGTTCTTCGGGTCTCTCTCCAGTGCGCGATAGAGAATTTCCTGCAGTTGAGGAGTGACCGTTGGATCGGCGACCGATGGCGGAACAGGGTGGTTCAGCAGGCGCTCGTTCATCGCGGCCATGGGATTGGGACCGTTGAAGGGCAGCTTGCCAGTGAGCATCTCGTAGAGAATGACGCCCATGGAGTAGATGTCGGACCGACCATCGCCGCGCTTGCCCTTCACCTGCTCGGGAGAGATGTAGTTGGGCGTGCCGATGGCGGCGGTGAAGTTGGCATAGGTGAGCCGCTTTGCCGTTGCGTCGCCGGCAATACCGAAGTCGATCAGCTTGATATTGTCTTTGTCATTGACCATGATGTTTTCCGGTTTCAAGTCGCGATGGACCACTCCGTTTGCGTGAATGTATTCGAGGGCGTCAAGCACGCCGATGGCGATGCGGATGGCTCGCTCATGCTGCATTGGGCCTTCGTCCAGAATCTGTCGCAGCAGGTGGCCGTCGCACCATTCCATAACCATGTAAATGCGGGAGCGCTTCTCCGGGCCAAAGACGCGCATTACCTTGGGATGGTCGAGCTTCTCGCCGATCCCGGCTTCGCGCTTGAAACGATCGAAGAGGATGGGATCCGCTTCAAGATCGGGGTGAGGAATCTTGAGGGCGACGACGCGATTATCGCGCCTGTCGACAGCGCGATAAATGGATGCCATTCCGCTGCGGGCGACAGGCGCCTCAATGCGATAAAAGTCGATTTGCGCACCGGATTCCAAGCCGTCGAGAAAGCCCATTCGGCTGTACACTCCATTCGGGAAGTTTTCACTCTATCGGGAAATTGATTGAGAACCGTAATGAAGCCGCAAGCCTTGTTCAAAGCAGACCATCAGGAAGGCAGTCTGTAGGGGCGGCCGCGATACATGCCCACCTGCTCCACAGAGCGCACGCGGATAACTTGCGCCGTGGTGTTGTCTCCGCCATCGATCTCAACAGCGCGGGCCACAAGCTCGCGCGCGATCTCTTCAATGTCCTTATTCTGCGACACGATTTGAGCGATGGTTCGGTCGTTCATCTCGTCGTGGACGCCGTCACTGGAAAGTACGAAAACGTCACCGGCCTGCAGAGTGATCGCAGTGGTGTCTGGCGAAACAAACATTTGCGGCCCAAGCGAACGGATGAGTACGTGACGCGAATCTGACTCGGCGATCTCATTTGCGGAAATGATGCCCATCTTTCGCTGCTCGTTGACCCATGTGTGGTCCTGCGTGATCTGTTTGGCGTGTCCATTGCGAATTAGATAGCATCGCGAATCTCCCACATGCGACACGACACACTGGTCATGACGCATAGCACACGCGACTAGGGTGGTGGCCATGCTCTTGCCTCGGTACTGAGGGGCGAGCGTGCAGTCATGTACGGCGGCATTGGCGTGCTGGATGAGGCGCGGCAACAAGCCCATCAGCATGGTTCCGGCTTGTGCCTTGGCAAATCCTTCAGCGATAGTCGCTATGGCCGTAGCGGATGCAACTTCGCCCAGGTCCATTCCGCCTACTCCGTCTGCCACGGCAAACAGATAGCCGTGAGAGCGAGCCTCCTGGCGCGAAGAAGGGATGAACGATCCCGTCGCATCTTCATTGTTGGTGCGAACCTTGCCGAAGTCTGTTGCCTGGCCGAACTGAATATCCAACATGGGCGCCGCCGCCTGAATCGTTCCTCACAAGGATACTTCGGGAACGATTTATAGAAATTGCGAAACTTCCAAGTAAAAACACCACTGGGTGGATCTCCATTCACGGTTTCAAAAACGAAGATCTTGAATGGATGCCACCCAGTGGATGAGGTTTGGTTGAAAACTATGTCTTTGAGGTAAGTAGAACTGACTTGCCCTTGGACGCGGATGATCGAAGGAAGTAGATGCCCCCATAAATGCCCCACGCGGCCGAGATGCCGAGCGCACAGAGCGGTTCCATTTTAGTGCCGAGCCCGCCGAATGGGCCGATAAGATAGAAGGCCATGCAGACGAGATTGGCGATCAGGCCAAAGCCGGGAATCAGCAAGTGTTTGACGAAGCTGTAATCGGGGCGCTTGTGGAAGGCGACGATGCACAGGAAGCAGCTCAGAGCGTAAAGGATGAACGTTCCGAAGTTCGATGTGAGAGTGATGGTGAGCAACGAGTTGGGCAATGCAGCCAGCTTGTCATGGGACAAGTAGCCAAAGCTGGAGAACAGTCCATGAGGCAGGGCTGCGATGGTTGCATCGGAGGGCGCGGCGGCGTCGGCGAAAACCAGAGACACGGCTATGACGCCAATAACGGCCGAGATCGCCGCCAACGTCCAGATGGCGCGGCGAGGCGAAAGCGACTCGGCATGAAGAATGCCGAAATGCTCTGGAGCCTCATCGTCTTTTCCCATCGCGTATGTCACTCGGGCGCCGGTGTTCATACAGCTCAGAGTGGTACCGATCAGAGCCAGGAACACGGTGATGGCTTCGGCCAGCATGAAGTACTTGCCGTGGCCTTGTCCAAGCAGCGCGTCGCCAACAATGATCATCATGTCTCCAATGGGCGCTGCGGACCCAGAGGCGCTGACCATCGTATACCCCGAATTGAGGAAGTAGTTGGCCGCGAAATACTCTATCAGATAACAAACAAGCCCCTGAATCAACAGCGAAGAGATGACGGCGATCGGTATATGTTTGGTTGGGTTTTTCGCCTCTCCTCCCATCGAGGTGACCGATTCGAAACCGACAAGAATGAGAATTGCCACCGTGGCCTGGATGAAAATGTAGCTGATCTTGTGGGGAGCAACGACGGATCCCGCCGTGGTGTGAGCAAGGAAGGCGCCCGTCGAGTCCCGTTCCGTGTAATCGATCGTGAAGGGAACAGGCTTGCCGCTGGCGTCCAGGAGCGGTAGCGGATTCCCGCTGGCGTCGCGAACCGTGGAGCCGTCCTTGGCTGTCTGGAATTGGTAGGTGTAGGTAGAGAGAGTCTGTGAGTCGTATTGGAATCCAGCCGAACCGGAGGGATGGCTGGAACGGTACTGAATGGCCAAAGCTGCAAAAACAATCAACGCGGAGATCTGGACGATATTGATGCCCATGTTCACCGCCGTTGAAGCGCCTGCGCCCTTGGCGGCAATCCAGGCCACAAAGAAGGAGAAGGCTACTGCGACCAGAGCCATGAAGACAGGTCCCGGATTGGAACCGCTCATTACGTTCGGCCAGAGGAAACCGACGATATACCCACAGAAAATGCCCGTGGTGGCAACCATCACGCCAGGATAGACCCAGTAGTAGAGGTGCGAACCCCAGCCGACGATGAACTTGGCCACGCGCGCATACTTGAAGGCTTTGTCTTTAGAAAGCAACGCCTGCTCGGCGTAGTAGTAGCTGGAGCCGGTGCCGGGGTAGAGCTTCGAGATCTCAGCGTAGGCAACGGCAGTAGCAAGGCAGAGAAGCAGGGCGGCAACGATGCCCAGCCACATAGCTGGTGCGGTGGACGGTTGGCCGGCGACTCCAGTGTTTGCCTGGATTGCGAAGGTGAGCCAAAGGAAGGCACCGGGAGCGATGAGTGCCATTGCGTTGCTGGTCAACCCGGTCAGTCCCAGGGTGGCCTGCATTTGCGGTGCTTTTTGATCTGCCATGAGCATTCTCCTAAAGAGTGAAGTTCGTGGTCGGCTCCCGGTGGCTAGCTCCCGGGACTGATGTTGGTTCGCCCATTTCGAGATTTAGCTTCGGGCGGATGCGGGCTCTCCCAGAGCGGATTAAGGGAACGCCTGCGGCCTATTCATAGTGCAGTTCCTGCCGGCCCACTGTTGGGATTCCTGGCAGGAGCTGGGTTCGTGATCCATTAGCGCTTTGGTCCAAAGAAGGCAATGAAAGCCACGGTCAGAGTCTGCTGCTGGTCCACCATGGAAGTGAGTTGCTTGTGGAAGTACGCCTGGTTGGAGAAGTCACCGCGATATTCAACCCTGGTCAACAGGCCTTCCACCCACTTGTACTCATAGGTGCCAGTGAACTCGAACAGATGTTGAACTGTGCCGGTAGCGAAACCGTCTGGGTCGTTGAAATACTCGAATCGGCCTGAAACCGCCGATTTGGCATTCGCCTGATCATGCACTGCAAAGGCCACACCCTCCCAGCTATTCAGCTTGTTGTCGCCCTGCGCCTCATTGGCATCGCGATTTGAGCCGTAGTCAAAGTTGATATACGCGTTCACTTTTCCGGGAGGCGTCAACAGCAGTGTGGTATCGATCAGGTTCCGGACCCCGTATGCCGTGTTGTTGTTTTCCGGACCGACCAGGTAGTTAAGAGTCCATGCGTACTTTGGCTTGGTGAGCGCGCTG
>Ga0182016_10000773_pt1 | contig 39687 bp, 28 predicted proteins | sample 712S2MmetaG_FD_120491 | JGI IMG/M metagenome (GOLD analysis project Ga0182016, IMG submission 120491) | Permafrost microbial communities from Stordalen Mire, Sweden - 712S2M metaG | ecosystem: Environmental > Terrestrial > Soil > Wetlands > Permafrost | place: Sweden: Stordalen | collected...
CCCGGCGGCATCTTTAGAATAAAAGAAGACGCTGCCGATGGCCGGCGCAACGATCCAGCCGACGCCATTGCAGGACTGCGCGAGATTGATGCGCGTGGCCGCGTATCGCGGGTCGCCAAGCACGGTGGTGTACGGGTTGGCGATGGTTTCGAGGAACGTGAGGCCGGTGGCGATGACGCAGACGCCAACCAGAAATCCTATGAACGCCGTGGTAGGCGATACTGCTCCCTGGTGGGCGAGGGAGCTAATGTGTGTAGCTGGAATGAACCAGAATCCGCCCGCGGCGACCAGCAGTAGGCCGACGATGATGCCACCTTTGTACCCGAGCTTGACCGCTAGCCAACCGGCCGGCATGGCCATCAGGAAATAGCCCAGATAATGGGCGAACTGCACCCACGCCGATTGCGCCTTGTTGAGGTTCAGCTCCTCCTGAAAATGCTTGTCCATCACGTCGATCATGCCGTTGCAGACCGCCCACAGGAAGAACAGCGAGCTGACGAGGATGAACGTGAAGACGAGGTTGGCGCCATCGGGGCCAATGAAGAGACGCTTCTTTTCCGTGCCCATTGGTAGAGAACGATTCTAGCAGGGCGAGCGGGGTGGGGCGGACAGGCCGCGGCTGGGCCAGGCGAAACACAGCACCGGACCATCGGCGGACCGCATCGGCCGCAGTGTCGATGGACTCACGAGTAGGGTGTTAGTAAAATGTCTGTTCCGCGCTTCAACCCCCCGGAAAGGAGAACCGGCATGGCTCAGAAGGCACACTCCGCCCGATTCCCCGGTGAATCGTCCCGCTATCGCACCGCCCGCAACCGGCTTCTTGCGGGAGAGCCGCTCTAGGGTCGCCGGAGTGCGCCACTCATTCGTCGCGGTGCACGCTGGCGGGGGAGAAGGCTGGCATGCAGACGGTGATGTAGTCGGCGCCGGCGGGGCCGGAGGTGGAGTAGCGGACCCATTCGCCGGGCTCGACGTCGAGACACTGGCCGGCTTGCATGTCGAAGGCCCCATCGGCGTGCTCGACGTGGAGAGTTCCGGCGAACACGAGGCGATATTCCCGATAGTCACTGTATTGTCCGACGCCCACCCATCCCGGGGGCGATTGCACGCGGGTGATCGAGATCTCTTCGTCGCCGGTATTGACCAGGCCGACGAACTCATTGGCGGTTTTGTTTATGTTGCCGACGCACTGAACAATGGTAGGAGAGACGATCAACTTGGGCATGCCTGCCTCCAGCAAGACCAATTGTATCGCGTTAGCCGGCCGCCGCTCCTCGTACTGCGCGCGCATTGCGGGGATCGGCAACGTGAAACGGTCTTTCTGGAAAGCGACTTTTCCGCGCGGCCTCTCCGCTTAACGCTTCGAGCGGGGATGGCGTCCCCAAAGCGTTATCCGTGAATATCGGAAGCTCCCTCGACGCAATTAGGATGTCTCGTGCCGAAAGCACCATTCTCCGAGTTGCCGACGGTCCACTCAGAGACAGAATATCCGCGAATTGGGCCCTTCTCGTCAACTGAATCCCTGGCAGCCCAACTTCTCGTCGCCACTTGACCCGCTTGGCACTGCGGCCTCGGCGGACTACATGTATCGTTGCGCGGGCGGGCAGAATCGGTGCCGCAACATAACGTGTCTCGGTCTCGCCGCATCGGTATGAGACTAACGGATGTTGGCGGCGACCCTGGATGCTCAAGGAAGGCCCATTCTCAGAGCCGCGCGACGTGGTCGATTACCAGGAACCGGCCGGGCCCTTTCTCCGGCACGAGTTTCAAGGCGAATTTCTGGCCCATTGGCCAGTGGCGGGAATTCCGCAGTAGCGCCTACTGCGCCGGCTTCATCGAGCGCGATCCGATCAGCCGTGTTTCCTTGGTGATGCAGCTCATCTGCAGGTTGTATTGATTGGGCGTCCGGGTGCGATGCGCCGGTTAATACCCGCAACGCGCGGAGGGTCCGTCAATCGACTGCAGCGGGATGGACTCGGTGTCAACGCCATCCTGCCTGCCGCTCGCCGCGAAGGGAGATGCATCGGATGATTTCATTCAGGCGTCTCCTCGGAAGCACTTGCACCCTCTTGAGGCGCGATTAGAATCGCCGCTTTCGCACACTTCTCATGAAGTTGGCACTGCAATCGTGCCAGGTCCGCGGCGGCGCCTTCGGGAATCGGAATGGACCGGATCACGTCAGTCCAGGACTTGCCGTCCCGTTTTCGAAATCGTAGAAGCAAGCGGTGTTGCGGGTTGTCCGAAATTACCGCGGAGGTCAGATGATATTCCCATTCAGCCAACGGCGAAAACTCGCCCTCGCAAAAGATTCCCGCGGCCCCCGCCCACGCTTCTGGCGGGGATGCCGCGACACGTTCCATCTGCGCTCGCAGCCTTCGCGGTACGGACCACAAAACGACCCCAAACCCGACGATTAAAGGAACCGTGACGATCGCGATGGTGGTCATTTTCCCTTCGTCGTCGCCTTCACCCATGCCGATTGCGGCCGCTATCGCCAGAATGAACAGTGCGAAGAGCACGGCCGCCTTGGTTGCATCGAATGCTTGCGACTCCGCATTCAGACGTCCCTTCTCTGCCGCACTCCATGCCCTCCACTGATCCTGGGGGTAGCGCCAATGAACCCAGGGATCGGCCAGTAGCGCGTTTAGCCCATGATCGCGGCGACGCGCCTTCAGGTAGGACGCGAACAAGACGCTTCCAGCTGCCAGCCCAACTATACCAGTCAGGGACCAAAGCATTTGGCCGTTTTCGGGCCGGAGCGCCGCGGCCGTCGCCAATACGCAAGTGACGAGGCAAACGCCGGTGATCCATGCGCGCAATCGTTCCCGATGCAGGTGACTATTGTTGACCACGATCTCTCACACCGACAAAACGCCTGGCGTATCCCAGGCTCAGTCCTAATACTACACACTCGCCGGAATTTTTGTTGCGGCGTCCAGTTGCCGGTCTCCCGCCCGTTCGGAGTGAAGTTTTGGCCGTTTGGTCTGGAAGCTCCGGTCTTATGACGCACCACTCGGAGAAAGGCTGGATGCGGGTGTCGCGGGCTAGAAGTGAGATGACTCCCCGTGAACGCGCTGGTCCCACTACGCTTCGACCGATTCCCGCCGACGATGGAAGCGTCTCTCAAGCTCAAGTCCGGCACAAGCAACCCGGCGATGGGGGTCGCTTACGTTAGCGCGTGATTGGTCCCGCCCCTACGGCCGCAATTTATAAAACGCGCCTAATGGGCCTGCCTGCTCCCAATGCTTGCGCGCGCGCACCAGTTCGGCCACCTGGCGGATATGCCCGAGATCGTGCATGGACCACTCATGCAGCATCTGCTGGAGCGTGATCTCGCCGGCCGTCTTGTGCCTGGCTCGCCGTTCGCCGGCGCTACGCGGCAACGTCCGCAGGAACTCGATGTTAGTCTCGCGCTGCTCCTCGAAGTGATCGAAAGAATCTTCGGCATCGGCATCGCGATAGAGATCGAGATACATCTGCGCATCGTCCGATTCGAACTCCGGCAAATCTTCGCTCAAGAATCGATCGACGCGCATGCGATAGCAGTGGCCTTCGGAGTGCGACAGGTGCGCCAGCACTTCGGCGACCGAGAAACGGTCGGGCGCCGGTTTCCAGTGGGCATCCTCGTGGGAAAGCTCGCGCATCAGCCCGCGGAGAATCATGGGCGTCTCTTCGAGCAGGTCCAGGCAATCGAGTCCGTCATCTTCCATCATGCGCTTTATCCTACGATATTCTCCCCGCCATCCACATGAAGCACGTTGCCGGTGAGCCAATAAGTCGCGGGGTGGCAAAGCACCGCGACGGTGCGCGCGACATCCTCGGGCTGCGTCAGGCGGCGGCTGGGATTGCGCTGGCGGGCGGCTTCCAGGATCTTTTCGTGGCCCGGCACTTGACGCAGCGCGTTGGTGTCGGTGACTCCGGCCAGGATGGCGTTGGCCGTAATACCGGCGGGCGCGAGTTCGACCGCCAGCTGGCGGATGTGCGCTTCGAGCACGGCTTTGGCCGCGCCGACGGGCCCGTACTGCGGCCAAACGCGCGAACCGCCGGCGCTCGTCATCGCGAAGACGCGCGCGCCGCGGTCGAGGAGCCCGGCAAACAGGCATTCCTGCACCCAATAAATGAGCGAGTTGCCCATCACGTCGGCGGCCAGCTCCAGCTGGGGGCGATTGATGACCTCCTCGGCGCCCACCAGCGGTTTGAAGGCGGCGAACGCCAGCGAATGGAAGATGACGCGCAGCGTGCTCGCCGGTTCGGCGATGCGGCGGGCGAGCTCGGCCACGCATTCCTTGCGCGTATCGTCGAGGGTGGCGTTGTCGTTGACGAAGTGGGATTCGCGGCCGAACTGGCGGATCTTCTCCTGCAAGGCGTCGACGCGTTCCGGCTGGTCGCGGCGATCCAGGTGGACGCCGAAAATGTTCATGCCGGCGCGGGCCAGCTCGAGCGCCGTCGCCTCGCCGAACCCGCTGCTCGCGCCCAGAATCAGCGCCCACGGTTGTTTATTAATCATGCGTTCCTCGCCTTCTTGGACAAGCTAAAGCATGTCCCACGTTTGCCTCACTTCGATTTCCCGCTCTTCATCGCCAACCGACCTTATGCGAATTTCCGTACGATTCGCCGGCAGCAGGCGCGGGAATCGTTCGCCCCACTCGATCAGCACCAGTCCATCGCGCTCGAAAATTTCTTCCAGCCCGAGAGTGGCCACTTCGCGCGGCTCGTCGAGACGATACAGATCGACGTGATAGACGCGGCCTTCGCCGTATTCGTGAATCAGCGTGAAGGTGGGGCTCGATACCTCGTCCGGCGCCGCGGCGCCCAAGCCGTTGACGATGCCTTTCGCCAGCGTGGTCTTCCCAGCCCCGAGATTGCCGATCAGCAGCACCACGCCGCGCGGCGGGAGTTCGCGCGCCAGCCGTTCGCCCAGCGCGATGGTCTCCGCTTCAGAGACGGTGCGATACGTCGCCACGCGCCTCCGCAATGCTGTCCGGCAGATATTTCAGAATGTCGGTGGCGATGAGCGACTTCTCGCCGAGCACTCGCGCGCCGATCTCTCCGGCGAGCCCGTGCAGATACACCGCGGCCGCTACGGCCTCATCGGGCTGCTTGGGAAATTGCGCCAGGAACCCCGAGATCATCCCCGTGAGGATGTCGCCGGTGCCCCCCGTGCCCATCGCCGGCGTGCCAGTGGGATTGATCCACACACGGCCATCGGCGAATGCCACTAGCGTGCGCTCGCCTTTGAGTACCAAGGTCACGGCACGTGAAGTAGCGAAAGCGCGGGCCGTGCCGACGCGATCCTGCTGCACTTCGGCGATCGTCTTGCCGGTGAGGCGCGCCATTTCCCCGGGGTGCGGAGTCAACACGCGAACCCGGCCGGCCGCGCCCGTGATTTGGTCCACCAGTGCGTCGGCATCGAGCACCATGGGCTGCGGGAAGCACTCGAGGGCACTCGACACCAGCATGGCAATATCGGGATGGCGGCCCAATCCCGGACCCATGGCGATCACGGTCTTGCCTTCCGCCAGCTTTTCGAGCCCCGCATTCAGGGCGATCGACCCCATCGGCGTCTCGGCGAGCGGGTCGGTCATCAACTCCGGCGCATGCGAGGCGATCTCCGCGATGGCGCTGGCGGCCGACGCCACGGTCACCAATCCCGCGCCCGCGCGGAGCGCGCCCAGTCCGCTCATGGCCGCCGCGCCCGTCTTACCGCGCGATCCGGCGACGATCAGAACATGTCCGAAAGTTCCTTTGTGCCCCGAACGCGGCCGCGGCCCAAGCAGAGACTGAAACATCGCCGGCTCGATCAGCGACAGCCACACCTTTTCATATAACGATGGCGGACTGCCGATCGCGCCTACCGCCAGTTTGCCGACACGATCGCAATTGGGCGGCAGCGCATGGGCCGGTTTGGGCGCGGTGAACGTCACGGTAAAATCGGCGCGTGCGAATTCACCCGCCGATTCGCCCGAATCGGCCGCCATGCCGGACGGGATGTCCACGGCCACCACTTTCGCCAGCGGAAACCCACCATTGATCTCGCGAATCGCGTCCAGCATGCGCCCGCTGGCCGCGCCGGTGACACCCGTGCCCAGGAGCGCGTCCACCACCAGCGTGGCGTAGCGTGCTTCGGCGGGGATCTCCGGCGACACCGGGCATCCGCACACTTGCAGCATTTTCAGGTTGGCCGCCGCATCGCCCTTCAGCTCTTCGGGCGCGGCGAACAGCACCACATGGAGCGCCCGCGGATGAACGCGCGTGAAGAGCTGGCGCGCGATAGCCAGCCCGTCGCCGCCGTTGTTTCCCTTGCCGCAAAGCACCACGATGCGTTGTTCCGCCAGCGGCGCGCAATGTTCCGCCAGGAATTCCACCACGCAGTGCGCCGCGTTCTCCATGAGCACAATGCCGGGAATGCCCATCTCGATGGTGCGGCGGTCGACCTCGCGCATTTCGGCGGTAGTAAGGATTTTCATATAGTCGTAGACCCCGAGGACAAGCTGAAGCGTGTCCCACAAGGCGTGTTCAGAGGTGGGGCATGCTTCAGCTTGCCGCGGCGAGCGAAGCTCGCCTTTCGCAATTCGGATTTCATATGCGGCGCGCCACCACCATGGTCATGTCATCCTGCAATTCCGACGAGCCGGTCCATTGCACCACCGCCTCCATGGCGCGGGCGATGATCTCCGAGGAATCGGTGCGCGTGTACTTGACGAGCAGTTCCGTCAGGCGCTCCTCGCCGTACATTTCGCCATAGGCGTTTTCCGGTTCCACCAGTCCGTCGGTATAGGCCACCAGCATGTCGCCGTGTTCCAGCAACACGGTCTTCTCCTGGTAGACCGCGAAGGGGAACGCGCCCACCACGGTGCCGGTGGGCTCGAGCAGACTCACGTTGCCATCGCGCACCAGCAAGGGAGAAAGATGGCCGGCGTTGGTATAGGTGAGGGCATGCAGCGCCTCGTCGTACATGGCGAAATAGAAGGTGGCGTATTTCTCGGGCGCGGTGTTGGCATACAGCTGGCGGTTCAGATTGCTCACCAGGAACGCCGTGGAGGGCGCTTTGTAGCTGCCGTTGGCGGCGGTAGCGGTGTTGATCTGGGTGCGCATGGTGGACTGGATGGTGGCCATGAGCAGCGCCGCCGAAATTCCCTTGCCCGCCACGTCGCCGATAGCGAAAGCCAGCGAGTCGTGCGGCAGCGCCATGAAATCGTAATAGTCGCCGGAGACCATGCGGGCCGGATGGCAGACGCCTTTCAACTCGAGGGTCTTAGTGAAGGGCACGTCCTTGGGGAAGAGCTGATCCTGCACCTCGCGCGCGATGGCGAGCTCCGATTCCAGGCGCTCCTTTTCCTTGGCCACCACGATCAGGCGCCCCAGGTTGGCGGTCATGCTATTGAACGAATTGGTCAGCTCGGCAAGCTGATCGGTGCCTTTCACGGGAACGCGGTAAGAGAAATCGTATTTCTTGACGTGCTGCGTCCCCTCGTACAATTCGTGGACCGCGCCGGTGATGGACCGGCTCAGCTGAATGCCGGCGACGAGCGAAATCACCTCCAGCAACAGGAAGAGGATCGAGATCACCAAGAACAGCCCCAGTACAACTTCGCCCCAGGTGCCCTTGCGATTGAAGCCGGTGTTTTTTTGCCCGAAGAGAATGCTCAGCACGCCCGAAAGGCGCGTGTCGACCGTCAGGTAGAGCTCACGATAGCCTTCGGGCGATTCCCACGTGGGCACCGTCACCGGATAGATCATGCCCGTCACCGCGAAATCGAATAGATTGGATGGCGGCGGCACATGCGATTTCTGAATGTGCCCCATGACGGGCGTGTAATTGACGTCGCCCAGATTCGGAACGAGGCTGGCGAGCAGTTCGTGGGTTACCGGCGCCACCGCAACCGCAACGTTGCCTTCGTGTGACGCGTACGCCCAGACGTACAAATTGTGACGATCGCCATCCTTTCTGACCACCAGTCCGGAGAACTGCCGCTCGTCGTTCGATCGCCACATCTCCGGCACGTGCAGCTTGGAATCCGGCGGGATGCGCAATTGCTTGCCGCCTTCCAGGACCATTTCGGTATTGGGAAGTCCGGGACCTCTCATGACGAACCGCCGGACATAGCTTTCCGAATTGTCCGGTGGCAGCCTTACCAGCGCCGAAACTTCGTTCTGCAGGAAGCGTTCGCGGCGCGCGAGTTCGGTATCGACTAAGTAGACCGCCACCTGGCCGATGACTCCTTTGCCGGCGAAAATCACCAGCGCCAGTATGAGGACGATGGGTACGACGGCGATAAAAAGGTACGCCACAATCAGGCGATTGCGCAGGCGCCAGATGGCTCTGCGCGCCACGCGGCGGGCGAGCTGGTAAGCCGCCACAAGCCCCAGGACGATCGTCACCACCCCGGTAACGATCTGCAATCCCAAACCGGCGTGCGTGTAGTGCAGCAGCAGAAAGGCGACTGTCACGAGGATAAACGCCTGCGCGACACGGCCCATCCGTCGCCAGATATCCACGGTTCCTTTCCACATAGTTCCAGACTAGCGTACCCGAATGGCGGACGGTACAATCATTCCATGCAAAGACGCCAATTCGCGCTTCTTACGGTTCTTTTCGGCCTGCTGTCGGTGGCCGCCTGGGCTTCCGATCTTACGGGCACCTGGGTCGGCTCGATATCGGGCGGGGGCGGCGATTTTACGCTGACCTACAGCTTTAAACAGGACGGCGATAAGTTAAGCGGCACGGTACAGGGTCCGCAGGGCGATCCGCTGCCGCTGACGGATTGCAAACTCGACGGCGACAAGATTTCTTTCGCGGTCAAGGTCGACATGGGCGGTAACGCCGCTACTTTTTCGAGTAAAGGGGTCATCAAAGGCGACGAAATCGTCCTGACCACCACCAACGACGCCGGCATGGACATGGGCGGGGACATGACGATCAAAAGGCAGAAATAGGGTGACGCCCAGGATCACCCGGATCGAAGCCTTTCACGTGGATTTGCCGCTGCACGAAGGCAGCTATAAGTGGTCGGGCGGCAATTCCGTTGAAGTTTTCGATTCTACCGTGGTCGCGGTCCATACCGACGCCGGGATTACCGGATACGGCGAAGTGTGCCCGCTCGGACCGGCGTACCTGCCGGCGTATGCGGAGGGCGCGCGCGCCGGCATCGCCAAGGTGGCGCCGCACCTCATCGGGCTCGATGCCACGGCGCTCGGGGTCTTGAACGGACGCATGGACGCCGCGCTGCGCGGCCATCCCTACGTGAAGTCGGCGCTCGACATGGCTTGCTGGGATATTCTCGGCAAGGCGGCCGGCATGCCGGTGGTGAACCTGCTCGGCGGGCGATACGGCGAGAGCTTCCCGTTGTACCGCGCGATTTCGCAGGAGAGTCCGGCGGCCATGGCGGAAAAGGTGGCGCACTATCGCGCCGAGGGGTACACCAAGTTCCAGCTCAAGGTGGGCGGCGACCCCGATACCGATATCGAGCGCATTCACCAGGTGGCGGCCAAGCTTGAGCGTGGCGAGGTCCTGATCGCCGACGCCAATACCGGATGGACGCAGCACCAGGCGCTGCGCGTGGTGGACGCCGTGCGCGCGGTGGACGTGTACATCGAGCAACCTTGCGCCAGCTATGGCGAATGCCTGGTGGTGAGGCGGCATACCGGCAGGCCGTTCGTGCTCGACGAGGTGGTGGACAGCCTCGAAATGGTGGTGGAAGGTGTGCGCGATCAGGCCATGGACGTGATCAATCTGAAGATTTCGAAGGTAGGCGGATTGACCAAAGCGCGGCAGATTCGCGATCTTTGCGTGTCGTTGGGGATCGCGCTCACCATCGAGGATACCTGGGGCGGCGATATTATTACGGCGGCAATCGCGCACCTGGCCCACAGTACGCCGCCGAATTATTTGTTCACGGCGACGGATTTCAATAGTTACGTGACGGTGAGTAACGCCTCGGGCGCCCCGCAGCGGAAGGACGGCCGCATGGCGGCAGGCGAAGCGCCGGGGCTGGGCGTCGAGCCGCGATGGGAACTGCTGGGGAAGGCCGTGATTTCATGCGGCAAGTGAAACCACTTTTGGACAAGCGCATTCATACGTGGGGCATGCTTTAGCTTGCCCAGGCGAGCGCAGCTCGCCCTGGCCTCACTGCTGATCGCGGCGATCCTGATGCGAGCAGGCGATCACAGTCGCCCGTGCCACAAAGCTTGAAGGTTCCGAAGTCCTTGTACCAGTCTCCATCCGGCACATCGGGATTTTGCGCCTTCCACTCGGCCGTTCGAACAGATCGTCCGCCGGCACTCTCCGCTCCCTCGCACGATCTCGCAGGTGAGCCCACTACTCCCGCGGAAGGCGCTCCCACTGGATTTTTGGCATCCTTCAGCGGCCCAGAATCAGAGTACGGAACTCGTCCACCACTCGGTCTTGATCCTTCGGGTCATCGTTGCCAAGGTTCTCCTTCAGTTTCCGGAAGAACTCCCGCTTTCGATTTGTTTGATTTTCGAGGCCAAGACGCACCAGCGAGGCAATCGCTTTGCTCATGCTGGCATCGACGGTTTCGGCGTACCGTTCCACCTCAGAGGCGATTGAGGCCGAGAGTCCGACGGTGTATCTCGGTCCGGGCTTACTCCGTCGGCTGGGTTTAGTTTTTCGGCTCCTCCTGGGCGTTACTGCGTTTGACTGAGGCATACAGCCTCAGTATGCCTCACAATGCACGATCCATGCAAAACGATATGCATCGGCGGCAGCAATATGAGCTAATGAGAAATATGCGATCGATAGCGGCGGTACTGATGTTGGCGGGCACAATGTGGGCGCAGGATTTCGACGTCGTCATCGCCAACGGGCGGGTGACGGACCCGGCGAGCGGGTTGGAGGCGGTGCGGAACGTCGGAATCCGGAACGGTAAGATCGCGGCGATTTCCACCGATGCGCTGCATGGGCGGACGGTGCTGGACGCCACAGGCCTGGTAGTCGCGCCGGGCTTCATCGACCTGCATTCGCACGGGCAGACGCCCGAGAATTACCGCTACAAAGCCATGGACGGCGTCACCACCGCGCTTGAGATGGAGGTGGGAGTTTCGCCGGTGCCGGCATGGTATGCGGCGCGGGAAGGTAAGTCGTTGGTGAATTTCGGCGCCACTTCGGGACATTTGCCGGCGCGTATGGCGGTAATGCACGATAGCGGCACGCTGCTGCCGCGCGATCAGGCAGTGGAACGCGCCGCCACACAGGACGAGCAGCGCGAAACGCTCGCCCTGGTGCGCCGCGGTTTGGAAGAGGGCGCGCTGGGGATCGGCGTGGGGATCGCATACGTGCCGTTGGTATCGCGCGCCGAGATCCTCGATCTGTTCAAATTGGCGGCGGAAAAGAAAACCGCGCTCTACATCCACATGCGCAATAGCGGACCGCTGGAACCCGGCGTCATCGATTCGCTGCAGGAAGTGATCGCCGACGCCGCGGCCACGGGCGCGTCGCTGCACGTGGTCCACATCACCAGCATGGGATTGCGCGAGACGGCGCTGTGCCTGGAAATGATCGAGGGCGCGCGGCGTCGCGGGCTCGACGTCACCACCGAGGCGTACCCTTACACTGCGGGAATGACGGATCTCGGATCGGCCATCTTCGGCGAGGGATGGCAAGCGCGCCAAGGCGGCATCTCGTTCGGCGATCTGCAATGGGCGCTCACCGGCGAGCGTCTGACGGCCGAAAGCTTCGCCCGCTATCGCAAGCAGGGCGGCATGGTGGTGATCCATTCGATTCCCGAAGAGATGGTGAAGCTGGCGATCGCCAACCCTCTAGTGGAGATCGCTTCCGACGGCATTCTGGACAATGGCAAGGGCCATCCGCGGGCGGCCGGGACGTTCACTCGCGTGCTGGGCCGATATGTACGCGAGCAGCGCGCGCTCACCCTCATGGAAGCGCTGCGCAAGATGACCCTGGCGCCGGCGCAACGACTTGGCGTTCCGGGCAAGGGGCGGATCGCGGTGGGAGCTGACGCCGACCTCGCGGTGTTCGATGCCGCCCGCGTCACGGATCGCGCCACGTTCGAGAATCCCGCGCAGTATTCCGAGGGGATGGTTTACGTCCTGGTGAATGGCGTGCCAATAGTACGCGACGGAAAGCTGGTGGATGGCGTCGCTCCGGGGCGTGGTTTACGGCGTTAGCGGCTTCCGCAGAAGCTTCCACAGTTGATATCCCAGAATAATCGCCACGATGAAGGCGCCCACCGCCCACGTCGCGTCGCCCAGCACGCCGTCGAGAGCCATCACGCGATCGCTGAACACTCGGCCGAGCGAAATGTAAACGACCGCTCCGGTGACTTCCCCCAAGACGTCCCAGAACAGGAAGCGGTGCCAGGGATAACCGGCCGTGCCGCTGGCAAGATTGATCCATGGACCCAGCGGACTGAGCAGCCAGCGTGTAATAAAGATACCGGGTCCGCCCCACGCACGCGCCTTCGCTTCCATGGCGTCGAGGCTGTTCTTCTTTCCCAGGAAGCCGCTCAGTTTGGCGACCGCGGCCGTTCCTCCCCAGCGGCCGATAGCGTAGCCGGCCTGATCGCCGAGGATGGATCCGGCGCTGGCGGCGGCCATCGCCAGCCAGATATCCATCGCTCCCTGCGACACCATGGAGCCCACCACGATCAGCAGCAGCGTGATGGGCAGAGGGACGCCGACCGCGGCAATCCCGACGATGCCGAACAGCGCCGGGGGACCGTATTGAGTGACCAGCGAGAGAAGCTGCTCGTTCATTTCGGCGGACCGCCGGACGGCCGCGCTGCGTCGATCGCCTTTTGCAGTTGGGCGATCACTTCAGGAACAGGCCGATTCAGTTCGTGGGCGATACGCCGGACCGAGCGATGGTCGTGCGGCTGCCGCGGCTCAACTCCGATGGCTTCAAACAGCATCGACGCAGGCACGTGATGGGTGTGGGCGATAAACGGGATCGACATCCACCCGTGGATTGGCTCGTTAGAGGTGCGAAGATGGTGCGCCTGCCGGGAGGCGCGGGAGGCGAAGAGTAAAGCGCCGGCGATCGCCAGCAGGAACGCCAGCGCGATTGCCAGAGTGCGACGCGAGTTATCCGCCACGATTCAACTATAACTGCTCCGTGGTAGTTTCCGAGCGGCGCGGTTGAAAGACGCATCTGGTGAGGCGGTCCCCAGACCAATTTGAGGCGCCTCGATCGTCACCGGGAATCCGCCCAGGCGTCGCGGAAGCCGGCGCGTTCACGAAGAGTAATTTCCCCAGATGAGTCCGACGCGGTGAGCGACTCGCGCCTGGCTCGGTTCGGGATGTCGATATCGTCCGCGCAGACATCCGATCGGTCGCAGTCCCGATGCCGACTTGAACGAAGTGGCCTGCGGCCTTGGCTTCTGCGGGCGTGATATCCTCTGGTCGAGTGACAGCCCATCGCAGCGCGGAGTTCTTCTCGCGGAGAGCCTCAGCCCTCCTGCAACTCCTTCATTGCAAAGGGTATCGATAGTAGCTCCATGGCGAGTCGGGTCGGCCACCTCCTTCAAGTCGCCCCTATCGAAAGTGCCGCGGCCCGAACCTTGTTCTGTTTTTGTGCGCGAGGTTTTCCTCCGCGGCACTCCCGCTAGGGCGCTAACGACTTCTCGATCCTAATCCCATCGCACCCCCGCCAAAGTGTCGTGTTCATCCTGATAGGCGCCAAATGGAACGTACACGGCACAACACGGACTTTCGCGCTTGGCTATCCTAAATCGTGGCCGGCAGGCGACAGACCACGATCCCAAGTTCATGCTGAGAGCTTTCGACAGTAGTAAGCATGGAACAGAATCCAGAGTGTGGTGCTACCGACGGGATTGTGAGCCCAATCGAGCTCAACGTCACCAAGATTGGCATTGCGAAAGATTTCTACGGCAAAGAACTGGACGACCGTATTACAAGCTTCGATCCCCTGGCTGACGATCTCCGCGCTCGCAGCGGTCCCGTGAACAAGCCGGGTATGGCCGATTTGGTCGCGCACCTCGCGTTGCGCACACGGGCGATCCGCCAATCGCCAATCGACGTTGCCCGGAAGAGGACAGACCGGAATCTAGGTTTTCTTCCAGGCGGTGCTGAACCCGAGGGATCGGTAGTTGACAGTTCACTCCCAAGTGGTTGCACACGTCAGGGACTTTTCGGTTCTGGCGCTTCTTGCTTGGCGAGCTGACTTCGACGGTGACAACGCAACGCTCCGCCGTCTTTGCTAGAGCGTACGCTATGAGGAAAGGGTCCTGCCCGATCTCGATGAGTTCGTCATCGGTCAGGTCTGGAGCGTATCCTTCGGTGACTACCTTGTTAACGAGTGATGGATCGACCTTTTCCTTCAGGCGAAGGACGTCCGTGTGCGCAGTCATCCAGTCCAGGAGCGGGTCTTCCTTCTTGCTCCCTGCGAGGACCTCGTCCAGGACTTCGACGGGAAGTTTGACGCGTCCGTTCGTTGCTTGGTGGTCGATCCACTCCCAGAACTCAGGCACCCCGTCGAGTGGGTAGTACATGTTGCTGGCGGTGATGAGCACGTTCGCGTCGAAGAGGTGCAACACTTTCTTAGCGCGCACCTCCCATCGATAGGAGTGGTTCTACGCTACGTGCCTTCACCCCGAGGACCCTGCTTGCTTTGGTGTACGTAATCGTTCCTTCATCCAGTGATCGGCGCACGAGCCCTAGGAGAGCGTGGCCGATGCGGTGCCGGCGGACGATGTAGTAGTTCGGTCCGCCTTCGGCTTTCTTGTTCTTTTCGGCCTCGCGCTGCTTGAACTGTAAGTACTCATCTTTGAAGCACTGGTCGAGTGCTGCCCAAGTGGTCTTGCCGATCATGCCGGCCCGGTAGAGCTTGTACGCAACCATTGCTCTGCTCACGCGGTGCGCTTGCGCGAATGGTCCGATCTGTTCCGCAACGGCCGCGACGCTCAGTTTCAGAACGGGCGCGAGTTGTCGTACCTCGCTTGCGGCGAGGAGGAATTCTCCTGCGATGTCGTTGCAGTACCGCTCGATCTTATTCTCGCTATCCGCCCCGCTGATCCCTGTTTGTCCCAGCCAGAGGTGCGCGAGTTCGTGCAATGCGATGAACGACCATGCCGTCTTGGCGTCCCGATCGTTGATCACCATCAATGGGGCGATATTGTCGGCAAGAGCGAACCCACGGAATACTTCTACGGGGATGTTCGTGTGATGGCTGCCGAGGTTCCCCAGGAGGAGGATGTAGACGCCACTGGCCTCGATCGTCTCCCGGAGGTACGTGAACGCTTCATCCGGGGTTTTGGTGTCGCGATACCGTGCCAGGCTGAAGTTGAGTCGTTCAGCCATCCGCGCCGCAAGCTTGGGAGCGGGGAGTTCAACCGTTGCCGAGCTGACGAACTCTAGTGGTTCGGCCTTGTCGTCTTCGAGCATCGACCGGATGAGCCCCTGGCGTGCCTTGATGTCCCGCAGGAGAGCATCGAGCTCAGGGTTGAACTTCTCATGGCCTGGCAGGGTACGGAAGTCCTGCCCGCGATCTCCCGTTTTGGGTGGTTCTGCCAGGTAGAAGACTACGAGCGGCCGACGGTACGTCTTGGCCATCTTCAACAGGACGGGGCGTGTTGGTTCGTCCTCGCCAAGCTCCATGGCTTCAAGGCGCCGCCGACCGGTACGTCCGCGGGCATCGGTGAGGCCGAGCGCACGTGCGGCATCATCGAGCGACAGGCCGGCGGTCTCTCGTGCCCACGTCAGGATTTTCGGCTGTATCGCGCTCATAACGACGGGCCTACAATTCTATTAGACCGTAGTCCCTCCCTGGAGATTATAGCCGCTGGCTCGCCCCGTCGTGAGGATACGCACAGCACGTAGCAGACGCGCCATCGATTCCCGGCGCGGCGGCTTGGGAGATGGCTAACAAGATAGTTGCGCTTAACACAAGACGAAACTGGTACGAGGAGGCGCGCATACGGCCATTATGCGCTATTCCGGATCGACACCTCTGGAATTCACTCTGTCCGTATCGTCGGCATCTCGCATTTCCGCCCATGGCCACCCCAACACGGCGATCAACGAAGTCAAGCGTTGCGCCTACGGCGACGTCCGCCGCCCCCTGCTCACTGCACGCTAATTGTCGCCGTAGCTGCGCTCGCCTGGCCGCCCACGCTAATCGCCAGGGGCACGCTTCCCGAAGGAGTGTTGGGCGACAGCAGGATATTCATCTGATTGACGCCGCCTACGAATCCCGGCGCGGAACCGGCGAATGTGACCGTGCCGGCCACGCCCCCGGCCGTCGCCGTGGAACTGGCCACAAGAGTGGTCACCACATCGTCGTTGACGGAGCCAGTCAACCCCGGCGGATCGGTAACGCCGCCGCCCGTGAAATACACCGATATGTACGATCCCGCGGCGGCCGGATTGGTGGGACTGTTCATAGTCCCGTCCTGATTGACGGCAACAGCCTGGCCGGCGCCGGTGGAATTCTGCGTGAAGACTCCCGGCGCGGCATTCGCCACCGCGACATTCAGACTTGTCGATCCGGCGGCGCTCGCCACCACCACCGTGACCGAAGGTTGTCCGGCGACATCCCACGGGACCACGGCATTGATCTGCGTGGCCGAAGCGTAAAGCAGCGGGGCCGGCGATGCGCCGAACGTAACCTTAGTGCCGCCCAGCACCGTCGCGATGGGATTACTGGAGAATGCCAGCCCGGCCGAAGGTCCCAGCATTTCGCCCTGAATGGTCACCAATTCGCCCGGCGCGACGGCGCCTCCGGTGAAGCTCGCGCTGTTGATGAGGGAGGAAATGGACACCAGCGAATTGCCGCCGGATACCGCGAGCGTGAAGGACTGCGGTTTGGAGGAATGGCCCGATGCGGTGTCGGTGGCCACAATGCCGAGGATGTAGGTGCTGGCGGCGGACGCGCCCACGGTGCCGGTGATGGTTCCGGCGGTTGGGTCGAGTGTGAGGCCGGGCGGCAGGGCGCCCGAGGACACCGAGAATTGACGCGTCGAGGGGTTGCCGCCGATGGCCGAGATGGTCGCAGTGTAGGCGGCGCCCACCGTCGCCGCCGGCAAAGTCGCGGGCACAACGTACGGCTGCGTCTGTCCGCTGATGGGAGAAACTTCCAGCGCAGAGTTATCCACCACTTCCAGATCGCTCAGGTGGAACTGCTTGATGCAGGCGAGATCGAGGTCTGCCCAGCGGACATCGGGCACGCCTTGAATGTATCCCGGGGTGCCGTGATCGCTCATGTAGGCGCCATATTGCTGCAGCGCCTGGAGCACGGTGGCCGCCTGCGGAAACGTGGCGGCGGGGCAGGTTGCCTGCCAGTTCACGCTCGCCTTCAGGCGGTAGAGCAGACCTTGCGGCGGACCGCTGCCGCCGCAGCATCCGGTGGCGGGCCAAACGAACCCATTGGTGGGAGATGACATACTGATGCGCAGCGGGTGCTGCGCCAGCATGGGAACCTCGCTGTAGCGCAGCAGGAGAGGCACCATGGGGATGCCCGGCGAATCTTGCGCGCCCTGATCGAGGGTGTCGGAGGACGCCGCCAGCTCATCGCTGTTCAACAGGTAATGAACGCCCGCCGAGAGTAACCAGGTGTCGGTGGCGGCGTCGAACATACTCGCGACGGCGGTACTTTGATATGTCTCATACAAGGTACACGGGCCTGTCTGCGGTCCGCTGATATTGTTCACGCTGGATTGCAGAATCAGGATGTGGTGATCCTGGCCATCGGGCCCGGCGGAAGTGCCCTCGACGGCCGCGTCGGGGTACGGTGGAAACGGCCACGAGTAGGTCCCCGGTTGATCGATCTGCCCGGAGTTAGCCAGGTTCACGTTGGTCAGCGGCTGATTGGCCGGCACGCGCATCCACGGAATGCCTCCGGGAGTGGGGTAGAAGCCGTGGCCGAAATCGGGGTGGACGGGGAGCGAAAGGGAGCCCGCGGGTATCTGGTGGGTGGGATTGGTGTCTGCCGGCAATCGATCGATGCGCAGGTTGTAGATCGAGTCCGGCGGGAATAACTGGCACCCGCCGAGGCTGGTATCGCTATTGACGCCGAAATTCAGCGCGGCGGTTGCGGTGTTGGGCGTTGGCGACGCGCTATCGGTCACCTGGATGGTGACCTCATAGCCACCCTGTCCGAAGACTTGCGCGGCACTGACTACGCCCGTGGACGCGTTCAAGCTCATGCCTTCGGGAAGTCCGACGCCGGTAGAGGTTACCGCGGACCATTGGTAGGGTGAGGCGCCCCCGGTGGCCGCGAGCGTGGTGCTGTAGCTTTGATATTGCGTGGCTACCGGCACGGTAGACGTAGTGATTTGCAACTGCGCCATCCCCGTGGCGGCGAAGAAGAAGAGCAATGCAAAGATTCGCACGATACGGAAGAGTGTCGCACGAATGGGCGGACTGTGGGGCATGCTTCAGCTTGCCCAGGCGAGCGGAGCTCGCCCCATCGGTCTGAGGCGGGTTTAAGCCGGTTTAAGCCAGACTCGCAGCAAGCCAGTCGCAGTCGGTAATTTTTTTTGGCCTCGTGTCCGAAGGCACCCCGCAGCGAAGGCAGAGAAAGGGGCGAGCTTCGCTCACTGGACAAGCTGAAGCATGTCCCACAAAGCTTATTTCGCCGGATAAATACGAATCGCCTGGCCGCCGCCGCTCACCATGGGCGCTTTGAGGCGCATGGTGCGATTTACCTTCCTGGTCTCCACCGCGGTGTGAGTTGGATTCTCGCCGGCGTCCTTGGCATCGGAGTAAATCTCGGCGACGAAATCGCCGGCGGGCAGGAATTCCAGCGGGATATCGAGTTCCACGGCGCGCGAGCCGGTGATGCTGCCGACGTACCACTCTCTGCCGTGGCGCCGGCCGATGGTGATGTAGTCGCCAACCTTGGCGTTCAAGACGCGCGTCTCGTCCCAAGTAGTCGGCACCTTGCTCAAAAAGGCGAGTTCCTTGGTGCCCTGATAGATTTCCGGATAGTCGGAGACCATTTCGAACGGGCTCTCATAGACGACGAACAGGGCGGTCTGATGGGCGCGCGACGTCATCACCATCGGCTGCTCGTTGCGCGGCACGAATTCGGCTGGCGTGGCGTTGTGGAAGCCGCCGGGGGTGTAGTCCATGGGGCCGGCGAGCAGGCGCGTGAATGCCAGCATCACGTTATGGTCCGGCGTGACGCGTGCGCTCCACTTGTTGTATTCCAGGCCGAGGACGCCTTCGCGAGTTATGACGTTCGGCCAGGTGCGGCTGAGTCCGTCTGGCTTGTAAGCGCCGTGAAAGTCGACCATCAGATGATGCTCGGCGGCTTTGCGCGCCACGCGATGGTAGAAATCGACCATCCACTGGTCGTCGCGGTCCATGAAGTCGATCTTCACGCCCGGCACTCCCCATTTTTCGAACAACGGGAAAGCCTCGTCCATCTGACGATCGATGTCCGTCCAATGCGCCCACAACCACACCCCGACGTTCTTCGATTTCGCATAGGCCAGCAATTCCGGCATTTTCATCTCGGGAATGGGTTTGGCGATATCGCTGCCGGAATCGTTGTTGCCGGCCTTGATGCGCGTAGCCCAGCCGGCGTCCAGCATGAAATACTGGAATCCCGATTGCGCCGAGAAGTCCACGTAGTGTTTCGACGTCTCGAAATTCTTGCCAGGCTTGAAGCTGACGTTCTCGTCATATGGCCCCGACCACCAGTCCCACGACGCTTTGCCGGGTTTGATCCATGAGGTGTCGGTAAACGCCGGCGGCGGATTCAGATTGTTGACGATCTGCGATTCCAGCAGGCGGCCGGGCGAATCGGCGATCATCAGTACGCGCCACGGCGAAGGCGCCGGGGTCTTGACGACGACCGACACGCCGGCATCGTCGATGTGGGGAGCGAGGCGGGCCGAGAGCTGGCGGGCGTTGCGCTCGTCGTGCATGAGATACATGCCGGAGTAATTCTCGATATTGGCTTCGGTGATGGCGAGGAACGCGACGCCGGGAAGTTCGGTGAGCAGCGGCAGCGCGATCAGCGACTCCGGATGGATGCCGCTCAAGGCGACGGTGCGGTAATTGTCTTCCCAGGAGGTGCGGAAATTGCGCAGGATCAGCGGGAACGTGGTGGCGTCCTTGGCGAACACGAATTGCGTGCGTTCGTTGGCGATGCGCAGTTCCTTGATGGCATCCTGCTCGGGAACGACATAGCGGAACGCCGCGCCATCGTTGTAGACGCGGGCCTCCACGGTGAAGCGGCGCGCGGGGTCCTTGGTCTCGCGGACGTCGAGCGCCACGGTGTTGCACTGGTTGCGGACCTCTTTCGATTTTCCGGCGGGCAGCGTGTATGACTCGTCGATTTTGCCGGCTTGGGAAGAGGCGATTTCGACATCGGCGCCCAGCACGGGTTGACTCTGAATTTCCAGCCCCAGCGCAGACGGAGTGAGCAGCGGCTTGCCGCGATAGCTGACATCGTAGACCAGGCGCCCGCCCGGCGCCGAGAAGCTCATGCGGATGGTCCCATCCGGCGAGGAGATCGCTACCGGCGGGGTAGCCTGTGCCAGCGCCAGGCCACAACCGGCCATCGCGCCCAGAAGAATTCGCAACCGACGAGGTGCCATTTCATGCCTTTTATAGCACATGGCTGCGTCGGTCGTCGCTGGTTACTCGGCTCACAATGAGCCGCCAAGTCTTCGAAAAGTCCTTTAATTGCAATGTGCGCTCCGCGAATTTTCGGATCATTTTGCGCCGCAGAGCGGGCGGTTCGCGGCATATTCCCGCACGGTTTGAGAGAATAAGAGGGAAATGAATGTTTTAGTGCTGAACGCGGGAAGCTCCAGCTTGAAGTTTCAGGTAATTGCCACGGACCCCGACCGGATCCGTCAGGACACCGACGAGCGGCTGTGCCGCGGCGCGATGGAGCGAATCGGTGGCGAGGCCATCGTGACCGTAGAAACGAAAAATGCTCCCCGGCAGAAATTCACCGCTGCCATCCGCGATGTAGGCGCGGGGCTCGATTACATTCTGCGGTACCTGGCCTCCGACCGGTCCGGCATCGAAGAGATTCGCACGCTGGGCGATATTCAGGCGGTGGGCCATCGCGTAGTGCATGGCGGCGAAGTGTTCCAGGAGTCGATGCTGATCGATGACAAGGTGCTGGCCGGGATTGAAGACTGCATCGACCTGGCGCCGCTGCACAATCCCAACAACCTCCGCGGCATTAAGGCCGTGAAGGAGCTCATCGGCCGCGAGACGCCGCAAGTTGCGGTATTCGATACGGCGTTCCACAGCACCATTCCAGAGCCTGCGTATCTGTATGCGCTGCCGTATCACCTGTACCGGCGCCATCGCATCCGGCGGTACGGCTTTCACGGAACGTCGCACCGTTATGTGGCGTATCGTTACCGGATGCTGCGGAACATTACGCGCGAGCAGACCAACATCATCACCCTGCACCTGGGCAATGGCTGCTCTTGCACGGCGATTCGCGCGGGCAGGTCTATCGATACTTCGATGGGTATGACGCCGCTCGAAGGGCTCGTAATGGGCACGCGGTCCGGCGACCTGGACCCGGCCATCCTAACCCTGGTCGCCACCAAGGAAGGGATGTCGCCGCACGAAGTGGAAACCATGCTCATGACGCAGTCGGGACTGCTGGGCATTTCCGGCCTGACGAACGATATGCGGGTTCTTGAGGAGGAACTGAAAGATCACGACGACCGGCGGGTGCGCCTGGCGCTCGAGATATTCAGCTACCGGGCCCGCAAATATATCGGCGCCATGATGGCGTCGATGGGCGGCGCCGACGCGATTATTTTCACCGGCGGGATCGGCGAGAATTCGCCCGAAATGCGCGCGCGCATTTGTCAGGGACTGGAGTGGGCGGGCGTACAACTGGACGCGGACCGCAATTCTCAGACCCGGGCGAAAGCAGCCGACATCGGCCTGGAAGGCTCGAAGCTGCCCGTATGGGTGATCCCGACCGATGAAGAACTGCTGATCGCGCGCGATACCGTGCGCTGCGTGCTGGGGCAACCGCACCCGGCGTAAGGCACCGCTCCCTTGCGGTCGCGGCTCAGAATGACTGTCGCGCTCATAATAACTAATGAGCCGCGACCGCGAGGGAGCGGTGCTTCTCTACAGCGGCCACTTCCAGCCGGTAATCTCCGCCGCGTCGATGCCGTTCTGGTGCGCGTAGTTCAGGCAATCGATCTGCAGATTGCGGAAGCGCTCCTTGGCATGCGAGCCGAGGCGCTGGAGCTTGGGCGTACGGTCGATGGCATCGATCGCCAGGCTGAAGCGGTCGATGTTGTTCTTGATCGCCAGCTCCATGGGCGTATTGATGTTGCCCTTTTCCTTATAACCGCGGACGTGAAAATTCACGTGATTGTTGCGCCGGTAGGCCAACCGGTGAATCAGCCACGGATAGCCGTGGAAGTTGAAAATCACCGGCCGGTCGACGGTAAACAGGGTATCGAAATCGCGATCGTTCAAGCCATGCGGATGCTCGGTATCGGGCTGCAGCTTGAAAAGGTCTACCACGTTCACGAAGCGGATTTTGAGATCGGGGAACTCGTCGCGCAGCAGCACCGTCGCCGCCAGCGCTTCCTGCGTGGGGATGTCGCCGGCGCAGGCCATCACCAGATCGGGCTCCACGCCCCGGTCGGTAGAGGCCCACTCCCAAATGCCGATGCCCTTGGTGCAGTGCCGGACGGCGGCGTCCATATCCATATATTGCAGGTGGCTCTGCTTGTCGGACACGATCACGTTGACGTAGTTCAAGCTGCGCAGGCAGTGGTCGGCGACCGACAGCAGGCAATTCACGTCGGGCGGAAGATAGATGCGCGTCACTTCGGCGCTCTTATTCACCACCACGTCGAGGAAGCCCGGATCCTGGTGGGTGAATCCGTTGTGGTCCTGCCGCCACACTGTCGACGTGATCAGCAGATTCAGCGACGCGATGTCGCGCCGCCAGGCCAGATGGTCGCAGATGGAGAGCCACTTGGCGTGCTGGTTGAACATGGAGTCGATAATGTGCACGAAAGCTTCGTAGGTGTTTAGGAAGCCGTGGCGGCCGGTGAGCAGGTAGCCTTCGAGCATCCCCTCCATGGTGTGCTCGCTCAGCATCTCCATGACGCGGCCGTTGGCGGCCAGTTCGCCGCCGTCGTCGTCCTCGGGGAAGCGCTCCTCGATCCAGAATTTCTTGGACACCGCGTAGATCGCATCGAGCTTGTTGGAGGTCGTTTCATCGGGGCCGAAGACGCGGAAATTATCCATGTTGCGCTTCATGGTGTCGCGCAGGAACGCGCCCAGCGGACGCGTGTTTTCGGCCTCACAAGTGCCCGGCTTCTCCACTTTCTGCGCGTAATCGTGGAAATCCGGCAGCCGGAGATCGCGCTTGAGGATGCCGCCGTTGGCGTGCGGGTTGGCGCTCATGCGTCGGGCTCCCGTGGGCGCCAATGCCTTCAATTCGGGGATGAGGCGGCCGTTGGCGTCGAATACCTTGTCGGGATTGAACGACCGCATCCAGTTTTCCAGCAGTCGCAGCGTTTCGGGATTCTTCTTCACGTCGGGCAGCGGGACCTGATGCGCACGCCAGGAGCCTTCCAATTTATGGCCGCCTACTTCCTTCGGCGCCGACCAGCCCTTCGGTGAGCGCAGCACGATCATGGGCCAGCGCGGGCGCGAGGCGGTACCGCTGCCGCGCTCGCGCTTGCGGATCTCGCGGATTTCGCGGACGCAGTGCTCCACCGTGGCGGCCATGGCCTGATGCATGGTGTCGGGGTCGGAGCCCTCCACGAAATAGGGAGTCCAGCCGTAGCCGCGCATGAGCTCTTCGAGCTCCTTGTGGCTCACGCGCGCCAGCAGGGTGGGGTTGTTGATCTTGTATCCGTTGAGCTGGAGGACGGGCAGCACCGCGCCATCGCGAACGGGATTGAGGAACTTATTGATGTGCCAGGAAGTCGCCAGCGGGCCGGTCTCCGATTCGCCATCGCCCACCACGGCGGCGACGATCAGCTCCGGGTTATCGAACGCGGCGCCGCAGGCATGCGAGAGCACGTACCCCAGTTCCCCGCCCTCATGGATGGAGCCGGGCGTTTCGGGAGTGCAATGGCTGCCGATGCCGCCGGGGAAGGAAAACTCCTTGAAGAATTGCCGCATACCGTCGATGTCTTCGCTCTTCTGCGGATAAATCTCGGAGTAAGTGCCTTCGAGGTAGCACGGTCCGAGAACGCCGGGCGCGCCGTGGCCGGGGCCTGCCATGAAGATCATGTCGAGATCGTACTTCTTGATGCAGCGGTTCAGGTGCGTGTAGATGAAGGCGAGTCCGGGGCTGGTGCCCCAGTGGCCCAGCAGACGATTCTTGATCTGTTCGGGGCGCAGCGGCTCCTTGAGCAGGGGGTTTTCGACCAGGTAGATCATCCCCAGAGCGAGATAATTGCAGGCTTGCCAATAAGCGTGGGTGAGGCGCAGTTCGTCGGCGGTGAGCGGATTGCCGGAAATGGTGGACCGCGCGGTCCCGTAAGCACTGAGGGCGAGATCGGATGTGGTGTCGACCGGAGTCATGTCCCATTGTCCCTCAAGGACTGGGGTGCGGTGGTTACGATTAATACAAGCAGCCCTGTTTGAGCGCGGCGGCGATTACCTTTTGAATGTCCGCGATGTTGACCGTCCCGTCGCGATTGAGGTCGTCGTTCGCGGCTGCGAGCCCGAGAGCTTCCTTAATCATCTGCTGGACGTCGGCAACGCTCGCCGTAGTGTCGCCGGTAATCGCGCAGGTGAATCCGGGCGGGCCGAAGTCCGCAGAGATGGAAAGTGGCGAGTTCATGGTTATCGACGCGGGGTTCGACATACCCAAGTCGGCGCCCCCCCAGGAGACAAGGGTGTAGGAAGAGTTCCCCGTGGCCGTTACGCTAACGGTCGATCCGGCGTTGAAGAACGTCCCACTCGAGACGTTCACGGTGCCTGCGTTGGCCGGAAACACGCCGGTAATCAACTGATATTGAAGTTGGAAATCCGCGATGTAGGTGGTGGCCTGCGCGGTGACGTCGATGGTGTGGCTCGCTGCGCAGCCGTCGCTCCAACTCGTGAGAGCATATTGGGTTCCGGTTGAGACGGGCACCACCTGCGAAACCGTAATCACGTGAATGCCCGGATATAAGTTCTGTGTTTGTGGGGCAGGCAACGACGCGAACCCATCGCTGTTGATCTGCATGCCTGTGGGATTCGTCTGGATGGTGGTAGCGGGTGCGGTAAGGACGGTGAGGTCTTGTGTGCCGGTCATGGCCGCGCCACCGCCGGCAACTGTGACCTGGTTCGTAAGCTGCGACGGCCCGTCGTTAGAGATATTGACCGAGACGTCGATGGTTGGGTAACTCTGCCCTGCGGGGAGCACGTTGGTCCGTGTGCAGCTATTGCCGCTACAACTCCAGCCGTTGCCGGACATGGAGGATACGCTCATACCGGTTGGCGGGAGTTCGGTGACTGTTACCGTAGTGCCATCCGTAGGACCGGCCAGAGCGGTGTTCGAGACTGTGAGGGTGTACTGCCCGGAAGATCCCAGGGCAAGGCTGCCGGTGTGTGAACTGGAAACGGTGAGCACGGCAGGTCCGCCTTCGGGAGTTAGAAGACGCACCGTGTAACTACCGGTGTCAGCGACAAACACATTGCCCGCCGTATCGGCAGTCACGCCCTGTGGTTCAAGCGGCGCATCAAGAGCCGAACAGTTGTCTAAGCAGATCGTGGGAAAAGCGAGATCTCCGGCTATGGTTGTGATGATGCCGCCGCTATTTATGGCTCGAACTCTCTGGCCGTTCGTTTCTCCGATGTAGATATTCCCGGCCGAGTCGAGCGATACCGAAAGCGGGCCGAACACTTGCGCCGCGGTAGCTGGACCACCATCGCCGAAATCGCCTGCAGTGCCGGTTCCGGCGATCGTGGTTATGATTCCGCTAACCGTCACTTTGCGAACGCGCTCATTTCCAGAGTCTGCAATGTACAAGTTCCCGTATGCATCCACGGCAACGCCTGTGGGATAATATAACTCCGCGACAGTGGCGGAAAGGCTGTCCCCGTTATAGCCCGCGGCACCTGTGCCGGCGACGGCCGAAACACTCCCATCCAGACTCACCTTGAGGACACTATTGCTCACGGGATCGGTAACAAAGACGTTGCCGGTAGAGTCGACTGCAACCGAGTTCGGCCGACCGAGCGGAGTGCCAATCGCTGGTCCGGCGATGGTGGTAATTACTCCACCGCTGACTTTGCGAACGGCGCCGTTGGCGGGATCGGCGATGTAGAGTGCGCCGGCGGAGTCCACCGCCAACCCGCCCGGCTCGTTCAGTTGAGCCGCGGATGCCGCCCCGTTGTCGCCCGAATATCCGGGAATGCCGGTGCCGGCTACCGTAGTGGTAGAGCCCGATGGAGCGATCATGTGGACCCGGCTCGCGCCCGAGTCGGCGATATAGAGGTTCCCAAGCTTGTCCTTGGCCACCGCCTGTGGGATTGTCAACGATGCTATGGGAGCGGCTGGGGAATCGCCCGATCCGCCGCCGGCAATCGTGGCGATCATCCCGGAAGAAATCACACGGATTCTGCCATCTCCGGCGACGTAGACGTTGCCTTGCGGTTCCAACGCAATCGCCCGAGCGCCCCGCCGTCGCCGGAAAAGAACCCACTCCCGGCTCCAGCTAGGGTTGTTATTATTCCCCCGGAGACCACCCTGACCCGATAGTTACTCATATCGGCGATGTATAGATTCCCGGACGCGTCCATGGCGACGCCAGCCGGCCAACCCAGTTCCGCGGCGGTTGCCGGGATGTTGTCGCCGTTATAGCCGGAGGAGCCGTTTCCGGCAACTGTCGTAATCGTGCCAGTGGGCGAAACTCGACGGACGCGGTAATTGGCGGCATCGGCAATGTACAGATTGCCGGAGGTGTCCAACGCCAGACCGCTAGGCTCATTGAGCTGCGCGGCGGTCGCGGGACCGCCGTCACCGCCGTGGCCTACGCCGGCACCGCCAGCCACGGTCGTAATAATGCCATTGGTGCTTACCTTACGAACTACGTTGTAGACGTTATCCGCGATATAAAGATTCCCGGCGCTATCCACAGCCACCGCAGCAGGCACGCACAGAACCGTCGCAGTGGCGGGACCTCCATCTCCAAGCTCGTTGGAGTTCGTGGGACAATCGCCGTTTCCCGCCACAGTGGTCGCCAAGCCGGCAGGCGAGACGCGCCGGACGCGACTGCCCCCCTGCTCGGCGATAAAAAGATTCCCGTAATTGTCAAGCGCCAAGCCGGCTGGAGCGGTTAGTTGTGCCGCGATTGCCGGCCCGTCGGGTTCATGTGAATAGCCGTCTGATCCGGTTCCCGCAACGCGGATCAGATTTCCATCAAGACCGAGACGAAAGACTTCGTTCAGAACCTGGTCCGAGAGGAATACGTTACCGACGGGATCGGCGACGACCCCCATTGGGGATCGCAGAACTGCGGACGTGCCTGGAATCGACGTGGGCGGGCCGGTGGTACCGGCGATGGTGGAAATCAAATATGGGCCAAAGGGCGCCGAGGCGGACGCCCGCGAGGATACTCGATCTACTCGGGCGTTCTGCGGATTTGGAGCAACCGTTATGCTGGCCGAATCGCTAGGAAGGTACGTGACTTCACCGGAATAATGGGCATGCAGGCCACGACTACCTTCTGACAACCGCAGTTTGAGTACGGCCTTTCCGCCCACAACCGGCCGCACTCCCAGGACGGTGTCGCCGTCGTAAAAAGTGACGCGACCCGTCGCGGCGGATGGCGTGACGGTCGCCGTTATTGTAACCGCCGCGCCATACGTCGACGGATTTGGCGAACTGAAAAGTGAAACTGCACTGGTGGTCTGCGCCACCAGCGGCTGTGACAAAGTGATTAGAAAGAGCACCTGCCGGAACGCCCGATTCGGCATAACACGAGAGCGTAGCAGGTAGATCTATTTCAGGCAAGGGTATCTGAATCTAAGATGCCGGCGCCAACACCGCGGGAGCGGTCTTCTTTCCCCGCAATCGATTGACCCAGGCCTGCAACGCCGACATATAGATATAAAACACCGGCGTGAGATAGAGAGTCACGAGCTGCGAGAAGAGCAGGCCGCCGACTACCACCAGTCCCAGCGGCTGGCGCGCTTCGCCGCCGGCGCCGTATCCCAGGGCGATCGGCACGGCGCCTAATAGCGCCGCCATCGTGGTCATCATGATGGGGCGGAAGCGAATCAAGCAGCCTTCGTAAATAGCGCGCTCGGGAGTAAGTCCCTGGTGGCGCTCCGCTTCCAACGCGAAGTCGATCTGCATGATGGCGTTCTTCTTTACGATGCCGATCAGCATGATCAGTCCGACAAAGGCGTAAATGCTCAGGTCAATGTGAAAGACGACCAGAGTAAGTAGCGCGCCGAAGCCCGCCGAAGGGAGTCCGGAAAGAATCGTAATCGGATGGACGTAACTCTCGTACAGAATGCCCAGCACGATATAGACAACCATGACGGCGATGACCAAAAGCACCCAGAGATTGCCCAGCGAACTCTGGAAGCTTTTGGCGGCGCCCTGGAATTGCGTGGTGATGGTGGAAGGCAGAGTCTTGGAAGCGACTTCCTGCACTTGGTTGACCACTTCGCCCAACGCCGCTCCCGGCTTCAAATTGAACGATAGCGTAGCGGCGGGGAGTTGGCCGTAGTGATTGATAGTCTGCGGACCCACATCGGTCTTGATGCCGGCGAGTGTATCGAGCGGAATCAGTTTGCCGCCCGCCGTCTTGAAATAGAGCAGCGAGAGCGCATTCGGGTCGGCCTGGTATTTCGGCTCGAGTTCCAGCAGGACTTTGTACTCGTTGATGGAGCCGTAGATGGTCGATACCCAGCGCGGGCCGTAGGCGTCGTAGAGAGCATTCTCGATGAGGCTGGCATTGACGTTCATGGACGCGGCCTTGTCGCGGTCCATGGTCACGTTGACCTGCGGTGTGGAGACGGCGACGTCGGTGGTCACGTCTTCGACGCCGGGGACGGTCTCCGCCACCGCTTTGGCGAGTTTCTCAGCATCGGCGTAGAGTTCCGGCTGGTCGGGAGTCTGCATGGAGAACTGGTACAAACTCTTGGTGACCTGTCCGCCGATTTGAATCGTGGGCGGGTTCAACAGGTACGAGTTGACGCCGGGCTGCGCGGCGAGTTGTGGGCGCAATTCCTTGATGATGTCGTTGACGCCGAGTTTACGCTGCACACGCGGCTTCAGATGGATGACCAGCTCGCCGTAATTCGGCCCGCCCAGGTTGGAGGCAGTGGTGCCGCCGACGCTGGCCATCAGCGATTCCACGTTCGGGTCGGCAGAGACGGTGGCGGCGATCTTCTGTTCGTAGTCGGCCATCTGGAAGAACGAAGTGCCCTGCTGCGCTTCGGTGATGATCTGTAACTGGTCGGTATCCTGGTCGGGGATGAAGCCTTTGGGGATGGTGACGAACATATAGCCCGTCGCCACCAGCACTAAGACGAAGCTGGCCATCATGGCGATCTTGTGGCGGAGCACCATCTGCAGGGTGACGTCGTAGACGTGCAGCATTCCCTGGAAAAACTTCTCGGTGGCGTTATAGAAGAAGCCATGCCTGGCGCCGTGTGCCGACCGCAGGAAGCGGCTGCAGAGCATGGGCGTGAGCGTTACCGATACCACGCCCGAAATCAGGATGGCTACCGTGATGGTGACAGCGAATTCCTTGAACAACCGCCCGAGAACGCCGCCCAGGAACAGTACGGGGATGAACACCGCCGCCAGTGACAACGTCATCGACACGATGGTGAAGCCGATTTCGCCCGACCCGGTGAGCGACGCCGACAGCGGCTCTTCGCCCAACTCAATGTGGCGGACGATGTTTTCCAGCATGACGATAGCGTCGTCCACCACGAAGCCGATGGAGAGAATCAGCGCCATCATGGAGAGGTTGTCGAGGCTGTAACTCAGCAGATACATCACCGAGAACGTGCCGACGATGGAGAACGGCAGCGCCAGGCTCGGGATGATGGTGGCGGAGATGTTTCGCAGGAAGAGGAAGATCACCATCACCACCAGCCCGAGAGTGAGCACCATGGTGAATTGCACGTCGTGGAACGATTCGCGGATGGTGTCGGAGCGGTCGTACAGGATGTCCATGTTGACCGAAGGCGGCAGCTCCGCTTTGAACTTCGGCAGCAGGTTCTTGACGGCGTCGGTGACGGTGATGGTGTTGGTGCCCGGCTGGCGCTGGATAGCCAGCACGATGGAACGGCCGTTGCCTGTGTGGGTGTAGAACCAGGAAGCGGTCTTATCGTCTTCCACGCTATCGATAATGGTGCCGAGCTCCTCCAGGCGCACGGGGTTTCCGCCGCGATAGGCGACCACCACCTTCTTATACGCATCGGCATCGAGCAGTTGCCCGGTGGCCTGCAAGGTGAAAGTGCGCTGCGGTCCGATGATCGAACCGGTGGGCAAATTCACGTTCCAATTGGTCAGCGCAGTCTGAATTTCGTTGATGCCCACTTGGCGCTGGGCGAGCGCATGCGGGTCCATCTGCACGTGGACGGCATACTTCTGTGCGCCCAGCACCTGCACCTGGGCGACCCCGGAGATCATGGAGATGCGCTGCGCGATGCGCGTTTCGGCGTACTCATCGAGGGTGTAGAGCGGGAGCGTAGGGGAGGTGAGCGCTAGATAAAGGATGGGCTGATCGGCCGGATTCACCTTGGTGAAGGTCGGCGGGGTGGGCATGCCTTGAGGGAGCAGGCGGGAGGCCTGCGTGATGGCGGCCTGCACGTCGACGGCGGCGCCGTCGAGTTTGCGGCTGAGGTCGAATTCCAGGGTGATCTGCGTGTTGCCCATGGAATTGGACGAGGTCATGGAATTGAGGCCGGCGATGGTGGAGAACTGATTTTCGAGCGGGGTGGCGACGGCGGACGCCATAGTCTCGGGACTGGCTCCGGGAAGGCTGGCGGTCACCAGGAGGGTGGGAAAGTCGACGTTGGGAAGGTCGCTGACGGCCAGGGAGCGGTAAGCCACGCCGCCAAACAGCGCGATCGCCGCCATCAGAAGGCTGGTGGCGATGGGCCGCTCGATAAATGTTTGGGATATGTTCATTTCAGTAGAGATCTATTAGCCGCCGATAAACGCGGATGAACGCCGATCATACACATCTCTTTTCCCATCTGCGTCCATCTGCGTTCATCGGCGGCTCAATTATTTCTTCTTAGTCTCCTGCCTGTGGGGCATGCTTTAGCTTGCCCAGTCCGGCAACTGGGCGAGCTCCGCTCGCCTGGACAAGCTGAAGCATGTCCCACGTCAATCTCCTGCCTGCATTGCCGGCTCCAACGCCGCCTTGGGCGCCTTCTTCCCTTTCGTCCGTTCCACGAGTGCCGCCAGATAGGTGTACACCACGGGAGTCAAATACAGTGTCATCAATTGCGAGAATGCCAGGCCGCCGACTACCGCCAACCCTAGGGGTTTGCGCGATTCTCCGCCGGCGCCGTAGCCGAGCGCGATCGGCAGACCGCCCAGCAGGGCCGCCATGGTGGTCATCATGATGGGGCGGAAACGAATCAGACACCCTTCGAAAATGGCATCGGCGGGCGACTTGCCTTCCTTGCGCTCGGCCTCCAGGGCGAAGTCGATCTGCATGATGGCGTTTTTCTTGACGATGCCGATCAGCATGATCATGCCCACGAAGGAGTAAATGCTCAGGTCCACCTTGAATAAGATCAGAGTCAGTAGCGCGCCGAAGCCCGCCGACGGCAGTCCCGAGAGAATCGTGATGGGATGAACATAACTCTCGTAGAGCACGCCGAGCACGATATACACCACCGCTATCGCCAGGACCAGTAGCAGCCCCATGTTCTTCATGGAGTCGCGGAAAACCTGTGCCGTGCCCTGGAAGACGCCGGTAATAGTAGCCGGTAGATTGTCTTTGGAGGCTTGCATGATCTCGTCAGTCGCCTGGCCAAGCGACGTCCCCGGCTTCAGGGCGAAGGAAAGCGTCACCGAGGGCAATTGGCCGGAGTGGGGGATGCTTTGCGGACCGGCTCTCTCCTCCAAATGGGCGACGGCGTTCAGTGGAACCAGTTGGCCGGTGTCCGACTTGAGATACAGCATCTTCAGGCCGTCGGTGTAGCGCTGATACTGCGGCAGCATTTCGAGCAGCACCTGATATTGGTTGGTGGGCGAGTAAATGGTGGAGGCGAGCTGCGGACCGAAAGCGTCGTAGAGCGCGCTGGCCACGTTATTCCAATTGACGTTGAGAGCGGCTGCGCGGTCGCGGTCGAGCACGATATTGACTTGCGGATTCTTGATCTGTAAGTCAGTGGTAACCTCCGCGAGTCCGGGAAGGCGGTTGACTACGCGCTCGAACTTCTGCGCTTCCGTGTAGAGCTGCTGGGTATCGGGGCCGTAGAGAGTGAAATCGTAGCTGCTCTTCGACATCCGGCCGCCCACCGAGATGGCTGCCGGGATGGTGAGATACACCTTCAGGCCCGGCATGTTGGAGACTTTCGGCCGCAAGCGGTTCACGATATTGGCAACGGTGGCCACACGCTGGCGCCGCGGCTTGAGGTTGATGCTCATGCGGCCGGTATTGGACGCGCCGCCGTAACCGCCGCCAGTCGATGAGTAGAACGTGTCAATATCCGGATCCTGCGCCACGATCTTCGACAGACGGCTCATGTAAGTGACCATCTGGTAATAAGAAGTTCCCTGCGTGGCTTCGGTCTGGATGTTGAAGGTATCGTTATCGGTGTCGGGGATGAAACCCTTGGGAACTATTACATAGAGATAGCCCGTGATACCGAGCACCACCAGGAAGATCGCCAGCATTACCGGACGATGGTGCAATACCCAACTCAGGCTCACGCGGTAGACATTGAGCATGCCATCGAAGATACGCTCGGTCGTGCGATAGAAGATGCCGTGCTTTTTCTGGCTGGTATCGCGCAGGAAACGGCTGCACAGCATCGGGGTGAGGCTGATAGAAACCACTCCCGAGATGAGGATGGCGGTACAGATGGTGACCGCGAATTCGCGGAAGAGCCGGCCCAGAATGCCCGCCATGAATAGAATCGGGATGAAAACGGCCGCCAGCGACAGCGTCATCGAGACGATGGTGAAGTTGATTTCCCGCGACCCGCGGAGCGATGCTTCCATGGGGTTCTCCCCATGCTCGATGTGGCGGACGATGTTCTCCAGCATCACGATGGCATCGTCCACCACAAACCCGATGGAAAGGATCAGGGCCATCATGGAAATGTTGTTGATGCTGAAATTCAGCAGATACATCACGGCGAACGTGCCAACTACCGAGAACGGCAGCGCCATAGCCGGAATCATGGTCGCCGAGAAATTGCGCAGGAACAGGAAAATCACCATGATCACCAGGCCCAGGGTAGCCGCCATGGTGAATTGAATGTCGTGGAAGCCTTCGCGAATATTCTTGGAACGGTCGCCGCGAAGGCCCATGTGTACGGTGGGCGGCATTTGCTCGCGGAAGAATGGCAGCAGCGCTTTGATGTTATCTACCACGTCGATGGTGTTGCTGCCGGGCTGGCGAAACACCGCCATGGTGATTCCCTTGGCGCCTTCGGCGCCGTATTCACCGCCGTAGAGCATGGCGAACTGCTTGTCGTCCTGCACGCTGTCGATGACGTTGGCTACGTCGCCCAGGCGCACGGCCGATCCGTTGCGGTACGCCACAATCAACGGCCGATACTGCCAAGCCTTCATCAGCTGCCCGTTGGCCACCACGTTGTAGGCTGTCGACTTTCCGTAAAGTGTGCCAGTAGGCAAATTGATGTTCCAGTTATTGATGGCAGTGTTGACTTCGTCGAGACCGATCTGGTGCGCCGCCAGCTTATTGGGATCTACCTGCACGCGTACGGCGTACTTGGCCGAGCCGAAGACCTGCACCTGCGCCACTCCGGACACCATGGAGACACGCTGCGCCACCATGCTCTCGGCATACTCGTCCAGATCGGACAGCCGCATGGTGTCGGAAGTCACGAAGAAATTGAGGATAGGCTGAGCCCCCGGGTTCACCTTGTGAAACGAAGGCGGGGTGGGCATGCCGGGCGGCAGTAACGGCATCGCCTCGGCGATGGCAGTCTCCACGTCCACGGTGGCGCCGTCGATATCGCGATCGAGGCTGAATTGCAGAGTGATATTGCTGTTGCCCTGGCTGCTGGTGGAGATCATCGAGTCCAGGCCGGCGATGGTGGTAAACTGGCGCTCCAGCGGAGTGGCCACGGAGGACGCCATGGTGTCGGGATTGCCTCCCGGAAGACTAGCCGAAACGGTGATGGTGGGGTAGTCGACCTGGGGAAGGTCGCTCACCGGCAGGGCGCGGTAGGCGATGACGCCGAACAGCGCGATGCCGGCCATCAGCAGGCTGGTGGCAATGGGACGCCGGATGAAATTCTCGGAGATGTTCACGCCCAGCCCCTCACGGAAAATCCTTTAATTCTGCGGCGGACCTTTGCGCCCTTCTTTACCGCCTTTACCGCCGCGCCCTCCGCGGCCTTTGTGCTCGCCGTTCGCAGCGGTCGTCCCTTTTTCACCTGCCGCGGCGGCGGGCGGTGTTTCAGGAGTCGCGGCTGGCGCCTGATCGGCCGCGGCCCGTCTGCCTCCGCCACCGGCGCCACCTCCGCCGCCCTGGCGAACCACTACATGGCTCCCCGGTGCCAGGCGGAGTTGCCCCTCGGTCACCACCGTCTCTCCCGGCTGCAATCCCGTCTGGATCACCATATCCTGACCCACGCGCGCGCCAGCCACCACGTTGCGGGTGTCCACGGAACGATCCGGCTTCACCACGTAGACGTACGATCCGTTCTGCCCGGTCATGACGGCTTCGTTGGGCACCGTGGTCGCGTTCGGCTGGGTGGTGAGCCGCAGCGTGACGCGGACATATTGCCCCGGCCACAGCCGGCGATCGGTATTGGGGAACGTTCCCTTCAAGGTGATGGTGCCCGTGGTCATGTCCACGCTATTGTCGACAAAGGTCAAGATGCCGTTCTCGGCGGGCGCATTGCTATCGTCCTGCGGCACGGCGCGAACCGGCAGTTTGCCCATGGCCATGTACTGCTTGATGGCGGGCAACTGCGATTCGGGCACGCCGAAGGTGACATAAATAGGTTCGATCTCGTTGATGGTGCAGAGCTCCACGCTGTTCGCCATCACCACGTTGCCAGGCTTGACGGTAAAACTGCCCAGCCGGCCATCGAGGGGAGATTTCATGTCGGTATAGCTCAGTTGCACTTTGGCGTTCTCGACCGTGGCCTGGCTGGCTCCGATGGCGGCCTTGGCGCTCTCGATGGCGGCCTTGTCCGCTTCGACTGCCTGATTGGCCGCGGCGGCGGTGGTGCGGAACTGCTCGGTCTGATCGCGCGAGACCACTTTTTCCTGGAAGAGCTGCGCGTAACGGTTGGCTGAAGCGTCGGCGTATTGCGCCTGGGCGGCATCGCGCGCCAGATTCGCCTGCGCCTGGCCGAGCGCAGCCTGGTCGTGCGCCACGTTGGCGATGGCCTGGTTCAGCGCGGCTTGCAGCGGACGCGAATCGATATTAAAAAGGAGGTCGTTCTTCTTGACGTAGTCGCCCTCTTGAAAATGGGCGTTCATCAATTCGCCGGTGACCTGGGCTTTCACCGAAATGGTGGCGTAAGCCTCCACGTGTCCGATCACCTGCACCTCGACGGGAACGTTCTTGGTAGCCGCCACTGCCACCGTGACCGGCACGTCGCCGCCGCCACCTTTCTTGCCGCCTTTGGCGCCTGGAGCGGCCCCGTTTGACCCCGTGCCGGAGCATGCCGCGAGAGCGCAGAGAAGGACGGCTGCGACTCCCGCATGTATCGGAACACAAAGGTCTTTCCGTCCCCGCGGGCGAGCACTCCCCCGCTCTATACAGTTCGGCATAGTGACATCTTTATTTGCTAGGCGATACCACTCATAGTAATGGTTACCGAATGGTGGTGCAAGAGAGCGAATATTTCGAACTTCTGAGGCGGACAAGCTGAAGTACGCGCTACAGTTTCGGCTTCGGCGGAGGCAGTTCCCGGGCGACCACAGTGTCGACGAAGGCCATCCGATTGTGGGCGCCATCGCAGAACGGCTTATTGGCGGAGTGGCCGCAGCGGCAGAGCGAAATCACCGTCCGGCCAGCCAGGCCGAACGCGGCTCCGGTAGGGTCTACAATCTCGAATTCGCCCTCGATGCGGATGGGGCCGTTATTCTGCGGACTGATTTTGGTTGGCATTTTCGGATCGTACCACAGGCTCCGAACAGAAATCCGATTTCTCACAGAGGCACAGAGACCACGGAGAACCAAGAGATTTCTTCTCTGTGCCTTTGCCGCGGTGATACTCTCACGTACCACAGGCTCCGGACTCCTGAGGCCTCTCGCTCAGTTTCGATCCCCAACGTGGGCATTGTCGACGGGGTGTTGGATTGGCGGGACTGCGGGTAGCGGCGAACCGAAAATCGATTTCTCGCAGAGGCGCTGAGAACGCGGAGAACCAAGAATATTTCTTCTCTGCGGCCTCTGCGTCTCTGCGAGAGATCTTTGGTTGCGTGAGTTTGGAGGCTATTATTTTTTCTTGGGCGGCGGCGTGGTATCGTCCACGGTTTTGCCGGTGGCGATACTCTCCTGAGGCCTCTCGCTCAGTTTCGATCCCCAACGTGGACATTGTCGACGGGGTGTTGGATTGGCGGGACTGCGGGTAGCGGCGAACCGAAAATCGATTTCTCGCAGAGGCGCAGAGAACGCGGAGAACCAAGGATATTTCTTCTCTGCGGCCTCTGCGTCTCTGCGAGAGATCTTTGGTTGCGTGAGTTTGGAGGCTATTATTTTTTCTTGGGCGGCGGCGTGGTATCGTCCACGGTTTTGCCGTAGGTGATGGTCGATCGGCCGACGAATTTCTTGTAGTCCTGGTACTTCACGGTCATGCGGATGTGCACGTTCTCGCCCTGTGGGAAGTGCAGCGTATCGTCGGCATGGGTGTAGGTAGGAAACCAATATTTGCCGTCGATCTGTTCGCGATAGGTCTCGAACTTCGGAAATTCGTTGCCTTTCGCCACGATGCCGACGCCTTTGCCGTAGGTCTTGACGATCTGATAATCGCGGTCGTCCACCCAGATTTCGCCTTCGAAATAGCGCTTGCCCTTTTCCATCTTCTTGGGCTTGACGGAAAACGTGAAGCAGCCGATTTCGTCCAGCTTTTCACGCCCGAGGTAATTCACGTTATAAAGGCCGATATCGGACGTGGTGAGGACGAACGGTTGGACGTCGCGCAAGTCCGAGGCGTCTTCCGGCGTCAGCAGGATGTGCTGCAGATTCGGCACCGGCGCCTTTACGACGTGCTCGGTGCGCTTGCCTTCCGGGCTGAAGATGATGTCGTCCACCTCGTACCACATGCCCGTCGGCGGCGGATCCAATTCCTCCAGCTTCACAGTCTGGGTGTAGGTGTAATCGCCGCGGGCGGCTCTGAATTCGGCCTCCTTGGCGGCGAACTTCTGGATGATGTCCGCGGGGTTGACGTTGTCCTTGGTGTCCTGTGCAAGCGCCGGCCGCATGGGCAGGCACAGAGCGGCCAGCGCGGCCGAAAGCGTCCAAATGCGCATCGTTTCCCTCTTATTCTGAGACGGACTCACTTCCCGATGAGTTTCTTGGCGATCGTCAGCAGCTGCATATTGCTGGTGCCTTCGTAAATCCGCCCGATTTTGGCATCCCGGTACAACTTCTCCACCGGGTAATCCTTGGTAACGCCGACGCCGCCGTGCACCTCGATGGCTTTCGACGCGGTCTTTTCGGCGATCTCGGAACTATAATACTTCGCCATGGCCGCTTCCGTGAGGAACGGCATGCCGGCATCGCGCAAGCGTGCGGCGTTGTACACCAGCAGGCGCGCGGCCTCCACGTCGACCGCCATCTTCGCCAGGTCGAACTGCACGCCCTGGAAATCGGCGATCGGCTTGCCGAACTGCTTGCGCTCGCGCGCATAGGCCACGGCATGATCGAGCGCGCCGCGGGCCAGCCCGATCATTTGCGCGCCGATGGCGATGCGGCCCTCGTTGAGCGTCTCGATGGCGATCTTGTAGCCCTTGCCCACTTCGCCCATGACGTTTTCGCGCGGCACGCGGCAGTTGTCGAGAATCAACTCACAGGTGGAAGACGATCGCAGTCCCAGCTTGTCCTCTTTCTTCCCAACCTGGAAGCCGGGGAAATCGCGCTCCACCAGGAACGCGGTCACACCTTTATATCCGGCCGCCGGATTGGCATTGGCGAACAGCAGAAAGAAACCGGCTTCGGCGGCGTTGGTGATCCACAATTTCCGGCCGTTGAGCAGAAAATGATCGCCGCGATCTTCGGCGCGCGTGGCCATGGCGAAGGCGTCGGAGCCCGACCCGGCTTCCGAAAGCGCGTAGGACGCCACGGTGTTTCCGGCCAGCCTCGGCAGATACTTGGCCTTCTGCTCGGCACTCGCCCACTTGAGGAGCGCGTTATTGCAGATGGTGTTCTGGACGTCGACGATCACGCCGGCCGAAGGATCGACGGCGGAGAGTTCTTCCACCGCGAGAATCGCCTGAAAGAAGGTGCCGCCTTGGCCGCCATACTCCTCGGGGATTTCGATGCCCATCAATCCCATTTCGAAAAACTGTTTGATGATGTCTTTGCGGAAGACGCCCGCCTCGTCCATCTCACGCACGTAAGGGCGGATCTGCTCGCGGGCGAACTTGCGAACGGTGGACTGGAAGAACTTTTCGTCTTCGCTGAGCGCCGTCAACGGGAGCGGAGCGGTCTCGACGGCTTCGGGCATGGCGGCCATATAGCTACCAGTGTACTCCCGGCAAAAAACGGGACTTGCGGGATTCGTTACGGGGACCGCTTCCCGTAAGCAAGCGATTCGCGTTTACCCCGCTTCCGGCAGGCGAACCAGCGGACCGCCTGGCATTTCCTGAATTCGCCGCTCGGCGCAAGCCTTCATCACGCTGCGGCGGGCCATGCGGGAATGCTCCCGCGCCAGCGCTTCCGCGCGGCCGCCCTCTTTATTCGAGATGGCATCGGCAATGGCACGGTGTTGCCACTGCGAGGCCATCAGCGCGTCGTTCCATTCCTCGGAATTCAGGTCGGAAGACACGAACGCGTTGGGCGATGCAAACGGCAGCATCAGCACCTGCTCCAGCGAGCGGCGCAGCATCGAGCTTTTCGATAGATCGAGCATTGCGCTATGAAATCGCTCGTTCAAGGGAACGTATGCCACCACCGTTTCGACATCCAGCGGCTTGCGGGCGATCACGCAGTCAATCGCGTCCATGTATTCATACATCGCGCTCATTTCGGACTTCGACCCGAGCCGCTCGGCGGCCAGGCGGGCTGCCATGCCTTCCAGGGTGCCGCGCAGCTCGATCACATCGAGAATATCCTGGGGCGAGAACTGCCGGGCGATAAACCCGCCTTTGGGGCGCGCTTTGAGCAATCCCTCATGTTCCAGACGATCCAGCACCAGCCGTAATGGCGTGCGCGAAACACCCAGCCGGGCCGCCAAAGGAATTTCCTTGATTCGTTCGCCGGGCTTGAATTCGCCCCGGATCAACAACTCGCGCATCTCCGCCAGGGCGCGCAAAGTTTGCGATTCCCCGTCCGCGCGGGGAACATTCGGCGAATCCTGAGGACTCATCATACAGAGGATAGCAACTCGCCTCACGGAGAGTGTTAAAGCAATGTTCACTACAGAAACACGGAG